>OGCN01000319.1_pt1 | contig 84634 bp, 68 predicted proteins | sample 1570181 | NCBI WGS metagenome assembly OGCN01 (sample SAMEA4370584, study PRJEB24528) | human gut metagenome | reverse complement strand
CCAATCCTAACTTCTTACTACAGAAGTATTTATCAAGCGACCAATCTGGGCGCACTCGCATAGATTTGGGTCGTTTCGATGTTCGTATGCCCCAAAATGCGGCTTACGCTCTCTATCGGCATACCTTTGCAGAGGGCCAGGGTTGCGAATCCATGCCTTGCAGCGTGGAAGCTGATGTCCTTATTTACACCGCATTCCCTTATCATCTTCTTCAACGGCTTGCAGATTGACCAATAGTTCAGATTGGGGAACACAAAGTTATTTTCTTGGAACGGTCGGTAACGCTCTATTATCTGCAAGGGGATGTCCAGCAGCTTCACTTGGAACGGTACGCCCGTCTTGTGCCGCTTGGAGATAATCCACTTCTCGCCGTTCACTTCCACGATGCGGTCGTTGGTCAGTTCCTTGATGTCCACGAAAGAGAGTGCGGTGAAGCTCGCAAAGACGAACAGGTCACGGATGTATGCCAGCTTCGAGTCTGCGAACTCGTGTGTCATCACCGTCTTCAATTCGTCCTCCGTCAGAAACTCACGCTCCTTGACATTCGGACTGATGTGGAACTGCGCAAATGGGTTTCTCGGTATCAGCCCGTTGAAGTGCGCCCTCATCACCACGCCTTTCAACCACATGCACTTTTCCCATATCGTGCCGTTGCGCAATCCTGCCTCCGTGGAAAGATAGACTGCGAACTCCTTGATGAAGTCGGGCGTAAGTTCCAGCATTGACATGTCGCTGCGCTTGTAGAACGACTTGATGAACGCCGCCACATAGTTCCTTGCCACTACCCTTGACTGGTAAGTCACCAGTTTCCTGTCCTTGCCGACACGCTTCTTGAACACCTCGTTCTCACGGTCGAAGGCTTTGAGCAGCGTTTCATACTCGCCGCCTATGCCCTGATAGGCGTTGCGTACCATCTCTGCCGTCACAAACGCCTCACGGTCGGATATGCGCTGGTAGTGCTTGATGATTTGCGCCTTGATGTTGTCAAGCGCAAGGTTCGTTTCCCTTGCCTCCAAACTCTTGCCTTTGGCACGGTTGCCCTTTGCATCCCAAAGTTCTTTTGAGATGCTCCGCTTGCAACTGAACTGCGCCACCGTTCCGTTGATTGTAACCCGTCCCATGATGGGGACAGTTCCATTCTTCTCCTTGCTGCCGTTCGCATAGAACAGCACGCGAAATGTGCTCCTTGTCATACTCGTTCTTTTTTGGTTGCAAAACTATAAATCAACGAGTTAAACCCTGACAAGCAAACTTATGCAGAACGGTGCAAACGGGACGGAGAGTGTTAAATCTGCATTTCTGACGGGTAACGAATAGGAAACCGTTCTCTTTCTCCAATTCGCTTTGAAACGCTTTTCAACCCTTTTCCCAACTTCCGTGATTTTCTTCTAACTGCTTAATTCACAGATTACATTGCGTTAATCTACCGAAATATGGCGGATATTCCATAGATTTTCCGTAAGTTTGCACGAAATAAAATTGACTTTTAAGGCGGCAAAAAGGCTTTTTAATTGTTTATAGAGTATCAAAATGCGATGAATGTCATTTTTTTGTCTGGTGAAATGTCATATTAAATAAATTTGCATCCGGATGAATTGGATAATGAAATACATAACATTCCTTTTCTTGTTTGTGGGTATGTTGGTGCGTGGACTTGCACAAGAAACTATTCTTCCTGCCATTCAGAAGCAGAAAGCGGTTTTGAAATGTCATCCTGAAGATACGAAAGCTTTAAAAGAATTGTGTTTCCTTTATTTATATAAGTCTGATTATCGGAAAGCGATTGAATACGGGGAGAAGCTTTTCCAATTGGGGTATAAAAAGCAAGACTATAAGTTCAGTATCCTTTACGCCCATATCGGGTTGGGGCAGGCATACGTCATGCTGGGGGATACCTCGGCGATAAACCATCTGGGACAGGCCATGTTGTTGGCTAAGAGTGAGAAGAATGATTCCGCCCTGTGTTCTGTGTATAATGGGATGGGACTTTATACCAGCAACATCCATAAAGATTACTATTCTGCCTTGCACTATTTCTTTGAAGGGATAGAAGCGGCACACCGGTGTCACTATAAAGAACTGGAAGCTATTCTGCTCGGGAATATTTCGAGTATTTATTTTTTGAAAGAAGATCCGGCGGGGCTGACTTATTCGTTGCAGACCTATGAGATGGGGCACGAACAGAATTCGGCCTACCTTATCTTTATTGGGGCTTTGAATGCCTCGTACATGTATTATCTGTTGCATGACTATGACAAGGCTTTGCCCTACATAAAGGAAGCGGAGTTTATCATGAAGCAGAACGAGTATTACAATCAGGGAAACGTGTATGCCATCTATGGGATGATTGAGTTTGCCAAAGGCAACCGGCAACAGGCCATTGAATACTATAAGAAAGGATTGGCCTTGAATGACATGAATCAGACCTCGTATAAGGTATTGTTGCTGAATGAATATGCCATAGCTCTGGCTGAGGAGGGGAAGAACCAGCAGGCCATCGATTTGTTGTTTAAGGCGTTGGCGTTCACTAAAGAAAAGAATTGTGAGATTTATCGGAACAGGGTGATCAATACCTTGTCGGTCTGCTATGAGAATATGGGACAGTATGTCGAGGCATTGGCGTGGCAGCGTAAACTTCAGCAGGAGACCGACAGTATTTTCAATACGGACAAAGAAAAGGTGCTGAGTGAACTGCGTATCAAGTATGATACGGAACACCAGGCAAATGAAATCCGGAAAAACAAGCTGATCTTGTTGCAAAAGGAGAAAAAGGAGCAGGCCCTCGTGGGGATTCTGGTCCTTGTACTGTTGGTGGTTTTTGCCTTATGGTATCGTTACAGGCGGCAGAACCAGCTGTACACTAGTATTGTCCGGCAGCATCAGGAGGCGATTCGGAAGGAGCAGCAGTTGAAAGAGGTCATTTCCTCACTTCGGAAGCAACAAGAGGAAGCGTCTGCAGCACCGGTGTCTTCTGTGGGGGAGAAATATGCGGCTTCTTCGTTGACAAGCGAAAAGAAGAACTCCTTGTTCCAGCGTTTGGAAAAATTGATGCAGGAAGAAGAGGTTTATAAAGAAAATCTGCTGACCAAGGAGCGGGTAGCCGACTTGTTGGGGACGAACCGGACATATCTGTCACAAATCATCAATGAGCAGACACAGCAGAATTTCACACAATATGTCAATAATTACCGGATTAATGAGGCCATCCGTCTGCTGAGTGACCCAGAAACTGACATTCCGCTCAAGGCTGTGGCCTCGGAAGTCGGCTTTAATTCCATGAGTACGTTCTATAAGATATTCCAGAATGCAGTAGGTATTCCTCCCAAACAGTACCGTAACAAGGTAATGTCGATGCATAAAAATGCTTGAAAGTCTCTTTTCCTAGCAAAATGTTATTCAAATGCGGCAATTGTCGAATTTGGATGCGCGTTTAATATCAATGTTATATCTTTTTTTTACATTTTTGCACATAGGAGATTTGCAAAGAATGTAGGAAGACATCTGTTCATAACTTCTAAAAAGATATAAGTATGGGAAAAAACGTATTGCACGACATTCGGCTCAAAATGAGCTTTCTGTTATTGTGTGCTATGCTGGCTTTGTCCGCATTTCCGGCTTATGCCCAGCATGAGCGCACCATTCATGGCATTGTAGTGGATGAAAACAAGGAACCGCTTCCTGCTGCACATGTAAGGCAGGTCAATGAGGACCCGAAAGGTTCCATTGCGGCTGTCATCACAGACATGCAGGGTCATTTTACGTTGACACTTCCGCGGGGTACGAAAGAGATTGAGGCTTCTTATCTAGGGTACAAATCTCAGCGTGTACAGTTGACCTCAGACAATGATTATTACATAGCCCTTCAACCTTCGACGGAATTGCTTGACGAAGTGGTGGTGACCGGTTATCAGACTATCTCGAAGGAGCGTGCTACCGGAGCATTTTCAAAGGTGGATGCCCAGAAGTTGGAGACGCAGCGTCTCAGTGACATGGGTTCCGTATTGGAGGGACGTGTGGCTGGATACAGCGACGGGAAAATCCGAGGAGTGACTTCCATGAACGGGTTGACTACTCCGTTGTATGTGATTGACGGCTTCCCAGTAGAGAAAACCACGAACGACGGCTATGGAAACTGGGTGGAAAGTGTGCCCGACCTGAATATGGAGGACATCGAAAGCATAACGGTCCTGAAAGATGCGGCGGCTACTTCTATTTATGGAGCACGTGCGGCCAACGGTGTGGTGGTGATTACGACCAAGCGGGCCAAAAAGGACGAACTGAATGTGTCTTTCTCTGCTACACTGACCGTACAGCCTTACGCTACGTATGCGGATAAATATCTGGCTGGTTCGGCCACAATGGTGGAATTGGAACGGGAATGGGCTGCCCAGAATCCTCATCTGAGTGGGGCCGATGCACAAAGTTATGCGCAGACGGTACTCGATAACATGTCTTATCCTACACAAGGTATCCGTAACATCCTGAATTATTATGCCGGACATATTTCAAAGGAGCAGATGGAAAGCAACCTGGCAGGGCTGGCCTCTCAGGGATACCGTTATTATCGGGACGTGGAAAAGTATGGCAAGCGTAATCCTTTCTCCCAGCAGTATAACTTGAATATCGGGAAGGGAACGGAAAAGAATACGTTTAATGCCTCTGTGTCTTATCGTAACAATCAGCTGGAGGATAAATTCTCTGAAAACAGAACCATCGGTATCAATCTGCAGAACTCTACGAAAATGACTTCCTGGCTGACACTGGATGTGGGGACGTATCTGAACTACGGTAAAGGTACTACGCAGTCTTACAATCTTCTTTCACCGGGATATACTTATATGCCTTATGATGGACTGGTAAACGGTGACGGTACGTATTACACCAATACTGAAGCTGACCGTTATAGTGTGTATGACTTGAATCTGCTGCACAATAACGGATTGTATAATCTGGATATTACACCGCTGGATGAGATGAAGATGAATCAGACCAAAAATCAGGATTTCAGCAACCGTACGTTTGCTCGTCTGACGTTCAAGTTTACCGACTGGTTGAAATATACGGCTTCTTTCCAGTATGAATATGCGGAATATAAGACCGAGCAGCTGAAGAGCAAGGATTCGTACGAAGTGCGCAATAAGGTCAATACGTTTTCTACTTCCAACAATGATGGGACATCGACGTTTGCTCTGCCGTATGGAAACATCTTTTTCACTTCTGCCAATACGACGCATGCGTATAATTTCCGTCAGCAGCTGGACTTCAGCAAGACTTTTGCCGAGGTACATGATGTGACCATGATTCTGGGTACGGAAACCCGGGAAAATAAATTGGATTACAATGACCGCACGCTGTATAATTACGACCCTCAATTGCTGACTTACAGTTTGGTTGACGCGGGGCAGTTGAGCAATTTCCGCGGGCAATGGGGATATGGCTCTTTTGGGCAGCAGGATATGTCCTACATCCGTGAACTGGTAAACCGGTATGTGTCTGTATATAGCAATGCGGCTTACACTTACGATGGGAAATATATGGTGAGCGGAAGTATCCGCTGGGATAAGACCAACCTGTTTTCTACGGGGTCCAAGTACCAGAAGCGTCCTATCTGGTCGGTAGGTGGCGGATGGAACATCAGTCAGGAAAAGTTTTTCCAGGTGCCGTGGGTGAATATGCTGAAGTTGCGTGCAAGCTATGGTATCGGAGGTAATATTGCTAAAGACTCGGCTCCTTACATGATTGCGTATTATAATACCAATAACCAGGTGGGAGGTATTCAGGGTACCATTTCCAACCGTCCGAATCCGAACCTGCGTTGGGAAAAGACTACGACGCTGAATATTGGTGTGGACTTTGCCTTGCTGGGCAACCGGTTGAACGGTTCACTGGAATTCTATAACAAGCTAGGCGCAGATTTGCTGGCCAATACCAATGGAGTGCCTACGGAAGGATGGGGATACAGCACCTATTCCATCAACAACGGAAAAATGACAAACCGGGGATTTGAACTGACTTTGTCGGGGGATATTATCCGGAATAATGATTGGAACTGGAATGTGAGCGGAGTGTTGGGCTACAACAAGAATAAGGTGACTTACATTAATGTGGAGGCACCGGTGTCATATCTGGTGATTGATTATCCGACGGCCTATCCGCGTGTGGGAAATCCGTATAATGCGATTTACGGATATCAGTGGGCTGGATTAAGTGCGACAGGTACTCCGCAGGTGTACGATGCCAAAGGAAACTTGTACACAGACATGACTCCTACCGAAATTGAAGACCTGGTTTATTTGGGAACTACCGTACCGGTTTACAACGGTTCCATTAATACGAACTTGCGCTGGAAGAACTGGGAACTGGCAGCTCAGTTTTTATTTGAAGGCGGACACAAGATGCGGAATACCAACGTGGCTTTCATCGGTTCTGGCATGAGTCCGGTAAGCAAAGACATTGAAAACCGTTGGCGGGAACCGGGGGATGAGGCTTATACCAATGTGCCGCGTTATATTTCGGCAGAGAGTGAACTCTATAACTATAATTATGAGAGTATGTATGCTTATTCTTCCGTCAATGTGCTGGATGCCACCAACTGGCGGCTGAGAAACCTGTCGTTGACGTATCGCATTCCGGCCAGTGTGTGTCACAAACTGTATGTAAAGAATGCACGTATTATGTTGGGTATGGAAAATGTGTTTATGGTGGCCAAGAGCAGCAATGCCAAATACTTGCTGGGTGGTTATGCCAGACCTAACTACTTGTGCGGTGTGTATCTGAATTTCTAACCTCGATTTTTATAGTATGAAACGTATGAATAAGATATTATATTTGGGGGCTGCGCTGGTTTGCCTGTTGCTCAGCTCATGCAATGATTATTTGAATATAGCGCCGAAAGGGAACAAGATTCCTACCACGTTGGCTGATTTTGAGGCTTTGTTGCGCGATCAGTATACCATCGGCCGGACTCCTGTGACCAATGCGTTGTATCTGTTGAATGATGTCTATCTGACCAATTCACAGGTGAACACGCCGAGCTTGAGCCGTGCCAACTACATGTGGGACGAATCGGCCGATCGCATTGTGTTGAATAATTCCGATGAAGGAACTTACTACGTGCTTTATGGAGCCATCTCCAGCTGCAATCTGATTGTAGAGAATGTGCCTACGGCCACTGAGGCGACAGATGCCGAGCGGAACGAAGTGATAGCGTATGCCAAGGTGATACGTGCGCTTTGCTACGATGTGCTGGTCAATTATTATGCCGATACGTACGATGCGGCAACGGCTGCCCAAAAGCGCAGTGTACCCCTAATTACCAGTGCGGAGATTGATGCGCCTTACACGCAGGTGTCCATTCAGGAGATGTATGACTTCATTATCCAGGATGTAAAGGAGGCCATTGAGATGGGATTGCCGGCCCAGTCCATGACAGCCATTCATCCTAACTTGGGGGCAGGGTATGCATTGTTGGCCCGTGTGTACTTGCAGATGCAGAATTACAGTGAGGCTTTGCGTTATGCCAACCTGGCTCTGGCACAGAATGACCAGCTTTATGATTGGAACGCATTTTATGAAGAGCATAAGGCTGCAATTGACGATCCGGACAATTATGACAAGATTGCCACCCCTATGCAATACGATTATGTGGAGAACTATTACCTGCGCTTTGGGGAACAATCGGTGTACGACAGTTACGAAAAAAATATTCCGGTGGAAAGAGCGGCACGTTTCGAGGAAGGGGATGCCCGTTTCCTGTCACGCTGGAAGTTGAAGACGGATAATAATGATACGTATTACAAGGCACTGGAGTCGGGCTATTTCAATCATGGGGGACTGACCACCTGTGAGGTGTATCTCATCAAGGCGGAGTGCCAGGCACGGCTGGCCGAAGGCAACGATTATTCCGAAGCGATGAATACACTGAATACCGTACGGATTACCCGTATCCGTCCTGAGGTTTATCGTCCGGCTGAGGCTTCTACATTGGAGGAGGCGTTGTCGCAGATTCGCCGCACCAAGGACAATGAACTGATTTTCTCTATCGTGCCTTTTGCGGATGCCCGTCGTTATAATCAGGAAGGTACGTATGCTAGGACGCTGACCAAGACTTATGAGGAGAAGGAGTATACCTTGAGCCCGACATCTCATTTGTGGACCATGCCTTTCCCGGCCGGGGCACTCAATAATCCCGGAAACGGAACAATCGAACAAAACGTCACTAAATAAAATCGAATTATGAAAATGAAGAATTTCTTTTGTATGGCCACTATGGGCTTGATGGCGATGGCATGTACCAGCCAGCCTGCGGTAGATGGTTATGTGTTGAAAGGTAATATTGAAGGTTTGCCCGACGGTACACATGTGCAGCTGGTACCGGTCAGCCATGACAGTGAACTGCCTTTTGCCGACACGACGGTGGTCAACGGACAGTTTGTATTTACAGGAAAAATGGAAGAGCCGAGAGCTTTCCATCTGTTGGTGAAAGATGCGTATGGCTCGCGCAATCTTATGTTGGAAAATGTCCAGATGGAGGTTACGGGAAAGCTGGTGGCCAAGAAGGAATCTGACGGGGGAGTTTCCTATAATCTGTCTTCTTTGGCGGTAAAAGGCTCTCCACTGAGTGCGCGTTATGATTCATTGCTGTCTGCACGGACGCATCTGGACTCGTTGTATGCGCTTAATGGCCGTAAATTTGCCGCCTTCGACAGCCTGATGATGGCGGCTTATCAGGTCAAAGACCAGGCGAAGATTCAGGAACTGCGGCAGAGCGAGGAGGGTAAGGCCAGAGCAGCTGCCGATCAGGTATTCTTTACTACGGTAGACTCATTGTATCATCAGGTAGTCATGGCCAACAAGGATTCTTTCTGGGGACCTTTGATGATGATTTCGTTTACCAGCTACCTGAGCGAGGACATGAAACCGTGGTATGAAGCACTTTCTCCTGCGGCCAAACAATCTTATTACGGACAGAAGGTAAAAGAGGAACTTTATCCGGCAGGAAAGGAAGGAACGAAGGTTCCCGATTTCAAGGTGAAAGACAAAACCGGAAAGGAAGTGTCGCTTTCTGCATTACGTCAGGGCAAGAAGTATGTGCTGATTGATTTCTGGGCTTCTTGGTGCAACCCGTGCCGGAAAGAAATTCCGAACTTGAAGAAACTCTATGCGCAGTATAGCGGAAAAGGTTTTGAAATTGTGAGCATTTCCATCGATCAGAAGAAAGCCGACTGGGAAAAAGCGTTGAAGGAAGAAGGACTGACTTGGCCGAACTTCTTGGACGAAACAGGAGTAGCTGCACTTTATAAAGTGAAATTCGTACCGACCATGTATTTAATTACAGCCGATGGAGTAACGGTGGGTGAGAACCTGCGCGGTGAGGCTTTGGCTACGAAATTGAAAGAGCTTTTTCAGTAAGAATTGAACAGAGCGAGAATGTGATACGAAAATCCTTGTAAGGGATTCCGAATACAGACGGTGCATGAATCTGAGCAGTCGGATTTGTGCACCGTTTTTTTATGGAATGAATGAAGGAATCCATTCGGGTACAGAGAGGAGAGGATTCCTGACTTTGGTCGGAAGAAAGAATAAAAAAAGTGGAGGTGCGCTTTGCAGTGCACCTCCACTTTGTATCATGTTCCGGTAGTTCCGGATTATTTCTTGCGGTTGGCTTCCACCCACTTGCGGGCATTGACGAAGGCTTCCATCCACGGAGTAATCTGGTCTTCGTTCTTGCGGTCGAGTGGATAGTAGGCATTTTCCCACGGGAAGCAGGCACGTTCCAGGTGAGGCATCATAGCCAGATGACGTCCGTCCTGGCTGGCAATGCCGGCCACGCTGTAGTCTGAACCGTTCGGGTTGCCTGGGTATTCGTCGTAAGAATATTTCAGCACTACGTTGTAGTGGTCTTCCGGATAAGGCAATGAGAACTTACCTTCTCCGTGAGCCACCCAGATACCCAGTTTGGAGCCGCTCAGTGAACCGAACATTACACTGCGGTTCATCGGTACGGTCACGCCTAAGAAGGCAGATTCAAACTTGTGGGAATCGTTATGCAGCATCTTTCCTTTCTTCTTGTCTTCCGGAGTAATCAGTCCCAGTTCCATCATCAGCTGGCAACCGTTGCAGACACCCAGTGAGAGGGTATCCTCGCGGGCATAGAAGTTGTCGAGGGCTGCTTTGGCTTTCGGGTTGAATAGGAAGCTTCCGGCCCATCCTTTGGCAGAACCCAGCACGTCGGAGTTGGAGAATCCACCACAGTAAACTACCATGTTGATGTCTTCCAGTGTCTCACGTCCGCTGACCAGGTCGGTCATGGTTACGTCTTTCACGTCGAAGCCAGCCAGATACAGCATGTAAGCCATTTCACGTTCACCGTTGGTTCCCTTTTCACGAATGATGGCTGCCTTGATACCGCTCGGTGTACGGCGGTTCGGGTCGAGTCCGAATTGTGACAGTTTGCCGGTGAACGACTTGTCGAATACGAATTCCAGCGGCTGCTGCTTGTAGTTTTCGAAACGTTTCTTGGCACAGCCGTTCATGCTCTGCTTGCGGTCGAGCAGGTAAGAAGTAGAATACCATACATCACGCAAGTAGTCGATGCCGAACTGATAAGTCGCATCGTGGAAGGTAGCCAGGATGTGACGTTCTTCGGTCGGTACACCAATCTTCACGTATCCCACACCGGCATCTTCCAGAATCTTCTTGACTTCTGATTTGTGCTTGTCGGCTACCTGAATCACTACACCCGGATTTTCAGCAAACAGAATCTTCACGATGTCGTCGCACTTAATCTTGTCGAGGTTGATTTCCATACCGCCGTCCACGTTGGCAAAGCACATTTCCAGCAGGGTCGTAATCAGACCACCGGCAGAGATATCGTGTCCGGCCAGAATCAATCCCTTGTTGACCAGTTCCTGGATGGCCATGAAGGCATCGCGGAAGTATTCCGGATTCTGTACGGTCGGCACGTCGTCGCCCACCTTGTTGAGTGACTGTGCAAAGGCAGAACCGCCCAGACGGAGCTGGTCGAAGCTGAAGTCGATATGATAGAAGGTAGATTTCGGTTTGTTGACCATGACCGGAGAAACCACTTTCTTGATGTCGGAAACTTCACCACCGGCAGAAACGATGACGGTTCCCGGGCTGATGATTTTTTCTCCGTTCGGATATTTTTGTGTCATGGACAGAGAGTCCTTTCCGGTCGGTACGTTGATCTGCAGTTCGCAGCAGAAATCAGACAACGCTTTCACAGCCTTGTACAGACGGGCATCTTCCCCTTCCTGTGAGCGGCAAGGCCACATCCAGTTGGCTGATAAAGAAATGCTGTCCATGCCGTCGGCCAGCGGAGCCCATACCAGGTTGGTCAGTGCTTCGGATACGGCCAGTACGGAACCGGCTTCCGGATTGGCCAAGGCAGCCTGCGGAGCGTGTCCCAGTGCAGTAGCGATACCTTTCTCGCCACGGTAGTCGAGGGCTACCACACCGCAGTCGCTCAACGGCAACTGCAATTCGCCCTGGCACTGCTGGCGGGCAATCTTACCTGTCACGGAACGGTCTACCTTGTTGGTCAACCAGTCTTTGCAGGCTACGGCCTCCAGCTGCAGTACGCGGCGCAAATATTCATTCAGTTTGGTGACATCGTAAGAAACGTTTTCATAGTGACGTTCTACGGTCTTGTCCACCATATATGTTTTCGGAGAAGAACCGAACATCTGGTCTACGGCAAGGTCGAACGGACGTACGCCGTCAGCCTGTTCGAAGGCAAAGCGATGGTCGCCGGTCGTTTCACCCACCACGTACATCGGGGCACGTTCACGTTCCGCAATCTTGCGTACATGTTCGATGGCCTCGTCTTCAATCAGCAAGCCCATACGTTCCTGTGATTCGTTGGCGATGATTTCCTTGGCCGACAAGGTTTCGTCGCCGATAGGCAGCTTGTCCATGTGAATCAGACCACCGCAGTCTTCCACCAGCTCAGACAGACAGTTTACGTGTCCGGCAGAACCGTGGTCGTGGATAGATACAATCGGGTTCACATCTTCCTCACACAAGGCACGTACCACGTTGTAGGCACGCTTCTGCATTTCGGCGTTGGCACGCTGGATGGCGTTCAGCTCGATACCAGAAGAGTAGCGTCCGGTATCTACGGAAGATACAGAACCACCTCCCAGACCAATGCGGTAGTTGTCACCACCGAGTACGACGATTTCGTCACCAGCTTCCGGAGTACCTTTCAGGCAATCACGCTGTGTACCGTAACCTACACCTCCTGCCAGCATGATGACTTTGTCGTAAGCATATTTTTCGTTGTTCTCTTCGTGTTCGAAAGTCAGTACAGAACCACAAATCAGCGGCTGTCCGAACTTGTTACCGAAATCGGAAGCACCATTGGACGCCTTGATCAGAATCTGTTCCGGAGTCTGGTACAACCATTTACGCACCGGCAGAATATTTTCCCAGTCGCGTCCTTCGTCCGTGCGCGGATAAGAAGTCATGTACACGGCAGTTCCGGCAATCGGCCAGGAACCTTTACCACCACCCATACGGTCGCGGATTTCACCACCGGTACCGGTAGAAGCCCCGTTGAACGGTTCTACGGTAGTCGGGAAGTTGTGAGTTTCCGCTTTCAGTGAGATGACGGTCTTGATATCTTTGATAATGAAATAATCAGAAGTAGAGTGGTCGGCCGGAGCGAATTGTTCTACCACCGGACCTTCGGCGAAGGCCACATTGTCTTTGTAGGCCGAGATAATCTTGTTGGGGTTTTCCTGAGTGGTTTTCTTGATCATCTGGAACAGAGAAGATTCCATTTCCTGTCCGTCGATGATGAATGTACCGCCGAAAATTTTGTGGCGGCAGTGCTCTGAGTTAATCTGTGCAAAGCCGAATACTTCCGAGTCGGTCAGCTTGCGGCCCAGGTCTTTTTCCACCTTCAGCAGATAGTCCATTTCTTCGCGTGACAGCGCCAGACCTTCCTTTTCGTTGTATTCTTCCAGGTTTTCGATGTATATGATAGGCTGCGGTTTGATGTCCACCGTGAAAATGTCCTGATTCAGTCCGTGGTACATACGTTGCAGCATCGGGTCATGGTCGGCGTTCTCGTCCTTTACCGGGAAATATTCCTCGATACGGCGGATGCCCGTGAGGCCCATGTTTTGGGTGATTTCTACTGCATTTGTACTCCAGGGGGTAATCATTTCACGACGTGGACCGATGAACCATCCTTTCAGGTTGTCTTCATTTTCCACAGTAGCGTCGCTGTAAAGCCAGCATAGTTTCTTGACGTCTTCAGCATTCAGCTCCTGATTGCATTCTGTGGCAATCACACTGTTTGTGGGTGTTCTGAAAAATAGAATCATAGCACTTGTATGTTATAATGAATATTCAATGCGCTTTTAAAAGTGGTACAAAGGTAGGGAAAATCCTCGGAATAAACGAAAAAAATAGAAGTAATTGCGTATGTTGCATCGATAGGAATTGGCTTTTAACTGGTAGATGGGATGAGGGGTAAGAAGTTTCTTAAAATAGAAAGGTAAGCACGATTGGCTATTAGAAATAAATTGTTATATTTGCATCATGAGAAAAGAGTTAGGCAAATGGTTTTTAGATATAGCCAAGTATATGACCACTGCTGTGTTACTGACCTCTCTTTTTAACGGGGTGAATGAATGGGCATGGTATATGTATGGACTTGTAGTCCTTGCCGTATTAGTAACTCTTGTGACAGGACTTACGTTGCTTAAAGATAAGAAGGAGGACAAATAATGGGAGCAATTATTGTATCGGTGATGGTGATTGTTATTGCGCTCGTCAGTTTGGCGTATTTTAATTACCAAGACAAGAAAGAAGCGAAAAAGAACATACGATAAATTGAAAAATAAGAAAGAAGCTGTTTCAAAACAAATTTGGAACAGCTTCTTTTGTGATATTAGGTCTATGGGATGGGGGAGGATTTTGTATTCTGTTCTTCGTTTTCACATTCCGCGGAATATGCCTATCTTTGCGCTTTAAATCAAAAACTGTTTCTATTTTATGTGGTTACAATTACTGTTTGTCTTGTTGGCCATTGTGGTCGGTGCACGGGTTGGGGGCATCGGATTGGGTGTGTTCGGAGGCCTCGGTCTGGCTGTTCTTACGTTCGTGTTCGGTCTGGAACCGACCGCTCCTCCTATTGATGTGATGCTGATGATTGTGGCTGTGATTGCAGCGGCGGGTTGCATGCAGGCTGCCGGAGGATTGGATTTGATGGTGAAATGGGCGGAGAAAATCTTGCGCCGCCATCCTCAGCGTATCACTTTGCTGAGTCCCTTGGTGACTTACCTCTTTACCTTTTTTGCCGGGACGGGGCATGTGGCTTATTCCGTGCTCCCGGTCATTGCCGAAGTGGCCCGTGAGACGGGTATCCGTCCGGAGCGTCCGATGGGAATTGCCGTTATTGCTTCCCAGCAGGCTATTACCGCCAGTCCCATTTCTGCGGCTACGGTTGTCCTTTTGAGTATGTTGGCCGGATACGATATTACCTTGTTTGACATACTGAAAATTTCCATTCCCTGCACCTTGGTGGGGGTATTGGCTGGCGCGCTGTATTCCATGCGGGTGGGCAAGGAACTGGAGGATGACCCTGTCTATCAGGCCCGTTTGAAGTCAGGGGAACTTTCGGGCGCCAATTATTGTACGGCCGAGGTGCTCCATCCCGGCAAGGCGCTGACTTCTGTATTGTTGTTTCTGGCTGCCACGGTAGGGATTGTGCTGTTTGGTTCTGTCGACAGTTTCCGGCCGTCGTTTCAAACTTCCGAAGGTGTGGTAATGATGCAGATGGCGCACATCATAGAAGTGCTCATGTTGTCGGTAGCCGCATTGATTCTGCTGCTGACCGGTACCAGTGGCATGAAGGCAGCCAAGAGTTCGGTATTCAACGCGGGCATGCAGGCGGTAGTGGCTATCTTTGGTATTGCCTGGATGGGCGATACCTTCATTTCGGGCAACATTGCGGTGATAAAAGAAGGAATCTTTGGCATGGTGACCGACATGCCCTGGCTTTTCGGGGTGGCTCTGTTCGTCATGTCTATCCTGTTGTTCAGTCAGGCAGCTACCATTCGTGCCCTGCTTCCTTTGGGTATGGCGTTGGGCATTTCGCCCTACATGCTGATTGCGCTTTTCCCGGCAGTGAACGGATATTTCTTTATCCCGAACTATCCGACGGTGGTGGCCGCCATCAATTTCGATACTACGGGCACGACCCGTATCGGAAAGTATGTGCTCAACCATTCGTTTATGATGCCGGGACTGATTTCCACTTTTGTGGCCGTAGGGTTGGGCATTCTGGCGGTACTGTTCGTGTAAAATGCGTTTGTAAACATGAGAATGTAAGGATGTAATGTAGGAAACGAACTTGTCAATTGTATGTTTCCTTTGCGTGAACCGTATGTTTTTTGACTCAGAACCGTATGTTTCTCTGTCGGGAAACATACGGCTCTGCCTTGGAAGACGTAAAAAATAATTAAAGGCTGATAATTTATTGCTTTGAGCTTTTTCTGATTTGTTCTTTTTCCGTTGCGCATGTAATGATAATCGCATAAAAATGTAGGTACTTTCGTAAAAAAGTAGCATCTTTGCAGTATGAATTGGATTGAACAGGTTACTATACTTGATTTGTTGCTGAAGGGATTGATTATCGGCATTGTCGTGTCTGCTCCTTTGGGACCGGTCGGTGTGCTCTGTATTCAGCGTACGTTGAACAAGGGGCGCTGGTTTGGTTTCGTAACAGGAGTTGGGGCGGCATTAAGCGATATATGTTATGCGTTGATAACCGGATACGGAATGAGTTTCATGGATGAACTGATTCTGAAACATCATATTTTCCTGCAAGTGGTGGGAAGTATCATGTTGCTGGCATTTGGTATTTATACGTTTCGCAGCAATCCAGTGAAATCTCTTCGTCCGGCTTCGGGCACGCGAGGTACATACTTGCATAATTTCGTGACGGCTTTTTTTGTCACCCTGTCCAATCCACTCATCATTTTCCTGTTCATCGGTCTGTTTGCCCGTTTCTCGTTCGTGATGCCGGGCAGTCCCATCGGCTTCCAGCTGGTAGGCTATCTGGCCATTATTACAGGGGCATTGGGCTGGTGGTTCAGCATTACGTATTTCGTTAACAAGGTACGTTCGCGATTTAATTTGCGCGGCATCTGGGTGCTCAACCGCATCATCGGTGTCGTGGTCATGATAGCGGCGGTGGTAGGAATCGTCCTGGCCATTGCCGGTAAATCTTTTTCTTGATAGAATATGTATATTTCTCAGCAACTTAAAAAAAAGAATATTGCCGAATACCTGTTGTATATGTGGCAGGTGGAGGATTTGATTCGGGCCAATGGCTGCGATATGGGGAAAATCCGGAAGAACATCATTGAGCCTTATCCGGCTACGGACGAGCAGAAGCAGGAGCTAGCCCGTTGGTATGAAGACTTGATTAATATGATGCAGCAGGAGGGAGTGATGGAAAAGGGTCATCTGCAGATTAACAAAAATGTCATTGTCTGGCTGACCGACCTACATCTGCGTCTGTTGCGTTCACCTAAATTCCCGTATTATACGGCGGCTTATTACAAGGTATTGCCTTTTATCGTTGAACTGCGAGCCAAAGGGGGCGACAAGGATGTGCCCGAGCTGGAGACTTGCTTTGATGCCATGTATGGGGTGCTGATGCTGAAATTGCAGAAAAAGGAAATCAGCGAAGGGACGGCCAAGGCAGTGAAAGCCATCAGTGATTTGCTGGCTATGCTGGCCGGCTATTATATAAAGGATAAGGAAGGCGATTTGGACTTGGATTAACACACACATACTGAAAATGAAAAAGATATTGGTGACGGGAGCCAACGGACAGCTGGGTAGTGAAATGCGTCTGCTGGCAGAAGAGCACAAAGATTTTGAGTATTTTTTTACCGATGTGGCGGAACTCGACATCTGCGATGAAAAGGCTGTGATGGACTTTGTTTCGGCGCATCAGATTGACGGAATTGTGAATTGTGCGGCTTACACGGCGGTCGATAAGGCGGAGGACAACGTGGAACTTTGCGACAAACTGAATCGTGTGGCGCCGGGCTATCTGGCCAAGGCGGTGCAGAGCCGCGGCGGTTGGCTGGTGCAAGTGTCTACGGACTATGTGTTCGACGGAACCGCTCATATCCCTTATCGGGAAGAAGACACTCCTTGTCCGAATTCCGTGTACGGCTCTACCAAGTTGGGAGGAGAACAGGAGGCCTTGAAGTATTGCCCGAATACGATGATTATCCGTACGGCATGGCTGTATTCTAGCTTCGGCAACAATTTTGTGAAGACAATGATTCGGCTGGGGCAGGAGAAAGAGACGCTGGGCGTCATTTTCGACCAGATTGGAACACCGACGTATGCACGCGATTTGGCTCAGGCCATCTTTGTGGCATTGGAGAAGGGGATTGTGCCCGGTATTTATCATTTCAGCAACGAAGGGGTTTGTTCCTGGTATGATTTTACCAAAGCCATTCACCGGTTGGCTGGGATTACCACTTGTCACGTGTTGCCGCTTCACACGGAAGATTATTCCACCAAGGCTTGCCGTCCGCACTATTCCGTGCTCGACAAGACGAAGCTGAAGAAGACCTACGGAGTGGAGGTGCCCTACTGGATGGACAGTCTGGCAGAATGTATTGAAAAATTAAAACAATAAATATGGCAAATCAGGAAATAGCAAGAAGACGAACATTCGCGATTATCGCGCACCCGGATGCCGGTAAAACCTCATTGACGGAAAAGCTGTTGCTTTTCGGTGGGCAGATTCAGGTGGCCGGAGCCGTAAAATCAAACAAAATCAAGAAAACGGCCACGTCCGACTGGATGGACATCGAGAAGCAGCGTGGTATTTCGGTGACTACCTCCGTGATGGAGTTTGACTACCATGACTATAAGATTAATATCCTCGATACACCGGGTCACCAGGATTTTGCCGAAGATACGTACCGTACGCTGACGGCGGTGGACAGTGTCATCATCGTGGTGGATGGAGCGAAGGGTGTGGAATCGCAGACCCGTAAGCTGATGGAGGTTTGCCGTATGCGTAACACGCCGGTGATTATCTTCGTGAACAAGATGGACCGTGAGGCCAAGGACCCGTTTGATTTGCTGGATGAACTGGAAGAAGAGCTGGTTATCAACGTGCGTCCGCTGACGTGGCCGATTGAGAGTGGTCCGCGTTTCAAAGGAGTGTACAACATCTACGAACAGAAGCTGAATCTTTTCCAGCCGTCCAAGCAGGTGGTGACGGAGAAGGTGGAAGTGGATATCCATACGGAAGACCTGGACAATCATATCGGTACGCCGCTGGCGGACAAGCTGCGCAGCGAACTGGAACTGATTGAGGGGGTTTATCCGGAATTCAATGTGGACGATTACCTGAAAGGGGAATTGGCTCCGGTGTTTTTCGGTTCGGCGTTGAACAATTTCGGTGTGCAGGAATTGCTCGACTGCTTTGTGGAGATTGCGCCGAGTCCGCGTCCGGTGCAGGCAGAGGAACGTATCGTGATGCCAGAAGAGCCCAAGTTCACGGGTTTCGTGTTCAAGATTACGGCCAACATCGACCCGAACCATCGTTCGTGTGTGGCTTTTTGCAAGGTATGTTCTGGCAAGTTTACCCGCAACACGCCGTATCTGCACGTGCGTCACAATAAGACCATGCGTTTTTCTTCACCCACGCAGTTCATGGCCCAGCGCAAGACTACGGTGGATGAGGCCTGGGCAGGCGATATTATCGGTCTGCCGGACAACGGTACGTTCAAGATTGGCGATACGCTGACCGAAGGTGAAATCCTACATTTCAAGGGATTGCCCAGCTTCTCTCCGGAAATGTTCAAGTACATCGAGAATGCCGACCCGATGAAGACCAAGCAGTTGAACAAGGGTATCGATCAGCTGATGGACGAAGGTGTGGCACAGCTGTTTGTCAACCAATTCAATGGCCGGAAGATTATCGGTACGGTAGGGCAGTTGCAGTTTGAAGTGATTCAGTACCGTCTAGAGAATGAATACAATGCCAAATGCCGTTGGGAACCGTTGAGCCTCTACAAGGCGTGCTGGATTGAAAGTGACGATCCGGCAGAACTGGAGGCCTTCAAGAAGCGCAAGTACCAGTATATGGCCAAAGACCGCGACGGACGCGATGTGTTCCTGGCCGACAGCGGTTATGTGCTTCAGATGGCGCAGATGGACTTCAAGCACATCAAGTTCCATTTCACCAGCGAGTTCTAAAAAAGAAGATAAGATATAAACATATAAAAGGCAGGAAAGTAAACCGCTCTCCTGCCTTTTTTATATCCCTAAATTGGGATATTTACTGAATGTTCTATTTTAGTTTTGGCATGTCGGTCAAAATCTGTTTGCGTTTTCCATAAATCGTTTGAATATTTTGTATTTTTTATCCTCTCTATTAATTACTATTAATATTAGTAGTCCTACTAAAACTTTTAGTTGTTTGTCCGATAATTTTCATATCTTCGTATGGTATTAATCTTAAATGAGCTGTTTATGAAGAAGCTGACACCAAAAGAAGAAGAAATAATGAATATCCTATGGACCCATGGCCCTTTGTTTATCCGTGAAATGTTGGCATTCTATTCGGAGCCGAAACCACATTACAATACAGTAGCTACTCTGGTGAAGCTGTTGGTAGAAAAAGGCTTTGTCAGTTATCGTGCGTTTGGAAACACCTACCGTTATGAAGCAAAAATAACAGAAAATGAATACAAGGGTTCAGCTATCGGAGAGATTGTTTCTCAATATTTTGATAATTCTTATACCAAGGTTGTTTCTCAGTTTATTGAAGATGAGAAAATGAACTTGGAGGAACTGAAGCAGTTGATAGCTCAGATAGAGGAGGGGAAGAATAATCGTAAATTTTGAACCTATGGTAGCCCTTTTAATCTATTTACTGAAAAGCTCTTTCTGCCTGACATTGTTCTATGGGTTCTATAAGCTACTTTGTGCTTCGACCACTCGCTTTTCCTTGAACCGATGGGTGTTGGTGGGCGGAATGTTGACCTGCCTGTTGTTGCCTTTCGTTTCTCTGGAATTAGAGCATGAACCTTTAGTGCAGTCTCCTTTTAGCCTTATGGAGGAATGGAAACAGCCTGTTGATGTAATATCTGCTTCTGCTACAGGTATGGTGGAGATTACTCAGAAGGAAGCCAATTATTGGGATTGGCTTGTGCTGTTGATGGTGGCTTATCTGTCGGGATGTGCCTTTATTCTTTTGCAATGGGTTGTAGGCTATATCCGTCTGTTCCGTTGGATAAACGGGCAGGAATATAAAGAATGTAATGGATTACGATGGGTGTTGTATGATATTCCTGTCCGTCCTTTTAGCTGGGGAACGTATATCGTCATGAACAGTCAGGAATATGAAGAATATTCTCCGGTCCGTTTGCATGAGGAAATGCATTGCCGGTATGGACATTGTTATGATAATCTGCTGATACAGTTTATTCTAATCTTTCATTGGTGGAATCCGTTGGTGTGGAAACTGAAGCATGAACTTAGTAGTGTTCATGAGTATCAGGCCGATGAAGGTGTACTGAATCAAGGCATCGATGTAAAAACATATCAATTGTTATTGGTGAGGAAAGCAGTGGGTTCAAGGCTCTACTCTATGGCTTGCGGTTTTACTCACAGTTCACTTAAAAAACGTATATCTATGATGTCGAAAAAAAGAAACAGTAAGTGGGTCCGGCTGCGTGTCTTGTTAGCCGTACCTTTGGCTGCAGGGGTCGTGTATGCCTTTGCGAGGCCGGAAGTGAAAGAAACGGTAGCGGATTATGGCGCAGCTCTTCAAACGAAGCATCAAGGAAAAGAAAAATCCGGATTAATGGTGAGGGACACAGCACAGCAGCGGAATGCAGACAATCTGATGCTGGATCATATTTCGTCGGAAAAGGCGTATGTGCTGGAATTGTATTGTAACCAGCGGAATCAGTTTCTTTTCGGGCCTGAAAATCATATTTCAAAGAAGAAGTTTGTTGATTATGGAACCATGATGGACGAGGCCAAGAAGCAATTGAAAGACTCTTTCGTCAAATTGTATGCTGAGCAGAAAACGGAAATGTCTCCTATCGTTGTCCGTATTGTAGCAGACCGCAATACAAAGATGGGGGCGATAACTATTGCCAAGCAGAAACTGGTAAAAGCGTATGATGAGGTCAGACGGGAGCTTGCGAAAACTTATCCTCAGGAATTGGTGAATGAATGTTTGATTTCCCGTTTCTATTATGCTTCTCCGAAAGCATATGCGGATGTACCGGTGGGTGTGGCCGATAAGAGTGTTCCGTTGCCGGGATATGAAGTCCGATTTTTGAAAGATAATGTGATAGTAGGTGAGTTGGAGGATTTTTCTCTGGATGAACTTTCTTCGAAAATCAAGCAGTTATGTGAGGGAAATAAGGCTGAAAACCTTTCCGTTTCGCTAAAGATACCTTCAGATGCTTCTGAAGGGGTGGTATATGATATCAAGCAGGCATTACGTGACGGATATATGCTTAAACTGAATCTTATGAGTGGTTTTTAGAATTGATTCGTGTAATAGTCTGTATTTGAAAACTTAGTTTTAAAATTTATGAAACCTTTTTCCTTTTATTTAAGTCTTATATTCGTTGTATCGGTGTTTGCTTCTTGTCAGAAGGATGGTAAAAGTATTGTTACTCCGGTATCCAGTGGTAGGCCTTATGAGGTACTGGTAGTTGCGGATGACAAATGTTGGAACAGTCCGGATAGTGCGCTTTTCCATGTACTTGATACCGATGTACCGGGATTGCCCCAACCGGAACGTTCTTTCCGGATTTCGAGAGTTCGTCCGGAGTATTTTGACCGTAGTACCCGTCTGTTCCGCAACATCATTATTGCGGATATTCAGGACATCTATACGCAAACCAAATTCAAGTATACCCGTGACGCGTATTCTTCTCCACAGATGATTATGACTATCCAGTCGCCGAATCAGGAAGAGTTTGCTGAATATGTATCCAAGAATGGACAGGTGATTATTGATTTCTTTACCCGGGCAGAAATGAACCGAGAAGTAAAACTGTTGGAGAAGAAGCATAATGATGTCTTGTCTGCCAAGGTACAAAGCTTTTTTGACTGTGATATCTGGATGCCGGTAGAACTGGCTTCGTACAAGGTTGGCCAACAGTTCTTGTGGGCTTCCAGCAACCTGAATGATTTGAACTTTGTTATCTACACTTATCCGTATACCAGCAAGGGAACTTTTACAAAGGCATATTTCATAGAAAAACGAGATTCTGTGATGAAAGCCAACATTCCGGGAGTAAAAGAAGGTATGTATATGGTGACTGCCGATTCTATTTTTGTAGAAGCTCGTAATATTGCAGTGCAGGGTGATTATGCATATGAAGTACGCGGTTTGTGGGAGATGGAGAACGATGCGATGGGAGGCCCTTTCGTTTCACATGTTCGTGTTGACCGTACGAACGGTCGGATTGTCGTAGTAGAAGGTTTCGTTTATAATCCGGGCAAACTGAAACGTGACCAGATTCGTAAACTGAATGCTGCCCTTTATACGTTGAAACTTCCTCTAGAGAAAAAGACGGGAGAACTTCCTGTAGACAATCAGATTTCGGAAGAAAAGGTAATGAAAGACAACTTATGAAAGATAGTACATTTATTATATCGTTGATTAGCACTCTATTGTCCCGTTGTAAAAGCATAAATTGAATTCGAAACCGGAATTTCCCCTGTTTGGGCTGCCCAACCTTATTTGCGGGAGATATCTAGAGATACAAAAAGCCAACTAATCCATAATGCTGTGTGTGTGAATTAGTTGGCTGACTTTATAACATTTAATGAATAGCCTTTTTTATATCCTTAAATTCGTTTCCTTTGCCAGCTTCCTTTTTTCAGGTAAATATAACTCAGCAGGCCGATGGCTCCGGCATATACATGTTCGGAGAACCAGCATACGGCTACGTCCATTTTCAGGAGCAGAATGATGAGGACGATGAAAATCAGGTAGCAGGTCAGGGCAATCATCTCCAGCAGAAAAGCAGCCCGGGTATCGCCTGTACCCGATACAGATTGGAAGAAAATAAATCCGGCACACTGGAAGAGATAGCTGGAGCAGAGTACCCAAAGCGTAGGGACGGCGGCATCTACCAGGTCGGGCATGTCGGTGTAGATACGGAGTACATACGTAGGCAGACAGGCTATCAGCAGGATGACAGGCCAGACAATGTAGGTGCAGAGCCGTACGTGCTGCCGGATGGTCGGCATGACATAGCGTGCTTCTCCGGCTCCAAGCAGGTTGCTGACAAGAGCGCTACAGGTGGAGGCAAAAGCCGTAATGGTCATGAACGGCACGCTCGACACGTTGCGTACGATGTTGGTGATGGCCAGTGAACGTTCGCCCAGGTGCTCGATGAAGATGAAGAACAGAAACCAGGTGCTGATGGATACCGCATTCTGTATCATGGTCCATAGCGATACGCTCATGATGCGTTTCAGTTCTGCCCATCGGAACTTCACCAGTTGGTTCAGTCCGTATTTGGTACAGTCCACCTGCCGAACGGTGTAGACGATGAAAAAGAGCATGGATACCAGTTCTGCCAGTGAAGAACCGATGGCTGCTCCGGCAATGCCCAACGCCGGAAATCCCAGTTTCCCGAATACGAGGATATAATTGAATACCACGTTCGATGTGACCATAACGATGGAGTTGAGCGTGAGGGTCTTGGTCTGGGTGGTGCCTACAAAGAAAGCCCGGAACATAATAGCCACGAACGAGAAGAAAAATCCGAATACCCGCCAGTTGATGTAGCTCACGGCTGCCTCACAGACCCGGGGAGACGCTACTACGTGCGACAATATCCAGGGAGAAAACAGTTGGGACAGGGTGAACATGACCAGTGCCATGGCCAGCAGGAAGTAAATTCCCTGATAGAAAATGGAACCGATTTTCCGGAAATTACCTTCTCCGTTGCGACGGGCAATCAGAATCTGCGAGCCGATGCTGAAACCGAATCCCAGCATGAAGATGGCCAGGTAATATACGCCCGCAATGGCCGAAGCACCCAATTCCACTTCGCCCACCCGCCCCATGAAGGCCGTATCGGTCATGCCGATGAGTTGTTCCATGAGCAGACTGATCAAGATGGGGTAAGCCACCTTCCATATTTCGCGGTTGGTATATTTCGTATGCATAAAAAACGGATATCAGATGATGGGGAAATGTGGTGCAAAGATACGATAATTCTGCATAAAAAAAGACCATCCTTTTGCAAGGACAGTCTTTTGTTTGTCTTTTTCTGAAAGAAGAATTATGCTTCAGCAGGAGCTTCTGTAGCAGCTTCTTCAGCAGGAGCAGCAGCTTCTTCTTCTGCCTTGGCAGCAGCCTCAGCTTCAGCTTTTGCAGCAGCTTCAGCAGCTTTCTTTTCAGCTACCTTCTTCGCGATTTCTTCGTTTACTTTCTTTTCAGCTTCCAAACGTGCTTTAGCTTCAGCTTTCTTAGCTTCTTCTTCTTTAGCTTTCAAAGCAGCCAAACCTGACTGTTTGTTTTCTTTCCAAGCGTTGAATTTAGCTTCAGCCTGTGCTTCATCGAATGCGCCTTTAGCTACACCGCCCAGCAGGTGTTTCTTCATGTACACACCTTCGCGAGACAAGATGTTGCGTACTGTGTCAGTAGGCTGTGCACCTACCATTACCCAGTGTAATGCACGTTCAAAATTCAAATCTACTGTGGCAGGATTGGTGTTCGGATTGTAAGTACCAATTTTTTCAGTAAATCTACCATCACGTGGTGCTCTTGCGTCTGCAATAACAATTGAATAGAACGCATATCCTTTGCGTCCGTTTCTTTGCAATCTGATTTTAGTTGCCATTTTTCTTAATTAGTTTTTTTAATGTAAATGATTTGAATTATGCTAATAACCCGTATTAGCGGGTGCAAAGGTACAACTTTTCTTTTGTTCTACAAATAGTTGCGCCAATTATTTATTGATTTCGCGCAGCCATTTTTCCAGTTCGCCCGTCCATTGGCGTTTGTAAGGGAAACTGTCGTTGTATCCCCAGCCGTGTCCTCCCACCGGATAGATGTGCAGGCTGGCGGGGACTTTATTGTTGACGAGGGCAGTGTAGTAGTTTACGCTGTTGGCCACGGGAACCACCGTGTCATCGCTGCTGTGCAGGATGAAGGCCGGTGGGGTCTGTGGGTTGACCTGCTGTTCGTTGGAATATTTTTGTTCCAGTTCCTTCGAAGGATTCCTGCCTAACAAATCATCATGGGAGCCTGTATGTGTGTAGCCCGGGTCCATGGTGATGACCGGATAGAACAGAATCTGGAAATCCGGGCGGGTTTCTGCATCCGTGAAATGAGTGGCTACCGTACTGGCCAGATGCCCTCCTGCCGACGATCCCATGATACCCAGCTTCTTCACATTCCATTCTGTGGTGTGCTGCTGCATGATGCGGAGGGCTTGCTGGGCATCGCTCAGCGGCACTTCGTGATGTCCGTTGGGCATGCGGTAGCGTAGCACGGCATAAGTGATGCCTTGGCTGTTGAACCAGGCGGCCATATCGTGGCCTTCGTGTCCCATGGCCAAAGTCCAGTATCCTCCTCCGGGGCAGGCCACGATGGCCATCCCGTTACTTTTTTCTGCCGGATAGACGGTCAGCACGGGTTCTTCCACGTAAAGCGGTCCATCTTTTACCTGTTGGGTCATTTCGTTGGTGTTGGGGGCACCATCGGGCCATATCTTGATTTCAATGCCTTTTTGGGCAAAGAGGTGGCTGGATATCAGCAGCCACCCCATGAGCAGTAGTTTTTTCATGTGTCGTATGAGTCTGAGGTTATTTTTTCAGTTTCATGCTGGCCTTGACCAGATAGGCTATCAGCAGCAGATAGACAATTAGTGATACCAGCTCACTCATCGGATTGCTCAGCCATTCCTCGTGGATGAGGTTGATGTTGCAATAGCGCATGATGGCACTTACCACTCCCATCAGAGCACCTCCGGCAATGAATCCGGAAGCCAGCAGCGTACCTTTTTCGCCGCGTGCCGTGTTGACGGCTTCGTCCTTGCTGCGGGAAGTCACGTACCAGTTGATGGCTCCACCCACCAGCAACGGGAGGTTCAGTTCCAAGGGGATGAACATACCCAGCGCGAAGGCCAGGGCAGGCACCTTGCAGAAGGTCAGTACCAGTGCCAGTACCGCACCGATGCCATAGAGCAACCATGGGGCACCTACTCCGTTCATCAGCGGGTCGATGACAGCTGCCATGGCGTTGGCCTGTGGGGCAGCCAGTTGTCCGCTGGTGAATCCATACGAATCGTTCAGTACCATGATGACGCCGCCTACGGTAGCTGCCGAAACCAGTGTGCCGAGGAACTTCCAGCTTTCCTGCTTCTTGGGTGTGCTACCCAGCCAATAACCGATTTTCAGGTCGGTGATGAAACCGCCGGCCATGGACAATGCAGTGCAGACCACGCCACCCATTACCAGTGAAGCCACCATACCCGTGGCACCTTTCAGGCCCACGGCCACCATGATGACGGAAGCCAGAATCAAGGTCATCAGGGTCATGCCCGATACCGGGTTCGTACCGACGATGGCGATGGCATTGGCCGCCACGGTGGTGAAGAGGAAGGAGATTCCCGCTACCAGCAGGATGGCTACTACAGTATGTAGGATGTTGCCTTGCATCACGTCGAAATAGAAGAAGAGTACCACGAGCAACAGGGTGAACAAAGAACCGAAGGCGATGATTTTCATGGACAGGTCTTTCTGTGTGCGTTCCACACTTTCTTCGGTCTTCTTTCCTTTCATCTCATTGGCAGCCAAGCTGACCGCACTCTTGATGATGCCCCATGAACGTACGATACCGATGATACCTGCCATGGCGATACCTCCGATACCGATGCTCTTGGCATATTCCTTGAAGATGAGTTCGGGCGACATGTCTTTCACGGCCATGGTGATGTCCGGATTCCAGGCATTCAGCACCTGGTCGCCCCAGAACAGGGAGATACCTGGAACGATGACCCACCATACCACCAGGGAGCCGGCACAGATGATGGCCGCATATTTCAGGCCGACGATGTAACCGAGTCCCAGTACGGCAGCTCCCGTATTGATTTTGAAAACCAGTTTGAACTTGTCGGCAATGGTCTCGCCCCATCCACAGATACGGCTTGTAAAGTTCTCGTTCCACCAGCCGAACGTACCCACGATGAAGTCGTACAGACCGCCTACCAGTCCGGCCATGAGCAACGGTTTGGCCTGGTCACCTCCCTTTTCACCCGATACAAGTACCTGGGTACTGGCGGTCGCTTCCGGGAAGGGATATTCCCCGTGTTTGTCTTTCACGAAATATTTGCGGAACGGAATCAGGAACAGGATGCCCAGCACGCCGCCCAGCAGGGAGCTGATGAACATCTGCATGAAGTTGACCGTCATTTCCGGATATTTTTCCTGCAGAATGTAGAGGGCCGGCAGGGTAAAGATGGCTCCTGCCACGATGACGCCCGAGCAGGCACCGATGGACTGGATCATGACGTTTTCACCCAGTGCGCCTTTGCGTTTGGTGGCACTGGAAATGCCCACGGCAATGATGGCGATAGGGATGGCTGCTTCGAACACCTGTCCCACTTTCAGGCCCAGGTAAGCGGCGGCAGCCGAGAAGATGACGGCCATGACAAGTCCCCATGTCACGGACCACAGGTTTACTTCAGGATACGTTTTTCCGGGAGACATGAGTGGTTCGTATTTTTCTCCCGGTTTGAGCGGACGGAACGCGTTGTCGGGCAATCCCGTCGGTTTTTCTTGTGTCTCTTTCATGAATAATATTGCATTATGATTTGATTAATATTCTTTCGGGTGTCCAAAAGTAGTAAAAATCATTCATATTCATGCAAAAGGCTCCTTATTTTTGCGCTGTAGAAAAACGCAAGTACGTTTCAGATAGAATGCTTTTACGCTTGAAGGGAAGCACTAGTTTGTTTGAGGTAAAACGCAAAGGTGCATTAATCAAAACTCTTTGACATTTCAGATTGAGCGTAAGTACGTGGTTAAAGACGGTTTTAGACCATAATAAAACAGGAGAAACACCCGCAGATGTTCCTCCTGAATAAGTATGAAAAACGACTGTATTTTAGTTGTTTGCATCGGCTGATGCCGGTGTCATGTCTCCCTCTACTACCAAGCGGGTGATTTCGTTCTTGGAGTTGGTGCGCAGGGTGATGGTCTTGCGGAAATGTCCGGGGAATTTGCCGGCTCCGTTGTAAGTCACTGTCACCTCACCGCTTTCACCCGGTTTGATGGGTTCTTTCGGATACTGAGGTACGGTACATCCGCACGAAGCGATGGCCTGATGAATTACCAGTGGTCCGTCGCCCGTATTGGTGAACTTGAATTTGCAAGTCACTTTCGGACTGCTTTCAGAGAAAGAGCCAAAGTTGTATGTAGTTTTTTCAAACGTAATCTGTGCTGTTCCCTGTGCGATGACGAACAGGATGTTCATTACGCACAACAAGGTAGTAAATAAAATCTTCTTCATTTTCTTTTGTTTTTAATCCTTACTCTTGACAACTTCGCAAAGATAGTGTTTTTATGCTAAAGGGGTATGTTTGTGCAGTTTTATTAACATACTTGAAGTGTTGTTATCTGTTTACCTGCTTTACCCCTTTCACGGTTTTTATCTTCTTGATCAGTGATTCCAGCTTAGCATTGTCGTCCACCGTCACGGTCAGCATGCCCGAGAACAGTCCGTCGTGCGAGTCAATGCTGATGGAACGCAACAGAATATTGCTTTCCTTATTAATAATGGACGTGATGTTGGTCACGATGCCGATGTCGTCATGTCCGATGATACGGAGCGTGATGGGATACTGCTTTCCTTGGCTCTTCCCGGCCCAGCGTGCCTTAACAATACGATAAGGGAAGCGGGAACGCATTTCCTTGGCGTTCGGACAGTCGCAGCGGTGAATCTTGATACCTCCGTTGATGCTCACAAAGCCGAACACTTCATCGCCGTAAATCGGGTTGCAGCATTTGGCCAGAGTGAAATCCAGTCCCTTCAGGTTCTGGTCGATAACCAGCACGTCGTCCTTGTAGTCCTTGGCATCGGTCGGCTGCTGGATGTTGAACGACTCTGCACTGCGGTAGCTGATTTCTTCGCGCTGCTCGGTCTCCTTCTTCTGCATGTCGAGGTACTTGTCGATGATGTCGTTCACATCGATTGACTCGTCGGCAATGCTTTGGTAGAAATCGGTCACGGTCTTGAAGCCCAGTTTCCGGATGAGGCGCATCAGGATGGCTTCATCGTATTCCATTTTCCGGTTCTTGAATTTCCGTTCCAGGGTTTCCTTGGCAAATTCTGTCTGGCGGGCTGCAATCTCTTTCAATGCCTGACGTATTTTGTTGCGGGCTTTCGCCGTGGTGACGAAGGTCAGCCAGTCGCGTTTCGGCGTCTGAGTGTTCGAGGTCATGATTTCCACCTGGTCACCGCTGTTCAGTTTCTGGCGGAGCTGCACGTTCTTTCCGTTCACGCGGGCACCCGTACACCGGCATCCCAAGTTGGAGTGGATAGAGAAGGCAAAGTCGAGCACGGTGGCTCCCTGCGGCAGTTTGTACAAATCGCCTTTGGGAGTGAACACGAACACTTCGTCTTTGTACAAGTCCAGTTTGAACTGGTCCATGGCATCCAAGTCGTTGTCAGCATTTTCCAGTGTTTCCCGGATGGAGTTCAGCCATTCGTCCAGACCGCTTTCCCCCTTGATACCTTTGTATCGCCAGTGGGCGGCAAGACCTTTTTCGGCAATCTCATCCATGCGTTCCGTACGGATTTGTACCTCTACCCATTTGCCTTCCGGTCCCATGACAGTGATGTGTAAAGACTCGTATCCGTTGCTCTTCGGCACGGACAACCAGTCGCGCAGACGTTTGGGGTTGGGCAAGTACATATCGGTCACGATGGAGTAGGCCTGCCAGCACTCCTGCTTCTCCTTGTCGAGCGGAGAATCAAGGATGATACGGATGGCAAACAGGTCGTACACGCCTTCGAAGGGGCATCCCTGCTTTTTCATCTTCTGGTAGATGGAGTGGATGGACTTGGTACGTCCTTTCATGTGGAACTTCAGTCCGGCTTCTTCCAGTTTTTTCTTTATCGGTTCGATGAATGCGTCAATGTAGCGGTCGCGCGCTTGTTTGGTGGCATTCAGTTTCTCCTTGATATAATAGTACACGTCATGCTGCGTGTATTTCAGTGACAAATCCTCCAGTTCCGATTTCAGCTTGTACAGTCCCAGTTTGTGTGCCAGCGGGGCATACAGGTAGGCCGCTTCGTTGGCCACTTCCAGTCGGGCTTCTTCATTCGGGCTGTCCTTTATCTGCCGCATCAGGTTCACACGGTCGGCAATGATAATCAGGATGACCCGCATGTCTTCGGCAAACGACAGAAGCAGGTTGCGGAAATTTTCCGATTCGATGATGGGACTCTTGGAATATAGTTCGTTGATTTTTACAAGTCCCCGGATAATGCCGGCCACGTCTTCTCCGTATTCCTCCTTGACGGACTCCAGGCTGCACAAGTTGTATTTCACAGACTCATGAAGCATGATGCCCAGAATCGAGGCGCGGCGCATACCGATTTCTTCGGCTACGATAACAGCCGTCTGCATGTCTTTGATGATGGGGTTCATTTGGAAGACATTCCGTGGAATAGTTCCTTCCGACATGGCTTTTATGAGGTGGTTCTTCAGTTTGCGGCAGTCATCTTTTTGTAACGTGTCTTTTGATAGTAATAACAGCCTTTTATAAAGCTGAATCAGTTGTTTGTGCTCTTCCGGCGTGAAAAATTCATTGTTCTCCATAATGCCTCGTTTTGTTGTTTGTGGGTAAAGTTACTTTTTTTTTATCGATATGGTGCATTCTTACTGTATTTTTTCTATTTTTGAGCATGATTCTGAATGCAGAAAGAATATTCATTACCTAAATAAAACAATATGTTAACACACGAAGACAAAGAATTGTTGGCCAAGAAAGGCATTTCAGAAGAGAAAATTGCCGAACAGTTGGCTTGTTTTGAGAAAGGTTTTCCGTTCCTGAAATTGTCGGCAGCGGCTTCTGTAGAAAACGGAGGTATCATGAAAGCTGAAGCAAAAGATTTCGAACGGTATCTTGCGGCATGGAATGCTTACAAGGATGGGGAGAAGAAAATTGTCAAGTTTGTACCGGCTTCCGGTGCAGCCAGCCGTATGTTTAAGAATATGTTTGAGTTCTTAGGGGCGGACTATGACAAACCGACGACGGATTTCGAGAAGAAGTTCTTCGACCATATCCATGACTTTGCATTCTATAACGACCTGAATGCGGCTTGCATGGACAATACGGGCAAGAACATCGATGCTTTGTTGTCGGAACAGAACTACAAAGCCATTGTATCCAATCTGCTGGAAGCTGCAGGATTGAACTACGGTGCCCTGCCGAAGGGACTGCTTAAGTTCCACCGTTATGCCGACGGCGTACGTACACCGCTGGAAGAACATCTGGTAGAAGGTGCGTTGTATGCAGCCGGAAAGACAGGTAAAGTGAACATACATTTCACAGTGTCTACCGAACACCGGGCTTTGTTTGAAAAACTGGTGGCTGCCAAGGTGGGTGAATACGAAGCCAAATACGGCGCGAAATACCATATCAGTTTTTCCGAACAGAAACCGAGTACAGATACGGTGGCAGCCGATATGGAAAACAAACCTTTCCGCGACAAAGACGGCAAGCTGTTGTTCCGTCCGGGTGGTCACGGGGCTTTGATCGAGAACCTGAACGATCTGGATGCCGATATCGTATTCATCAAGAACATCGACAACGTGGTGCCCGACCGTTTGAAGGCAGATACCGTGATTTACAAGAAATTGCTGGCCGGTGTACTTGTCACTTTGCAGAAGCAGGCTTTCGAATACCTGGAACTGCTGGACAGCGGCCACTACAGTCACGAACAGCTGGAAACGATTATCCGTTTCGTACAGCAGCAGTTGCGTTGCCGCAGGACAGACCTGAAAGAACTGGAGGATGCTGACTTGGTTATCTATCTGCGCAAGAAACTGAACCGTCCGATGCGTGTGTGTGGTATGGTGAAGAATGTGGGCGAACCGGGCGGTGGTCCGTTCCTGGCTTATAATCCGGATGGAACCATCTCTCTCCAGATTCTGGAAAGCTCACAGATTGATATGAACGACCCGGAAAAGAAAGCGATGTTCGAAAAAGGTACGCACTTCAATCCGGTGGATTTGGTATGTGCCATCCGCGATTACAAAGGCCGCAAGTTCAACTTGCTGGAACATGTGGACAAGGCTACCGGTTTCATCTCTTACAAGTCGAAGAACGGAAAGGACTTGAAAGCCCTCGAATTGCCAGGATTGTGGAACGGTTCTATGAGCGACTGGAATACCGTGTTCGTAGAAGTACCGTTGAGCACGTTCAATCCGGTAAAGACCGTGAACGATTTGCTGCGTGAACAGCATCAATAAATTGAGATAGACCGATTGAATCATAAAAAAGTCCGCTTGTCTGCATCAGACGGGCGGACTTTTTTGTCTTCATGTATACCGATTCTCTATTTTTACTGTGCCTTTTCATTTTGTTACGACAGCTTTTCCCGGTATTCTTTGGGAGAGATACCCAGGTTTCTTTTCACATATTTGCCGAAGAACGACAGTGTGGCGAAATTCAGTTCGTTGGCAATTTCCTTGATGCTTTTGTCAGGACATTTCAGCAGATATTCCACATCCTTCATGACATAGCTGGTAATCAGGTCGGAAGCTGTTTCTCCGGAATTTTCCTTGCAGATGGCCGACAAGTATTTGGCCGTGACGAACAATCGGCTGGCATAGTAGCTTACGGAGCGTTCTTTGGGGTAGGACGAAACCAGCAGTTCGATGAAGGCGTTGAACAGGTTGCTGGAGGAATTGAAGCTGGTGGGACGCAACTGGATATATTTTTCCAGGGCATCCTGAAACTCATAAATGAATGCTTGCAGGAGGGAGTTGATGAGTTCTCTCTGGTGACGGTGGGGCGTTCCTGTCAGTTTGGAGTAGAGCAGGTGGTAGTATTGACAAAAAAGCTGGCTTTCCTCTTCGTTGAGCGGAATGATGGGGTGCTGGTCCAGATACAGCCTCGAACACCAGTTGCTTGTGGATGCCGACAAGATGAAGACACGTTTGGCATATTCTGGTGAAAGGCAAAATCCACAGCACTCAAAATCATCACCTATTGTGCCGTGCTTGAGCAGAGTCTGCGGATGGCAAATCATCAGGTCATTCGGACCGATGTCGTAAGAGTTGTTGTTGAGAGATAAAGATGCTTTTCCTTTCAGGCATAAAATAACTAGGAAGAAGTCTGCCTTTATAGTGTTTTGTTCTATGGCGTCAATCTTATTAACCTGATTATGTATGATAACTTGTTCATCCTTGTAAGTTGCCACCTTTTCTATAATCTCGGTACTTGACATCCTGATAAGTTCTATTTCCTTCTCCATAAATCTAATAAATCTAGTTCGATTACAAATGAACTGAATGTTTTTTAATAATCGGTGTTCTATTTTTCTTGATGAGTGTTCTATAAGTGAAATTGATGCAACGAATGGAAAAATAGGACACTTCCAAGGTGTTCTATATATCCTGTGTTTCATGTAATGGTCTTTTCTTTGCGCTCACAAATCGTAGACATACTAAACATGATAAGATTTATGAAAGAATTTCATTGGATGGCCATTGGTTTATTTTTGGTCATGATGTCAGGATGCGGAAGCAGAGAGCAAGCTTCGCAGCAGGTAGACCCTGTAAAGGTAAAGGTCATGACCGTAGTGTCATCAGTACGGAACGAGACCGTCCGTTTTTCGGGCACGGTGCAAGAAGAAAACGGAAGTGCGTTGAGCTTTCCGCTGATGGGAAGAGTGAAGTCGGTACAGGTGGATTTGGGAAGCCGGGTGCGGCAGGGGCAGTTGCTGGCTACACTGGACGAAGCGTCCGTAGAAAGCACGTATCAGGCGGCAAAGGCGGCTTTGAAGCAGGCGGAAGATGCCTACCGGCGAATGAAGGAACTGCATGAAAAAGGGAGTCTGGCCGACATGAAGTGGGTGGAGGTGCAGAGCAAACTCCAGCAGGCCCAGTCCATGGAGGCAGTGGCCCGGAAGAACCTGACAGACTGCCGGCTGGTGGCTCCGTTTGCCGGGGTGATTGCCGAAAAGAACCTGGAAGTGGGGCAGAATGTGGTGCCTGGGGTACAGGTCATGAAACTGGTGTCCGACGACCGTCTGAAAGTACGGATTGCCGTACCGGAAACGGAAATCATGCACGTGACGAAAGGTCAGAAAGCAGTGATTGAGGCTCCGGTGCTGAACGGCAGACAGGCAGAAGGGGTGGTGATGGAGAAAGGTATCCAGGCCAATCCGCTGTCACGGTCGTACGAGGTGAACATCGGCATTCAGACGCCGCATACGGGCTTGCTTCCCGGTATGGTGACGGAGGTATGGCTGCAGGATGCCGACAAGAGTCAGACCTGCGTACTTCCTGCCAGCGTGATTCAGCTGGATGAAAGCAACCGCTATTTCGTGTGGGTGAAGGGAGCAGACGGCAAAGCCTCCAAGCGCGTGGTGACGTGTGGCAAGTTCACGGCAAGCGGAGTAACGGTGGTGGCCGGATTGAGTGAAGGAGAGGAAGTGATTGTGGAAGGCCAGCAGAAGGTGTGCGAAGGCACGCCGTTGGCCATATAAAAATAGGTAAAGCACATGGAAAAGAAACGGAACATAGTAGAGTGGGCCATGCATTATCGCCAGATTGTGATACTGGTGACATGCTGCCTGGTGGCATTCGGCATATACAGTCTGCCGCAAATGCAGAAAAATGAGTTCCCGGATTTTACCATACGTCAGGGAATGGTGATTGCCGTGGCTCCCGGGAACACGGTCAATGAGATGGTGGAACAGGTGACGAAGCCATTGGAAAACTATATCTTTACCTACAAGGAGGTGAAGAAGGAAAAGACTTTTTCGACCACCCGCGACGGAATCGTGTTTGTGCAGGTGGAACTGAATGATGACTTGAACAACAAAGATGAGTTCTGGAGCAAGTTCAAGCACGGAGTGGCCGCGTTCAAGTCGCAGCTGCCTCCGAATGTGCTGGCCGTGCAGGTGATGGATGATTTCGGCGATACTTCGGCACTGCTGATTACCATGGAGAGCAAGGACAAGACCTATCGGGAATTGTCGGACTACATGGATGAACTGGAAAACCGGTTGCGCCGTATTCCCAGTGTGGGACGTCTGACCGTCAGCGGAGAAAGACAGGAACAGATTTCCATTTACCTGGATCCGGAGCGTCTGTCGCATTACGGACTGAACGAGCAGCTCATCGCCGGACAGTTGTTTGCCAAGGGGTTTGTGACCACCGGCGGACGCATACAGACTCCTCAGTATGTCTTGCCGGTACACGTGGAAAAGACGTTCAACACGCTCTATGACGTGCAGCAGCAGATTGTGTACAGTGATCCCTCGGGCAATGTGGTACGCCTGCAGGATGTGGCCCGTGTGGTGAAGGAATACCCTCATGCCGACAGTTACATCAAGAACAACGGCACGAAATGCATTTTGCTGAGTGTGGAGATGAAAAAAGGCAAGAACATCGTGCAGATGGGGGATGACATCAACCAGGTGCTGGAAGAGTTCAAGAAGGAACTGCCTTCGGAAGTCAACATGTACCGCATCACGGACCAGGCGCAGGTGGTGGGCGACAGTGTCAATTCGTTCTTGCGTGAGCTGGTTATCGCCATTGTGGCCGTGGTGATTGTGGTGATGCTGCTGTTGCCGTTACGGGTGGCACTGGTAGCCGCTTCCACCATTCCGATAACCATCTTTATCTCGTTGGGACTCTTTTATGCCTTTGGCATCGAACTGAACACCGTGACGCTGGCAGCCCTGATTGTGACCTTGGGAATGATTGTGGACAATTCCATCGTCATAATCGACAGTTATCTGGAGAAAATCGGAGAGGGGATGTCGCGCTGGCATGCGTCCATTTATAGTGCCACGCATTTCTTTAAATCCATCTTCTCGGCTACGCTGGCCATCAGTATCACGTTCTTCCCCTTCCTGATTGTGATTCCGGGCATGATACACGACTTCCTGCTGAGCTTCCCTTGGTCCATTTCGCTGATTCTGGGCATTTCCTTGGTGGTGGCCATGTTGTTGGTACCGTTCATGCAGTTCTGGTTCATCCGGAAACCGGTGCCTTCGCACAAAAAAGGATTCTCGTTTATGGAGTTTCTGCAGACCTATTACAACAAACTGTTGGACAAATGTTTTGCGCATCCCTACATCACCCTGATGGGGGGAGTGGCTTCTGTCGTGATAGGTATCTTCCTGATGGGAAAATTGCCGCAGAAACTGATGCCGGTGGCCGACCGTAACCAGTTTGCCGTAGAGATTTATCTGCCTACGGGAACGGCGGTGGAAAAGACCGCGTGGGCGGCCGATACGATGGAACAGGTGTTCCGTAAGGACCCGAGAGTGGTTTCCGTCACTTCGTTTGTGGGCTGTTCTTCACCCCGTTTCCATACGGCATACGCCCCTCAGCTGGGAGGAACCAACTATGCCCAGCTGATTGTGAACACGAAGGATAACAAGGAAACCGTGGAACTGCTGGATGAATATTCTCCGCGCTACACCGATGCCTTTCCCGACGTGCGGGTAAGGTTCAAGCAAATCAGTTTCAGCCAGGCAGTTTATCCGATTGAACTCCGTCTGAGCGGCGAGAACTTGGATTCATTGAAGACTGTAGCCGGAAAATACCTGAGCCTGTTGCGCCGGATGCCCGAGATACGGCTGGCGCAGACTAATTTCAGTGAGCCGCAGACTTCGGCCAAGGTGGTGCTGAAAGAAGATGAGGCTTCGCGCCTGGGCATCCAGAACGCCCAGCTGGAAACCACGCTGGCCATGCGCTACGGCGACGGACTGAAGGTGGCCAGTGTGTGGGAAGGCGATTATGACATCTCCGTGACATTGAAGAGCGAGAAAGCCGACTGTGCCGATTTCTCCGATTTGGAAAACGAACTGATTCCGGTGTTGGGAGGTACGCAGGTGCCCTTGCGTCAGGTAGCGGAAGTGGTACCTTCCGTGAAAGACGGACAGCTGGTCCGCCGGAACGGTATCTATACGATTACGGTGATGGCCGATGTGCGTCGTGACGTGAACGTAGCCGCCTTGACGAGTGTAGTGAAAGAGAATGTGGCAGCTATTCCTCTGCCGGATAAAGTAACGCTGGCCTACGGAGGTGACGACGAGCAGGACAATGAGAATCTTCCTCCCATCATGGGAGCGCTGGCCATTGCTGCTTTCATCATCTTCTTCATTCTGCTGGCCCATTTCCGGCGCATCAGCATTGCCCTGCTGATTTTTGCCAGCATGACGCTCTGCCTGTTCGGAACGGCTGTGGGTGTACTGATTCAGGGAGTGGATTTCGGTATGACCTGTACGTTGGGTATTATCAGTCTGATGGGTATCATCGTGCGTAACGGTATTATTATGATTGACTATGCCGAGGAATTGCGGGCTACGGAGAAACTCTGTGTGCGCGATGCCATTTATCATTCGGCCCGTCGCCGTATGCGGCCTATCTTCCTGACTTCGGCTGCGGCTTCCATGGGAGTCATTCCGATGATATTGGGCAAGAGCGGACTTTGGATGCCGATGGGTACGGTAATTTGCTACGGTACGCTGATTACCATGCTCTTCCTGCTGACGGTGCTTCCGGTGGCTTATCTGCTGATTTTCAGGGGAAGCTCTGAAAAACGTGCCCGGCTGGAGGCCTTGGAAAATGCCTGACAAGGCGATTAGGAATCAAGATAAAGAAGAATCATTATGAAAACGAATCGAAACAGAATCATAGCTTTTCTATTGATAGGTGGGGCGTGTGTGAATCTGGCCTTCGGGCAGAAAGCGTACACCTTGGATGAATGTATTCAGGCTGCCTTGACAAACAATGTGCGGATGAAGAATGCCCGTAACGAACTGGAAATGGCCCGACAGGACAAGAAGAAGGCGTTTACCAATTATTTTCCGAGTGTCATGGCGGCGGGTACCGGCTTTATGGCGGATAAAGGACTGATGCAGATGGATATGGCTCCGGACATGCACATGTCCATGCTCAAGAACGGAATTGCGGGAGGAGTGAGCGCCTCCCTGCCGCTCTTTACTGGCGGGCAGATTGTGAACGGAAACCAGTTGGTCAAAGTGGGGGTAGAGGTGAAGCGTTTGCAACGGAACCTCTCTGACAGTGAAGTGACACTGACCACGGAGCAGTATTTCTGGCGAGTGGTCACTCTGCAGGAGAAACTCAAGACTTTGGGTAAGGTGGAAACGCAGCTGGATCGTATCTTGCGCGATGTGGAGGCCTCGGTGGAGGCAGGCGTGGTGACACGCAACGATTTGTTGCAGGTGCAGCTTCGCCGGAACGAGACCAAAAGCAGCCGCCTGCAACTGGAGAACGCTTTGTCCCTTTCGCGGAACATGCTGGCGCAATATACGGGCCTTGGCTCCGATTTCCTGGCGGTGGCTTTTGCCGTCGACGACCAGCTGCCCTCCTGTCCGGACAGTCTTTACTGCGACCCGGAGTCGGCCTTGGGACTGACCAGTGAATATGCCCTGTTACAACAGAATGTGAAGGCCAGCCGTCTGCAATACAAGATGGAGTTGGGCAAGAATCTGCCTACGGTGGCCATTGGCGGAGGGTATGTGTATCATAACTTCTTGCCGGAAGACCAGCGCTTCTGGGTGGGGTTTGCCACGGTGACCGTGCCTCTGACCGGATGGTGGGGAGGTAGCCATGCCCTCAAGAAGGAGAAGCTCCAGGTGAAGAACACGGAAAACCAGTTGGCCGACCAGGGAGAACTGTTGGTTATCCGCATGAAAAATGCATGGAACGGGGTGAATGAGGCCTACGAGCAGATAAAAATCGCTCGTCTGTCCATTGATCAGGCCACGGAGAACCTGCGTTTGAACACCGATTATTACAAGTCAGGTACTTGTACGATGAGTGATTTGCTTGATGCGCAGACCTTGTTTCAGCAAAGCTGTGACAAATACGTGGAAAGCTATACAAATTATGAGTTGAAGAAACGGGAATATCTGCAAGTCACGGGGCGCCGTTGATTGTTTTTTTCTTGGTGCAAAAGGCCGTCTGGAAGTACTTCTGGCGGCCTTTCTTTATAAAATATTGCATATTAATTGCATATTAATTTAAAATGAGTTACCTTTGCACCGTGATTCAGAACCAGTGGGAGCGGATGGGACCGCTTGTTTGCGAAGAGGTTCGCCACATAAAATAAAAAATCCTTTGGAGAAGAAAGACTGCCTTCGAGGTCTTTTTTATGTTTCCCATGAGGGAAACGTACGTTTTCCATTTGGGAAACATACGGCTCCGGGAGCGGAAACATACGTTTTCGGGCTGAAAAACATAGAAGGTGGGCAGACGTTTTTCTTATATCATAGGGAGAGTTTGGAGAATAATAAAAGTATGAAAGTGTACGGAGCACATAAGATCATTCAGCGGAAAGCGGGTACGGCGATGTACCGCCTGCGCCTGTCACGTGCACATTGGTTTAGCGGATTCCTTCACGAAAGTTTGTAAGACAGGAAGTTGCGTCTTCCTGACGTGTGGTAGAAATTGCTTATGAACTTTTAATTTCGAATTTGTTATGTGGAGTATTATCTTGACTGTCCTGGCAGGGGTCCTGTTGGGATATGTCCTTCGTACGTGTGATTTTTTGAAGAAAGTGAATCAGACCATTTCAGTCACTATTTGTCTGATGCTGTTTGTATTGGGACTTTCCGTAGGCTATAACCCGTTGATTGTGAAGAATCTGGGCTCGTTTGGCGGACAGGCCCTGCTGCTCAGTGTGGCCGGCATTACGGGAAGCGTGCTACTGGCACGGCTGGTGTATCTGTGGTTTTTCAAGGAAGGAGGTGAGAAATGAAAGGAAGTCTGTTGGTACTGTCCATGTTTTTCATGGGCTGTCTGTTGGGTTACGTGTGGAATGTGTCCGGTTGGGAAATGGGAGATATGCACCAGTTGTCGCTGTATATCCTGTATGCCCTGATGTTTCAGGTAGGTATCAGCATTGGAGGAGGCGAAGATTTCAAGGCGCTGATTCACGGTTTCCGGTGGAAGATGCTGCTGATTCCTTTGGCTACGATTGGAGGAACCTTGCTGTTCTCTGCCTTGGTCAGTGTGCTGCTGACCCGCTGGAGCGTGTTCGACTGCATGGCCATCGGTAGCGGGCTGGGATATTACTCCCTGGCCTCCATTCTGATTGTGGAGCTGAAGGCCCCGGTTATCGGAACGCAGTTGGCCACGGAACTGGCTACTATCGCCCTCTTGACGAATGTCATCCGCGAACTCGTGGCGCTGGTGGGAGCCCCTCTGATTTGCAAGTATTTCGGGAAACTGGCCCCTATCTCGGTGGCCGGGGTGACCTCTGTCGATGTGGCCCTGCCTTCCATCATCCGGGTATCCGGCAAGGAGGTGGTGCCGATTGCCATTTTCCATGGCATCCTGGTAGATATGTCCGTTCCGTTTTTCATCTCTTTGTTCTGCAAGCTGTAAGAACCTGATTCTTGCTTGCTGCGCAAAGAGATGAACAGAACGGGGCAGTCCGTTTAGATGTCCAGCCCCATGATGTAATCGTTCATGTAATACCCTTCGCCGATGGGGAAGTCACCTTCGCGTACCTTCTTCATGCCCATGTGCTCATAAAATCCCAGTGCAGGATTGTGACGGTTCACGTTCAGTTCCATCCGGCAAGGTTCGGGATGAAGTTCCTTGATGCCTTTGATGGCCTGCTTGAACAGTTGCCGTCCGAGTTTGTATTTCTGGAAGTAGGGGAGCACATAAATCTTCTGCAAGTGGAAGAGGTCGGGCCCTTCCTGCTGGATGGACACGTAGCCGGCCGGTTCGCACTCCTCGTAGGCGAGGTAGTAAATGTGGTGCTCCTTCTCCATCTGGTTCTTCAGGCTCTCGGCGGAATACATCCACTCCATCATGTAATCAATTTGTTCCGGGGTCAGAATCTTCTGGTAAGTGACCGGAAAGGTCTGCTTGGCCAGTGACCGGATAATCTCAATGTCTTCGATTGTCGCTTTTCTGATATTAAACATAGGCGTTTTGTAATAAAATAAGTGTGTTTTCTACAAAAGTACTTTTTCTTTCGATTGCTTTGCTTTTATGGAGATAGAATCTTGTTAAATGTTCTAAAATTATAATACCTTGCAATGCATAGTATCTAGATAAAACCTATATTTGTGTCATACAAGATAAATGAGATGAAATGAATGTAGACAATGTAAAATCACAGATGCGCAAAGGGATGCTGGAATACTGCATCCTGCTGCTGTTGCACCGGGAGTCTGCCTATTCTTCCGACATCATCCAGAAGCTGAAGGAGGCCCGGCTGATTGTAGTGGAAGGCACACTCTATCCGTTGCTGACCCGTCTGAAGAACGACGGACTCCTGTCGTACGAGTGGGTGGAGTCTACCCAGGGACCTCCCCGCAAGTATTACGGACTGACTCCGGAAGGAGAGAATTTCCTGAAAGAACTGGAAAGTGCCTGGGACGGACTTTCCGACACGGTAAACCATTTAAGAAAGAACATTTAAAACCTGCATGACATGAAAAAGACACTGACTGTAAATTTAGGAGGCACCGTATATCACATTGATGAGGATGCCTATATCCTGCTGGATAATTATTTGAATAACCTCCGCTATCATTTCCGCAAGGAAGAAGGGGCGGATGAGATTGTGCGCGACATGGAAGCCCGCATCGCCGAACTGTTTGACGAAGCCTTGCGCGGCGGCTTGCAGGTGATTACGATAAAAGAGGTGGAAGAGGTCATTGCCCGTATGGGCAAGCCCGAAGAGCTGAACGACGGGGAGGAGGAAAACGCATCCGCCTCGGGCGAGAAGGCTTATGGCAGCGAATCGACGGGAACCAGCCGTCGTTTGTTCCGTAACCCGGACGACCGTGTCTTGGGTGGAGTTGTATCCGGTCTTGCAGCCTATTTCGGCTGGGACGTGACCTGGACCCGTATCGTCTTTATCCTGGCCGGTTTCCTGATTCATGGATTGATTTTGGCTTATCTGCTGGCCTGGATTATCATTCCGTTGGCACGAACGGCTACGGAGAAATTGCAGATGCGGGGGGAACCTATCAATGTGGAGAACATCGGACGCACGGTGACCGACGGTTTTGAGAAAGTGAACGACTACGTACATTCCGAGAAGCCCCGTTCGGCCTTGCAGAAGTTGGGAAACGGAGTGGTGGCCGTGTTCGGCTTCCTACTGAAACTGTGTCTGGTACTGTTGCTGATTTGCTGTGCGCCCTTCCTGCTGGTCGGTTTGGTGGTACTGTCTGCCTTGCTGATGGCTGCCACGGGGGTGATTGTGAACCTGCCTACCTTTATATATAATATATTGCCTTGGGTGGACTGGAGCGGTGTGCATGCCATTCCGGGCGTGATTGTCGGATTGACCGTGTGCGGACTACTGGTGGTGGGTATTCCCATTGCCGGACTGATTCAGGCCGTCATGCAGTCGTTTGGAAGCTGGAAGCCCATGGGTACCTCCGCTAAAGTGGTGCTGGTGCTGTTGTGGATGGTGGCCCTGGCTGTAGGAATTGTGTTGTTCTTCCAGGTGCCTTTCCTCTCGGAGCCCCTTCAGACTGTTCCTTTCTGGGGAGAGTTCCTCTGATTTTGTCAGTCTCCATAGTGTGTCTGGAGACAAGAATGTCACATAAAACGGCCAAAATGGCAGTCCGTGTCAGAAAAAAATGCTGGCCCGGACTTTTTTTTCTTCTGGCATGAGATTTGTCTTTTATAGGGCGTAACGCTTCGGCGCTACAGAATTAACTGATTAGATAATAATAAAAATAGATACAATTATGGGAAAGATTATTGGTATTGACTTAGGAACAACAAACTCATGTGTTGCAGTATTTGAAGGTAACGAACCGGTGGTAATTGCCAACAGCGAAGGTAAACGTACCACTCCTTCAGTTGTAGGTTTTGTTGACGGTGGCGAACGTAAGGTAGGTGATCCTGCCAAACGTCAGGCTATCACAAACCCGAAACGTACGGTATATTCTATCAAACGTTTCATGGGTGAAACTTACGATCAGGTTCAGAAAGAAATTGCTCGTGTACCTTACTCAGTAGTAAGAGGCGACAACAATACTCCGCGTGTAGATATCGACGGACGTCTGTACACTCCGCAGGAAATCTCAGCCATGATTCTGCAGAAGATGAAGAAGACTGCTGAAGATTACCTGGGTCAGGAAGTCACTGAAGCTGTCATCACCGTTCCGGCATACTTCTCAGACTCTCAGCGTCAGGCCACTAAGGAAGCTGGTCAGATTGCCGGTCTGGATGTAAAACGTATCGTGAACGAACCGACTGCAGCTGCATTGGCTTACGGTGTGGACAAGTCTAACAAAGATATGAAGGTAGCCGTATTCGACCTTGGTGGTGGTACATTCGATATCTCTATCCTGGAATTCGGTGGTGGCGTATTCGAAGTATTGTCAACTAACGGTGATACTCACCTGGGTGGTGATGACTTCGACCAAGTAATCATCGATTGGTTGGTTCAGGAATTCAAGAATGACGAAGGTGCCGACTTGACTACTGATCCGATGGCTATGCAACGTTTGAAGGAAGCTGCTGAAAAGGCAAAGATTGAATTGTCTTCTTCCACTTCTACTGAAATCAACTTGCCGTATATTATGCCGGTTGCCGGTGTGCCTAAACACTTGGTGAAGACATTGACTCGTGCAAAATTCGAAGCTTTGGCTCACAACCTGATTCAGGCTTGTTTGGAACCTTGTAAGAAAGCTATGAGCGATGCAGGTCTGAACAACGCAGATATCGATGAAGTCATCTTGGTAGGTGGTTCTTCACGTATCCCGGCTGTACAGAAGCTGGTTGAAGACTTCTTCGGCAAAGTTCCTTCTAAGGGTGTAAATCCGGATGAAGTAGTAGCCGTAGGTGCTTGTATCCAGGGTGCCGTTTTGAACAAGGAAGCCGGTGTAGGTAACATCGTATTGCTGGATGTCACTCCGTTGACATTGGGTATTGAAACAATGGGTGGAGTAATGACCAAGCTGATTGATGCCAACACGACTATTCCGTGCAAGAAGAGTGAAGTCTTCTCTACTGCGGCTGATAACCAGACGGAAGTTACCATCCACGTATTGCAGGGTGAACGTCCGATGGCTGCTCAGAACAAGTCAATCGGTCAGTTCAACTTGACAGGTATCGCTCCGGCTCGTCGTGGTGTGCCTCAGATTGAAGTTACATTCGATATCGATGCCAACGGTATCTTGAAGGTATCTGCCAAGGATAAGGCAACAGGTAAGGAACAGGCCATCCGTATCGAAGCTTCATCTGGTTTGAGCAAGGAAGAAATCGACCGTATGAAGGCTGAAGCTGAAGCTAACGCAGAAGCTGATAAGAAGGAAAAGGAACGTATCGATAAGTTGAACCAGGCAGATAGCTTGATCTTTACTACTGAAAATCAGTTAAAAGATCTTGGCGATAAGATTCCGGCTGACAAGAAAGCTCCTATCGAAGCTGCCCTCCAGAAGCTGAAAGATGCTCACAAGGCTCAGGATTTGGCTGGTATCGATGCAGCAAGCGCTGAATTGCAGACCGCTTTCCAGGCTGCAAGTGCAGAAATGTACGCTCAGACTGGTGCACAAGGCGGTGCTCAGGCAGGTCCTAATGCTGGTCAGGCAAACAACGGTCAGAGTTCAAACAGCAAGAACAATGAGAATGTACAGGATGCTGACTTCGAGGAAGTCAAATGATTCCGATAAGTAAACAAATAATAAACAAAAAGCGTGCAGCTCAACGAGTTGCACGCTTTTTGCGTTTATAGGGTTCATGGTTTCTATGTGTTTTCTATAGGCTTTTTTATCTCTTATTTGCGACAAGACAAAAAAGTAGATAATGTGAAACTAAATTCTACTTATTTGCATTCCCCTATTTTTCGCTATCGTAAATGACATCAAGTAGCTCATTTGCAAGTTTCACATCTGTGATTTTAATAATGTTGTCTTCCTCTGTTACATAGCCAAGTATATTGATACTGCCATACCAGACTGTGGACTTATCTATGACGCACGAGGATAAGGATAGTTTCGGTACAATCTTTACATATAATCCCAAACTTTTTAGATAATCCGTCTGACTGTTTTCCTCTGATGTGAGAATTGATACTTGAATACCACTCGCATGAAACTCTCTGAGTGTTTTAACAAATGTGTTTCGTTCTGTACGATAGAGTCTTGGAGAGGATATGACAATAGATTGTCTTGAACTTTTCAAATTTTCCATAAATGCCAAGCGGAACGTACTGCCATTGAAAATCTGTCCTTCACATGACGATGTGTGCAAGTTTTCTGTGTCATCAAACAATGTCGGATTATCTTTTGACAGTACACGATAACCGATGGCAGAGTATCCTTTCAGGCGTTTACGATACATGCTCTCACAAACAGGTTCGTGTATATCAATATAGTCGTAAATACGGACATCTTTTTTCCCCTCATTCTCACGGTGCAAACGTCCGGCATATTGTGCCACCAATCCTTTCCATGAGATTGGCAGTGCCAAAAACAGTGTATCAAGTCGTGGATAGTCAAATCCCTCTCCCACATATTTTCCCGTGGCTACTATTACAAGAGGGGCATCTTTGGGTATATCCTGTAACTTTTGCAGCGTTTCTCTCTTGTTTTTTGCAGTCCCTTCTCCTGTGAGTTGTATGATGTTGGCTACATGCTGCTTCAACATTTCGGCAAGCAATTCTACATGAGAAGTTCTGGCAGTAAGTATTATAGGTGTTCGGCCTGCAGCCACGACATTAAGAACATCCTCTATTATAAGATTATTCCGTATTTTCGATTCAGCGAGGGATTGTGATAGTGCCGTAAACGATTGTTTATCATCGGTAACAGGTCTGTAAGATGTAAATCTCGGCACAAGATAGCGCTGGAACGACTGCTTCTGAATCTGTGCCTTGGCATCGGCAGAAAAACGAATCGGACCGCATTGCATGAAGATAATAGGCTGCAAACCATCTTTGCGGATGGGAGTGGCAGTAAGTCCATAGACATAATGTGCCGTAACGTGTTTTAATACATTCTCGAATGTAATGGAAGATACGTGATGACATTCGTCTACAATGATCATCCCGTATCCTTTTACAAAAGGTTTGATTTCGTCGTTTTCAAAACATGACTGCATAAGGGCTATATCAATAACACCATGCAACGTGTTAGAGGTAGAATCAAGACACCCGACTGGAGAAAATGCCTTCTTCCTGCCTCGTTTCTTGGAAATCTCATCTTCTGTAAAATCTATGTCAAGAAATTCTGACAGGCGTTCATGCCATTGCATAAGCAATGCCTTGGAGTGTACCAGAATAAGTGTATTTGTCTTTCTTCGGGCAATCAGAGCCGCGGCTGTAACAGTCTTTCCAAAGGCTGTCGTTGCAGACAACACACCGTTGGAAAATGGCATGAGGGCATTGATAGCGTCCAACTGTTCATCGCGTTCCTTTCCTTTGAATGTTACGCCAATAGGTTTACCATAATTTGTATTATCAACTATTTCATAATCAATTTTGAGGGAATACAGCATGTTGATAATGGCATCCTCACACCCCCGAGGCATTGCAAGATATTCATCGGTAAAATCTGCACGGCAGATAATACGAGGAATGTTATATGTGGAAATACGCATCGCCTGTTTGCTGTAGAATTCAGGATTTTTGAACGCCGCAATATGTTTCAAATGATTACTAACCTTATCTGAAATAGATTTTAAAGGAATATATATCCTGTCTGATTTATGTATTATAAGTCTGCCGTTAAAGTCTTCCTGGGTCACATCCTGTATGACTGGTATTTCCCACGGTTTATTTTCCGAAGAAGTAGCTAATGTCCCAAAATCTTCTTGCTGATGCTGTATCAATAATGTATCTACGGTACCTTCATCTATTTTTCTTACATTGTATAGATATGTCCATTGATCCTGGAACGGAAGAAACTGCTCATCTACAAAAACGCTGTTTCCTGCTTTCCTGGCTTTTCCCTGCAATGGTAACGCAATGAGATTGCCGAATCCACCTTCCGGTACTTTATCCTGATTGGGAAAGAAGCGATCGTATGAATCGAATGTAATCCGTCCATTGCGCTTCATGGCTTCTGTAAGAATTGTATTGCCTAATTTCCTTGCTTTGTAGGCTGGTATGGGTTCATTAAAGAAAGTCCACACATGCGCACCATTGCCAGAACGTGAGCGTTCTATACTGAACGGAATTCTCCACTCTCTACAAATGGAAATAAATGCCAAAACATCGTTCTTATATCCATGAGTGCAATTTTTGTCATCAAAATCAGCACACAGGAAAGAACATTTATTATCAGAAGTAACGACGTACAGACCGATAACATCGCATCCGTTCTCATCCTTGCCTTCCAGATGTCGGTATATGTCTTGATTGGTTAACGGGGCAAAATTGCGGTTAGGACACTCTGCGCATTTATGCTTTTTCTTGTCACATATTCCTCTGCGCCATTCGTTGATACATACAGGTTGGTAACCACCTTTTTCTGTGGTTTTGTTGAACCATCGTCGTGCAAATACATCATCTCGTCCCTTGAAAAAGTTACGGAACAATGCAATTTTCTCATCAAGAGATAGTTTGATTGGAGGGTATATTATGGAAGAAAATGCTGTGCTTTCATCGTCACGTTTGATGGAGGAATACACTATACCATGTTGTGAAAGTATTGACTTCAGTTCTTCATTTTCGGCAAGCAGGGCATCGTATTTTATGACAAGCACATTGTATTTCTCTTGAAAACTGTCCATCTGTTATTTTGTTACCATTAAACCACACAGCAATGCAATTCCAAAACTTAGAAACGTTCCGGCAAGGACATACTCTGTTTTTGCTGTATCCGTGTCTTTGAATCGAAGGATGGATTTTGCCGCTATGATAAAACCGATTGCTTCATATTGTCCAATGATAACGAATATGATTGTAAGAATACGCTCTAAATTACCAATTAACGCTCCTGCATTTTTGATATTTTCACAAGACTGTGTCTCTCCAACTTGATATTTCTTTAAGACCAACTTAATCAGGATGTTTGCAGGCTTGATGCACAATAGTAACGCCAATATGAACAGAGGTATAGAGTAGCTGCCATTGCAATCCATCGATTGGATTGGCAACTTTGTTGTAGTGTCAAAGGAAAATGTTACTATAATCAGTATCGCCAAATGAGAAATCTGATCAATCACAAAATTCCATAATCCTTTGGGGCTATATGTTTTGATAACATCTATCACCAGATGAGAAAAAGCAATGGCAAGGGCATAAAATCTGAATTCACAAACAGGAACAGCTGCCCATGACACCCCGCCTATGATAAGCGAATGCACATACAGGAACCAACTTTTAAATTTCCTTTCCTCTTTCTGTGCACAGTATTTATCATTTTGCAGGTAAAAATCACCTATAACATGTGCCAATAACAGACTTAAAAACAACCAACTATTCATATTCTTCAAAATTTATCTGTTCAAAATATTTTATGGATTCTTCTATACAATACCATTTTGTAGCTGTAGAAGCATTATTTACACTGGCTTGGGATATACCTAGTTTCTTGGCAATGTCTGCCTCTTTGAAACCAAGTAGTTTATAATAAACAACTTCACTTTGGCGCATAGTCATATCATTTAATATGGCATCGGTCAATAGGGCTATAGTTTGCAAAGGAGCAGATAATTGCTTTTTACTTGTATGAACAGACATCGTTCCCTTATTCAGGGAACTCATTTCCTCAAGCGCACGTCCTGATAGATATATGGCCTCACCATCCCAAATGCCTTGTTCGGTATTCACTATTCTCATACCTCCGATACCAATGGCTATCCGTATTCCGTATGTATGGAAATTTTTCGTCTTTTCATTTTTAGCTGTGGAAAAAGATTTGATGCAGGATTTGATTATAAAGGCTATCCGGAATACGTTTGATACATTTTGCATTACACACTCTATATAGTCCCCTTTTATTTGGCGACCTTCAAAATCAGGATAACTCACTTTTAGCAAGCCAAATAATGATTCTATCCTTTGCTTTAATCTTATAGTTTCATTCACAGACAAGGAAGTGGATGCTACTATATCCGCTGAAATTGTTGCAAACATATTATTAGTCATTGATTTAATGACAAAGGTATGAGTTTTCTTTTATTCTATCAAAAATTATAGATTATTTAATCTATAATTGAAAAATATAGATGGATAAATCTATAATTGTGGTTTATATACAATATAACCTATAATCGAGTAGGAAGAAAATTACTTCGTTTTTCCTTCTACCTGATTTACTTTTAAAAAGTTTTATCGGATAGCCAAAACTTTGGTGGGGCATATTCAAAAATATCCGATTGCGATAGCAAAGATTAATACTGTATGGAATCTGCACTCTTTGATGATGCAAAAGGAATAATGCTGAGATGATACGTTTGTCATTGTTTGTTGGTGTTGATTTTTAGGACGTTCTTAAATTAAAACTTATACGGAACCACCAAATGTTATTTTTCGTACATTCATTGCGCATAAATTTTAACAGTCATGCAAAACATCTCCATGAAACAATTTACTTGGTGCTGTAAACTCACGTACCGAATTGCCACATTCATGATTCTGCCTGCCCTTATGGCTTCATGTGCTGGTGGAAACAGTGATAACAATGCGCGGTGGATAGACAAATGTAGTGTTGTGGCCAATCGGACGGTGGTAAATGGAGATACGGTGATAACCTGCGATATGTCTGCCGTGAAAGAATCCGTGCGTATACCGTTTAGTACGTTTTTCGATACGTTGGAGGTCATCAAGCTTGACAACAGTAATGAGGATGCGTTGGTGAGTGAAGCGCAGATGATAACCTTGACAGACAATTACCTGGGAATAAATATCGCTCACGACCCTTATAAACTGTTTACCCGCCAAGGCAAGTTTATAGGTCGTGTAGGAAATATCGGGCAAGGCCCCGGCGAATATGATTTGTGTTAGTCAAATTGACGAAGCGACAACCGAATCTTCCTGCTTCCCTGGACTACGAAACAAATACTGTCTTACGACTTACTGGGTAATTACGTAGGAAGTATCCCATTGCCTTACAGGGTTAGAAAAGGAGAGATGCAGGTGGACTATGACAGACAACGGGTAGCTGTACTGCAACTTGCGTTTATGGGTGAACCGGTGGCTTGGGTGCAGGACATGGAAGGGAACATCCTGTTCGAAAACAAATCACCACAGATGGACATGGAACCGGATTATAGCAACGAGATTTACTTGCACCGGAAAAGTGGTTCCGGTCTGATATTCTCAATAGACCGTTTTATGCCGACCGTGGATTCCTTATATATTTATCATACGGACAACAACAAACTTATCCCGCTATTTACTACGGATTTTGGTAGCGAAATTCCAAGTCATGCTTTCAAAGATTGCGGTAATTACTATTTCACGGACATCTACGGTCCCAATACTGACCCGAAGACCAAGCATTTGCATACCGCCACGGTGGTGAAGCGAATTATCATCAATAAGCAGACGCTACGAGGTGCATATTATAAAATGGTGAACAGTGGCTTGGCGGAATAGCCTTGGAAAGCAAGCGCTGGTTCATGAATGTTTGGAAGTCAAAGATTTCACCGGATGACAACGGCTATGTGATATTGGGAAAGAAAAAATCATAATAAAATTAAGTAATATTTCACTCTCTAAAATATCCAAGAAATGAAATAAGTATCGATAAACATCCATAAGAAAAGGTGTGGAACCCAAGTGCTTTCACACCTTTTTTTGTTTTTATTAGAGTATGTATGCTATAGATAGTGCTTACTTTATTATAGATCTTATTCCATAAACAATGTGACATCATGTCCTAAGTACTGTTCTTTTTCCTCTGGGCCAATGATGAAAAACGTAGCTTCTATTCTATCATTCCGTAAGTAACCGATGAAGTTAAGTATATAACTGTCGGTAGTTTCATTGGGCTTCAGTCTTTTTCCATAAGGACTTTTTATGACGATGGTGTCATTATTCATTTCATATTTTGATTTTCCTTTCAAAAGATATAACGTATTTTTGGTTTGGAAAGAAACAGAATCACTGCTTGTAAAGGTGAGGGAAAGACTCTGAGTACTAAAAGTTTTTCCTATAAGCTTCGTAGAGTTTTGTGTACTTTGATTTTCTGGTAAATCTTTAGAACAAGAAAAAATAAATGCACACAATGAAATAATTAATAGAGATTTTTTCATAATGTTCAGGTTGGTAAAAAATATGGTTCTTTATAGCACTGGACCCTTGGTGATTCAAGGAACTTATTATTTTTATGATAACAAAATAATAGAAGAAAAGGTTCATTTGCAGATTTACAAATGAATAGATGTTTATAATTGGGTTTGTGATTTCAATAAAAACGGTTTTAAGACAGCCTCATATTTGGGTAATCATTAGGTTACAACTTGACATATAAATCTAAAACTTCATGTTTTCTTAATTTACCGATAGATAATATTGATTCTTATTTTACGCTCACGTTAATTATGTGAGTTCGATATAAAATCAAAAGATAATGGCTGCCTGTCTTTGATAAAGTTCATTTCAATGGCGAGGCTCTTCTCTAAAGGAATAATAGGCTGCGATAGGTGACAATGAATCGGTTATGATATATTGCTGAAGGAACGATGTCTGGAGTGTTCTATTAGGAAAGAGATTTTCTTTGTAGTAATGTGTAAAGTAACGGAAACCACCGGAGTGGGGCAGAATGAGAATAACCATAATCTCAGTTGGGCTTGTTATGATGTCTTTTTGCTTGCCTTCAATCCTATATTTTTCCTCTTGTAATGCAAATTTCTTACAAAAATCATTAGTCATATCATAAATTTCTGTACTTTAGGCGCTGAAAAGTCTTACGCTTACGTTAACTATTAAACAATGAAAAGGAAACTTTTATTTATTTCGGTTTTGTGGCTTTGTTGCAGCGCAATCTGTTCTGGTGCATGCATAGATGAAGTGCGTACATTTTATACGAATTATATGACGAATCTTTTAAATGTGGATTCGCATAATGAAGCACTGTGTAAGAAGTATTTAACTGAAGAATTGGCTGCCAAACTCCAAAGAATGGTTTATGCTACAGGAAGCAATCCGATTATACGGGCACAAGATGTGAATTCAGATGCAATCAAGACATTGAATGTAAGAGAAATTGCAGACGATTGGTATATGGTAAGTTATCTTTGGGATGAAAAAGATAGTACCAGTCTGGTAGAGATTCCATTGAAAGTGGGATACGTGAATGACCAATGTAAGATTGTATATATTACCCCGATTGAAAGCGATACCCAATATGGAGATGAGTGGTTGTTTTGTTTTGGGAATGTAGCTTCTGATAAAATAGATAGTTCATCGGGAAAATCATTGGTCGAAAGTTTTTATAAAGTTTATTTGGCTACCTATTGCAGTATGTGCGGCGATTTGAATGTCAGGTTGCAGTCTTTACGTCTGTCAAATTTGTCTCACACAGCTTTGGAGCAATTCAAGAAAGCAGAACAGGAGTATTTGCAGGATACTTTCGAGGGCTATGACCTTTTGGTTACGAATTTTGATTTCGACAGTATGTGGTTCAAAAGTCTGAAAGTTCTTCCGTTGGACGCTGATAATTATCAGGTTACTTATCAGGCAGGAAAGTACACCCATCAAATGAATATTCAGACTACATACCAAGAAGGCAGATATTGGATTAGTGCCATCACTGGCGTTCATTAATTCTACTCCGTTATTTCTTTCTGCTCAGTTCCGCCCGTATGCGGCTGAGCGACTGAGGCGTAATCATCAGATAAGAGGCGATGTGCTTTAGCGGGACATGCTGCAGCAATTCCGGATTCTGCTCCAGCAGGGCAAGGTAACGTTGTTTCGCCTGTGCAGCTCCTCCGTTTATCATCCAGTTTTCCATGTCCAGAAACTGCCGTTCGAAAATGATTCTTCCGATGTTGGCAAAGGCGATGGAAGAGGCGAAAAAAGTCTCCATCTTTTGCTTGGAGATGCGGAAGACCGTGCTGTCGCTAATGGCTTCGATGGAGGTAAGAGAGGGACGGTCGGCCACGTAGCTCCACGAAGAGAAGAGCGTGTCTCCTTCTGAAGCAAACCAGAGTGAAATGTCCACTCCGTCGCGCAGATAATGTCCTCTCCAGATGCCTTGGGCCACCAGGTAGAGACTGCTGTTGCGTTCTCCTTCCCGTACGATGTGTTCCCCTTTTCGGTAGGTAAGTCGTTCCATCTGTGCCAGTAATTGCTCAGATTCCGAGGCACTCAGTCCATATTTTTCGTGCAGTATCTCGCTAAAAGTCTTCATTCCTTTGGGTATCTATGTCGCTACAAAGGTAATAAAATCTTAGCTTCGTTTGTCGCGGCAGTAGAGAGTGAGGACAAAAAGGAAGGTCAGCAGCTCGGAAACGGGGACGGCCAGCCAGATTCCCGGCACTCCGCATAGCAGGGGCATCAGCCAGAAGCAGAGTAGCACGAGGATAAATCCGCGCAGCAGGGTGATGGCCATGGCAGGGCGGTCGCGTTCCACACTCTGGAAGTAGCCGATGGATACGATGTTGATGCCGAAGCATACGAAGCCGGAGGCAAACAGAGGAAGTCCTTCTACGGCGAGGTCGTGTGCCGGATAGCGGCTGTCGATGAACCAGGAGGCTATTGGGGAAGAGAACAAGGCCGTGACGGCGAAAACGATGATGCCGCAGGAGATGGCGGTCAGCAGGGCCAATCGGAAGGCTGCCCGCACGCGTTCCGGGTGTCCGGCTCCGAAGTTGTAGCTGAGAATAGGTTGGGCTGACTGGGCGATGGCGTTGTACACCATGAAGATGATGGGGAAGAAATAGCAGGCGATGCTGTAGGCGGCTACCCCGTCTTCACCCAGGTAGTGGATAAAAACGTAGTTCCCGGCAAACATCATGGTGGCGATGGCTGCCTCGCAGAGGAAACTGGACAATCCCAGCTTGCACATATAGCCGGTGTTGCGGAGGGTGAGCCGCAGGCTTTTCCAGGACAGCTTGACTTTACACAAACGGAGGACGCGCTGAGGCTGCATCAGATAAATCAGAATCATTGCGGCACCGACGATGTAGCCCAGACTGGTGGCCAGGGCGGCTCCGAACATGCCCCATTTGCAGATGAAGATAAACAGGTAGTCCAGGCCGATGTTGAGCAGGGCAGGGATGATGTTGCACACCATGGCGTAGTTGGGTGAGCCGTCCAGCCGCACGAAGAACATGCCCGAGCTCAGCAGGGCACTGAACACCAGGAAGGGTACGAACCAATACATGTATTCGGCGGCGAGAGGCAGCAGGCGGGGCGAGCTTCCCAGCAGTAAGGCTATTTTTTCCACATTGCAGAGAATGACAGCGGCGTAGGCGATGAGCAATAAGGAGGAAACTACGACAGCCTGCGTGATATTGATGCGGGCCACCTTTACTTTCCCTTGCGACAGGTGGATGGAGGCCACGACCGAGGCACCGATGCCGAACATCAGTCCCACGCCTGTATTAATCAGGAAGAGGGGAGCTGTGATGTTGACGGCGGCCAGGGCATCGCTGCCGATGCCTTTTCCCACGAAGATGCCGTCGGTGATGATGAAGATGGCCGAGAAAATCATTCCCAGTACGGTAGGGATAAGTAATTTCCGGAATAATTTCGGAATGTCCATGCTTCCGAAGTCAATACTGTCTTTCATGTCTTTTCTCTGTTTTTGCATTTGGCTGCGAAGGTAAGTCAATTCCGGCACTAAAAAATTCACAAATGATAATAAATCACTGCCTGAAAAGGGGTGTTTCGAAAACCTCTTTGTGTTTTTTCAGGGATGATTTAAGACAAAAAAGCGCTTCGAATTACCTTATTTAACGGGATGATTCTCTCTCGTTTCACAACTTTAGTGTACTTTTGCACACTTATTATTTTTTGAGGATAACGAGAGAATATATGGCACAGTCGAGAGAGATGACATCAGGGCCGAGTCTGCCACTGATTTTGAATTTTACTTTTCCTTTGTTGTTGGGCAACCTGCTTCAGCAGACGTATTCGCTGGTGGATGCGGCCATTGTAGGACGATTCTTGGGAATCAATGCACTGGCTTCCGTAGGAGCCAGTACATCGGTGGTCTTCCTGATACTGGGATTCTGTAATGGATGTTGCGGTGGTTTTGGTATTCCGGTGGCACAGAAGTTTGGGGCCCGCGATTATGTCACGATGCGGCGTTATGTGTCAGTCAGCTTGAAGCTGGCGGCCATGATGTCGGTGGCGGTGGCCATTGTCACGAGTCTGCTCTGCGGATTTATCCTACGTTCCATGCAGACACCTGAGAATATTTTTGAAGGGGCTTACATCTATCTGCTCATCACGTTTATCGGCGTACCGTGTACGTTTTTCTACAACCTGCTTTCCAGCATCATCCGTGCGTTGGGAGATAGCAAGACCCCGTTCTGGTTCCTGCTGTTCTCCACGTTGCTGAACATTGTACTCGATTTGTTCTGTATCCTGACGCTGGGATGGGGGGTAGCCGGAGCGGCCATTGCCACGGTTTTCTCGCAAGGACTTTCGGCTTTGCTGTGTTACATCTATATGTACCGCAAATTTGACATCTTGAAAACCGAGCCGTCCGACCGTCGTTTCCGGAAAGACTTGGCCCGTCAGCTTTTGTCCATCGGGGTGCCGATGGGCTTGCAGTTTTCCATTACGGCTATCGGCAGTATCATGTTGCAGAGTGCGAACAATGCATTGGGTACGGCCTGTGTGGCTGCCTTCACCGCGGCCATGCGTATCAAGATGTTTGTGATGTGTCCGTTGGACAGTCTGGGTATGGCCATGGCCACGTATTCCGGACAGAACTATGGTGCCGGAAAGCCCGACCGCATCTGGATGGGTATCAAGTCGGCCACGCTGATGATGTTGGTCTATTCCGTAGCGATTGCCATTGTAATGTGGGGACTGGCCGACAAGTTTGCCTTGCTGTTCATTTCGCCCGATGAGACGGAGATTATGAAAGATACCGTGTTGTTCCTGCACATCAACACGTCTTTCTTCATCCTGCTGGGCTCGCTGAGTATTCTCCGCTATACCATTCAAGGGGCAGGCTATACGCGGCTGGCCATGTTTTCGGGTGTTTCAGAAATGGTGGCCCGTGTGTTGGTCAGCCTCTTCCTCGTACCGGCCTGGAAGTTCTGGGGCGTCTGCTTTGGCGACCCGACAGCCTGGCTGTTTGCCAACCTGTTCCTGGTGCCGGCTTTCATCTATGTGTACCGCCGCCTGAAGGAGATTGTGGTGAAGGAAAGACGGGTGCTCGTCAATTCCTGATGGGCAATCGTTTCCAGACGGTAGGCGGTATCAGGTGCCAGAGGGCTACCATGATACGGTAGCGCCAGTCGATGAGGGCGATGCGTTTCTTTTTCTCCAGGGCTCGCACGATGTGACGGGCTACTTTCTCCGTGGACATCAGCATGGGATAGTGCTTGCCATCGTTCAGCAGGCCGGTGGCCACGAATCCGGGCCGGATGTCGGTGAAGCGGATGGGGAGATGTTGCATGCAAGCCAGCTGTTCCAGGGAGTCGATGTAGATATTCTGGAAACGCTTGGTGGCGGAGTAGGCCGGGGCGGCTCCCAGTCCTTTGGTTCCGGCAATGGAGCTGATGACGGCGAGATGTCCTCCTTGTTGCCGGGCAAAATAACGGAACGCCGCGGTGACCATCCGTACGAACCCCGTTCCGTTGGTTTCGAGCGTCTGAAGTTCGATGTCCGGTGCCAGTGTGTAATTCTGATGGCCAATGCCTGAGCAGTGCAGGTAGAGGTCCATTCCTCCCATTTCTTCTATCAGTTCCTGCAGGCGGTCGGGTGCATCCGCCTGACAAATGTCGATGGCCCGGATGTGGATGCGGTCCGGAGCCAACTGCTGCAATTCTTTCAGTTTTTCTTCGCGTCGGCCTGCCAGTCCGAGTATCCATCCCTTTTGGAGCAGTTGCAAGGCCGTTTCTTTTCCGATGCCGGAAGTGGCCCCTACGATGAGGGCCCGCTGGATAGGTTTCTTTTTCATCAGTTGGTACGTATTTCATAAAGGAACTCCTGTGAAAGCGGAAGTCCTTCGGTAGGGTTACAATGGATTTTTCCGTACAGGGGCATCTGCGGTTGGAGCGGTTTCAGCTCCGGTGAAAGATGGTTGCAGAAGGCCGTATAGGAATGGTTGTTCCTGCAAGGTCCTGCATCGTCACGATATACCAATACGTAGTGGTTCAGGGGACGGGCATGCACCAATTGGTTGATTTGCAGGGCCAGGTTGCGTGCTTCCCGCGGCGCAATGCGGTCGAACAGGCTGGAGAGATTGAATATCACCAGCTCGGTCAGTACCGAGTGTGCCTGCCAGAATGCTGGTTTCACAGCCGATAACCGAGGATACGAGCTTGTCTGAATGTGCTTGTAGGCAGAGGCCTGGAAGAAGGTTTCGGCAGTTTTCCCCATCTCCTGCAACGGATAGATATCCACGTAGGTCAGGTCCAGGTGAGGCAGGGAACGGCACACATCGGCAAAGGCCAGTCCCGAAGCACCCGCCTCATAGGACAGGTCACAGAACACTACCCGGCCAGAGACTTTCCGAATCAGGTCGTATAGCCAGTTGCCGCTTCCGGTGAAGAGGGCCTGTGCCGCCGCATATTGTTTCCGCAGATAGAAATAGTTGTATGCTTGGCAGAAGGTTTGCGGAGTCATTTCTTCGGGCAGGGCACGGAAGTCGCACCGGCCGTAAGCCGTGACTTCGCGGTAGTGGGCCTCGTTCGCCTCCCAATTCTGCGGAGGCGGAACCAGTTGCTCGAAAGCCTGCTGGAAGTGGGCGGGCAAGGAATAGCTTCCTTCCTCCAGTTCCCAGTTCCGGCGGTAAGACGGGAGGGTGAAATTGCCTTGACAGAACGATTCGGCATCCGTTTCCAGGTAACCGTTGTGCAGGCGGATGTATTCCAGCAGTTTGTAGAACGTGATATTGGCCCCGAGAATGTGCGGGTTGCCGGTCAGCAGCAGTTGCTTGCGGGCCCGGGTAAGCGCCACGTTCAGCTTGCGGTCTATCAGGAAAGCACCTTCTTGAAACGTATTGGCTGTCAGGAAATTGAGCTGACTGAAATTCTGTACGGTGAACGAATAGATAATTACATCCCGCTGGCTGCCTTGGTAGCGTTCCACCGTGTCGATGGAGATGTTCAGCAAGTCGGGCAGTTGGAGGCGGGCTATTTCTTTCCGAATCATGGCAATCTGGTTGCGGTAGGGCACGATGACGCCTACCGTCCGGTTGGGGTCGAAATGAGATTCCGTCAGGCGGTAGATGTGGGCCAGCAGGGTGGCCACGATGCGGGCTTCGTGCGGGTTGGTCTTGTCGGAACCGCTGAGACTTTCGGGGGCTTCTGCTGGGATGAAGACCATTCTCCGTTCCAGCAGCAGGCGGTCGATGGGGTCTTGAGCGGTCAGTCCGGCTGAGTAGGGTGTTTCTTCTAGCTGGTGGGGGAGCGGCACGCACTCCAGTTGTTCCTGGTAGTAGAAGGTCTGGTTGGGGAACTCGGCAATGGCCGGGTGCATGCGTCCTTGCTGGCGGAGGACACTGCGGCAAGTGTCAGGACTCGACTTGTATAGGCGTTCAAAGAGAGAGTTGCGGCAGTCCTCCAGTCCGATTTGTCGTAGGAGCGGGTCGGTGACAGCTGCTTCTTCGGCACTTTGCTGGGCGATGGCCGGAAGCTGCTTGTAGTCACCCACCAGTACGAACTTGTCGATGGCGTTATGCTGCTGGTGGCGGGCCGAGAGGATACCAATCAGGTCGGGTTCCAGTATCTGCGAGGCTTCGTCGATAAGCGCCAGCTGGAAATGCTTCAACGTGAAGAGGTTGAGTCGGCTGTTGAGGGAGGTCGTCGTACTTACGAAGATACGGGTGCGGTCGATTTTCTGCCGGATGTCGGTCAGCTTGGGACAGTCGGCCAGGCTGTGCTTCAGCAGGTAAGGCACGAAACGCTTGTCGCACGACAGTTCGCTGCCGATGCGGATGAACGGGGTTTTCTCGGCAATACCGGAATCGAGGAGCATGCTGCAGATTTCATCCACTGCCCGGTTGGTGTACGACAGGAGCAGGATGGACGTATCCGGTTCGCTCAGGGCTTCTTCCACCATATAGCGCAGGGCACACGAAGTCTTTCCGGTACCCGGAGGACCTACCAGTAGGAAGTAGTTCTTGGCTTGTTTCTCTTTCCGGATGAGTTCGTTGAAACGGCCGTATTCACCGTTCAAAGTGATTTCCTCCTCTTTCAGTTCAGGAGCACGTACACCTAACAGCAATTCTTTCCGGTCGGCACAGGCGGACAGAAAGGCGTACAGTCCGCGGAACCCGTTATTGGCCGAGGTATCGGAAAAATCATGTTCGATGGCGAAAAGGTCGTCTCCGCCCCCGATAATATCTTTGTTCTGCTGTCCGTTGCGCAAGACCAGTGTCATGCGGTCCGGATGCAGTTCCAGGATGTTTCCCTTCATGAGAATGTGTTTCCGCAGGTCGGGTTCTCCCTGGTAGGAATACAAAATCACCATGTCGCCCGTCCGGAAATTAGGCAGGAAGTCTTCTTCCTGTGTAGGAATGTGCAGTTCGATGAGGTCGTATCCTTTGCCTGGTCCGCTGCTTTGTTTCTGCAGAATGGTCAGTCCCAGCAGGATGTTGCCAGCCTCCAGTTTCTCGTGCAGTGGGATGTGCCAGTTACCGGCAAACCCGTGCGAGGCATCGCTGTTTCCTCCGGTCTTGCTGAGAATCTGTTCCTTTGCCACGAACGTGAAGTAACGGTTGAAGTACGCCCGTTCCAGCGGGGTACAGCGTTTCAGGGTATTGATGGCTGTCTGCAACTGTGGTTCCTGGTAGTCGTTCCACAGCTTTCCGCCTACCTGCAACTCGTTCAGCAGGTCGGTGCTGAGGGAATCCACCACCTCGCCGATGCCTCCTTCGCCCAGCTGCATCTCGTTGTGCACGATGTAGTTGCGGAGCTTGATGCTTTCCCGGAACAGGTTTTCGGCAAAATGCTCCAGCAGCAGTCCGTCGGCATACTTGGAATAGAGCAGGAAGGTCTGCATGTGTTCCGTTTCCTGTCCGAAATTGTATCGCAGCACGCCCTGATAGAGCATCATCTGGATGAAATGGTCCTCCTTGTGGCGGTGGTTGTATTCGTCGCGCTTCCCGGCCTTTTGTTCGATGAGCACCTGAAAGTCTTTCTGCATCATGTCCACACGTCCTTGCAGCCCTAATTTTTCGCAGATGAAAGAGGCTTCGAGCAGGGTATTCTTCTTGTTGAAATGCTGGATGTTGCGGGGCAGCACGTCGTGTACAAACGAGCGGATGTTCATCATCTGGGCTTGCGCCTGGGCATGGAAATCGGCCGGAATCTGACAGGTACAGAAATCAAGGGCCGAGGCGGCAAAGAATTTCTGGATGCTACGCGGGTAGGTGACCGGCTCCTGGGGCTGTTCGTTGATGTAGTCGTCGAGAAACTGGCTGGCCAGGTTACCCATCAGGATGGGAGCCGTATGGGCTCTCGGCTTGATTTTATTCATGAAATAGTTGAGCGGGTGGTGGCCGTATTCCCGGAAGCAGGCCGCCAGCGAACTGATGTCAATCAAGTAGTCGGGATGGATGACGATAAGGTTCGGAATGTAATGGTTCTCTTCGTCCACCCGCACATCGAGCAGGTTCAGGGGCAGGTTCTCCGTCAGCAGTTCTTTCAGATACAGCAAATCGCCCTGATAGCCTCCTTTGGCATAGTTGATGATGATGAAGGGATCAGTATCACTGTCGGTGGCTGCAAATATCTGAGTATCGTTCCAACTGGTCACGGAAGCCCGCACGTAAGGAATGTGCGACAGGCGTGTGCCTTGATAGGGACGGTTGGAGTGAGGGATTTCCGGAAGAATGGAAGCCGGAATGTCTTCTTCAAAGCCCAGCGAGACAAAGCGTACCAGGGCACGCAGGTCGTAAAGGTATTCCTGCATGTCGGCCTGAAAATGGTCGCCCATGGCAGCGTTGCAGTTGCGGCGCATGGTCTGGATGGCATACCGGTCGGAGGGAGTCATCTTTTTCTCCTTGCAGATGTAGTCCAGACGAGAAAACAAGTTGGCAAAGGAAAGGGTGACCCCCGTGGTCAGTTCATAACAAGCCTGCTCCAGTACTTTGTGGAGCAGGATGTATTTGGCTTGTAAATTGTCGGGAGCAGCCGTCGGCTGACGGTGAATCTGTTCGATGCGATGGAACAGATCGAAAGATTGGAGTTCTATACGGGACATGTGCAAAAAGGGCAGGCCGGCGTTACTGTTTAATTAAGTGATAGATACGGTAAGCCTTGGTGAGTCCGTTGAATTCTCCTTTGTACTGGTCAGTCACGTCTTCCTTGATGAGGCAAACTGTGTTTGTACTTTCAGCGGATTCGGACGCTGCCGTCCCTTCAGCTGTCGTTTCGTTTTCAAACAGCATGAAGGTATATTGCTGCTTGGTGCTTCCCGCCATGGTAGCCTCAATGCGCAGATAGGGTTCTCCTGTATCTTCTGTATATTTGAGGGTACGTTCAAAAATGCCAAGCTGATAGTTACCTGTGCTGTTCGGGAAAATTCTCAGTTCCCCATACGACTGGGAAGCATCTGAATAGATGAAGGAAAAGCGTCCTTCTGCCTGGAGAGGGGATTCCTCTAGGATGCGTGCCTTTAAGGTCGATTCGTCTCCTTTGGTGAGGTTATCGCCTTCCACTTCTGCTTCCAAGCTTTCCACCCGGTATTCATCTGTAGGATTGCTGACCAAGATAGATACGGTGTAGCTGTTTCCTTTCCGGTCGGAAATGGTGGTAGAGGTCTGACCGATGCTGACCGGAAGGAAGGTCAGGGTTTCTCCATCGTAGCGGTAGTCCGCAATGGTGGCATCTCCGTTTTTGAGGGTGTAGTTCCCATCTCCTCCCCGGATGAAGAATTTTTCGCCTGTGCTGAACAGACTGAGTTCTATCGTGCCGTCGGTTATTTTTTGCTGGTTGTCCACGCTGACGAGGTAAATCGGACCATCATCGTTTTTGCAGGCTGCGAAGAGCAGGATGCAGGTTGTCAGGAACATTCCTTGAATAAATTGCATGAGTTTCATAAGTCGTATAGTTGAATTCTTGCTTCAAATATACGACTTTTTGGGGATTTATGAAGGGTATGTAGCAAAAACTAAGGTTAGTCCGTCTGGCTTCTTCATGTAAAAGCGGCCGTGACTGTCTGAGTACTTCCCTTGCAGTACTCTAGTACTCCCTCGGCAGTACTGTAGTACTTCCTTTGCAGTACTGCAGTACTTCCTAGGAAGTACTGGAATCAGATAAAGTGCTTTCAATCAGTTCTTTTCTTTTAGCGTATAGTCGCCTGCTTTTTCGTCAATCAGGTGCTGCAGCTCTTCCAGTGACGGAACTTTTCCTTGGAAGGTGATGACAGCTTCCGGAGGAGTCAGGGTGACTTGGGCAGTCGCATCTTCTACGGTATTCAGCACTTTTTCTACCCGGGTGCGGCAGTGGTCGCACATCATGCCTTCCACCAGGTAGGTCTTTTGGACGCCGGAAGCGGCTGAGGCAGGAGAGGGGGCGGCTGCCGGTGCCGGCTGTACGGGGTTCGGTTGTACCTCTATGGGTCGTGTTTCCACTGGTGGTATTTCCACGGGACGAATTTCTTCCGTGACGGCTGCCGATGTGTGGGTATGTGCCAATTTTTTCCGCTTCAACCGCAGGCTGTTGCTCACTACACTCACACTGCTCATGGCCATGGCAGCGCCGGCTATCATCGGGTTCAGCAGGAAGCCGTTGAGGGGATACAGGATACCTGCCGCCACGGGGATGCCAATCAGGTTGTAGATGAATGCCCAGAAAAGGTTTTCGCGGATGGTGCGTACCGTGGCTTGGGAAAGGCGGATGGCATCGGTGATTTTGTTCAAATCGGAGGAAATCAGGGTCATCTTGGCCACGTCCATGGCAATGTCGCTGCCTTTTCCCATGGCGATGCTGAGGTCGGCCTGGGCCAGTGCGGCACTGTCGTTGATACCGTCGCCCACCATAGCTACCACTTTCCCTTGGTGTTGCAGTTCCTGAATGAACTGAGCTTTCTGCTGGGGAAGCACTTCTGCCTGGAAATGGGTGATGCCACATTGTTCCGCAATCTTCCGGGCGGTTTCCGGATTGTCGCCGGTCAACATGTAGGTGGAGATTCCCATTTCCTGTAATTGCATGACGGCTTCTTTGGAGGTCGGCTTGATGCGGTCGGCAATGGCCACCACTCCCAAGGCTTGCTTTTCATCGGCCAGCCAGATGACGGTCTTGGCCTCCTCGCTCAGGCGGGTGGCTTCTTCGGCCAGGGAAGCGGGAATGGCAAGCCCGTGTTGCTCCAGCAGGCGACGGTTGCCGGCATAATAATAGGTATCGTTGATTTTTCCACGTACGCCCAGTCCCGTCAGGCTTTCAAATCCTTCCATGGGGAGAGGTTGCGCAGCGAGATGGTGTACGATGGCCTGTGCCAGCGGATGTTCCGACGCACTTTCCAGAGTGAAAAGGATGCGTGACAGGGGGGCTTGCGACAGGCCGGCGGAGAGGTCGGTCACGGTCGGGTGTCCTTCGGTCAGGGTACCGGTCTTGTCGAGGACGATGGCATTGACCTTGCGGGCGGTCTCCAGACTGTCGGCATCTTTGATCAGGATACCGTTTTCAGCGCCTTTTCCGATGCCCACCATGATGGCAGTCGGCGTGGCCAGTCCCAACGCGCAGGGGCAGGCAATGATGGTCACGGTGACAGCGGCCAGTAGTCCATGGGTAAAGCCGTTCTGACCATCTAGCAGAACCCATGCCAGGAAGGCAAGCAGGGCGATGCTCAGGATGGTGGGGACAAAGATGGCGGCAATGCGGTCGACCAACTGTTGTACAGGGGCCTTGCTGCCTTGTGCCTCCTGCACCATGCGGATGATATGGGCCAGCACAGTTTCACTGCTTACCTTGTCGGCGGTGAAGCTGAAACTTCCTTTCTGGTTGATGGTGCCGGCGTAGACTTTCTCTCCGGGATACTTTTCCGTGGGAAGTGGTTCGCCGGTGAGCATGCTTTCATCCACATACGAACGGCCTTCATCTACCGTACCGTCTACAGGAATGCGGGCACCGGGCTTCACCAGCAGACGCTGACCGGCTTGTACTTGTTCTAGGGGTATTTCTTTTTGGGTACCGTCCGGATTCAGCAGGGTAACGGTGGCCGGTTGCAGTCCCATCAGTTTCTTGATAGCTTCAGACGTGTTGCCTTTTGCTCTCTCTTCCAGCAGTCGTCCGAGCAGGATAAACGAGATGATGACACTGGCGGCTTCAAAATAGACATGGGGATGAATGCCGCGGCTCGTCCAGAATTCCGGCCAGAACAGATTGAAAAGGCTGAAGATATATGCGATGCCTGTGCTGACGGCCACCAGCGTGTCCATGTTCGACGTGCGGTGTTTCAGTTGTTTCCAGGCGTTGCGATAGAAATCCCGTCCCAACCAGAAGACCACGGGGGTAGCCAGTATCCACATCACGTAGTTGGCATAAGCCCAGTCCATGAAACACATGCCGATGATGGCTACAGGGATAGACAAGGCCAGGGAGCAGAGGGTGCGGAACTTCAGTTTCTGGTATTTCTGCACGTGTGCGTCTTCTGCAATTTCTTCTTTGTTAGCGCGGGTGTCGATGACCAGGTCGTAGCCAGCTGCCTGGATGGCACGCTTCAGCACTTCCGGTGAGCAGCTTTCGGGATTGTATTCCACGGTGGCGGTGGCAGCCGCATAGTTCACGCTGGCATGATACACCCCTGTCTGACGGTTCAGGGTCTTTTCTACTCGTGCAGCGCAGGCGGCACAGCTCATCTCCAGCACAGGGAATATTTGCGTAGTTTTAGTGGTATTCATTTGTTCTTTATTTAGAATGGGACAAAATTACAACATTCCCATCGGATTCAAAAATTTCTGTTTCATATTCATATTTATTTATCAAGATAAGGAACGATTCTTGAGTAGAAATAGTTACATTTGCGCAAAAATAAAATACAACTATTATGTCGGAATTGGCCCCTCTTATCAGTGATTTGGCATTAATATTGATTAGTGCCGGAGTTATCACATTGATCTTTAAAAAATTAAAACAGCCCCTTGTGTTGGGATATATCGTAGCGGGTTTTGTATGCAGTCCTCATTTCACGTTTACTCCTTCGGTGGCGGATGCCGACAATATCCAGACTTGGTCGGAGATTGGCGTGATTTTCTTGCTCTTTGCCTTGGGACTGGAGTTCAGCTTCAAGAAACTGATGAAGGTGGGGGGCTCGGCGGTTATTTCGGCTTGTACCATTATTTTCTGTATGATTATGGTCGGGATTTTCGTGGGATGGCTGTTCGGCTGGAAGCAGATGGACTGTATCTATTTGGGAGGTATGCTGGCCATGTCGTCCACAACCATTATTTATAAGGCATTCGATGATTTGGGATTGCGACAGCAACGCTTTGCGGGCTTGGTGCTCAGTATCCTGATTCTGGAAGATATCTTGGCTATCGTGTTGATGGTGATGTTGTCCACAATGGCGGTGAGCAAGAACTTTGAAGGCAGTGAGATGATTTACAGCATCGGCAAACTGGTGTTCTTCCTGATTCTGTGGTTTGTGGTGGGGATTTACCTCATCCCATTGTTCCTGAAGAAGTCCCGTAAGCTGATGAGTGATGAAACGTTGCTGATTGTGTCGTTGGCCTTGTGTTTCGGCATGGTGGTGCTGGCGGCAAGGGTGGGATTCTCTCCTGCTTTCGGGGCCTTTATCATGGGTTCTATTTTGGCCGAGACCATTGAATCGGAGCATATCGACAAGCTGGTGGCTCCGGTGAAAGACTTGTTTGGGGCCATCTTCTTTGTATCGGTCGGCATGATGGTCGACCCGAACATGATTGTGGAATATATCTGGCCGATTCTCGCTATTGTGGTGGCCATTCTGGTAGGACAGACCATTTTCGGTACGGGAGGTGTGTTGCTGTCCGGTCAGCCGTTGAAGATTGCCATGCAGTGCGGATTCAGTCTGACGCAGATTGGTGAATTTGCATTCATCATTGCCGCATTGGGTGTCAGTCTGCATGTCACGAGTCATTTCCTGTATCCGATTGTAGTGGCGGTATCCGTCATTACGACCTTCCTTACTCCGTACATGATTCGTCTGTCGGGGCCTGCCTATACTTTCATAGACCGTCATTTGCCGGTGTTCTGGCGGCATTTGCTGGAACGCTACACGGCTGGTGTGCAACCGGTAAACCATCAGAATAACTGGAAGAATCTCCTGATATCTATCGTGCGTATCACTCTGATTTACCTGGTGCTTTCCGTAGCGATGGGGGTACTCTCTTTCAATCTGTTCCTTCCGCTGCTGGTATCTGCTGCGGGGGATTTCTGGGGAAAGGTGGCAGGAGCCGTGGTGACGATTGCCTTGATTGCGCCTTTCCTGCGGGCCATGATTATGAAGAAAAACCATTCTATCGAGTTTAAAGCGTTGTGGGCGGACAGCCGTTTCAATCATGCTCCCTTGATATCCATTGTGTTGCTGCGTATTGTGTTGGCCGTGTTGTTTGTAATTTACATCATCAAACATCTGTTCCAGGCTTCCGTAGCACTGATGGCAGGTATCGCCATTTTGGTTGTATTGCTCATGATTGCTTCCCGTTTCCTGAAAAAGCAGTCCATCGGGCTGGAACGTACGTTTGTGCAGAACTTACGTTCGAAAGAGATGCGTAAGGCGTATTTGGGAGAAAGCCAGCCGGAATATGCCGGGCGCTTGCTCGACAGAGACTTGCACTTGTCGGATTTTGTCATCCCGGCCGATTCGCTTTGGGGCGGGAAAACCTTGATGGAGCTGGACTTTGGAAAGAAATATGGGGTGCATGTGGCTTCCATCATCCGGGGAGCGCATCGGATTAATATTCCAGGCGGAGGGAATCGCATTTTCCCCAACGACAAATTGCAGGTAATCGGTACCGATGAGCAGTTGTCCGCCTTTTCTTCCCAGCTGGAAAAGGTTGCAAAAGGACATACGGATGAGGATTTCGAGGAACATGAAATGTACCTGAAGCAGTTTGTGGTATCGCGTAAATCGCCGTTCTGCGGACGTACCATCCGGGAAAGCGGTATCCGTAATAAATACCATTGTCTGGTTGTGGGAATCGAATCGGCAGATGACAGCAAGCTCCGGCAGCCGGAGGTTTCCTTCACCTTGCAGAAGGGCGATGTGGTATGGGTCGTAGGGGAGGAGGAAGACCTGAAGACCTTGTTTGCGGTATCGGAAGTTCCTGAGCCTGAGATGGCGGAATGAATAGGAACGAAAAAGAAACGGGCTTTGCAAGATTGGAATATCTTACGAAGCCCGATTCTTTTCTGAATGGTTTTTCTTTGCGTTATTCTTCTTCACTGTCTTCTTCCTCGTCGAAGTCGAAGTCAAAATCATCCATGTATTCCGGTGTGAAGAACTCGTCCAAATCTCTTCGTTCCTTTTTGGTAGGACGTCCGGTGCCTCTTGCGCGGTCTACGAAGCCGCTGATTTTGCTCATCTCCAACAGTTCATATTGGTCGGGTGTCGTGACGTTTTCCATCACATCAGGAACCAGTTTGGCCCCCACCCGTTTCTCGATGGCCTGCAACACCTTGAAGGAATAGGTAACGGGTGGTTTTCTGACCTGTACCACATCCCCCGGTTTGACCGTCCGGGCTGGTTTGGCCTGCGCACCGTTGATGGAGATTCTTCCTTTTTTGCAGGCTTCGGCCGCAATCGTTCTTGTTTTAAAGATACGTGCGGCCCACATCCATTTATCTATTCTTGCTTCTGGCATGTGCTTATTTGTTGTTATACTGGTTCATGGTATTGTTCAGTCCGGCCAGGCAGAAACTTTTGATGATTTCCTGCGCCACTTCCAGGCGTTCCGGCATCAGTTTCATGGCTTCCTCGTCGAAATGTCCTAATACGAAATCGATTTGTCCTCCTCTTGGAAAATCGTTGCCAATGCCAAAGCGAAGGCGGGCATAGTTTTGAGTCCCTAAGGTAGCGGCGATGTGTTTCAGGCCGTTGTGTCCGGCGTCACTTCCTTTTCCTTTTAGTCGCAACGTACCGAAGGGAAGGGCCAGGTCATCCACTACGATAAGCACATTTTCCAGAGGAATTTTCTCCTGTTGCATCCAGTAGCGTACAGCGTTTCCACTGAGGTTCATATAGGTGGACGGTTTGAGCAGGATTAACTGTTGTCCTTTTAACGACAGGTGTGCAGTGGCTCCATAACGTCCATCGCTAAAAACAATATTGGACGCCTTAGCTAAGGCGTCCAATACCATAAATCCTATATTATGACGGGTTTCGCGGTATTCTTCACCGATATTCCCCAGTCCAACAATCAAGTATTTCATTGAAAGGATTTTTGAGTGTGTAGGTTACTGAATTATTTACCAGCAGCAGCCTGAGCACCACGAGCGGCACGAGTCAATTTAACTGCGCAAACTACGGCTTCTTTTGCGTTCAGCAATTCCAGACCTTCGTAGTTCAATTCACCTACTTTGACAGTTTTACCCAATCCCAGCGGAGTTACGTCGATAACCAGACGTTCCGGAATGATGTTGTACAAAGCTTTCACTTTCAATTTACGAATCTGCAGAGCCAATTTACCACCGGCTTTCACACCTTCTGCCAAACCTTCCAGTTTTACAGGAACTTCCATTACGATAGGTTTGTTTTCATCAATCTGATAGAAGTCTACGTGCAGAATCTTGTCTGTTACAGGGTGGAACTGGATATCTTTCATGATGGCATTTACAACCTTACCATCGATGTTCAAGTCTACTACATAGATATGCGGTGTGTATACCAAATTTCGCAAGCCTTCTGTCGGAACAGTAAAGTGAGTAGCAACTTGGTTGCCGTTTTCATCTTTCTGGATTCCGTACAATACGCAAGGAACACCATTTTCTTTACGAAGTTCACGAGTGGCTTTCTTACCAGTTTCAGTTCTCAAAGAACCTTTGATTTCAATTGATTTCATTTTCTAAAAAAATTTGTGTTACTCTAAATTAAGTTGATTTTCTTTGCTTAATTCGCCATCACACGATGTGGTATATCACACGATGAGCTTGAAAAAGCGGCGCAAAGGTATGTATTTTTTTTTGATATTCCAAAATTCCCCTCAATAAAATCCTGTGATTCAGCTGTAAATTGATTCGCTGAACCTTTTTTAGAAGTCAATGTCGATTTTGATTTCTCCCGATTGCTGTGGCTCCTCTTCAGTTTTTGGCGTTTCTGCATGGTCTTCAGCGGTCAGCTCGCCTTGCTCATGTCCAATAAAGTCGATAGCTTGCTGCAGACCGTGCATGAACTTTTCAAAATCTTCTTTATATAAGAATATTTTGTGCTTTTCAAAATTCACCTGAGGGTCGTCTTTGTCAAGCGAAACCACTTTCTTGCTTTCTGTGATAGCAATGAACATTTCTTCCTTCCGGTTTTTCTTTACATCCAGATAGTAAATTCGCTTTCCTGCCTTAATCGCTTTGGAAAATACGATTTCTTTGTCGTTTTCAATAGTTGTACTTTTCTTTTTCAGTTCTTCCATAACTCACTGTTACTAATAAAAATGCGTTCAAATTTGAATATTTTTTTGCAATGTGGCAAGAGAGAATGAAGAAAAAATATCGAATCTCTGAAAAAAAGAAAAAATATGGTACTTCATGGTGGGCTGTAAAAGAAAATTACTTATTTTTGCACACCTAAAAATGTAGTTTTGTTTATATATTATGATCAACAGAGTTCTTATTCGTCTGAAGATAGTTCAGATAATTTATGCGTATTATCAGAACGGCGGTAAAAATTTGGATACTGCAGAAAAAGAGTTGTTCTTCAGTTTATCCAAAGCGTATGATTTGTATAACTATCTTTTGCTTTTAATGGTAGAAGTAACCCGGTATGCCAACAAGCGGTTGGATGCTGCGAAAAATAAATTGGTTCCTACCAAGGAAGATTTGTCTCCCAACATGAAATTTGTAGAAAACCGTTTCATTGCACAGTTGGAAGTGAATAAACAATTGAATGCTTTTGCTGCTTCCCAAAAGAAAACGTGGGAAAATGAAGGTGACTTTATTAAAAACTTGTGTGAGCAAATCATGCAGAGTGACATATATAAAGAATATATGGCAAGTGAAACATCGTCTTATGATGAAGACCGTGAGTTGTGGAGAAAAGTTTATAAGAAGATTATTTTTAATAATGCAGCTCTAGATGAAGTATTGGAAGATCAGAGCTTGTATTGGAATGATGACAAGGAAATCGTGGATACTTTTGTCTTGAAGACTATCAAGCGTTTTGATCCGAAGAATGGAGAAAAACAGGAACTTCTTCCTGAATTTAAGGATGAGGAAGATCAGGATTTTGCCCGTCGTTTGTTCCGCCGCTCTATTTTGAATGCGGATTATTATCGTCATTTGATTAGTGAGAACTCAAAGAACTGGGATTTGGATCGTGTGGCATTAATGGATGTAATTATTATGCAGATTGCTTTGGCTGAAATTCTCAGTTTTCCGAATATTCCGGTGAATGTGTCTTTGAATGAGTATGTGGAAATAGCGAAGTTGTATAGTACTCCGAAGAGTGGAGGATTCATCAATGGTACACTGGATGGGATTGTTAATCAATTAAAAAAGGAAAATAAGCTGACTAAAAACTGATATATTTGTCAGACTATTATTAATCTAAACCGAGAAAACGTATGAATTTGTTAGCTGTCGTATTACAGGCTCAAGGAGGAGCAGATTACTCTTTCCTTATTATGATGGTGGCGATTTTCGCCATTATGTACTTCTTTATGATTCGTCCTCAGAACAAGAAGCAGAAAGAAATTGCCAAGTTCCGTAAAAACCTGGAAGTAGGCCAATCTGTAGTGACTGCAGGAGGTATCTATGGAAAAATAAAGGAAGTAGAAGACAATACAGTTGTAGTTGAAATAGCTGCTGGTGTAAAAATTAAAGTAGATAAAAACTCTATTTATGCGGATGCACAGGCTCAGCCTGCGAAATAATTGTCATTATGGCTATGTTCGATGGAAAGAACATAAAGAGATATTACTTGATTATCATTCGTAAAATCAGGAATTTCCTGCTCAGTGAAAAGAGCAGGGAATTCCTGATTTTTCTGTTTTTTGTTTTTGTGTCATTGTGCTTTTGGTTCTTACAAACAATGAATGATGTGTATCAAACAGAATTCAAGATTCCGGTGCGGTTGAAGAATGTACCGAAGGAAGTAGTGATGACCTCAGAACTTCCGAATGAAATTAAGGTAAAGGTAGAAGATCGAGGTACGGTCTTGTTGAATTACATGTTGGGAAAAACTTTTTTTCCGCTGACTTTCAATTTTGAGGATTATCAAGATAAAGGTTCTTACGTACGTATTCCGCAGACAGAGGTCGTAAAGAAGGTGACAGCCCAGTTGAATAATTCTACTCAGCTTCTGTCTGTACGTCCTGACACGTTGGATTATATTTACTCGAAAGGAGTTGCAAAGAAAGTTCCTGTAGCTGTGGGAGGAGAGGTCTCAGCGGGGCGGCAGTATTATGTGTCGGAGATGAAAGTGTCTCCGGATTCTGTCGTTGTGTATGCTCCTCCAGGAGTGCTGAATTCTATCTTGACGGCTTACACCCAACCATTTCATTGGACTAATGTGACCGATACTCTTAAGAAACATATTAATTTGCAAAAACTTCATGGTGTGAAGTTTGTACCTTCATCGGTAGATGTGACTGCTTGTGTGGATATGTATTCTGAAAAGACATTGGAAGTACCAGTTGTTGGAATCGATTTTCCTAAAGGGAAAGTGTTGCGAACTTTTCCTTCTAAAGTACAAGTGGTTTTTCAGGTAGGATTGAAAAATTTTAAGTCGGTGAAGGCGCATGATTTTCTTGTGGGAGTATCCTATAGTGATGTGGTGAATAATAAATCTGAGAAATTGCAACTTACTTTAAAACGGTATCCGGATGTGGTTACTCATATTCGCATAAGCCCTTTATCAGTGGATTATCTGATAGAACAGCAAACCGTGGAAAAGGCGGTAAAAAATGGGGATGTAGCGGATGATTAAAATTGGAATTACCGGAGGAATTGGCAGTGGAAAATCATACATAGCCCATCTGTTAGAGAAGAAAGGAATACCATTGTATGATACTGACCGGGAAGCTAAACGGCTGACTGTAACACACCCTCGGATACGGAAGGAACTTTCGGCTTTGTTGGGCACGGAGGTTTATCAAGCGGATGGAACCTTGAATAAGTCTTTGGTAGCCAACTACCTGTTTTCTTCTCCAAAGCATGCCGGGCACATCAATCAAATTATCCATCCATGTGTGTATGAGGATTTTCAATCGTGGGCCAATCGGCAGGCGAAAGTAGGGGCAGAGGTGGTGATGATGGAAAGCGCCATTTTGTTTGAGTCGGGTTTTCAGAAAGCGGTAGATTATGTAGTGATGGTGTATGCTCCTTTGGATTTGCGCATAAAGCGGGCCATGTTTCGTGATTCGGCATCCGAAGAGCAGATTAAAGCTCGCATTGCCGCACAGATGGACGACGAGGAAAAGAAAAGGAGAGCCGATTATGTTCTCTTTAATGATGAAAAAATGTCGTTGGAGATGCAGATTGCTGCATTGGAAGCATGGCTTGCCAGTAGAAAAACGGGCAGATAGTTTGTGTATGTCATTCGTCCGTTGTATTTTTGTCACTTGTAATTAATTTTAATCATATAGGAAAAAATGTTGAAAACTATTTTAGCTATTGCAGGGAAACCTGGTTTGTATAAACTGATTTCTCAGGCAAAAAATATGCTGATTGTGGAAACCGTCAGTGCAGAAAAGAAAAGAGTTCCAGTTTATGCCAGCGATAAAGTAATTTCATTGGGCGATATCGCAATGTATACGGATGCAGAGGAAGTGCCTCTGAGTGAAGTGCTGGAATCTGTCAAGAAAAAAGAAAACGGTAACGTGACCGCGTTGGACTACAAGAAAGCCTCTGCAGAAGAGTTGCATGCATTTATGGCGGAAGTGTTGCCGAATTACGACCGCGACCGTGTACATACCAGCGACATCAAGAAACTGATTCAGTGGTATAACCTGCTGGTTTCAAACGGAGAAACTGATTTTGTAGAAACAGAAAAAGCGGCCGAATAAACGAAATACGTACGGTTAGCGTACGGTGAGAAGAAAGTAAACTGTCTCAGGACAAACGGATGCGTTGTTCCGGCTACGGAGTGCGGCATTTGTCCTAAGACAGTTTTTTTATTATATAACCACGGAAGCCTCAAACGACGGTAAGGAAGAAATGAAAAAGATTATATTGATTACAGGTGGTGAGCGGTCGGGAAAGAGCAGTTATGCCGAACGGCTGGCTCATGAACTGACGGCATCGCCGGTGTACATTGCTACGGCGAAAATCTGGGACGAGAAATTCCGGAAGCGGGTGGAGCGGCATCAGCAGAACCGGGGTCCGGAATGGACGAACATCGAGGAAGAAAAGGAGCTGAGCCGTCACGACATCACCGGCCGGGTGGCCGTAATCGACTGTGTGACGCTTTGGTGTACAAACTATTTTGTGGAGCTGCAGGATGTAACCTTGGCCTTGGAGGCCTTGAAGCGGGAATTCGACCGCTTTACCGCACAGGAGGCGACGTTTATCTTTGTGACCAATGAGATTGGGATGGGAGGCGTTTCCCCCAATGAAGTACAGCGCCGATTTACCGACCTGCAGGGTTGGATGAATCAGTACATCGCTTCCAAAGCCGACCAAGTAGTTCTGATGGTTTCTGGTATTCCGCTTAAAGTGAAAGGATAAATCATGCGTAAATTTACTATTTCTCCTATAGCCTGTCCGGAGCTGGAACAGGCAGCCCGTGAAAAGATTGACAACTTGACGAAGCCCAAGGGTTCTCTGGGGCGTTTGGAAGAACTGGCTTTGCAGGTGTGTATGATACAGCAGACTTTGTCACCTTCCTTAAAATGTCCGCACAACCTGCTTTTTGCGGCCGACCACGGTATTGTGGAAGAAGGAGTCAGTGCATCTCCTAAAGAAATTACCTGGCAGCAAATCAGCAATTTCCTTCACGGAGGGGCAGGCATCAATTTCCTGTGTCGCCAGCACGGTTTCCGACTGGTGATTGTCGATGCCGGAGTGGATTACGACTTGCCCTACGAAAAAGGAATTGTCAATATGAAGGTACGCCGGGGTACCCGTAATTTCCTGTACGGCGATGCGATGACTCCCGAAGAGATGGATTTGTGTCTGGAGCGAGGTACACAATGTGTGGACCGGGTGAAGGAAGCTGGTTGCAACGTCCTCAGTTTTGGTGAGATGGGAGTGGGAAACACTTCCGCTTCCTCTCTGTGGATGAGCTGCCTGACGGGAATCCCCTTGGAACAGTGCGTCGGTGCTGGCAGCGGTTTGTATGGCGAAGCCATGACCCATAAGTTCAAAGTGCTTCAGCGGGCCCTTCAAAATTTCTCCGGCGACCATACGGTAGAAGAAATCCTGTGCCGTTTCGGAGGGTATGAGATGATGATGGCCGTAGGCGGCATGCTGCGTGCAGCCGAGCTGCGCATGGTCATTCTGGTAGATGGATTCATCATGACCAACTGCATGTTGGCAGCCTCCCGCCTGTATCCGGAAGTGCTTTCGTATGCCGTGTACGGACATCAGGGCGATGAGAGTGGCCACAAACTCTTGTTGGACTATCTGCATACCCGTCCGTTATTGAATTTGGGATTGCGCTTGGGAGAAGGAAGCGGTTCGGTCTGTGCCTATCCGATACTCGATTCTGCCGTGCGGATGTTGAATGAGATGGACAACTTTGCGCATGCTTCCATTACCAAATATTTCTAAGCGTATGCATAATTTGTTGGCTGCTTTGATGTTTTTCACCCGTCTTCCTTTCTGGCGGATTTGCTCTGTGCTTTCTGAATGTTTCCGGCACGTAGTGAGCTATTGGAGCCTGTGCGGATGGCTCACGGGTGGGGTGATGGCCCTTGCCTTTTGGCTTTTTTCCCTGTGGTTTCCAATCCACGTAGCGGTGTTGCTGGCATTGTGTGCTCGTCTTTTTCTCACGGGTGCCTTGCATGAAGACGGCTTGGCCGATTTCTTCGACGGTTTTGGCGGAGGACGCGATCGGGAAGGGATTCTTCGTATCATGAAGGACTCCCATATCGGGAGTTACGGAGTGCTGGGGCTGATTCTGTATTACCTGTTGTCGTTTTCCCTGCTTGTTTCTTTGCCGGTGCCGGTTATCCCCTGGGTGTTGTGGGTGGCCGACCCTTTTTGCAAGTTTGTGTGCAGTTTTATGCTGGTGTTCCTGCCCTATGCCCGGAAGGTGGAAGAAAGTAAGGCCAAGGTGGTCTATACCCGCATGAGTACTTCGGAGTGGATGGCCAATGCGGTAGGGGGATTGTTGCCTCTGTGTTTGCTGCCTGCTGCCTATTGGGGGATGCTGTTGTTTCCCTGCGTGCTTTTTGCCGCATTGGTGTGTTTGCTCAAGCATCGGCTGGGAGGATATACCGGCGATTGTTGCGGAGCCCTGTTCCTGTTGTGCGAGTTGGTGTGCTGGCTGGGAGCGGTGGCAGTTACTTATAATTTTTAAGGATAAATAGAAGATGAAAGTATATTTGGTTCGACATACTTCGGTCGATGTGCCTTCCGGTACGTGTTACGGTCAGACTGATGTGCCTCTGCGGGCTTCGTTTGAAGAAGAAGCGGCGGTGTGCAAGGAAGCCATCCGGCGCACCGGCATCGGCTTTACCCGTGTGTATGCCAGTCCGTTGTCCCGTTGCACGCGCCTGGCCGCCTATTGCGGCTTCCCAGATGCGGAACGTGACGACCGGTTGAAAGAGATGTACATGGGCGAGTGGGAGATGCAGCGGTTTGATGAAATCACCGATCCACGTATTCAGGAGTGGTACCAGGATTACCTGCGGGTACGTACTACCGGCGGAGAGTCTTTCATGGACGTGCTGGCCCGGGTATCCGATTTTCTGGACCATTTGGACCGTACTTCAGGTCCGGTGCTGATTTTTGCCCATGGCGGGGTACTGGTGGCTGCGCAGGTCTATGCGGGAAAGGTGAGACTGGAAGATGCCATGCAGGCATTGCCTCCTTACGGGGGAATGGTGGAAATCGATTTGCCGCTTCCCCGCTTGCATCCGGTCATGCTGGCTGGTACGGGCAGTGACGTGGGGAAGAGTGTGCTGGCTGCGGCCTTGTGCCGTATTTTCTTGCAGGATGGGTATCATCCGGCCCCGTTCAAGGCTCAGAATATGGCGCTCAATTCGTATGCCACACCCGAAGGACTGGAGATTGGTCGGGCACAGGCGGTGCAGGCCGAGGCAGCGGGTGTGCCTTGCCATACTGACATGAATCCCTTGTTGCTGAAATCCACTTCCGACCGGACTACCCAGGTGGTGCTGAACGGCAAACCCATCGGCAACCGGAGTGCGTATGAATATTTCCGTACTGAAGGGCGTGAGGAGCTGCGTCGGGAAGTCAATCAGGCCTTCGACCGGCTGGCAGCCCGTTACAATCCGATAGTGATGGAGGGGGCCGGCAGTATCTCGGAACTCAACCTGAAGGATACCGATTTGGTGAATCTTCCCATGGCGCGTCATGCTCATGCCGATGTGATTCTGGTAGCCGATATCGACCGGGGAGGTGTGTTTGCCAGTGCCTACGGTTCGGTGGCGTTGCAGACTCCGGAAGACCGCAAGCGCATCAAAGGAATCATCGTCAATAAGTTCCGTGGCGACCTTCGTCTGTTTGAGCCGGGTGTGAAGATGCTGGAAGAGATTTGCGGCATTCCGGTACTGGGCGTAATACCGTACTATCAGGATATTTACATCGAAGAAGAGGACTCGGTGGAACTTTCCCAGAAACAGCGGAAAGCGGTGCAGGGAAAGGTCAATGTGGCGGTGGTCTTACTCCGTCACCTGTCCAATTTTACCGATTTCAATATGCTGGAGCATGACGCACGGGTGAATCTGTACTACACGAACAACGTGGACGATTTGCTGAAAGCCGATATCATCCTGTTGCCAGGAAGCAAGAACACCCTCGGCGATTTGTATGAACTGCGCCGTAACGGGGTGGCACAGGCCATTCTTCAGGCCCGCCGCCACGGGGCAACCGTCATGGGAATCTGCGGTGGCTACCAAATGATGGGACAACGCATTGCCGACCCTGACGGAGTGGAAGGCGATGTCCGTCAGTTGCCGGGACTGGGACTGCTGCCGGTGGAAACGGTCATGGAGGGGGAGAAGGTGACGCGTCAGGTGCGTTTCTCTTTCCTAAAATCCGATACGCCGGATTGTATGGGGTATGAAATCCACATGGGACGTACCTCGGCAGTAGAAGGGGAGACAATGGCTCCATTGGTTTATCTGGAGGATGGAACTCCAGACGGATGTGTGGCAGACCGGAAATGTGCGGGTTCCTACATTCATGGGATACTGGATAATCCGGCAGTTATCGAGTGGTTGTTGGCACCTTATGCCGAAAAACTGACGCAACCGGCATTGGATTATGTCGCTTTTAAGGAAGAACAATACAACAAACTGGCAGACCATGTGCGGAAGCACCTGAACCTGCCGTTGCTTTATCAAATACTGACGAAAAATGATTAACGGACACGGAGACGATGCCTTTCGCTATGCGCATATTCGGGCTAATTTCAGTTCGAATGTGTATCACCGGGTGAATCATGACGGGTTGAACTGCTATCTGGTCGAACGGCTCTCGTGCATCCGTTCCTATCCGGAACCGGAACCCTATACGCTGGGGGTAGAATTGGCCCGGCTGTATGGGGCGCGTCCGGAGGAAGTGTGCGTGACCAACGGGGCTACGGAGGCCATTTACCTCATCGCGCAGGCTTTTCGGGGCAGTCGTTCCCAGGTATGGATACCTACGTTCAGCGAGTATGCCGATGCCTGTTGTCTGCACGCCCATCGGGTAGAAGGTATCTCCAGCGTGGAGGCCTTGACGGAGGAAGAAGGGATATGCTGGCTGTGCAATCCGAACAACCCGACGGGGCAGACGTGGGAGGCGGATACGCTGCGGCGTTTGATTACGCAGTATCCCCGGACCTTGTTTGTCATCGACCAGTCGTACGCGCTTTTTACGGAGAAAGAGGTGCTTTCTGTGGCCGAGACCGTGGCCCGTCCCAATGTCTTGCTGTTACATTCCATGACCAAATGTTTTGCGGTACCGGGACTGAGACTGGGTGCCGTGACGGGAAACGAAGCCCTTCTTCAGCGGATACGCGCCTGCCGCATGCCGTGGTCGGTGAATGCGTTGGCCGTGGAAGCCGGACAGTATTTGTTGCGTCATTTGGGCGACTACCGGATGGAGGTACCGGCCTTGCTGGCAGAACGGAAACGGGTGGCCGAGGCACTGGAAGCTACGGGTGGGGTAGAGGTGCTCCCTTCGGATACCCACTATTTCCTGGCCCGTTTGCGGAGGGGAAGTGCGTCCGACCTGAAAGCCTATTTGGCCGAACGTCATGGGCTGCTCATTCGGGATGCATCCAATTTTGAGGGACTGGACACTCGTTATTTCCGCATTGCGATACAGACAGAAGAAGAAAATAATTTATTAATTGAAGGCATACGCGAATGGATACGTGGATAGAAATGGTACTGATTCCCCTGTTGGGAGGATGCTTGCTTGATAAGTTATTGGGCGACCCTTTGTGGCTGCCTCATCCGGTGGTAGGGTTCGGAAAACTGATAGCCCGGTGTGAACGGCGGGGTAATCAGGGTGTACACCGCAAGCGGAACGGAGCGCTGACAGCCGTGGGGCTGATTCTGTTGGTCTTTTTCGTGAGCTGGGGGCTGTTGGAAGGAGCCAATCGGATACATCCCTGGTTAAAGGTAATCCTTTCGGTAGTAGCCGTATTCTATTGCCTGGCCGGAAAAACCTTGATAGACGAGGTGCGGAGGGTATTTGAAGCTGCCGACATCTCCTTGGAAGCCGGACGGAAACAAGTGTCGCGCATCGTAGGTCGGGACACTTCTGCCTTGTCGGACCAAGAGGTACGTACGGCAGCCTTGGAAACCTTGGCCGAGAACCTGAGCGACGGGGTGATTGCCCCTCTTTTCTGGTATTTCCTGTTGGGCGTGCCCGGTATGCTGGCGTATAAGATGGTGAATACCCTCGATTCCATGATAGGCTACCGGAACTCGCGTTACAAGGACTTCGGTTGCTGGGCTGCCCGTATAGACGATGTGGCCAATTATCTTCCGGCCCGACTGACCGCCCTGCTTATGGTACTGGTGTCCGGTCGCTGGTCGTTGCTGAAGTTTGTGGCTCATTATGGCCGGATGCATGCCAGTCCCAATTCCGGCTATCCGGAAGCGGCTTTGGCCGGTATCCTGAACTGTCGTTTTGGCGGGCCGCACGAGTATTTCGGGGAAACAGTCTACAAGCCCTTCATCGGCAGCAATCCTCGTTCGATAAATAGTGACGACATGCGTCGGGCCATTCGTATCAATCGGTTGGCAGAGGGATTGATGCTGTTGCTGATGGCCGTAGTTTATTGGATTGTTTCTTGAAAGATTTTCGAGGGAAAGTCCATTTTCTAGTGAATAGAAGAAACGCCTTTACGTTTAGATTGAAATGCAAAGTCATTTTCATTTAAACGTAAAGGCGTTTCAATAAAACATCCTTGCGTTTGAATTCAAGCACAAGGATATTTTATGTTTATTGATAGATGTATTCTACATCAGACTTTTTGAATCGGAGGATACGGGTGTCACTCGAACCGGCTCCGTTTTTAGCTGGATAGTAAGCGTTCATTGCACCTACGAAGTACCATCCTTGTCCGTTGTCAGGAGAATAAGTTGCCCACAACATCGAATTATAGTGTGCATGCTTGATACCGTTGGCATCCCATTGAGCTCCAGGACCGTACCATACAAGTGGTTCGTATTGTGATTCAGCCTGATTGTACATTTGGATGTAAATCAAGTCACTCATTGCTACTGTTCCAACAGTGATGTCATTTCTTCGCCGTTGGCGTCGCTGGATGTTGCTGCCACCATTCCAAGCAGTGGTATGCCCTCCATCCCACATCATCCAGATATATCCGCTGGTAGAATTCAGAACTCTTTCAAAGTTTTCCATGGAAGGAAGTTCGTATCCGTCGGGAGCCATGGCAGTTGATGGCAGTTTATTGATATGGACAGTGGAAGTTCCGTATCCTTCCATTTTGGCTACTCCATTGTCATCAATCACCTGCATACCTTGTGTTGTTTTGCCTTGGTACTGCCATTTCCATAAGTTGAAAAACTCTTCTGCCGTACAGTCGCGCAAATAGTCAAAAAGGCTTTTCCCTTCTTTGGCTGCCGGATCGTCTGAGGATAAGATCTGGTCATTGAAATTCTTTGAGTCGCCCATGGCGTTATATTTACACCACCATACTCCATTGAGGTAAGTTACCGGAAGTCCCCAGTTACGGCGGATGACGGTATATTCCTCCCTTTCAGAACCATCGATGTTGCAGATTACTAGTTTTGCTTTTTGTTCTCGTCCGTTGGCTGTTTGGTCATTAGGCTTCCATCCACCCAGAACACGGAATGAGTTGACCGTTTCGTTTCTTTCTGCCAGTTTGATCCAGTGATCCTCACCGCTTTCATATTCTACGGTCAGTTTCTTGGATTCCGGCAGGGTCAGTATTCCCAGTTCATTGTCGATATAACGTCCGAAATCGTATACGTAGCTATCATTGTATTGAATCAGTCCTTCTATTTTAGTTGGATTATCAGACAAAACCAGTGTAAGGTAGTCGTCTGGATAGGTTTGATTCAATCCCTTGCGATGGAAACGTAGTTTGATTTCTTTTCCAGGTACTCCCAGTCTCCATCTTTCCTTCTGTATGCGGAACAAGTTTTTTCCCATTGTTTCCGGGCTCGTTCCTCCCAAGGTTTCTACAGTCAGTGGCATTTCATCTGGAATGAATTCCAGTTCATCGTCACAATCCACAGCCAGTGTCAGTTCTGTAGCCATATAAGGAAGAATCACACGGTTCTTGTCTGCTGTAACTGTAACGGTTCCAGGTAGGTCGGAAGCTTTTGTGTCGACTTTCAAACTGCCAGCTTCAGAAGCAAGCGTATGATCACCTCCGTCTTCCCATTCGATGACACTTAATGTGATATCTGTTGTCACCGGGTCTGTACCGATGTTCAAAGTATAGACTGTATTTCTTTTCAGGATAGCCGGAAGATTGGCTTCTACAGTTCTACTCTGTCCTTCTACTTTCATTTTGATACAGACTTTCAGATCTGTTCCGCTCTGTTCATAGACATAAGCAATCCCTTCCGTACTGGTTTCCAAGGCTTGTGGAAAGTCTGTAGCAATGTCCTGTACTGTTTCATTCTCTGGTGCAGATACTGGATTCTGTTGAAAGAGATAGGATTGTTTCGTCATATTTTTCAGCACCACTTGTTCTACCTGCACCGATTTAAGGGTTCGGATGGACAGGTCGAAACGAGCTGTTCCTCTTTTCAGAGTCATGCTTCCTGTATTTTGTGACAAGTCAAGCATACCGGAGAAGAAATCAGCCGCATGTATATTGCCTTCCGTGTTGGAAAGAGTGACTTTCAGCCATTCCTCTTCAGAAATACTACGATTCTTCATTTCTTGCAAATTAATTCGGTCGGCAGTATTGGCTAACATGTAGAGGTGTCCCGATTGTTGGTCAGTTTGTAACACATATTGGTTATTCTCTTGTCCGAACTCGGTATAGATTTCTGTCAGTATTCCGTTTTCAAACAAACAGGCCTGTAATTCATTAATCTGTCCTTCTTCCGGTAAAGCTGCGTTTCTGCCGTCGATGCTGAACACACCGATATCAGCTTTTACAGTCCGTATGTGTGCATTGTCAATGCCTTCTTTTGTCATCTCCTCGTTACAGGAGGTTGTCAGGAATACGGTGGAAAGTATACCGAAAAATTGTATGTATTTTTTTATGTGCATATTGATGGTTTACTTGTCTGTTTTCAAATTTTTATTTCAATTCATTTATTCATAAATGTACTCTACCGGAGTCTTGACACATCGGATGGTACGAGTTTTTTGCGCATTGTTGGCTGCATATTTGAACCAGTTTCCTTTTCCAGTACTTTGTGCATACCCTTCTATTAGCCAAGTGCTTCCTGAATTACCATACGTGGCGAATAGAATCATCATACTGGAGATACTGGTTTCACTCCATTGATGTCCCAATCCGCACAGAGTCAGATGATTTCCTCCATATTCGAAGTCATAGAAGGTAATCGGTCCATACTGTAGCCCTTTGAAGGTTGCGTTGCGTTCTACTACATTGAAATTCAGACGCTGTCCCAGGCCGTTATTAAAAGCGCCAGGGTTGTAATAGGCCAGGTTACAGTTTGTTCCCCATGTGTAGAAACGGTAATTGTTATAATCCGGAATCTGATATCCGTCGGGTGCCATAGAGGTGGGATTCAATGTACCAAAATTGTCTGACTGGTTTTTATAGCCTTCGTAATAGAAGATGCTGTCGTTATGAGTCAGTTTTAATCCATTGAGATTTCCCGCCTGATATTGGTCTCCCAAAATATTCAGAAATTCTTCATCGGAACAATTGGTTAAATATTCAGCCAGACTTTTATCTTTTGCCGGATCTGTATGAATTAGAATCTGGTCGTTAAAATTCTTTGCGTTACCTCTCAGGTTATATTTACACCACCATACTCCATTTATGTTTATTACTGGTAATCCCCAGTTCAAACGTTTGATGGTATAGGTTTCCGGATGTCCTCCATTAGTGTCGGAGATAATCAGCTCACCAATTTGTTCCCTTCCGTCAGCATGAGGGTCATTGGGTTTCCATCCTCCCAGTAGACGGTAGGTATTGTTTCCTTCGTCGGTCAGTTTCATCCATTGGGACTCTCCTTCGTTGAATTTCAGTTCCAGTACCTTTCCTTCCGGAACAGTGATTTCTCCTAGTTCTCCATCGATGTATCGGTTGAAATTGCATACTCCGTTCTCGTCAAACTGGATGGCTCCTTTGACAGAGACTGGATTGGGCATGAATACCAATACGACTCTTCCTGTCTGCAAGTTCCCTTTGTGTACATCCAAATAAATGTATTCGTATGTACTGCCTGGCATTTTTTGTGAACTGGATACATTGAATTGTGCTACGGGGGAAAGATTCCGTGACAGGCTGACTGGAGTGATATTTACGCCATTGGCTTGTCCCTGAATGCTTACTTCCGCACCTGTCTCAGCTGCCAGAGTGAGTTGAAAACTACTTTCCCAACAAGGAACGAACACTGTATCACAGAGTGCATTCAGGATGACTCCTTCTGATAGTTTGGAGTTTTCTTTATCCACAAGTCCTTTGTAAGAAAGGTCAGAATCAGAAGACGATCCGCTTTCCCAGTTATCGGTCAACACTTCTACTTTCAGGTCTGCTCCATTTCCATATACTTTTAATGTATAGATAGTATTACGTTTTAGTGCCGGAAGGGTCGTTTTCAGTCGGTGCCATCCTCCGTTTGCGGTCATCATGATTTCCACTTCATGTCCGTTTGTATATTGTTCCGGGAGATAGAATAGAGTCGTCTTCCCATTTTTAAAGGGCTGATCTCCAAAATCTTTTGTCAAACTGGTCTTTTCAAATTCTTCAGGTGACTGATTGGCATCTTGTTCATTGACAAATCCGGTCAATGCTATTTCCTTTATAATTACACTGTTTACCTCTGCATCTTGGAAGGGTGAATCCAAATCAATACGGGCTACCGCACGTTTTAGCGCAATCGATAAAGAACTGCTTTCAATGTTCAGGTTAGCTTTTCCGCCCATCAGCAAGTTTTCAGATGTCATTTCTTCTGATGTGGCTGTCAGTTTCAGAAAGTCATTCAATGTAGTGATATCCTTCTGAAGGTTTTCCTTAGCAATAACCTTTGTGCTGTTGGCCAGAAAATACAGGCTTCCTTTCCGTTGTTCAATTTGAAGCTGGCACGTACCTTCTTCGTTTATTTGTAGGGAATTAAATGTTTCTTTTAATATCCCATTCTCAAAACGGTAGGCATTGAGTGTGGTTATTTGTGATTCTGTGTCGCTGGCTGTTCCGTTTGTCATTCCCGTTCTTGAAAAGTGAACGGCTAATGTTCCTGTGGCTTCCTGCGTGTGCTGAACGTCTTCATGGTTGCATCCACTCAGTAAAAATAAGCCGGCGCTTGCCAATGTAAGTATATATTAGACTTTATATAGATTAATTTATTATATGACTCATTTTGTGCGTGATTCTGAAG
>OGCN01000317.1_pt1 | contig 84698 bp, 63 predicted proteins | sample 1570181 | NCBI WGS metagenome assembly OGCN01 (sample SAMEA4370584, study PRJEB24528) | human gut metagenome | reverse complement strand
CCCACGATCGGCGCCAGCTCGACGGACCCGTTCAGCTTGATAATATCGACACTGCGGTGATTCTGCTCGAAATGGCGGCGGGCGATGCGGGGATACTTCGTGCCGACGGTAATGCGCTTCGTCATATCCACGGGCTTGCCGGCAATGGCCGCGACGGCCATACGGCAGCGGCCGATGCCCAAATCGAAGATTTCGTACACGCCGGCTCCCGGCGCTTCTTCCAGCAGGACGTCTTCGCCGACGATGCCCACGTCAGCCGCTCCCCGTTCGACGTAGACGGCTACGTCCGGCGATTTGACGAGGGTCACCTTGAGCGTTCCCGTACTGTCTTCAAAAATCAGCTTGCGGCTGTCGGCGGTATAGGTCGGAAAGGCATAGCCGCTTTCCTGCAAATAGGCCATGACCGCCTTGTGTATGCGCCCCTTAGCTAGGGCAATGTGAATCGCCATCTTAAAGCCCCCTCATCGCTTCTTCCAGATCTGCCGCCGTCACGGCCCGGCCGTCCTTGTAATACGAGCCGCCGCGGTATACGGCGTGGATGCTGTAATCGCGGCTGTCGATAAAGGACGACTCGGGGTAGGCCGCCACGCGGAACCCCTGGCTGCGCCAGCGCATCAAATCGCGGACCATGACCTGATCCGACGCCGCATAGGAAACGGCCAGCTGGAACGACGGCTCCGCCTGGGCCAGCAGGCCGGCGTCGTTCATGAATTCGTACAATAAGTTGATGTTCATGCCGAAGCCGCAGGCCGGCCTGTCGATGCCGAACTGGGCCGACAGCGTATCGTAGCGGCCGCCGTCGATGACGTCGTACAGCGCGCCGTCGACGTATACCTTGAACACCATGTCCGTATAATAGCCCAGCCGGCTGGCAAAGCCGAAGTCGAGCTGCACCTTGTCGGCAAAGCCGGCGTATAAAATATAATCGTAGATTTTTTCCAGCCGCGCCAGGGCGTTGAGCATGCCGCTGTTCAGGCAATAGTCCTTCGCCTTGCCCAGGGTCTGGGCGTACGGTCCGAACAGGACCGGCAGCGCTTCCAGGGCGCAGCGGGCGTTTCCCGGCAGGGACAAGCCGCTCAGATAGCGGCGCAGGGCGACGAGATTGCGGTCGGCCAGATAGGCCCGCAGCCGGTCCTTCTCCGCTTCCTGCAAGGGCAGGGCGTCGAACAAGGCCTGCGTATACGCTGCGGTGCCGATGTCGATGCGGATGTTTTCGACGCCGACAGCCTTGAGGATTTCCGCGGCCATGACAATGACCTCGCCGTCGCACTCGGGGCTCGGATCGCCGAGGATTTCAATGCCGCCCTGCAGGAAATCCTTGCCGTAGGTGTTGCGGCCGAAATATTCCCGAAAGACGGTGCTCACGTAACCGAACTTCAGCAGCTGGTTCGGCCGGGGAAACTCCCGGGCCGCCGACTCTACGAGGGGCAGCGTCACGTCGGGACGCAGGACGAGGACCCGTCCGTCCGTATCGACGGTCTTTACCATCTGCCGGCGCAGGTGCGGAAAAAAATGCTGATATACGTCGTAATCTTCAAAGCTCGGCGTCTCGACGATCTTGCAGCCGTGGTTCATGATTACGGAAATAATCTTTCCCTGAATTCGGTCATAATTGCGCATTTCGTCATGATGAAGCATTTTCACCCCATCAAGCGTATTCGGTTTCATCGCATGACCTCCTTTTACGTCTGTCTATTTTGCTTTATTACTTTATCAAGGTAAATCAATAAAGTAATGGCTGACATAAATTGTAACACACTGGAGGCGAAATAAAAATACCTTTTCTTAAAAATTTTACTTTTTTTACACGTCTTCTTCGGCTTGTTTTAAAATTTTCTTCACGGCCTTTTCAAACTTCGGCCGGGGAATCATGACCCGATGGCCGCAGCCGCAGCAGCGGATGACGAAATCGACGCCGATACGCATGACCTCCCATTCGTTTGAGCCGCAGGGATGGGGCTTTTTCATCTGTACGACGTCGCCGATATGATACCGAATAAAATTTGCCATATACATTCTCCTTTTCTGATAAAAAACGATAGTATATATAGTATATAGGGTAATGCCCGAAAAGGATAGAGAAAAAGAGGCCCGGCAGCCCTTCTATTCCCTTTTCTCCCTCCCTGTGGTAGTATATTGGATAATAGCCGGCCTATCGAGCCCCTATCTTTTTTATTTTCTGCAAGGAGGCACCGACTTGACACCGAACTTACAAAAACTGCGCTATACGTATTTGCTTCTCTATACTCTCGGCGGCGTCTGCACGCTCATGACCCTGGCCCTGTTGATCTGGGTCGCCGTTTGTATCGCCCTGGAAGCCGAGCCGTTGGCGGCTATTTCCTTCTTATCCCACTTACCGACGCCCCTGCGCTTCGTTATCATCATCGCCGTCATGGCCATTTCCATCGCCGCCTGGCAGTACGGCGCCAAATACCACCAGCAGTACGAAGCGGCCCTGAAGCAGCGCCGCACGGAAAGGTAAAAAACCATGAGAAAGACGGAATTCATGGACCTCTTGAAGTATTACTTCCGCCGCAGCGACAAGACCGATTTGAAAGGGATCTTGGAAGACTGCGAAGAACAGTTCCGCCTGGGCGCGAAAAAGGGCCTGACGGAAGAAGAAGTATGCGCCAAACTGGGCCATCCTAAAAACATATACCGCTATTACATCGGCAAGCCCATCGTGCCGGAAGACAATCTCAGCATGACCGGCCCAGCCGACGCGCCTTGGCAGGAGGCGCCCGAGGCCGCGCCTGCCAAGGCGTCCCAATTCTACGATTGGGAAAAAGACCCGGCCCATCGCCGCCGTCCTAAGATCCGGGAGGCCTACTACCCCATGCCGCAGCCCGAACCGCTCCGGGAATACGACGCCTACGCCGAACAGCCCCGGCGTCCTCAGGCGAAACGGCCTGCGGAACGGACAGCCGACGAAGACGAGCTGCAGTGGAACGACAAGGCGGCTATCCCCCAGGCGGCCAAGGCCATTGCCAGCCCCTTTTTAGACATATTCGGAGCCTTGTTCAATATCGTCAGCACTATATTGTTCTTCGCCTTTGCCCTGGCGCTCCTCGCCTCCATCGCCGTATACAGCCTGCCGCCGTATATCTTCTCGGATCTGCTGCCCCTGCCGACGCTGTCCGTCTCGACGATGGCCTTCGCCGTCCTGGCCCTGCTGTTCGCGGCCCTGACTGCGTCGTACGCCAGCCAGGCCTGCCACCGCACGGCCCGCAATGCCAGAAACCCGCAAAGGAGGGACGGATAATGGGAAAAGTCGTCATATGCCTCATCCTGACGCTGGTCTTTTCCTTTCTCAGCGTCCAGTCGTTCCTGAGCAACGACTACGCCCGTCTCCAGCGCTGGCTTGCCTATTATCAGGAATACAAGGCCTTCGAAGAAGCGGTCAAGCGGGGAAACGCCTCGAAGGCCGAGCTCTTCGAACGGCTGAAAACGATGTATCCCGGCCAGGCCAGCGAGCTGGAAGCCCATCTCAAGGAAAAGTACGGCGACCTGACCGACACGGCAAAGGATACGCATAGCACCTTGTCCGACACGCTGAACGACACGCTCGAAACGTTCTCCTCATCCCACGCCGACATCGACGCCCTAAAAAAGGAAGCCGAAAGCAGGCTTTCCTCTAAGGCCGAAGACGCCGAACAGGCCATTTCAGAGCCGAAGCGTTCCGCCTCCCGCGACAGCAGCAAGGACACGGAATCGAAACGCACTGCCGATGCCAAAGAGCCGCGGCGATCTGAGTCGGACACAGTGAAAGAATAATTTTTCCATATTTTATTAAAAAATAATTATTATCCATTGATTTTATTTTGCAAATAGAGTATAATGTACTCAGAGGTCAGGAAAGAGACCTGACAAGAGGCAGCACAGGCTGCGAGTTTACGTATGAAATCATGGAGGTATCGATATGGAATTAAAAGGAAGCAAAACTGAAAAAAACTTAATGGCAGCATTTGCCGGCGAATCCCAGGCAAGAAATAAATACACCTATTATGCAAGCGTAGCGAAAAAAGCCGGCTACGAACAGATCAAAGCCTTCTTTGAAGAAACGGCCAACAACGAAAAGGAACACGCTAAAATCTGGTTCAAACTGCTCAACGACGGCATGCCGAACGACATCGACGCGCTGAAAGACGCAGCCGCCGGCGAACACTACGAATGGACGGAAATGTACCCGACCTTCGCCAAAGAAGCCAGAGAAGAAGGCTTCGAACACATCGCCTACCTGTTTGAAAAAGTAGCGGAAATCGAAAAACACCATGAAGAACGCTACCTGGCCCTCTTGGCCAACATCGAAAACGGCACGGTCTTCAAGAAACCGGCGACGAAAACATGGGTATGCCGCAACTGCGGATTCATCGTCGAAGGCGAAGAAGCTCCGGAAGTATGCCCGGTCTGCGCTCATCCGCAAGCTTTCTTTGAATTGAAAAACGATAACTACTAAACCACCATATATAACGAGACACCATCACACATCCGAAAGCGGAGGCAGGAATCCTGCCTCCGTCTTTTGTCGTCAGAAAATTTTTGCCGCCAAAATATTGACATTCGGCACGAGAGATGGTATGATTTTTATCAACAATCATATATTGATTTCATCAAGAGCAGCCGAGGGAATGGCCCTATGACGCTGCGGCAACCCCCAAATGGGATAGGTGCCAAGTCCAGCGGATACATCCGACAGATGAACACATACGTAACCAAAGCCGTCATCTGTCGACGGCTTTTCTTTTTACCCGTATCGTCGCCGGCCCATCCTATGGCAGGCCGTCCTGCCTCTTGCCATGTGATTGATTCAGTATCAGAAAGGATGAACAACCCATGAACTCTTCTATCAAAAAACTCCTTGCTGCGGCCCTCATCGCCGCGACCTGCGTATTTGCCGCCGGCTGCGGCAGCTCCGACAGCGGCTCGGCCGACAAAAAGGAAATCGCCATCGGCGTAACGGCCGGCCCCCATGCGGAAGTCATGGAACAAGTAGCTAAAGAAGCAGAAAAACAAGGCCTGACCATCAAGGTCGTCGAATTCAACGATTTTGTACAGCCCAACAAAGCCTTGGCCGAAGGCGATTTGGATATGAACTCCATGCAGCATCAGCCCTACCTCGACAACGTCGTCAAAAACCAGGGCATGAAGCTGACCTCTATCGGCAAGACCATTATCCTGCCCATGGCCGTATATTCCCACAAATATAAAAACATCAGCGAAGTCGCCGACGGCGCTAAGGTTACCATTCCGAACGACCCGACCAACGGCGGCCGCGCCCTCCTGCTCCTGCAGCAAGTCGGCCTCATCACCCTTAAAAACGGCACCTCCGTCGACGCCTCCGTACCGGATGTCGTAAACAATCCGAAGCACCTCGAATTCATCGAGCTCGACGCCGCCCAGATTCCCCGTTCCCTCGACGATACGGACTTGGCCTGCGTCAACACGAACTACGCCATCCCGGCCGGCTTAAACCCGCAGAAGGATTCCCTCCTCGTAGAAGACAAGGATTCGCCGTACGCTAACGTCATGGTCGTCCGCGAAGATGAAGCCAATAACGAAACGTATAAAAAAGTCCTGGCTATCTACCAGTCTGAACCGATTAAAAAATTCATCAACGAACACTTCCAAGGCACGATTCTCCCGGCATTCTAAGAGAAACGGACATCGAGCCACCACGGCATAGCCCCTCGCGGCTATGCCGTTTTTAGTTATACGCTTATACGCTGCAGGAAATAATATAGTATAATGAAATAGTAAAAGGAAACTACGCGTTAAGGAGATGACAGCTGATGAAACACATCGTAATCCTATCGGGCAGCCCCAGAAAAAACGGAAACACGAACCTCTTGTGCCGCCAATTTCAGCAAGGAGCCGAAGAGGCGGGCCACAGCGTACGCTTTATCCCCCTGGCGGAAAAACGCATCGGCTTCTGCCGGGCCTGCGACGTCTGTATGCGCAACGGCGGAGCCTGCATCCAGAAGGACGACATGGAAAATATCCTCTGCGCCTTCCAGCAGGCTGACGTCGTCGTACTGGCGACACCCGTCTATTTTTACGGCGTCAGCGCCCAGATGAAGGCCTGTATCGACCGTACCGATCCCATTTGGCAGCACCTCGGCCGCAAGGAAGTATACTACATCGTCTCCGCCGGCTTAGGCGAAGACATCATCGCCCGCTCCCTCGGCGACCTGGACGGATTTGTCGAGCACTTCGAGCAGTATGAAATCAAAGGCCGCCTGTACGCGTCCAACGTCATGGAAGCCGGAGCCGTCCGCACCCAGCCGGTCATGGAAGCAGCCTACCAGGCCGGCCTTCACGTATAGAGCAGGAGGATACTGATGGAATCACTACGATACAGAAAAGCCCGGACCGAGGATATGGAAACCGTCATGGCCCTGCAGACCGCCGTCTTTCACGGCGAACAGCTCATCCCCCTGGACGCCGTCGAAGCCTTTCTAGCCATGGAGCCCCAGTGCTGGGTCGCCGAACTGGACGGCGTCATCGTCGGCACGGCTGCCGCCTGGCATGAAGGCGGACAGCTCCATTGGGGCCGGTTCATCGTGACGAAAGCCCTGCGGGGCCGGCACATCGGCACGAAGCTGGCAGCCTTTACCTTTGCAGAACTCTTCGCCCAAGGAATCGATTCTATTTTTATGGAAGCCCGCAACACGACCGTCGCCATCGTCGGCAAAATGGGCGGAACCGTCGCAGGAGAGCCCGTCCCCTTCTACAAAGGCACGGTCACGCCCGTATGGCTCACGAGAGAAGCCTTTGCCCGATACAGCCAGGAAATGCAAAATGGATGCTCCTCGTAATATACAAGAAAGCATCCACAGGCTGCGTTTTCAGCCGCGAGCATTGAACCGGCCCTCCGAATGCCGATCCCACGCCTGGCTGTCCTATTATGAATTATCCTGCTGCGATTTTCCCGGCCAATCGTCCATTTCAATGGTCTGCTCTACGATGATTTCCGTAATTTCTGCCATCGTGTTGGCTTCGCGGACCTTTTTCTCGTAGCGCTTGAGCAGCACGGCGCCGACGATGCCGCCGAAAATCATGCCGGCGAAGGCCGACAGCTCCTTGGCCCAGCCGAGGGTTTCGCCGTTTACGTAGCCGAAAGCGCCCCAGATGAGGACCATCAGGAGGGGCATGCCGAAGCACATCGCTCCGCCGACGCCCATCTTCCCGTCGGGAATATTAAATCGTACATATTGCCCTTTGATCGCTCCGACAGGGTTCTTCGCGTCAATGAGGGCGTTGTTTTTGCAAATCATGCCGCTGCACGGCGTATACAAATTGTTGCGGTTCGTCCGCAGCTTGACCATGCCGTTGTCAAATACGGTGTCGACAACTCCCGTTCCAGTTCTCATACGTATCTCCTTATCTGAATATCAAGTGTAACTGCCCTTATTATATCTTACTTTTACCGGCCTGAACAGATATATATTTGTCAAATCCATCCTTTTTTGGTATACTATAGATGTCTTTGAAAAATCTATCCCAAGGAGTGATATATATGGCAGTAACTACGATTACAGCAGCGAATTTTCAGCAGGAAATCCTCTCGGCCCAGGGCGTCGTCCTCGTCGATTTCTGGGCCGCCTGGTGCGGGCCGTGCCAAATGCTTTCGCCCGTCGTCGATGAAATCGCCGAAGAACAGCCCCAAATCAAGGTCGGCAAGGTAAACGTAGACGAACAGCGGGAACTGGCGTCGCAGTTTCAAATCGAACTCATCCCGACCCTCGTCGCCTTTAAGGACGGCGCGGAAATAGGCCGCCTCGTCGGCGTCCATCCCAAGGAAAGCATCCTGGCATTAGTGAAGAAATAAGGAGGCCTCGGTCATGTACAGCTATACCCCTGCGGGAGTATGCTCCCAGCAAATCTTTTTTGATCTAGACGGCGGCGTCGTCAAAAACGTCCGCTTTATCGGCGGCTGTCCCGGCAACTTGCAGGGCATCAGCCGCCTCGTCGAAGGCATGGACGCGTCTGACGTAATCCAGCGCCTCGAAGGCATCCAGTGCGGCGGCAAGCCCACGTCCTGTCCCGACCAGTTCGCCAAAGCCCTGAAGCAGGCCCTAGCAACGGAACACAACTGATTTATTCTATGCTAAAAAAAGACGGTACCGCGATTTCCGGCAGTACCGTCTTTTTTATATGCGTTTCTTATTTCAGGAAATCTTCGCGGATCGGCGTGAAAATATCGAAGACGACGAGGGGTACGTCTTCCGTATTGACGACGCTGTGTTCCGCATTGGACGGAAACCAGGCTACGCCGCCGGCTTCCAGATGCTGTACCTGGCCGTCTGTAATGACGTCGCAGGCTCCCGACTCTACGTACAGCAGCTGTTCGTGCCGATGGCTGTGAGCCGGCATCGTCGTCTTCGGATGCACTTCATTGCGCACGAGCATGACGTTCTTGCCCGTGAAAATCTTGCGGTCCATGAGGTCCAGATGAATCGTCGGAATATCCTTCCAGTTGTCAAATAATTTCATTTCCATAGTACAATCCCCCTATACGATTAGTATCCTAAATTTTCGCCGACCAGGATGACCTTGATGCGGCCGGCAGGGCGGCAGATGCGCGTGCGCAGCAGCTGGGCGCAGACGCTGGTTGTCGTCGTACAATGGGTGCACATGCCTGTCTTGTAACACGGCGTGTCTGAGCCGGCAAAACGATTGATGTTGATCGGCGCCGCCGTCGAGCGGGCTCTGGCCATAGCCGATTCGACAGTGGGACAGACCTTGTTCATGCCGACGATGACTAGAACCTGCTTCGGCCCGTAGGACAAGGCGGCGACGCGGTTGCCGTTGCCGTCGATGTTGATGAGCTGGCCGTCTTCTGTTGCCCCATTGGTCCCCATGAGGAAGGTGTCGCACAGCAAGGCCCTGCGCATGAGTTCCACCCGTTCTTCCGGCGTCTTGGCCCTATCCCTGTCGATGACGGCGTAATGCTCCAGCACGTAGGGCCGCAGTCCGATATCGTCGATGGACGCCGAGCCGCCCCACGACACGACGTGATCCGCCGGAATATAGGACAAGGCCGTCTGCAGGGCCGCTTCCTTCGTCGGGCAATACACGGCCTCAAAGCCCCGGGCGGCAAAGCGCTTGGCTACGGCCGGCCCCTTCTTATCATACATGACGTGCATCATATCCGTTCTATCCACGTATATCCCTCCTGACATTTCCTATTTTGCTCCATCTTATGCACTGTCTTCATCATAGCATACTAAAAACACATACACAATATAAAAACAGCGTCTTCCGAAAAAGACGCTGTTTTGTAATGCAAAGAGATGAAATTAGAAGGCAAAGCCGGCGTTGACATACCATTTGTTGTTCTTCGTGTCGTCGCCCTTCTGGTAGGCGTAGCCTGCGCCGAAGGTCCATGCGCCGTGGGACGCATCAATGCCCAGAGACGCCAGCCAGCTGCCGTCGTCCATAACCGTGTAGTACAGCGGAGCCGATGCGCCGGCCATGTTGACGTCCACTTCATTATCCGTATCGCCGAAGGCCCAGATGTACGCTACGTCCAGCTTCGGCGTAATGCGCCAGCCGCTGCCGATCTTCGTTTCGTTGCGGAAGCTGACACCCAGGGGAACCATCCAAATATCCTGCTTGTCGGCGTCGTATTCAAAGGCCTTCTTGCCGTTGTAGTACGACGTATACGACGAAGGATCGACGTTCATGTAGCGGAGGCCTACGTACGGTACGATCTGGTTTCTGCCGGAAACAAATTCCTTTTCGCCCCGGACGCCGATGGTCCAGGCCGTCAGATCGCGGTCAGCCGTCAGGTCTTTGCCGGCGATGGTGCCCGTAATATCGTTGCTCGTCTTGGTGTAGCCGATGTCGGCCATGAGGTTCGTGCCCGCTTCTTCGTCTTTCAGCGCGCCGTACAGGGAAACGCCCCAGGCGTCGTAGTCGTTGCGCGAGAAGCTGCCCGTGCCGTCGCCGTGGCCGTAGTGGATGGCTACGCCGCTCTGAAGCTTGCCGCTCTGGTTGAAGTCGTAGCCGACGATGACGCCGTTGTAATCGTTGTCAGCCGTAATATCGCCGAAGCTGCTGCTCATGCCATCCGTTTCAAACTTGTTGTGAATGTATTTCGCCCAGATATTATCGTCGCCATAAATCGAGTCGTGATCCTGCACGAAATCTTCCGTAAAGGACAAGTGCTGGGATACTTCGTCGGCTACGTCGCGGGCGACAGAAACCGTATTGCCCGTCACGGCGCTGTCTTCGCCGATCATCATGCCGCGGCCGAAGGCGGCGTTCATGTTCGGGTTATACATCCAATCGCGGAAGTAATCGCGCGCCCCTTCAGAAATACCCTTATTCGTATCCCAACCCAACTTCATGCCTTGGTCGACAAGAGATTGTACGGGGCCGGCGTTCAAAGCTTTGCCCATGCTGTCAGCCGCATCTTTCCAGTTCGTTTCATTGATCGTGTCGTACGTAATCGTATACAAGCTTCCTGCACCGCCGGCCGTCGCATTGCTTGTCGCATAAGCCGCCATGCGGTCGTACACGAGGTTGTCGTCAGACCAGAACGTACTGCCTTCGTTGTAATTAGCAGCAATATTGTATGCCGGGCTGCCCGTCTTGTCGAGGGCGCTGATGTCGAGGCGTGCGGTGCTGTCGACAGTAACCGTGCCGCCGTCGATAAGAGCTGTCGTACCCGGTTTTACAGAATTATCGAGTTTCGTTACGCTGTTTGCCGCGACGTTGACGTTGTCAAAATCATGAATCTTGCTGCTACTCGTATACGAACCTTTCATCGTATCCAAAGGCGATAACGTATTGGTTCCTGTCAAAACGAGCGTACTTTCGCCGACGCTTTCGTATACGTCGTTTACGCCGTCGCCGTCACTATCTTTCGTATACGTTACCTGGTTGCCATTATAATACGGGTTATAATTATCTTTCTGGCTGTATTCCGTCGTCAATTTGTACCCCTGGCCGGAAATTTCGCCCGTTACAGCCGCGCCGTTCAGAATAACCGTCGCAGTATCTACCGTAGACGATGTCTTAGATGCATCATAACCATGGGTTACACCATTTGAATCAACCTTACCATTTACAAGATTCGGTGTCGTGCCATTGACTGCACCGCCGGCATATACGCTGCCTCTAACTTCGCCGCCGTTCAAGGTAATGGTGCTCGTGCCGACATGAGCACCGCCTTTGTCACCAAGGTTGTCAACAGCAATACCGCCGCCGAGAATATCTTTTTCGACCGTACCGCCGTTGACAGTAATATTGGCCGTTTCAACTTCGTCTTTACCGGACATGCCCATACCGAGGCCGCCTGCGGCGATAGACGTTTCATTCATGATGCCTCGAGCGTCTACCATAGCGCCGCTGGCGTTGAAGCCGAGGACGCTCCATTGAGCCCAGCCGTTTTCATTATCATTTTTCAAAGCCTTCATAAAGGCGTTCATATCAAGGTTCGATACGGTCCCGCCATTGACGGTAATATTCGCCGTATCGACATGCGTTACAGCATCGTCGACGCCTTCCGTGCCGCCGTTGCGGAGGGAATTGCCGATAGCCATACCGCCGCCGAAGATGCCGTCCGTATCGCCGTTATTGACGATGTTGACAGTCTGTACGTTGCTCTGGGCCAGCGTTTCCGACGCAGCCGCTTTGTAGCCGTCCGTACCGGCTTCGCCTTCCATGCTGATAGCTGTACCGCCGCCAAAAATGCCGACTGTCGTCATATCGCTTCCCGTCACGATATTGACGTCGTCAGTCATGTTAGCTTCCGCACGGGCATTATTGATAGCCACAGCACCACCGCCGCCAAAGACAGCCGCCGCATAGCCTTGCTTGAGGTTAATATCCGAACCGGCCGTATTAGCAATAGCCGTCGCGCCGTTTCCTTCGCTGAGAGTACCGCGAAGGCTGCCCTGTCCGACGGCTACGCCGCCGCCGAAGATGCCGAATACGCCTCCTTTACCGTCAAGGGCTGCCAGAGAATCGGCCTGCGTAGTATTATTTTTGATACCGGAAACAAAACCACCGACAGCACTAGAAATCTCGCTCCAACCGTCGCCGCTCTTAAGCTGGCTGTCAGGCAAATTGACAGTAATATGAGACCGGCCGGTCGTCGCCGTCGCATTGGACGCGCCCCACGCATCATTAACATTCGGCTTCTGATCCCCCGTATATGTAGCATCATTACCCCTATACGTATAGGTCTGAGAAGCCGCGGCAATGCCGCCGCCAATAGCGCCGATGACGGTGCTGTCGCCATTGATGTTGACATACGTATCGCCCGTCGTGCTCGTCGCCGTACCGCCGTCGTTGACATGCGTTCCTTGAACTTTGACGATAGCGTTTTCTTCATCTTTACCAGTCAAGATACCAAAACTACCGTCCGCATTCTGTCCAATACCGAAGCCAGTCGTGCCGTCGTTATTGCCGAGTTGTTTATCCGGAGCAAGTAATTCTTCTGCCACACCTGTAGCGTCTACAGAACCGGCAATGCCGCCGCCGATAGTACCGAGGACAGTCGCATTCTTAATATCGATTGTAGTCGTACCGTTGACTCTGCTTTCCGCCGTACCGCCGAGAGTCGTCATAGCCGTACCGCCGCCGGCTACGCCGATAGCATTGATCTTAGATCCTTTCATGACGTTTAACGCCGTCGTAAGCTGAGGTACTATATCGTCAGCACCCGGCGTTTCGTAAGCGCCTTCATGAGCTGCGCGGTCGGTACCGTCAATCGTAAGTACCGTATCTCCGTTAATCGTCGATTCTGCCGTTCCGCCTAAGCCAATCGCCGTTCCGCCGTTTGTCCAACCGATGAGATTTGCATTCGGAGCGGCGTCTGTATTAACATCGCCATTAATGGTTGTTAATGTTTTACCGTCCAATACGATATCAGCGTCAATAGTTACTGTCATCATCCCATTGAAAATTTCTTTAGAATATTGCCCTTCTGCATTTATATTGCCAAGAGCTATCGCCGCACTTCCGCCGATACCGCCAATTACGGAGCCGCTGTTAATGGTATTGTGAATGTTGCCTTTACGGACAATACTTGTATCTTCCGATTCTTTAAGTAATTCAGTTCCCTTAGTATCTTCGCCAATAGCAATCGCAGCACTTCCCTGCAAGCCAGTATTAACTGATACATCGCCGCCGATAGCACCATAATACCGTACTGCATCAATTTCATAATTTTCCAGATGTAATCCTGTCTCTTCTTCATTGATAACCGTATCGGTCTGCGCATTGGCGCTCTCTGTCTTTTGAAGTACTGTATTTACATCTCCTACAGCGTCAATAAGAGATTGATCTAAACCTGCACGTCCACCTAAATCCGAAATAATTTTATTAACGCTTTCTACAGTTCCTTTTAACCCACCTGCTACAGTTTCTGTAGTACCATCCCATTCATCATATTGTGTCGTCGTGCTATCTACATACGCATTGCCGCCAGTAACACCATAGATATATACGCCCGTTGAAGGATCATTATCATTGGCATTATTAGCTACAATAGTACCAATTTCAGTTTGATTCGGCAAAATAACCGACTCATCTATTGCGTATGTCGGCACCCCACCCCCGTGAACAAATGTAGCTACGCTCGCTACAGCCAGCGCGTACAACACTTTCTTTCGTAGTTCCGTACGTCTCATATGTATCCACCCTTTCAAAAAAATTTTTGATAAAGTATTCATGATACTATACTTTATGACTTTAGGATAGCACAAACGTCCTCAACTAGCAACCTACGCACCCCCTAATACAGGACTTTTTACATACTTCTAAAAAAAGAACCATACCGGCAATGCGCATACTTACTGGCATTGCCGGTATGGTATATCCTGTACGTCAGCGTCCCTGTATCCCCCTAATTTATACGTGCAGCTCCGCGACGGAATACAGGCAGGCGTATCCTGCCAAGGTCACGCGGCTGCCGTCAAGTTGGCAGTACAGCTCGCCGCCTCGTTTCGACGCCTGATAGGCCTTGATGTGATCTTTTCCCAGCGCCTTGGCCCAGATAGGCACGATGTGGCAGTGGCCGGAGCCGCAGACCGGGTCTTCGGCGACGTTGAGCTTCGGCGCGAAGCTGCGGCTCACACAGTCGTAGTCTGTCCCTTGGGCCGTAATGTGCAGCAGCAGGCCGTCTAAGGATTTCATGGCTTCCATATCGGGCATCGCCTGCCGCACGTCGTCTTCTGCCGGCAAGACACATACCAAGTCCCGTCCCATATACGCCGCCGCAGGCCGCGCGCCGATGACCGCCGCCATGGCGTCCGTCACGGGGATTTCCTTCATCTCATAAGCCGGAAAGTCCATGGACAGCCGTTCGCCGTCCCGTGAGACGACCAATTCGCCGCTCATCGTCTGAAAGCGGAATACCTGTTCTTCCGGCGCTACGAAATGAGCCAGCACGTAAGCCGTCGCCAGCGTGGCATGGCCGCACAAGTCGATTTCGCCGCCCGGCGTAAACCAGCGCAGGCGGTAAGCGTCGCCTTCCTTGACGGTAAAAGCCGTTTCAGACAGGTTGTTTTCCATGGCGATGCGCTGCATGAGTTCGTCCGATATCCACGAATCGAGGACGCAGACTGCCGCCGGATTTCCCTTAAACACTTCTTTCGTAAAGGCGTCGACAACATAACATTTCATCATATAGCCCTCCTTTGCATTCTCTGTACTGTCTTTACAGATTCATCATAGCATAGGAGAAATTTCCATACAATGAGAGAATTGTATGGCATACAATTACGGGCGCCAATCGTCCAGCATGGCTTTCAAACGCCGCAGCCCTTCGGCCAATTCATCGTCATCAGCCGGAGCAGTCACAGCCAGGCGCAGGCCGTGCTGCCGGCTCGCAGGCCCGACGGCAAAGTGGGCGTCGCCATATACGGCTACGCCGCGCCGTCTCGCCTCGGCTTCTGCCTGCGTCCCCGTCAGTCCTTCCGGCAGGACCAGCCAGCGGCTCAGACACTCCGAGCTTCCTAAGAGCGTATATCCCTGTAGGATTTCCTCGGCAATGGCATTCCTTCGGGCAGCCCCTTCACGACGGGCTGCAATCAGCGCCTCCGCTGCGCCGGACACGAGAAGGCGGGCCGTCAGCTCTGCCAGCAGTTCCGACTGCGATAGGTGCAGGCTCTGCACGATGTCCTGCAGCGTACCGGCATAGGCCGGAGGGCAGAGGATATAGGCCATGCGCAGCGTCGGCAGCAGTACCTTCGACAGGCTGAGGATAAAAAAGGTTCTCTCCGGAGCCAGGGACTGAATCGTCGGCAGCGGATCAGCGGCCATGAGCCGGGCCACGCCGTCTTCGATGATAAACAGCCCTTCGTCTTCGGCAATCTGGGCTATCGTGCGGCGGCCTTGTTCGCTCATGACGTGAGCCGTCGGATTTTGAAAATCCGGCACGACGTACAACCCCTTGATCTGGTGATTCTGCACGGCATAGCGAACGCCGTCGGCGCTCATTTCGCCCTGTTCCTGCGTGACGGGAACCAGCCGCACGCCCAGCAGCCTGGCGGCCTGCTTGAGTCCGGAATACACGAGAGGGTCTACGCCCAGCCGGTCGCCGGGACGGCACAGGGCTAGAAGGGAAGCGACAATGGCGTTTTGCCCGCCGTTCGCCGCCGTGACAGCCCCGTGCTCTCCCACCGCACCGGCACGACGCAGCAAGTCCAAGGCGGCCAGTCTGCGCCACGCCGCGCTGCTGCAGCCGTATTGAAAGAATGAAGGCGCCTTTTCTTCCGCCAGCATGGATTGCAGCGACGCGACGACGCCGTCGACGGCGATCGTCTCCGGCATCATCGAGGCCAGCTCGATCAGTGGCTCCGTCCCGTCCGGAGCGAGGGACAAATTCGTCATGGCATCGTAGGCCACAAAGGTTCCGCTGCCGATCACGCTGGTCAGCAGGCCCTTATCCGAACAGATGCGGAAGGCCTGCGACACAGTGCTGACGTTGATATCCAAAAAATCGGCCAGCTCCCGCTGCGGCGGCAGCTTCGTCCCCGGCAGCAGCGCGCCGGAGCGGATGTCGTCTTCCAGACGCTTCGCCAGCGACTGGTACAGGGGCCGTTCCTTACTCCATGCCGGCTTCCAGGACATGGGATAGGTTTCAAAGGAATTGACAGGCATAGGCGCCTCCTTTCTGCCGCGCTTATTTCGCCAGCATCATCTTCGCCGAGCTTTCAGCAGCGACAGAGCCGTCTTCGTGGACGACGCGCCCTTCTGCCGTGACCAGCCGGCCCCGGCGCGACGTAATCCAGCCCTCTACCTTGACCGTTTCGCCGATGCGTACGGCGCTGCGGAAGCGGATTTCCAGCTTCGCCGTATAAGCAGGCTTACCGGCCTTGCGGAACACGCAGTCACCCATGACTTCGTCTAGCAAGGTGCTCGTCAGCCCACCGTGCATGCGGTCGCCGTAGCTTTCGTGCTCTTTCTTCGACGTAAAGTAGGCCGTCCACACGCCGTCTATTTCTTTCATATCTAATTTTAACCCAATAGGATTCTCTTTTCCGCAGCCAAAGCACCAGCTTGTGTCGACGGCTGTCGTTTCCTGTGTCATGCAAATTCCTCCTTCCAGCGCAGATACTGCGCTTTACTTTATTATATACTCTCGCGACGCAGATAGCTATCCGCCATCCTTTTCCTTGTTTAATATTGAAAAAATATATCATTTATATATTGACATTTACTTTCATTATTGGTATGATATAGTCATCAAATGACGAAACGGAGGATGCGCATGAATATCGATGCTATATTAGTCAATCACTGTTCGCCTACCTTAGCGGGATTAAAGATGGGCTCGCTTCTCTGCCTCCCCCGCTTGGAATCTCGAACAGATTACGAAAAATTAATTGATAAATACAATCATATGTATAACCAAAAAGGTCTTCACTTCCGCATATTGTACGCCTGTCCCAAACGCACCCTGTTATATGTATACAGACCGGCAATGGTCGCGTCCTACGTGCAGAATCAGGCCGTCATGGCCTTTTTAACGCAGTACGGCTACGCCGCCGACGATGTCCTGGAGCACATGCTGGACCACCTGGCCGACCGGTTCCGCGAAGGCGGTTGTTTTCCCCATGAGTCCGGGATTTTTCTCGGATATCCCTTAGAAGATGTATGCGGCTTCATTACCCACAAGGGGAACCACGCCAAAATCTGCGGCGACTGGAAGGTCTACGGCGATGCCGACAAAGCGTCCCGTATATTCCGAATGTTCAGCTGCTGCCGGGAAGACTACATAAACAGATTTGCCGTTGGGACAACGTTAGAATCACTCATCGTAGCATAAGGAGGAATTTATAATGGTAGAAATCGTATATTGGAGCGGCACTGGCAACACAGAAGCCATGGCGCAGGAAATCGAAGCAGCCGTCAAAGCTGCCGGCGCCGATGTAGAATCGGTTCGTTTCGAAGATACAAGTGTAGATGCCGTTGCATCGAAGGACGTTATTTTGCTGGGCTGCCCGGCTATGGGCGCGGAAGTGCTGGAAGAAACGATCGTCGAGCCGTTCTTCGCAGAGCTTCTGCCAAAATTAAAGGGTAAAAAAGTAGGCCTGTTCGGCTCCTACGGCTGGGGCACGGGCGAATGGATGGACGTGTGGAAACAGCGCACGGAAGACGCCGGCGCTGTCGTCATCGGCACGGCCATCGTCAATGAAACGCCGGACAACGCCGAAGAATGCGCCGCGCTGGGCCAGGCCGCCGCGCAGGCATAACAAATCTCTTTTCAAGTTCATTCATACCTCTCTAACATATAAAACGAAAACAGCAGCGATTCCCGCAGAGTCGCTGCTGTTTTCTCATGCCTAAATATCTTCAGCATATAGAAAAGGTTTCATGGAATATGATACAATAAACACGATATTGTCATCCTCGCAGCCGCACGGCCGCGTAGATATTTCTGTCATTTTTTATATCCCTATTCCAAGGAGGAATCCGTATGAAAGACCAAGTTTTCAGCGTGCTGCAGGCCATCGGCCGAAGCTTCATGCTGCCGGTCGCCATCCTGCCTATTGCCGGTCTACTCCTCGGCATCGGCGCGTCCTTCACGAACGCAACGACCATTCAGACCTACGGCCTGGAAGGCGCCCTCGGCAACGGCACGCTCCTGCACTCGCTGCTCACCGTCATGAGCAGCGCCGGCAACGTCATCTTCGGCAACCTGCCGATCATCTTTGCCGTCGGCGTCGCCATCGGCATGGCGAAGCAAGAAAAGGAAGTCGCAGCCTTAGCGGCTATGATTTCCTTCTTTGTCATGCACGCCTCTACGAACGCCGTATTGAAATTGTCGGGACAAATCCTGCCGGACGGCTCTATTGCCGACGGTATTCTCGAAGGTACGATTGCCGATGTCTGCGGCATCTTGTCCCTGCAGGAAGGCGTATTCGGCGGCATCATCGTCGGCCTGGGCGTCGCCTGGCTCCACAACCGCTATCATAAAATCGTCCTGCCCAACGCCTTGTCCTTCTTCGGCGGCTCCCGCTTCATCCCGATTGTTTCCACCGTCGTCTACATGTTCGTCGGCATCGCCATGTGCTTCGTATGGCCTGTCGTACAAAACGGCATCTTCGCCCTCGGCGGCCTCGTCACCGGCACGGGCTATATCGGCACCCTGATTTTCGGCATCATCAAGCGGGCCCTCATTCCCTTCGGCCTGCACCACGTCTTCTATCTGCCCTTCTGGCAAACCGGCGTCGGCGGTTCTATGATGATTGACGGCAACCTCGTCCAGGGCGGCCAGAATATCTTCTTCGCCCAGCTGGCGTCGCCGAATGTCACCCACTTCAGCGCCGACGCGACGCGGTATTTCTCCGGCGAATTCATATTCATGATCTTCGGGCTTCCCGGCGCGGCCCTGGCGATGTACCGCACGGCAAAGCCGGAAAAGAAAAAGGTAGCCGGCGGCCTCCTGCTGTCAGCAGCCCTGACATCTATGCTCACGGGGATTACGGAACCTATTGAATTTTCCTTCCTCTTCGTTGCGCCCCTGCTGTTTTACGTGCAGGTCATCCTGGCCGGCGCAGCCTACATGATCGCCCACATGCTGAATATCGCCGTAGGCCTGACCTTCTCCGGCGGCCTCCTCGACCTGTTTATCTTCGGTATTCTCCAGGGCGAGGATAAGACGAACTGGATGTACATCATCCCCGTAGGCGTCGTCTATTTCTTCCTGTACTATTTCATCTTCACCTTCCTCATCAAGAAATTCGACTTTAAGACGCCGGGCCGCGAAGACGACGACACGGAAACGAAGCTGTTCACCAAGGCCGACGTCAATGCCCGCAAAGCGGCGGCTAAAGGCGGCGACTCCGACGGAGCTCCCGTCGTCGACGCCCTGAGCCAGACCATCGCCCGCGCCCTGGGCAGCAAGAAAAATATCACCGCCGTAGACTGCTGCGCTACGCGGCTCCGCTGCTCCGTCGCCGATTCGTCCCTCGTCAACGACGCCCTCCTGAAAGCGACAGGAGCCGTCGGCGTCATCAAAAAAGGGACGGGCGTACAGGTCGTATACGGCCCGCAGGTCGCCGTCATCAAAGCCAATCTGGAAACATATCTCGAAACGGCGCCGGACGTCGAGGCGGAAGAAGAAGCGCCTATGCAGGCGCCGGAACCACAGACAATAACCGCCACGGAGGAAGCTCCCGAAGCCGCTCCGGCAAATCCAGAAAATCCGGCTGAAAAAACGTACTTCAACTCGCCCTTTACGGGAGAGCTGCATCCCATTACCGACGCTCCCGACGAAGCCTTTGCCGGCAAGATGACCGGCGACGGATTCTTCGTCTATCCGACGGAAAACACGGTCTATGCTCCGGCCGACGGCGAAGTCACCTTCGTCTTCGACACGAAGCACGCCATCGGCATGACCACAGCCGACGGAGTCGAATACCTTCTCCACATCGGCATCGATACGGTCAAATTAAACGGCCAGGGCTTTACGGTCTTCGTGGAAGACGGTCAGGAAGTCAAGCAAGGCGACAAGCTCATGGAATTCGACGACGAATTCATCAAGCAGAACGCCCCGTCTGACGCCTGCCTGTGCATCTTCACCGACATGGACGCCATTCCCGAAGTCCATACCGTAACGACCGGCCAAGTCAAAGCCTTAGACAAAGCCGTTTGGTTTTGACGCGCGACCGTAAGCACTCCCTTCGGCTTTCCTAGCCCCGCGAAATATCCTGCCCTGCCAGGACACCGCGGGGCTTTTTTTATCGGCGCTCCTATAGATTCTTATGCTATATGAGAAAGGCCGCGCCTCTATATGGAATAAAAAAACCGTGATACAATATGTTTAAGGAGGTTCCCATGACGCGAGAACTCAACAGACTCAACGACGTATTTTTCAAATATCTCCTCGGCGATGAGAAGAAAAAATCGCTGACCCTGAGCTTTATCAACGGCATCTTAAACCGAACGGGAAACGACCTGTTTACTGATTTAGAATTTCTGGATAAGGAATTGACGCCCATCACCGAAGCCGGCAAGGTGTCTGTCCTCGACATACGGGCCCGAATGAATGACGGCTCTCAGGTCAATATCGAAGTGCAGGTCTGCAAGGACCCCGATATGGCCCGCCGTTCCTTATACTACTGGGCAAGAATGTACAGCGGCGCACTTCATAAAGGCGCGCCCTACCGCAGCCTGATGCCGGCCATTTCCATCAACTTGATGGACTTTAACGCCTTTGAGCAGTATACGACGTGTCATCACTCCTACCACGTACACAACGATGAAACCCACGACATCCTCATCGGCGATTTGGAAATGCATTTTATCGAGCTGGAAAAAATACGCATCGGAGACATTCGAAAATTGCGCAAGTCTGAACAATGGATCGCTTACTTTTCTCATCAATGCAGCGACGAACAACGGGAGGTGTTAGCCATGAGCGAACCGGCCATCAAAGAAGCGATGAACTGCGAAATGCATTTTACTCAGGATGAAAAGCTGCGCCGTAAATACGAAATTCAAGAAAAAGCGCGGCGCGACTACATTTCCATGATGTACAACATCGAAAAGGGCCGCGAAGAAGGCTTGGAAGAAGGACGAAAAGAAGGACAGGAACAAGAGCGGCATCGCATCGTCCTGTCCATGCTCCAAAAAGGCTTTCCTTATGAAACCATTTCCCAAATTACAGGCATTCCGGCTGAAGAAATCGCAGCCATCGCCCAATCGCAAGCGCGGCCAATCAAAGAATAACATCCCGCAGCAAAACAGGACAGCGACGCGCAGCCGCTGCCCTGTTTTTTCATTCCCAAATAGGATCAAACTGGCTGATGGCCGTAACCGTATCGACAAATCCTTTCAATAATAGTGATGCCGATGATAAAGATCAAACCGACAATCAAACTTCTCAACAGGTATATCTCTCATTAATCAGAAAAAAGAAAATCCCGGTGCTGCTATGCAAACAGTACCGGGATTTTCCTGTTATTAGAAACCCGCAAAAAGGTTTTCTGCTATGTAATTATAGTCTAGCGTTCCTTATCCTTCTACGCAGGCAATACCGCGTTTTAAGGCTTCCATGTTCAGCGGAACGAGCTTTGCTTTCTTGCCCGTGAACATTTCATGGATCATGTTCTCGATGGTTTCTACTTTCAGCACCTTCGTAGCCGCTACGTATGCGCCGAGCATAACCATGTTGCTGACCTTGGGATTGCCCAGTTCGCGGGCAATGTCGTCGCACGGTACATAGTATACCTTGACGTCGTCACGGTCTACCTTGTCCGGCACAATGCTGCTGTTGATGAACATAATGCCGCCTTTTTGTACGTGCGGGCCGAATTTTGCCAATGCCGCGCGGTTCATGACCACGACTTCCGACGGATATTCTACCAACGGGGAACCAATGCGTTCATCGCTCAAAATAACCGTACAGTTCGCCGTGCCGCCGCGCATTTCCGGGCCGTACGAGGGCACCCATGAAACCTGCAGATCTTCTTCTACCCCTGCTTCTACAAGGTTTTTACCGATAGACATGACGCCCTGGCCGCCAAAACCGGAGAGTATGACTTCGTGTTTCATATTATTGCACCTCCGCATCTTTAATTACGCCAAGAGGATAGTACGTAGCCATATTTTCCATGAGCCACTTGTTTGCTTCATGAATATCCATACCCCAGTTCGTCGGGCAGGCGGCTAATACTTCGATAAAGGTAAATCCGTCGCCGTTCATCTGACGTTCAAAGGCTTTCTTAATCGCCTTTTTCGCTTTCATCAAGTGTGGAATATCGACAACGCAGACGCGTTCTGCATAGACGAGGCCGTCCAATGTCGACAGCATTTCTGCTACGCGCATCGGTTTGCCCGCCTGTTCTACCGTACGGCCCAAGGGAGCCGTCGTAGCGCGCTGGCCAATCAGGGTCGTCGGAGCCATCTGGCCGCCCGTCATGCCGTAGATTGCGTTGTTGATGAAGATCGTCGTGAATTTTTCACCGCGCATGGCAGCGTGTACGATTTCTGCCGCGCCGATGGATGCCAGGTCGCCGTCGCCCTGATAGGTGAAGACGGGGACGTTCGGATGGGTGCGTTTTACGCCCGTCGCTACGGCAGGCGCACGGCCGTGAGCGGCTTCCAGCATATCGCAGGCAAAGTAGTTGCCGGCGAATACGGAGCAGCCTACGGGGCATACGCCGATAGCCGTCTTGATCGCATCCATTTCTTCCAGCGTTTCCGCAATTAATTTATGCACGATACCGTGGCTGCAGCCGGGGCAGTAATGTAATTCGGTATCCTGCAAGCCTTTGGACTTTGCATATATAGTCTTCATATTATTTTACCTCCCCCATGACTGCTTCTGCCTTGGCTTCGATTTCCGAAACGGTCGGGATCATGCCGCCCAACCGGCCATAGAAATCGATCGGTTTCCGGTCGCCGACGGCAAGCTTGACGTCTTCGACCATCTGGCCGGCGCTCATTTCTACATCCAGGAATACCTTAACCGATGCCTGTTCGGCAATTTCTCTCAGGCGGGCATACGGGAACGGCCACAGCGTAATCGGGCGGAATACGCCGGCTTTGATGCCTTTCTTACGCAGGTTTTCCGCAACGGTAATGGCAATACGGGCCGGCGTGCCATAGGCCGTGAAGACCAGCTCTGCGTCTTCCAGCATGATTTCTTCCCAGCGTACTTCGTTCTTTTCGATTTCTGCGTAAATCTTCAGCAGCTCTTCGTTGTGCTTTTCGCACGACGGGGCGTCGATGAGCAGGGAGTTGATGAAGTTGTTGTGGTCACGGTCGCCGCGTCCGCTCGATGCCCAGTCTTTCGGCGGCAGGGGACGCTGTTTGTGTTCTTTCCATACGATCGGTTCCATCATCTGGCCGATGAGGCCGTCTGCCAGGACGACGACAGGCGTGCGGTACTGATCGGCAATATCGAAGGCTTCCTGTACGAGGTCAACGGCTTCCTGCAGGTTGGCCGGAGCCAGGACCGGCGTACGATAGTCGCCGTTGCCGCCGCCGCGGGTTGCCTGGAAATAGTCTGCCTGGGACGGCTGGATGGAGCCGAGGCCCGGGCCGCCGCGCATGACGTTGACGATAACCGCCGGCAGCTGTGCGCCTGCGGCGTAGCTGATGCCTTCCTGTTTCAGGCTGACGCCCGGAGACGACGAGGACGTCATAGCGCGAACGCCGGAGCCGGCCGCGCCGTATACCATGTTGATAGCTGCTACTTCCGATTCAGCCTGTACGAACACGCCGCCTACCTGAGGCATTCTCAGCGACATATATTCAGGGATTTCATTCTGCGGGGTAATGGGATATCCGAAGAAACCGCGACAGCCTGCACGAATTGCGGCTTCAGCTATAGCTTCACTGCCCTTCCAAATTTCTCTTTTCATGGAACAGTTCACACTCCTCTTTGTTAGTCCTTTTCAATAGTAATGATCGAATCCGGGCAAATTCTTGCGCAGCTTGCGCAGCCGATGCAGAGCGATTCATCCGTGCAGTGTGCCGGCCGGTAGCCCTTAATATTCGTGCCGTCTTCTAAGGCCAGAATCTGTTTGGGACATACGGTGATGCACAATCCGCATCCTTTACAACGCTCTTTTCTGAAAGTCAAATGCATTGCCATAGGTGTTACGTCTCCTTTCTTTGCGGGTGTCATTCCCAAGGTTTCTTCATGTACAACTGCATAGGGAATACAGGATATACTAAATCCGAAACCCGATCTGCCAAATGCAGGGGGACAGCGTGGCAGACTACGGGGATTCCGGTTAATACCGATACTTCCTGGGCCATCTTCGCGCCGGCAACGACGTCTTCGACGTCTGTCAGCTGGCAGCAGTGCGTATTGTTGATCAGGCCATCGATTTTCAAGCCCGACGACTGTTCAATGGCCCGTACATATCGTTCGGCTTTTTCCGCCGTATCCGATAAGGGCCGATTGGCATTGACGACACACAGCACGCGAGCTCCGCATCGCTGAAGATCATGACGATAGCGGGCCAGCACTCTGGCTCCCGACGGGTCGCCGCCAATATCTAAAATGCCGTATAACTCAGGATTATCAAACAAAGCAAATACATCGGGCGGCATAGACGGCAGGTCGGCGTCGACATGCATCTGCGAGCTGGCTATGAGCCGGCCGCCCCGTTCTTCTATCATATCCCGGCATTCGCGTGAGCGAAAATACGGGTCTACGACGTCTAAATCGGCCAAGGCAAAGGGATGTCCTTTATCGGCCAAGGCCATTGCCATATTTACGGCAAGTTCCGTTTTGCCGCTGCCAAAGTGCCCTACGATAACCGTAAGACGCGCGGCATCTATCCAATTATCCATGGTGTAAACTCCTCATTTATTGGGGAATCCATAAAAATCCTTGAATCCGTTCCCTTATTCTGTCATGTTAAAAGAATTGGTTTTCTCATTCTTAAATATTGTTGTACATTTGCTTTAAGTGTACATTGTATCATGACCATTTGGTATTTATATTATACCTTAAATCGAAGGCTTTCGCAAGACAGATTCAAGTAAAACGTTCATCTTATGCAAATTGAATCTAGCTATATTTCACTTATTGCATTGAAAACATAGCCTCTCTCAGGTAATTCCATTATCTAAGTGAGAATAAAATCCTCTGGAAGTAAATCTTGATAGAGAAATATTATGTAAGTGATCATGTAACATTCTAAAGGTATTAGAAAAACAAAAAAATCGATTATACACATAGCATAATAAGAAAAAATTTCAGCATTGACTATATGCCGAAAACTTGGTATACTCAGCGTGTAGACTGAAAAGTATGCAAAACACAACGAGCCCCTTCAAGAGTGCCATCTTGAAGGGGCTCTTGCGTTGTTTACGGCCAACGCCACGCCGAGGCTAGTTGCTTAATATCATAACAGCAAAACGGGCTTGCCCGCGCGATTGCGCGAAGCAGGCCCGTTTTTTATGCACTGCACTATTCGCTTTTACTGCCAAACGGCCTTCATCGTGTCTTTGTACGATTCGTTCAAGTGGTTGATGATGACGTTGAACATGGTGTAAATCATGTCGCCGTCGGCTTCTCCGTCCTTGAACAATACGCACGTGTCCATGACGAGGTTGCCTTCGTCGTCGGCGTAGTATTTAAAGGACTTGTACTTCTTATTGTAGCCGTTCATGAGCTCCAGCACGGCTTCCCTATTGTCATCGCGCAGGGCTTTCGGCGCGACGAGAATGCGGATCATGCCCAGCGTCGGAAGCTGGTTGCCGCCGACGTCGATGTAGGAGCGGAAGACGACGGTGTTCAGCGCATCGTCCTGGATTTCGTCGACCGTAAAGGCCGCGATTTGTTTTTCTTTTAAATAGTCTTGAAATAATTCTGCTTTTTTGTTCATGGGAATCCCATCCTTTCTCTTACAGCAGCTGGGAGCCCTATCATGCAGGGCCCCTGCTGCCATGTAGTTCATACAAACTGCCTTTCCTTATTCGACGATGACCTCGTCTTCTTCAGCGTTTTCTACGCTGTGACCGCTGCCGCTCGTCAGGCCGTACCGTTCGTGGTACGACAGGTCAGGCGCATAATACTTGTCATAGAAGTTATAGAAATCTTCGTCAGTAAACAGGTTCATCCAATCGACCTGGCTGTACCGCTGATTGTATGCGTAATTGTGGTCGGCCAGATGGAGCAGGTTGCCGTTGCTGATCTGGACGGTTCCTTCCGGCGAGAAGAAGATATGCATCCACTTGTCGTTCAGCTCGTCGCTGTTCCACGCCGCGAGGTCGTCCTTCGGGCTGTTGATGCTCGTGTTGACCCAGTACGAGCTCGATACGCTGTCATCGTAGACCGGAGCCGAGCCGAAGACGTTCGTCGTCATGTCGTCGGTGCTGAAGGTGGCCTTATCCTGTACGTAAACCTTGTCCAGATGCAGCGCTCCCTCACTGACGTGGATATTGCCGGTATTCAGCCACAGATGGTCGAAACGCACGCCGCCGTTGGTCAGGATGTCGCCGATCACGAGGTTGTCAATCGGCTGGTCGTCCGCCGTGCCTTCCGGCGTAATGACCAGGAAGCCGTCGCCGTCTTCACGCTGCGTGATGCTGTCCAGATCCATATTGGAGCCGGAAATGGCAATCTGCTGGGCCGCTTCGATGTTTTCCACATCCATGTCCTTGCCTTCGGACTTCACGAAAACAGCTACGAGGTTGCCGCTGACATTGACGAGGTGGAGGTTGCCGTTGGCTACGGAAATGCCGGCGTCCTGCTTCGCATACAGCTCGTACAAGTCGACGTCGCCGATGCCATCGTGCCGAACGGTCACATTGCCTTCTGCAGAGGTAAGGTGCGCCCAGTCTCCTGTCGGGCCTTCGCTGTTCGTGTCTTTGATGACGCCGCTTCCGCCTTCGTTGATGGAAACGGTCACGTCGCCGCCATTCGACGTTACATAGATGTCTTCATGGACGCCGTCCTGCGTACCTTCAAAGAGGATATTGCCGGAATTTACATTCAAATCAATGTTTTGCTCAGACTTCAGGTCATCGCGAAGCGTCATATTGCCTTCAGTCAGTACCTTGAAAACGATGTCCTCGCCGGCAGTTACCGCGCTGTTTGCCGTGATATTTCCGACGTTCGTCGTGAACAGCACGTCCTTACCGGCATTAAATACAGCATCGCTTTCCGTCGTGATGTCACCCGTACCGAAAACGTTCGCCACGACGTTGCCGCCACCTTCGCCTTCCGCTACAGCCGTCACCGCGCCGTTGAAGGTAATGGAGCCGTCGCCGGTAACTTCTGCTTTCACGTCGCCGTCACTAGCCGTCGTCGTTCCTTCAAAGACGATATCGCCATTCGCAGCTGTCGCTAAGACTTCTTTGCCCGAAGCGATGTCGCCCTTGACAGTAATATTGCCTGTGTCATCAGCCGTAATCCCAGCCTGCAGCTCCGTATTGAGAGCCGACTGGATACTGCCGTTGACGAGCACCGTGCCGCTTTGCGTCTGGGCCAAGACTTTGCCTGTTTCAGCCTTCACATCTCCACCCAGAGTAATGTCGCCGCTTCCTGTCGTCGCCGAGAAATTATTGTCAGCCGTCGCGCTGCCGGTTACGGTAATCGCGCCGCTGCCGCTGTCCAGAGCAATATCCGTTCCCGCATCTACGTTGCCCTTGACTTCAATGCCGCCGGCAGTAGTATGAGCGTTCACAGTTCCCGCTGTTGCGGTGACGTCGCCGCCAAGAGTAATCTTGCCATCTACCGTATCCGCCTTGAATTGATTGCCAGCTGTTGCGATGCCGTTCACCGTGATAGCGCCGCTGCCGCTGTCCAGCAGGATGTCAGTCTTAGCAACAGCGCTGCCGTCTACAAGGATATTTCCCTGGTCTGTCGTCGCATTGATATTGCCTTCTTCTGCCGATATGCTGCCGTCGAAGGTCACATCACCGCTGCCGGTCGCAGCTGTGACGTCGCCGCGCATGGCCGTGACGTCGCCGTCGAAAGAAATCGCGCCGCTGTTCGTCGTCGCTTTGACTTCGCCATTATGGGCCGTTACCGTGCCGGTAATGTTGATGGCTCCGCTTTCTGTCGTCGCCGAGAAGTTGTCTCCGGCATTCATCGTACCTTCGACGTCGATAGCGCTTTGTTTACCGCTGAAACTAATGTCCGCATTCACATCGCTACCGTTGGCTTTCTGCGTCGTCGCCGATCCGGTCACAGTGAGCTTACCGTCAGCACTTCCGTTATGCTGAATGACAATGCTGCCGTCGTTGACAGTAATACCAGCAGCGGTATCACCATCCGTATCGCCGAACTGCACGTCGAAGCTGTCGGCGGCGCTGTGGATTTCCACATTGCCGGTTAGGCTATTATTATGCAAGCCTTTGACCGCAACAGAGTTAATCTGATTGGTTTCACTCAGTAAGAGCTGGCTGCCCGTGCTGGACAGGTTGACGTGATTAGCAATGAGGCCTTTCGAAGCTTCCGACTGGGTGATGTCGCCGTTCGTGGCAGTGACATTGAAGTCATTCGTCCCTACATCGACTGTTCCGTCAGCCAAATCGACGTTGACTGCCGAAATAGACGCGCCGCCATTTGTCGTCGTGATGCTGCCTGTCAGCGCTTCGTCTTCATCCGTACCTTCGCCGAGGCTGACGTCGCTGACGCTGGTCAGGTCGAAGCTGCCGCCATTGATGTTGCCGATGACGAGATTGCCTGTAGAGCCATCGCCGCTTTCGCCGGAAATCCAGATGCCTTCTGCTGCTTCGGCATTGACTACAGCGCCGTTATCCAAAATGCGGATAGCCTGATTTTCACCAGCACCGCCGATGCTGTCGCCAGCGCTAAGATTAACTTCTGCAGCGTTGATGCGGCCCTGCGCGGTACTGTCTTTTACATTTTCCATCAGAATACTGTCCGTAGCTGCGAGATGCGCTGCCTTGTCTGTGGCGAGCGTAAGGATATCCAAATCTCCCTTCTCGGAGATGTATATATCTCCCTTGGCATTCGCATCGAGTGAACCGGTTAGCTCTGTATGTACATAAAGATCGTCTGCGTTGCCACTCGTGATACTTCCTTCTCCGCCAGCAATAATGAGGTTACCTCCCTTGATGGAACCAACCTCTACACCATCATCGCCCTGAAGCCGGACGTTACCACCAGTTTTAATGTCATTGATATCGAGCGTCGTACCTTTGACACCGGCAAGATATACGTTGCCATTGCCTTCAACAGCCACATTGACCGCTCCGTCTGCCGCCACTGTGATAGCCTGCTGCTGGCGGATGGTGACCTGCTGATTAGCTTCATCCCAAGTGAGGTCTCCTGCCTTGGCATTTGCTAACAATTTAAGATTTTCTTCCTTATTCAGATCCGCATAGTTGATCGTCTGCGCTTCGCCGTCAATGCCGATTCCGCCGCTGGCCGCATTAAGAGTGATATTTATAGCGGACACATTCGGCGTATCAACCGTCTGTACTTCGCCAGATTTTGTGTTGAGAACACTGTCCTGGATCGCGTAGAGGAGCTCATTCTTGCTCCAGCCATAGTTTTCGCTGTTCGAGACCTCCGCATAACTCGTAATGAGATCCTGCTCTCCGTCACTGAACTCTTTATTTTCGAAGTGCTTCGTCTTGGCATTCTGATAATCCTTCTGATACTGCTCATATGCAGCATTAATCTTCTCTTTGTCTCCGCCTGCCTCTGCAACCGCTTTGAGATAGGTCTCTTTCGCATGCTTCACACCTTCGTCATTATAGAAGGCATCCGCCGCAGCCCAGTAGCTTTCGACTTTTGCTTTATCGCCGCCTGCAAGCGAGTTCGCTCGATTCGTCAACGCTTCTACGCGTTCAGCTTTAGCTTTGTCAGCAGCATTTGTGCTCTCGTTTGCCTTGTCATTCTTGTCAATGAGACCGCTTTCTAACCAGCGGTCGATCTTATCCTGGGCGCTGCTGGACGAGCTGTTTTCTGACGGATGCGCATCGACGAAGCTGCCGTTCGTTACCGTAAGCACGGCGTCGCCGTTCGTGCTTTCGATCGTGCCGAGGCGCATATTACCGTCTGTCTGCGTGAGGACGATGTCGCCTGCAGCAGAGGCGTTCACGCTCGACGCCATCGTATCAGCGCTGTACAGGTCGCTGCCGCCAAGAATCGTAAGGGCATTGTTCTCCGTACCGATAGATCCCATCTTACTGATGAGGTCGATGCGCTGTCCCTTTACGGCATAGTCGCCGGACATATGGCCGTCGAGGAGGCTGCCGGCCGCTTCGAGGTAGACGTTGCCCGTTTCGGCAGTAATCGGATTGGCACCGCCAGTCACGGCTTGTTCAATAGAGAGGTCGCCCTTCGAAGACGTGAAATGGATATCTCCATTGTCCGAAGCGATATTGACCGTCGCGCCGCTGCCGATAGCCGCATGGTTTACATTGATATCTCCCGCAGCTTTGAGATTTACGTCATCGGAATTGATAATCCCGTTGCCGGTGATCGCGCCATTTTGACTCGTGAGACTGACGCTGCCTTTACCGACAGTCTGGCTGTTTCCGTCGACGACAGAGGCGTTGCTGATGTTGCCAGCAAGGGTCATATCGCCGCCGGATGTAACGGAAATATTACCACTCCCATTGCCGTTGCCGATGAAGCCAATCTGAATATGCTTATCCGCAGCGATAGACGTCGTCGTAGAAGAAGCAGTCCCTTGCTTTCCTGTCCATGTGTACGTGGTCGTGCCGTAGCCGAAGACTTTCCCCCAGAATCCATCGTATTTCATATCCGGGGAAATATCGCTGTATGTCTCATCACTGCTATTACTATAGCTTCCCGTGATGGAGAAATCCTTGCCGCCGTTTCCTTTTGTAATGACAACACCGTTTTCTTTTCCCGCTGTCCCGCCGCTGGAAACTGGCGTCCCCTCCGGCATTTTATTCTCCGCTTTGAGTCCAGCAACAAATGTATCAGATTCTCCATAATCCAGAAGTCCCCAGAAAAGGAAATCTTCTGTGTACTGATATTTTTTCGTTACTTCACCGCTGACGCCGCCGGTCCACTGGTACTGCAATCCCTTTTCCGGATCATACCCCATGTCTCCCGTTACGGCGCTCCAATCAGACAGCACACCTCCAGAGTAATACGAACGTTGTTCATCATTTCTATATTCAGTGACTAAGTAATGGCCATGACCATCTGTCTTGTTTTTGTCTGTAATACTGATGAGGCCGCTGATATCGTTGTTCGTAATGGTATTTACTGTGACGTTTTTATCAATCTTCGACGTATCGATAGCAATATCTGCCGCTCCGTCCATCGCCATGATCTTGCCGCCGCCAGTACTAGAAATATTGCCGGTAATGTAGATCTTGCCGCCAGATACGGACACGCTGTCTGTAAGCAATTCGCCAGTGGACGGATTATAGTACACTCGGATTGCATAGTCATAAACGCCGGTCTCTTGGTTATAAACCTGACCGCCTGCATTGATCAGGTACTTTTCATTCGCCATGACAGCACTGTCCGAAAGGGCTTCCTGCTTACCCTGCCATTCCTTATCCAACGCATCGACTTTTGCCTGAGCGCTGCTGTCCAACGTCACAGAATATTTTCCGTAGCCGCTCTGTACCAGCCCGCCGATGTTGACGTTCAGACCGTTGATGTAGACGTTGCCTCCAGCAACGATCTTGTTTCCCGGGTCTGCTGGATCATCTTTTTTCCAGATCAGATCTGCTTCTGTGATGCCATACTTTCCGCCGGCGACGATATTCGTCTTGATCCAGTTGACATACTCTTCATAGGTTTTAAATTCAGGAATCGTGTAACTATTATTTGCCACAAACTGATCGTAAATGTACTCCTGAATCGCATTGGCCACGTCTTTGCTGAACTGGTATTTCGTGACGGGGTCGCCGCCTATATTGATAAACCCTTCCGCGCTGGTCTGGGTAACGGAACCGTTTGTAGCGACGAGGCTGACGTTGCGGCCGCTGATGTTTCCGAGAATATTAAGGTTGTAGCTATTGTTGGTGAGCGTCACGTCACCAGACGTATTGGTGATATCCCCAAAGACGCCGATATCTGCCTGCATCCCTTCTTTCATGGACGCCGTGCCGGAGATGTTGATCTGCGATTCGCCGCCAGTCACACCGCCTGCATGAATTTGCGCAGCGCTCATTTCATTGCCCGCCGTATCTGCAGTCAGTGTCGAGCCGTTCATACGGATCTGTCCGCCCGCATCCTGAATAGTCACATCATTTACAACGAGATAAGCATCACTTTCATTGGTAATATTGATCTGCGGAGCGCCTTGAGCCGTAAGATTACCGCCGCCTTTCAGCGAGTCGCTATCAATGTTGATATTGCCGCCGGATACGACGATGTCAGGCAAAGACACTGCGGGCACCTCAATCTCAGACGAAGGCGTAAGATTTCTATTTATGTCCTCCTTCGCCATGCCCATCCGTTTCATTTCCAGAAGAAGGGAGTCTCGTTCGCTCTTATAGCTTGCATACTCAGAAGTGCCTTCTTCATACTGGCCCATCAGTCGAACAACTTCGTTGTAGCGATCCATCAAATTATTTTTGATCGTCGTAGTTCCGGTCTGAACGGTATCCGTACGGAACCAACCTTCGCCTTCTCCCACACTGATAGTGATATTGGAAGTATCAACGCTTCCTCCGTCAGCAGGCATTGCGTCAGGTTTAGGGATTTCGCCTTCAATGGTAAGGTTCAGATGATTATGAATGCCAGCTGTCAGGCTCGCCCCCTCTGCGATTTCCACAAAGTTAGCGTCGCCATTTTCATGCGGCACAGTCTCGCCAAGCGTTGTGGACGCCACGGTACTGCTGCCGCTCGTGCCTTGATACAGATTATATTCTTGCGCCGATTCCGTTACGGTGGTCGCACCTTTTGCCGCGCTGGCATTAATGTGACGCACGCTTTCCACAATTCCGCCAACAGACACTTGATTGGCCTGCGTCATCGCATTATCCACTTTCGGAGCCGTCGCCAACGGAATGACCGTCTTGTTGTACGCATCGGCGAGAACTTGCAGATCCAAGGATGAGGAGATTCCCTCCGAATTTGCACCGGCGTAGAGGTTCACGTCGTTTGTGCTGTGAAGGGTAGAACCGCTGCCGACGGTAATCTTGTTGCTGCGGTCGAGGACGTTCTTTGCTTCTGCCGAAGCCGCGCCGACTGCACCGCCTTGGGTATCGGCGATGGTTTCGAGTTTCACGTCGGTGTCGTCCGTCGCCGCCAGCGTGATGTCCTGATCCTTCTTGTCTGTAGTGAGCGTAGCATTAGTTACATTGACGCTGTTGTTATACGTAATGTCATGGTCGCTGAAAGCGAGGGCAACGGGAATGACGCCGGCCGATTTCAGGCTGTTCTTGGAATGAATCGTGCCTTCCGTCGAGGCAAAGGCCGTAATGCTGCCTTCGTCGCCTGCGCCGGTAAGCGTGCTGTGCTTCATATCTACGCCAGCCGTAAAGTCGAGGTCGTCCTTATAATCGGTGGCGTTGACGTTGATGCCGCCGTAGCCGGAGCCGTCAATCTCGCCGACGTAATCGACCTGGTTCTGCGCAACATAGCTCTGCGCGCCGTCTGTCGTGATGGTCGCGTTGTCGAGAGTCACGTTGGCCGCATTGTTGATAACGTTGTTCAGCCACGTGCCGCTGCCGCCGACGATGGCCGCGCGGACGGCGTCGGATTTGAGGTCAATGTCCATACCGTTCAAAGCCTGAGCTGTAAAGCTGCCCGTCGTATTCCACGCACCGCTGAGCGTCACGTCCGTGTCAGCCGTGTAGTTGTTTTCAACCATAGCGGCATAGGGGCTGATGTCGATAAACGCGCCGCCATACCCGTTGGCATCGTTATCAATCGTAGCAGAACTGCTGCCCTTGATATCGACATTTCCCAGCCGGCTTGCTTCACTACCTGTCGCAGTGACCTGCGTAGACAGGTAGGCCGCTGTGCTCGCCAAGTTCGTACCCGTAGCAATGCCTGTGCTCGCACTAATGCCCCTAGACGCCGTAGTCTGTGTAACCAAATTGCTGCCACTTACATTCAAACCTACAGTATTGGAGTCCTTTCCTTGGAATACACTCGCCCCAATATTAACGGTTACATCGCTGTAGGCTTCCGTACCGCCTGTATTAACCTGTACTGCGCCAGATGGGAATGGCGAAACGCTGATGCTAAGTGCATTCATGTCCACCTTCTGTTTGATATCTGCTTCCGCATTTGCAGTTACCTGATTGGCAGTAAAAGTATTGGAATCATCTACCTTGACACTGGTCTTCAGATGGTCGTCTTCATCAGGGCTTCCCACGTTTGCTTCTGCCACCGTAATGGCTGCCGAAGCAAACATACTACCGCTTACTGCGCCCGTTTCTGCTGTAACGGATGGCGCATTTTTCGCATACAGACCGATCGTGTCACCTGCAGTGAAATGGCTGCCGCCGATTACTTCTGTACCCACAGTTCCCATTTCATTGGCAATGGCTGATACGCCAGCCCCTGCGAATATAAGTCCGCCGCTTCCAGCAATGGCTCTGACATGAAGACTATCTCCCTCTGCTTCGCGTTTTGCATTTACAGAGATAGTGTTACCTGCTGTAATATCAGTATGATTAACAGTAACTGTCGTCTCGCCGCGATTTGTTCCTTCCGCCACGATGACGCTGGCTGCTCCGCCACCGGCCAGTGCAACACCAATAGCGTCCACATCAGCCTGACTCGTATCTTCCGCTGACAGATTGACCTCGCCTGTCGACTCTATTGAACTGTCTTTGATGCCCACGCCGGCCTTGCCATCTGTAGAAATACTGCCATATGCCGCACCGATAGATGCCACACCGCCTACAGTACCCTGATAAATATTCAGATCAGATTTCCCATTTACGTTAGCCTTTGCGTCCAATTCAGATGCATGAATGGAGGAAGACGTCACTTCTACGCTGCTATTACGATGCACACCAAGAATACCTACCGTACCGCTCACGCTGCCTTTCACACTAGCTGAAGCATTGATGCCATTCATCTTAACTTCCGTAGTTTCTTCTGTAGTCAGCGCTACCTTTCCCTTGGTATCCAATGTCGAGCTGTCTACTGCTACCTGGACGATCGATTTTTCCGAGCCTTTTCCTGCCGTAGCTGAATCAAATGCAGAAGAATCATCTTTGCTTACCGCACCCAGCGTATAGGATGACTGGAACTGATTTTCTGTGATCGCGTCGTTGGCTTCTGTATAAATTTCATCGGTTTTGACGCCTCCGTCGCCTTGGACCTCTCCATCGGCATTAGTCTGGAGGTTGGAGCCATAGACGCTGTCTACCGTTTTGCCCACATTAGTAATCATGATGTTTGCGCCGCCTGCAACACTGCCGGCCTGCGCATTGACAGCAAGCTGATTTACCTTGCGCGTTTCGTTTGCAGATACATCAATAGCTCCAGAAGCATGCAGTTCTGCGCGATCCACCCGGGTTTGTACCTGACTATCGATGGTGTTTACAGCAACGCCTACACCTACGCCGACCGCGCCGCCTCCAACTGTTCCGGAATTATTTGTAAAATCAATATCATTTTCTGCGCTGATTTGAATATTCTTCGCAGCACCCTCGATCTCTTCTGTATTGGCAGCCTGCTGTCCGATGGACGTATCTTCAACCGTTGTATTTACTTTGCTGTTTACGTTGGACACACCGATGGAACCAGCTACGCCAACCAACCCGCCTCCTCCGTTATAGAGCTGATAATTGACCTTTGTATGGTTGTTCGCCTTGATAGTAACCTGACTATCCTCTTTGGACATGTTAATATCTGCATCAGTTACTTTCGCCGCCGTTTCGCTGTTTTCATTGAGCACGCTCACGCCTATGCCCACGCCAACTTCACTTGCACCGACCGCCACGCCAAGCGTATTCATCTTCGCCGTGTGATCAGAAGTCACATCAAGAGATGCAGCAGAAACTGCCGTGCCGTTAATCTGAGCAGTCGTCTTCCCTTCAAGGAGCGCCACGCTGGTTGCATTGGATACTCCCGCACCAACAGCAGCTGCGCTAATGCCAGTCGTAAGCGAAGAAATGCCCTGCTTTGCTTCAGCGTCTACAGAAAGTTTATCTGCATTCACTGTATTTTTCAATGCATAACGTCCATTACTATCTGCAGTGCCCTTGCCAAGAACCTCTGCAGACACATCGCGTGAAACCGTGTTCGTATCACTGCCGAGACCAACAGCTGCACCTGCTAAAGTTCCATTTGCCGTACCGACAATACCCGCGCTGTTCGCATAATCATGGGCTACCACATGGACATTCCCGTCAGATGCAGCATTTGCATTAATATCCGCACCGCGTATCGCAGCGGACGTACTGCCACCGATTGAATTTACATTAACCGTGCCGTTCACAGCGGCTCCCTTACCGGCCACTCCGCCATTCACCAAGAAAGATTTGATGGTGTGTGTGGATGATGCCGACACAGCAACACCGCTGTATTCGCTGTCCTTTCTCGTATCTGCAAGAGACGCCGCACTATTGAATGCATCTTCGTCGACGAAATTATCGAGGATTTGATCGTCTTCTACACTGTCTTTTACCTTTTCTGTATCACCATTTCCTTCAGCACTAACTTTTGTTTCATCTCCTTCGATAGATGCATGCGTCTCGCTGGCGATTTCATTAACAGATACAGAGAGCCCAACGGCTGCACCAGTTACTGCAACAGAAGCACTACCCGCATAGTTTGCAATGCTTTCGTCACCAGATGCCGCCACAATAACGTTATTCGACGCTGTAATATCCGAACCACCATCAATTTTTGCAGTTGTACCATTACCAATCATGTTAACGGCAACACTGCCGGTTACGCCTGCACCAGTGCCGCCTGCAACACTACCGCCTACACCAACAGTTGTAATATTAGCGCTGTTAGCAGCCCTAACAGCAAGGTCGTCCACATTCATAGTGCCGCCGCTTACCAGTGCGTTAACATTGGCTTCGCTTCTGTTAACGGCTACACCTGCGCCAACTGCCGCGCCGGCGCTGCCTACTGTAGCGGATACAGTATCGGCAGTAGTAATAATGTCATTGCTGCTCGAAGCTTTAACAGTCACATCAGCACCGCTGCTGTCCTGTTCAGATGCTTTGCTTATGGTTACTCCATTCATTGAAGCTTCCGTATCTTTGTTAATCAAAGCGGTTGCCGCAGCGCCCTGCACCGACACATTGCCGCCTACCGCAACGCCAACGCCTACTGCAGCCGTGGTCAGATCAGCATTGTCAAGCGCCTGCACATCAATCGTTGCACCATTTGCTGTTGTAATAACTGCATTATTAATCTGGGCAGTATTATTCTGTATTTTGCCGTCAGCGTTACCGCTGATATTGCCGATTTCGTTATAAGCAACGGAACCGCCAACAGTAACCTTTTTGCTAACGCCAACGCCGCCTGCAACAGAAAGTACAGAAGCGTTATCGTTAGAAGTAACGTCAATATTCTCAGCATTGGTGATCTTTGTATGTCTGGTATCTTCGCCGCTGCCGTAATCTCCTACAATAGCTTCAAGGTTATTATTACCGCGGTTAATTGCAATAGTACCGTTGGCAGCAGCTGTATCAGTAGATACACCCACACCTGCGCCAACAGCATACATCTTGCCGCTGTTTTCCGCTGCAACGGTTACATCAGTTTCCTCAATTACTTCGTTGCCTTCATCATTAGTATCCGTATTTTTAATATCGCTGCCTAAAATATACGCGCCGGTATTATTTTCAAGGTCGTTATAAGCAACGGCAAGACCCAAGGCCTGCTTACCAACAGTTACCTGTCCGGCAACATTTACGCCCAAAGTGCCGCTGATAGCATTAACTTTGGTAGTTGCCGCATCAATCGTGCTGTTTTCAATGCTAGCAGTGTTGTCATTGTTAACCGTGCTCCAACCAAAAGAACCTGCCCCGGCAAAGCCTTTGCTCGCTCCTGCGCCGCCTGCGGCGATATTAGCCAACAGCGTGTCAGACTTAGCCAAAACATTTACGTCAGCAACGTCATCGGCTCCGTCTGCAGCCAGACCATTGGTTTTAATATTGCTATTTTTAATAGACGCATTAAAATCGTTATTGATGTCGCTGATAGAAATTGCCGCACTGCCGCTGCCTCCGCCGCTGCCGGTAGTTGCTGTAATACCCAGCGCACCGGTAACAATGGTATTGCCGGTTTGGCCAACTTTAAGTATCGGTTGGCCGTCTTCATCAAGATTGATTTCTCCTTTATCATCTTTTTCATACAAATCTTCTGCTGTATCGCTGACATTTTGCAGATACGTATGGCCGGTTGCATCCAGCCCGCGCTGATTAATATATTCGGTATGTTTATTTTCGCCAAGGTCCGTATCATACGCAGCTACGTTAACCTTATCCGCAGTAATGGTTGCTCCGTCAATAACAGCGTCTGCATTGTTGTTAAGTTGGTTATAAGCAGCAACGCCGTCAATGCCGTAATTATTTTCGGTACCGGTTGCCGCAGCCACGCCAACAGCAGCACCAACCTGCGTAATATCAGTAGCAGCGCTTACATCAACCGTACCCATATTATTATACGTCCCGCCAACAATAGCGCTTTGCACATTATTGGTAAGCTCGGCATAAGTTACAGTACCACCTACAGAAACGCCCTGCTGCCCACCTAAAGCAATGCTGGCATTAATGCCGCCGGTTACCTGTACGTCATTATCATAAGCAGTATTGGTTAAAACAGTTTTTTCCGTATTTTCTGCCGCATTAACCGTATTGGCCTGCATTACAGCATAAATATCGTTTTCAGCAATGTTAACGGATACAGAAGCCGCACCGCCGTAATTATTGCCGCCGCCTGCGCCTCCTTTTTCAACGGCCATGCCAAGACCAGCTGCAACAAGTGCTCCGCTCTTATCAGCTGTATTGGTAATGCTGCCTGCATTGTTAATTGTGCTGTTGCGGATTATGGAAGCAACATCGGTATTAACCATATTGACGCCCACCGTACCGGCAAAACCTACGCTCTTGTTGCTCCAGTTTTGATCGGTCATAAAGGTCTTCCACGAAATTGCCGCCGCGCCGCTCCATGCTCCAATAAAGCTGCTGTCTGCCGCACTTACGTTAAGTTTACCGGCATTACCAGCATTATCTGCAACCAAAGTAATTTTTGCGCCGTCAAGCAAGGCTGTGCTGGCACCATCAATTAAATTGACGCTGCTGCTGCCTGCACCGCTGATAGTAAACGACGGCCTTTTCTGCCCGGCATTAGGATTACTTGCCTCCATATTAGTCGGTTTTAAATTCGGGCTTTCCATGGTGCCATTATATTTATTCTGAACCGCTGTATCAATCTTAGTAATACCATTTTCAACACGGTTCTCCATATTCTTTTTAAAGTTATCAAATTTATCGCCAATGCCGGGTTTATCATAATCGCTGCCCGTAACAGCGCTACCTGCAATTGTAACCGTGTTGATAGTGCCGTCCGTTAAAACATTCGCATTTACATCATGAGCGTTAATACCGGCATTTTCGATAGTGTTTTCAGCGGAGCCAAACAAATTCGCATATTCATCATCCGTCAAACCGCTCTGCGTTTTGGTAAGTTCCTGTAATTTGGCAATATTTTCCTTTTGTACTCTTTCACGTTTCTGATCTTCTGTTTCATTTTCCGGTACTTCACCTGTATTTGCAGATACACCTGCGTCATTATTAACAATACCAGCCATATTATACACATCATAATCCGTAATAGCCACGGAAGCACCTATTCCGGCATTTTCGCCGCCAATAGCACCGCCGCCAGCAATATTAGTCAAAACGGTATTGTTATGAGCAGTAATATTTACGCTGCCATCACTGCTGCCAGTAATAGTATCAGATGTGGAATTATTTTCATCTTGGGATGCAGGATTATATTGATCCCTGCCGGTCGCAGTAAGGCTTGCTTCATCATCAATGGATACAATGCTGTTGCTGTCGCCTTCCAGATAACTCCCCATGCCTACAAAGGCATTACCAGATTTACCAGCACCAAAGGTAATAGCTGTATGCGCAACATCATTATCTGCGCCAATATTAATGGCACTGCCAGTAACTTCCGCACCTTCGGCAATAGCAACCGTGCTGTTAACTTCACCAAAATGTACGCCTACTGTACCACCGGCTGCATTGTCTGCACCGCCTGTTAAACCAAGCTTTCCATTAAAGGCTACGTCTTCCTGCGCTGCACTAGCGTTAACACCTACTTTGCCGCTGCCCGTAATTTTGGTATTTTTGCCAACAATTACATTAGCGTTATTGGTAATGTAATTGAGATTCACCGCACCGCTTACAGCCACAGAAGCACCGTCTTCGCTTTTGCCGCTGGTGCTTGCGCCTGCCTGGAAATTTGCATAATTATTAGGATTAGCAAACTGAGCCGCTGCACCTGCCACGCTTAACGGCCCAGCAAAAATATCTTTAATCTGTTCATCTACACTGCCATCAGAAGCATCAAGACTTACCCTATTGGCTGCATTTGCAAGTGCTATCGCAGCTTCATTGCCTTCAGCACTATCGGCATAGTTGGGGTCTGCGGCACATTTAGCACTAAACTCTTTTGCCTTTTTTTCTAATTCATTTACATGCTGTTGATAGGTAGAATTAGACGCATAAGCGTTTTCCAATTTTCCGCATAGCGAAAGAATATCGCCAATCATTTTATCAATGCGACCGTAGTTAAACTCGCTGTTAGCCTGTACGTTAATATTAGCTCCGTCAAGCTGAGTATATGCAGCATTTTTCTCATCATGCGCCGTACCGCCTTCCAACGTTACAGTAGCATTGCTGTCCATATCGCTATACAATACAGCTGCATTAACTAGCGCTTCATTGCTGACGTCACTGCTGTGATTATTTGTTGCACCAGTTACACTCATACTGGTATCGGCAATATAATTATTAGCAGTTACGCTGATATTGCCTTTTTTTCCTGTTTCATCCTGCGCCGTAATTTGGGCATTTTTAGTAAGCGTAACATTAGCATTATTTGTTTCATTGACAACGCCAACACTCACGCCGACGCTTGCCCATTCACCTAATTGGTTGAAGGCAGTTTCAATATCCGGTTTACTTTCTCCCAATATTTTTGTTTTTACTTGACCAGCAAACGCCTTAATATCCTCTACTGTTTTGGTCCCTGTAGCTCTTGATACCAACAAATTCATCAGATAGCTGCTGCCTACATTATTATTGGCAGATACATTATTTTTTACAACAGAATTACCAGCTGCGATATCTACACTATCAGCTTCAATAGCCGTATCAATTTTCACATCAGCGCTGCTGTCAAAATCAGTTATATTTACAGCTGTACCTACAAATGAACTTTCCTTCCCTTTTACAAGTGCCTGTGTATCAATGCTGTTAGTAGAAGTTGCTGTAATATCCAAATCACCATTCAAATCAGTCATTTCGGCAGTATTTTTAATATCAACACTACTGCTGTTGCTACCATCGGCAATAGCCACGGCAACATTAAATACTGTAGCCTGTCCATCTAACTGCGTAGTAGTATCAGCTGAAACCAATTCAACCGTACTGTCAGCCTTAGCGCTAATGTTGGTATGTCCGTTAGAATGCAATTCCCCTGCAATGTTAACCGCTGCTTTATTGTCCGTTTTTGCATAACCAACCGATGCAGCAGGCACATTTGATGTGCCTTTCAAATTAGCCAGCTTAATCGCAGAAGTACTTGCGCCAACACTTGCCTTTAAGCTGCTGTCCGCACTGATATTAAGGGCATTTTTTTCTTTCTCAGCAGCAGCCTTTGCAGTAATAACAGCGCCTTTATTAACATTGACAGCTGCCTCGTTCGCAAGAACCGCATAGGATGCATCCCAATTTACCGCAACAACACCAGCAAGTCCTGTAAGAATGCCTAACTTGACCTTTTCATCTGTACTTGAAATATAATTGTTAATCGTATTCGCCTCTATGTTGACATGCTGTCCTGTTACGTTGCCGTTAATATCGACGGTTGCCACATTTTTAGTAATTTGTCCGTACGCTTCGATGAAATTATCGTCGCCTTCTATAACAGATTCGTTATTAAACAAATCTGCAAGATTGACACCGTTTGTAGCCTCAGCAGTAATAACTGCGTCTTTACGCGCATTGATCGTACCGTCGACGGTTACAGAAGCTTTCGCCTGGTTATTACTGCCTTCATATTTATCAAAATTTTTATCCAAACTATTTACCGTACTGGCAACAGCACGCAGCACAATATCTCCAGAATTGGGATCGACGTCAGCACTCATCAGTTTGGTATTATCTAAACCTGCGTCAATAAAATTATTTTCGCTCTTAATATTGACTATATCTCTAAAATCTGCAACGTTAGTTTTGATAACAGCTTTTTTAGCATCTTCGGAACTCACGTTGTAGCTAGGATCTCCACTAACATTTTCCCCTATGCCAATTTGCGCAGCTGTCATTTTTACGTCATTTGCTGCATTAATCGTCCCTAAGACAGTAATTGTCCCACTGGGGTTGACAGGAATTTCCATTTTGGAAATATTGCTCCACTGTGAATTAAACTGATCTTCATTAAAGGTTCTGGAATCCTCTCCCAAGATACCTTTCATAAAATCCTCCGTCGGAGTCATGACATAGAGGGAGCCGGCGTTAATTACACCGCTGTTCGTTACGGCCATGCCCTTGCTGCTCAGGAAAAACAGGTTGCCGCCGATTTTGCTGTCTTTGATGGCATTGACCGTACCGGCTACATTGATGCGGTCGTTAACGAAGTTGACTAAGTTCTTGGCCCATGTATCTGTTCCTTGCAGCGCAGTAGATTGAAAATACATGTTGGCAATATCACCGGCCGATACGTTAAATTTATCGAAACGGTTTACCGCCGTTTGATTTCCATTAAGCATCTGGTCAGCATAAATATGGCCTACATTTGTATGTTCCATTAAATTTTCCTTCGGCGCATCGACGCGCGTAATCGTCGACGCCATGGCTGCAAAGGGATTACCGATAAAGCTGAAGGCCGTGACGGCCGTCAGGACTTTTCTTGCCAAGTCGAGGTCGTGTTTTTGCTGTTCTAAGGTTTTCGTCTGGTTACGCTCTTGCTTGCGCGTAAATTGTCGTATGTATTTCATCGTCCTGCCTCCTCACGTATCTGTATCAGAACTGACTGTTGAAGGAAAAATGAACTCTCGCCCGGCTTTGTTCTTCATCATTGACCGTGCGAATGAGAGGGAAGCCCATGCCAACATTTATTGACATATGGTCGCCGATAGCCGTCTTGATTCCGAAGCCCGTGCCGACGAGAAGCGTGTCGTCGTAGGCGCTTTCGCCCCAGACGCGGCCTCCGTCGAGGAAGATGTAGGCGTTGGTCTTCTTGGACGACGTAAGGGGAACGGTGTATTCCACGCTTCCCATGACGCCGCTGTCGCCGCCGAGCAGGCTTTCCGTATAGCCGCGGACGCTGTACATGCCGCCGATATAGAACTGCTCAGCCGACGGCAGGTATTGGGTGCTGCTGAGCTGTCCGTCCAGGCGGGCCGTAATCATTTGTCCCGATGGGAACACTTTTTGGTATAAGGTATTAAAGTAATATTTGCCGAAATGCTGTGTTTCGTCGGTAATATCGGTATAATCGCCGATGCGGTAGGCGTGCTTCTGATAGAAAATCGTCGTCCGGCCGTAGTCGATCTGGTCAAAGAACAGGGACCAGCCCTTGACGGTGTCGTCGATCCAGTGCATGCCCATGAAGTCGGTTTTCGAGTTTTGGTAGCCGTATTCCAGGCCTATTTCGGATTTCACCGTTTCCGTCGTCATAATGGGCTGGGTCAGGGAAATGCCGTAGGCGTAGGAATGGCCCTTGACGTCCAGATCTTCCAGAGGCCCGTCCGTAATGTGGACGCTGTTGGTGCTGTAGTTGAGGCCCAGCTTCGTCCCATTGCGGTTGATGGGAAGGGAGTAGGACAGGCCGAAGGATTTCGTACCTTCGGAAAAGACCGAGGTCATCATGAGGGAATCGCGGACTCCCGTCAGGCTCCGATCCTGCCAGAACATGCCGCCGCGGTACAGGCCGCTCGTCTCGCTGCCGGCGTTGTCAGAAAAGAGGCCGAAGACCTGCTGCTGCGGCTCGTAGGCCGTAATGACGTAGTCCGTCGTGCCGTAGGTCTCGCCGGCTTTCATGGCGATGCGCAGCTGAGCGTCGTTCGTCGCGTTGAACCGCAGAAGATCCTTATTGACATCGGAAATATTAGTTATCTTCCCTTCTTCAATAGCGACGCGGTTTCGAATGTAATCTTCCCTCGTCGAGTTGTTTCCCTGTACCGTTACGGCGCCGGTCTTGCCTTCGATGACGCTGATATGGACGACGCCGCCCTTAATGGTCTGCGGGGCTAAGTAGGCCCGGCAGGTCATGTAGCCTTTTTCGCTGTACAGTTCGTTGATCTGTTCTACGATAGTATATAAGTCCTGTATGGAGACTTCCTTGCCGATATAGGGCGCTGTCACGGCCTGTATTTCCTCGCCGCTCAGTACGTCCGACTCGTCGACGATAATGTCGTTCAGCTGAAAGCGAACGGCTTTCGACGTGTCTTCCGGCGTCGTTTCCCGTTGATCCTCTACCTGGCTCGCTTCGCGGCCTTCGGAAATGCGCTGCATCGTCCGCTGCCATTCCAGATACTGCCGCGTTCGGCTCAGTTGTACGCCCGAATCATTCATCCCGGCTAGCTCATTTGCCGGCGGCAATTCGACAGCCCATGCGTGACCCCCAAGGAGCACGCTGGAGGCAATGATAACTGATATATATTTAGTCCAAACTTTCATCGTCATGTAACCCTCCTGTTTCTATGGTCTTTTTATCGTATTTTTATTCTTTATAATAACTTTTTATGCGTCATACAAAACTTTTTGCCAACTGCTCCGCAGTTCGTGCAGTCATATACTTTTTCAACTTATATTATAAAGGAAGGTACTAAGGTAAATATATTATACAAAAGTATATACTTTAATAAAAAACGAGCTCCGGCGAATTTCTTTCTCTCTTTTCGCACAAAGCTCATTAAATATTTATAAAATTGTGAAAAGTATATTTTCCAGGACCTTATTCCGTATTATAATGTAATTACTTGCAGTTTTTCCCATGTGTTTCGGGGTGTTTCCATGAGTCTATCTATCTGCCTGTAAAGGGGGTGCTTTCATGTTAACGGAAGAAGCGCTTATATTGCAGCTAAGCAAACGGATTATAACGGCGTATTTTGAAGAACTGGACTTGACGCCGCTCTTTTCCCATTTATCGGACAACGTCATCTGGGCCGGCGCGGGAAAACATATGCAGCTGACAGGCTATGAAGCCGTCACAGAGGCCTTCCGCCGCGGTCATAGCCAGCGTGTCCCCTGCCGCATCAGCAACGAGGAATACACTGTCCGCCCGCTGAGCGATACGACATGGCTCTGCCAGATTTGTTCCGACATCACGACAGATCCAGCCTACAACATGTTTATCCACGAATACCAGCGCTGTGTCTTTATTTTTCAAAAAACACAGCGTAATGACGGTTGGGAAATCATCTATCTGAATAATTCCATTGCGTATAACCGTCTGAACGATCAGGAGCTGTTCGCCGCCGAGTACGGTATGCACAACTTCCAGCAGCGCGCCGAAGCCGATGGAGAAAACGTCCTGACGACGCAGGACAAGTACCAGCTGTACAGCTACATAAAACGAAATGCCTTTGCTAATCTCGACGCAGCGGGAAAAAATCTCTTTCTGGCCCTGTCCCTCTTTCCATCCTTTACGGGAGAGCTGGCGTCCTATGTGATGGATTCGCCCCGCGCCAAGGATCTTCTCGACGCCGAGGTGGAACGAAATCCCTTCTTATATTTCGATTACCATGACGGGACCTATTCCTTCCATCCCCTGCTGGCCTCGTATCTGCACTATGTCTTTTCACGGAAAAGCCGCCGCTGGCAGCAGGCGCAGCAGCTCCGGGCGGCGCACTGGTACCTGCAGGAAGGCGACTATAAACAGGCCATCGTCCTGGCCCGCCGCGCTGGCGACTACGACACGGTCCTGACGGCGATCGAGCAAGGCGGCCGGGAAAGCTTATACGGCTTCCCCCATGACGTCGCCGCCGATACGCTGCAGCATGCTTCCGCCGCAGAGCGGGCCGCTCATCTGGAAGGCTGCTTTTACTGCGTCTTATACGCCTTCCGCTGCGGCAAGCGGCTCCTCGCTGTCAAATATCTTTCCGTTCTGGCGGACTGCGTCGAGACGGAATTCGCCGACGCCGCCCAGCGCCTGTACTACGCGGCCTATGCCGAGGTGATGAAAGGTTTCTGCTCGTACCCGGATCTTTCCGCTATGACGAAGCACGTCCAGCGCGCCCGGGAGCTTCTCCCGTCGCCGCACGACCTCATCCTGCCATGGACCTTCGGCTCGCCGTCGCCATTGTCCCTCTATCATTCCCTGCCGGGGCAACTGGAACAAACGGCGGAAGGGCTGCGGCAATTTACCGCTTCTTATATACGGCTGATACACGCCGACGCCTTTCCGGTCCAGACCGATTTTATCCGCGGCGAATACGAATACCTGACGGGACGTCTCGACGAAGCGGAACAAACGCTGGCAAAATACGTTCATGCCAATTCTATCGTGCCGAAATGCATTTCCCACCTGCAAACGGCCCATTTTTATTTAGCCCGCCTAGCCCTTTGCCGCGGCGACGCCGCAGGGCTGCAGAAAGAAATACAGCGTCTGCACTCGCTGAAGCTCCAGGTCTACCCGCAATGCGGCACGGCTGTAAAGCACCTGTGCGAAGCCTTCCTCCAGTCGATGCTGAACAGTTCGTCGGCTTCTGTGCCCTTATACACCTCACCCCCCCCCCCGAAAACCGTAAATGGCGGTTTTTATCCCCTCCCCCCCTTCGCCCCCGTCATACAGGATAAGGTCCTGCTGAGCCGCGGAGAATTTCCTCAGCTCCTGCTGCAGGCGACGGAACATTATAAAACGGCTATGGCCTCGCAGTACATATTGCCGGCGATTTACGAATCGATTCTTCTCGCCTGCGTCTACGAGCACGCCGGCAACATAGACGGAGCAGCAACGGCATTAAAACAGGCCGTCGCGCTGGCCCAGCCCGACCATCTCGTCATGCCCTTCGCCGAACACGCCGAATACCTGCCGCAGGCGATGGAACAGCTCCGCTCCGACGCGGCGGCAGCGCCCTTTATCGAACAGGTGCAGGGCCTTTCCCTAGCCGAGCCGTTGGCGGCGCTGCGCACGGCTCTCGCGAAGCCGTCCCTGCCCTTATCCAAGAGGGAACAAGAAGTCGCCGCCATGGTCGCTACCGGCCTGACCAACAAGGCCATCGCCGGTCAATTAAACATCGCCGAAGTGACCGTAAAGAAAACGCTGAGCCAAATATACAAAAAGCTGGGCATTACCAACCGCGCTGCCTTGTCGCATTACATGTCCCATCATCCGATGAGCTGACATATTGCAAATTTCTTCACACTCATTCAAATAAGCTAACAAATACACGAAATCAGCAAACGATTTCAGCAAATTTGTTAGCTTATTTTTGGTTCTTTGTCAAATGTTGAGGTATCTGCTCTTGTTACAATGTTTTGCGTCTCATTCCCGCTTGTTAATTAGGCTATATATCAAATTCGTTTTTTAAACCGACTATAGCTTCGAATCCCCAAGCTGGTTCGTTTTATTATTGTTGCACCCTTCTGTATACCCATTGGACCATGGGTATTTCAGGGCATTTACAATCTTCTCAAACCAGTCTGTAAACGATTTTTGCAGCGATTGAAATTCTTCCAGGTCAGCAGACCGGACTAATTCCAGCCAGTCCTGCAGCACTGGTTCTGCATACGGAGTTCGCTTCATATCCAGTACCTTGTAAAAGGCTTCTTTGAGAGCGTACGCTTTCCGTAAATCCTCCGAATGCGACAGGATTTCCTCAAGGCACACCAGTTCGTCCGGCGTCAGCGTATGGCCGGCTTTCCGCAGAATCCGCTTATTCCGCTTAAAATAACGGTTTTTCTTGGGAAATGATTTCTGGATCCGCTTACGTACCCGTTCCATGGCCTACAGCACCATTCGGACGATATGAAACCGGTCGCATATGATGACAGCATTGGGAAAGACCGCCTGTACAACTTTCCGGAACAGGTTAGACATATCCATGATAACCCAACGCACCCGGTTTCGTTGTTTCTGTAGGAACGAACGGAAATACTTGATGATATCCTGCGTATTCCTATTTGTCAATGTATTTTTATGAATTTATCGCATATTTTTCACCCTTAGTAAAAACGGGCAATCTGCAGTCGGAACGACAAAAAACCTCTCATCGCAACCTATTAGTTAACAATGAGAGGTTTTGGCAAAAATATAGCTATACTCCCTCCCCCTATTATCGCCGCGGCGGAGGAGGCGGCATGGGCGGAGGGATGGGGCGAATGGGCCTCGGTTTTGGAATTTCCGGCGGCTGCGGCGGCGGAATGGGATGCCGCGGACTCAGAGACGGCGGCTTAGGTGCCGGCTGGGGTCTGTCCGGCCGCGGCGCAGGCGGCGGTGAAACCGGAGGGGGCGGCGGCTGGGGAGGCCGTCCCGGATGAAGCGCTGGCGGAGGCGGCATCGGCGGCGGTATAGGCCGAATAGGCCGCGGCGCAGGAATAGACGGAGCTGCCGGAGGCGCCGGCGGCGGGGGAAGGGGTCTCGCCCGCAGTACCGTCATATACGCGCCGCTTCCTTTTGCCGTACCTTGACCGGCAACCTGAGCCGGAAGGGCCGGCGCGCTCCACAAGACGGCGACGCAGGCTGCGGCGGCAAGATATACGGCCATTCGTTTTGACATGACGCACCTCTCCTTTCAAACATACAATCATAACACAGCGTATGCCAAAAACGACAGAAATCTCTCTGCGAAATTCCTGTCGTTTTCAGCATGTACCTCATGCCTCCCCTTAGCGGTGATGACGCGGCGGGGGCGGAGGCGGCATAGGCCGTCCGGGCTTATGCGGTTTCGGTTTTGGCTTCGTAACTTTTTTAGGCGGTTTTGGTTTCTTTTTCGGCGGCGGCGGAGGACCCGGATGATGAGGACGAGCCTTGAACTCCGTCAGCTGCGCGCCTGTAAAGCTCATATCGCCAAAGGAATTTGCCTGGGAAGCCATCGCAAAGGTCGGAGCGCACAACGCGCCGACAATAGCAGCTACGATAATAGACCGTTTCCAAATGCGCATATCGAATATCCCTCCTTCGTACTTCAATTTCTTGTCTTCATTGTATCACAAAATAGCCTCGATTCAATCCATTTTGTGTCACAGTTTCTTTACAATTTTCGTTGCAAATTAAAATATATCCCTCGTCATTCTTTCGTAAATACTTTCTAATCCCCTATACACTTAAAAATAGACATTTCTCTATACAGCCGCTCTTTTCCCATGAACGGCATAATACAAGACAATGCAGAACAGAATAACGATGGCTGTCATCTTATACAATCCGGCATACCCAGTATACGGTATGGCCGCCCCCAACACATAGGAACCGACGCCCATGCCGATATCAAATAAGGACATAAACGTAGCCGTCGCGACGCCGATACGGGAGGGCGCGGCGACTTTGACGGCAATCGCCTGCGCCGTCGGCATAAACGAACCATATCCCAGGCCAACGAAGGCGGCGGAAAGCAATAAAACGAGAGCGCTTTCCGCCTGACTCAAAAGGGCCATGCCGGCAGCAAAGGACAGGAGAAGCGGATACATCACATAATTTTCCCCGCGATTGTCGAGAAGGCGTCCCATAAACGGACGGGATAAAAAAATACAGACGGCGTATACGAAAAAATACCATGCGCCGGCCTCGGTCAAACGCGCCTCTTTTACGAAGGAGGTCAAAAAGCTTACCAGCCCGGAATAGGACATGCCGATGATAAGGCCTAGCACGCCGATTGGCACGGCAGCCGGCTCGACATATTTCCGCCAAAAAGAGCCTTTATTCTTCGCCGGTTCATGAGACGGCAGCATGGGAGTCCGAAGAAGAACGGCAAGCCCTATGTTTATGCCGCACAGAGCCATGCACAAAAGCATGTCGGCCGTATACAAGCCGTATCGCTGAAACCACATACCCAAAAAGGGCCCTGCCGCCGTTGCTAAAATAACGCTCAGCGTGTAGTACCCAATACCTTCTCCGCGGCGCGACACCGGCGTCAAAGCAGCCACCAAGGTGCCCGTAGCAGTAGACACCACGCCGAACCCAAAGCCCTGCAGGATACGAACACCATACAACGCCGTCACAGAAGAGATGACGACATACATTGCCGAAGCCGCAAAAAAGATAAGACCTCCTATATACAGCAAGGGTTTCAAACCCAGCCATACGGCACACCGTCCTGCGGCGATGCGCCCGGCAAAGCCGGAGAATACAAAAATACCGGCGGCTAACCCGGCCTGACTGGCCGTCGCCTGCAAAAAGGTCATCGCATATTCCACTACGATAATAGTAAACAAGAAAAAGACCATGTATACATTAAAATTGATAAAAAAATTGACGATAAAGTCCTTCGTAAAAATCCGATCCCTATCCATGACACGTTCTCCTCTCGTCAGTATCCAAAGACATATGGTATTATAGAATAGAAAATATATAATTTAAAATACATAAATCCTTATATAATATGTCTGTAAAAGCATAAGGAGAACCTATGGAACTACTGCATTTATCCTATTTCCAAACCATTGCCCGCTTAGAAAGCCTGACGCAGGCCGCCGACGTGCTCCACGTATCGCAGCCGTCTCTCAGCAAAATATTAAAACGTCTGGAAACGGAGCTCGGCTATCCCCTTTTCGACAGACAAGGCAAACGGCTGCGGCTAAACGACGGCGGACTCTTGTTTTTATCTTACGTAAACCGCATGTTTGCTGAATTAGAATTGGGAACAAAGGAATTTCAAGCCTACGCCGCGCAAAAAGCCGAGCGTCTCCGCATCGGCGCCGCTTCGTCCCGTCTCTTGCCTCAAGCGCTGACGACGTACGCGGCGCGGCATAGGCAGGGGCAATTCTGTATACGTCAAATCATCGAACCTAGAGAAATGGAAGAACAGCTGTTGGGCGGCCGGATAGATTTCTGCCTATCCTTCCACTCCTTGCGTCACGACCAGCTATACAGCGTTAAGCTGACCGACGAAGATATTTTTCTCGCCGTATCGCCTCGTCATCCCTTAGCCCGCCGCCCCTTCGTCGACTTGGCCGAGGTAAAGGACGAGCCGTTTATTACGCTGACCAGCGAATGCGGCCTCTATGAAACATCTCTGGCCTTCTGCCGCGATGCCGGCTTCATCCCGACAGTCGCGTTTGAAATCAACAGTCTCGAAGTCATCGCCAACCTGGTCAGCGCGGATCTCGGCGTCGCCTTTGTCCCCGCCTTCGGCTCCGAATCCCTGAGCCAAAGCATTACGCGCCTTCCTATCAGAACGCCGACATGCCGCCGCGGCATATGGCTGTCGTATAAAGCCTTATGGCAGCCGTCGCCGCAGCAAGAACAATTCCGCACGTTCTTACTACATTACTTCTCCGGCCCCGCGCCGGATAGCTCCGTCGTCTATTGACGAGCGCCGAAGGGGCCGTTATACTAAGCGTTGGCAAAAGGATGAAATCACAAATTCATAAGCACAGCGAAAAAGCCACAGGCTGCATCCTGCGGCTTTTTCTATTCCGAATAAATTGAATACGCGTCTTCAAAAAACAGCGCTCTCCCAAGGGAAGGCGCTGTTCTTTTTCATACTACGTGTGCCGTTATTCATGAAGCGAGGTGACGACGGGGTTATTCAGGAAATCGTAGACCCGTTTTACTTCGCTGGGCCGCTCCGTATCGAGCATCTGCGGATGACCTAAATCAAGGGCGGCAATGCCCTTCATTTCATCCGCAGTCAGCTCGAAATCCCAGATGGCGAAGTTTTCCCGAATCCGTTCGGGTCGGACCGATTTGGCGATGCACGGCAACCCACTCTGGATTTCCCACCGCAGAATGACTTGTGCGACGCTCTTTCCGTAGGCCGCGGCGATCTCCTGCAATACGGGCTGGGTAAACATGCCGTTCATCCCTTCGGCGAAGGGAGCCCAGGCCTCGGCCTGCACGCCCAGTTCCTTCATGACGGCCAGTTCCTCTGATCGCTGATAGAAGGGATGCCGTTCGATCTGGTTGACGGCCGGCGCAATGTCGGCGTTGTAACACAGATCCATCAGCCGGCTGCTGTTGAAATTGCTCACGCCGATTGCCCGAATCTTCCCTTCCTTATACAACTCTTCCATGGCCCGCCATGCGCCGTAATAATCGCCGAAGGGCATGTGCACGAGGTACAAGTCGAGGTAGTCCAGCCCCAGCAGGCGGAGCTGGCGGTCAAAGGCTGCCTTCGTCTTGTCATAGCCCATTTCGTGAATGTAGGCCTTCGACGTGATAAACAATTCGCTGCGGGCGACGCCGGACTGGCGAATTGCCTGGCCGACGGCTTCTTCATTTTGATACGAGCTGGCCGTGTCGATATGCCGGTACCCTGCGGCAAGGGCCGCCGCGACGGCCTCTCGGCAAGGGGCTCCGTTGGGAATCTGAAAGGTGCCGAAGCCCAGCAGGGGCATGGACACGCCGCTGCGCAATGTGATATATTCCATAGCACTCATCCTCCTGTGTCTGTATACGTCTATTATACGTCCGGCTGCCGATGTGTCTAATACTTACCCCGTATATCCTGCAATACAAAATTTCTATATCTTGCAGCTCCTGCGCAGCAACGCAGTACGACAAAACCCGCCGGCCCTAGAAAGGCGGCGGGTTTGTCATATACACATGTATCATTTATTTGATTACGCGCCTAATATACTGCCGACAATGATGCCTAAATAAGTGCCGATGACGTAGCCGAAGGTACCGACCAGCATGGACGGGCCGACGAGCTTCGTCCAGCCCTGGGAAATGGCCATGCCGGCAGCCGTTGTCGGGCCGCCGATATTCGCGTTGGACGCCAGGACGATGTCTTCCAGATGAAAACGGAACAGCTTGCCGCCGACAAAGCAAAACAGCATATTGACGACGACCATGAGGAAGCAGAAGGCAAAGAGCAGGGGCGCGTTGCGCAGGATTTCCGATATAGACGCCGGCACGCCGATGACAAAGAAAAAGAGGTAGATGAAATAGGTGCCGATTTCTTGGGCGCCGCTGACAGAGGCCACCTTTTTGTCAAAGAAGGTAGCGACGAGCATGGAAATAAAGGTAATCCACACGTACTCGCTGCCGAAAAAGGTATTTGCCATGTGGAGAAGCCAGTTGTCCGTCGGAATGACGGCCGACAGGGACGAGCCCATCCACTTGGACAAGGTGACGACGACGGCTGCATACATGACGTTTACGGCGATGTCCCGCAGGGAAATGTCCTTGCGGCTCCAATAGGCGGCGGCCAGCGTCTTGCCTTCATCGGCCTGCCCGCTTTGCTCTACGGCGTCGATATGGGGATGGGTAAAATAGCGGCGGAAAAAGGCGTTGCTTACGCATCCCAGCAGAACGAGGAAGTAAACGGCCATGGTGAGATTATCCGCTACGATCGTCGAGGACACCAACGTGCCGTCGGTCTTGAAGGCGTCGGCCAGGGCCACGAAGTTGACACCGCCGCCGATATACGAGCCGGTCATCATGGCCGCCACCTTGGGCAGCCCGTCTATCATGGAGCCGAAAATCGCCGTCCCCAGCAGGGCTCCGCAGATCGTCCCTGCCGAGCCGATGAGAAACACGAAGAGCATCCGCCCCGTTTCCCGCCATATCTTCGTCATGTTAGCCTGGAGCAGCAGCAAGGGAATGGCCATCGGTACGGCGTATCCCCAGACAATGTCGTCAAACAAGGGCGCGTGCGTAGGCAGGACGCCGACATTGACCAGCACCAGGGCGAGAATCAGGGCGATGACGGCTCCCGACACCTTCGAAGCCCAGGCGTAGGTCTGTTCCAAATAAATCGACGCGGCGACGGACGCGCACATCACCGCCAGCAGCATCCACGTATTTTCAGGACTAATCAATGAATTCAATATCCGTTCCTCCTCCCTATGGTTAGGCCCTTACGAAACAGAGGCATAGAAAAACTCCCAAAACCCAACATCAGCGGGTCTTGGGAGCGTATAATTTCTTCTGAAATTATTTCAATTCAACAGTAGCGCCTGCTTCTTCCAATTTAGCTTTGAGAGCGTCAGCGTCAGCTTTGGAGAGGCCTTCTTTAACAGGGCTCGGAGCACCGTCAACGAGAGCTTTAGCTTCTTTCAAGCCGAGGCCCGTTACTTCGCGGACAACTTTGATTACGTTGATCTTCTTGTCGCCAGCGGAAGCGAGGATAACGTCGAATTCGGATTTTTCTTCAGCAGCAGCAGCGCCAGCAGCCGGAGCAGCAGCAACAGCTACGGGAGCAGCAGCGGATACGCCGAATTTTTCTTCCATTTCTTTTACGAGTTCGGAAAGTTCCAAAACAGTCATGTTTTCAATGGCTTGCATGATTTCTTCTTTAGTCATTTTAAAATACCTCCATAGTATCGATTTTTTTAATTAAAAGTTGTAATTTAGATTAAGCAGTTTCTTGTTCTGCTTTCTTAGCACGTACTGCGTCAAGCACATAAACCATATTGCGGATATTGCCCTGAAGTACGTTGACAAGACCGGAAATAGGAGCCTGCATGCTGCCGACAACCTTCGCGATAAGTTCGTCGCGGCTCGGCAGGTTTGCCAATGCGTCGACGGCTGCTGCATCGATGATCTGACCGTCGGCAATACCGACTTTGACCGTCAGAGCTTCTGTTTTCGTTTCTTTGATGAATTCTTTTAAAATCTTAGCCGGAGCTACGGCGTCTTCCGTGGAATAGGCGATAGCTGTCGGGCCTTCGAGGAATTCAGATACCCCTTCGAAACCGATTTCGCTGGCGGCGATGCGAGTCAAGGTGTTTTTGATAACCTTGTATTCAACATTGCCTTCGCGGAATTTGCGGCGGAGCTTCGTAACGTCGGCTACGGTCAAACCCGTAAATCCAACGAATACAACACCCTGAGCTGCCTGCAGTTTTTCCTTCATTTCTTCAACGACAGCGGCTTTAGCAGGAGAAACCTGATGCTTTGCATACATAGACATTCCTTCGATACACCTCCTTGATTTGGATTTATATCGTCTTAGCAATAAAAACGGCCTCATTTCCATGAGGCCGAACTAGTCGTTATCAGTAGTACTCAATAATCTACTAGTTTTAGCCTCAGATGGCGGACTTGCGTCCATTATACATACCTTCAGTCTACAGCTAAGAGTGATATTATTATTGTTCGTCAGCTTTTACAATGCCTTTTACGCTGAACGGGTTGATATGGATACCAGGGCCCATCGTGGAGCTGACAGTGATCGTTTTGATGTACTGGCCTTTGGCACCCGACGGTTTTACTTTGATAAGCGTGTCGACGAGAGTCGTAAGGTTTTCGATCAATTTATTAGCGTCGAAAGACTTTTTACCGATAGGGGAATGAATATTGCCGGCCTTATCCGTACGATATTCAACCTTACCAGCTTTGCTTTCGGAAACAGCTTTTGCAACGTCCATCGTAACCGTACCGACTTTCGGGTTCGGCATTAAGCCTTTCGGCCCGAGGATTTTACCCAAACGGCCAACTTTGCCCATCATGTTCGGCGTAGCAATAGCTACATCGAAATCGAGCCAGCCGCCTTTGATTTTTTCAATCAGGTCGTCTGCGCCTACAAAATCAGCGCCGGCTTCCTGAGCTTCTTTTTCTTTATCGCCTTGAGCAAATACGAGAACAGTCTTCGTTTTGCCAATGCCATGAGGCAGAACCAAAGCGCCGCGAACCTGCTGGTCGGCATATTTCGGATCTACGTTTAAGTTTACAGCCAATTCGACAGTTTCGTCAAATTTAGCCGTATCCATCTTTTTCAAGATGTCGATGGCTTCAGCCGGTTCGTACAATTTGTATTTATCGTACATTTTAGCGGCTTCAGCATATTTCTTGCCTACTTTTGCCATGTCTTTTCCTCCTTAGTGGTTTAGCGGGGCATTCGCCCCTTCCACGGGCAGGGAAATCGGAATTAGTCTACGATTTCAATACCCATGCTGCGGGCAGTGCCTTCAATCATTTTCATAGCCTGTTCTACGTCGTTGGCGTTGAGGTCAGGCATCTTTGTCGTTGCAATTTCACGAACCTGATCGCGGCTCAGCTTTGCAACTTTTTTCTTGTTCGGTTCGCCCGAAGCTTTGTCAAGGCCAGCTGCTTTTTTCAACAATACGGCAGCGGGCGGTGTCTTTGTAATGAAGGTAAAGGATCTGTCTTCGTATACAGTGATTTCAACAGGAATAATGTAACCAGCCTGTTTCGCCGTACGTTCGTTGAATTCCTTTACGAAGGCCATGATGTTAACGCCAGCCTGGCCTAATGCAGGACCAATCGGAGGCGCCGGAGTTGCCTTGCCAGCTTCACACTGAAGTTTTACCATTCTTGCTACTTTTTTTGCCATGGTGATTTACACCTCCTCACATTACAAGATGTGGTACGCGAATCCTAATGATTCTCCCACTCGCGGCTTTCGCCGCATTTTAGAAGTATTTATTCCAGACTTTTCTCAATTTGAGAATAGTCGACTTCTACTGGAGTTTCCCGGCCAAACATATCGATAAGGCCTTTGAGGGTTCCTTTTTCCTCATTGATTTCCGTAATGGTCGCAATGAAGTTTTCAAACGGACCGGATGTGATGCGGACCTGTTCGCCTACTTCGACGGAAATATGCGGTTTCGGTTCCGTGTCAAGATTCTGCGATTTCAGAATGCTCTTAACCTCCTCCGGTTCCAAGGGAATAGGCTTCGTCGCCGAGCCTACAAACCCCGTTACGCCCGGGGTGTTGCGGACGACGTACCAGGAACGGTCGTTGACTTCCATTTCGACGAGGACGTAGCCGGGGAAAACCTTGCGTTTCACGGCGCGCTTTTTCCCGTCTTTGCCGACGTCGATTTCTTCCTCCATCGGGACGAGGATGCGGTTAATGACATTTTCCAATCCCATGGATTTAACTTTCCGTTCCAACGTAGCCATTACTTTATTTTCATAACCGGAATACGTATGGATGACATACCATTTTTTTTCAGATTCCATTTAAGCGCAGGCCTCCCTATCCGACAACGGCTCGAAGCAAATTAAACAACTGACCAAAAACGCCGTCGGCCACGCCGATAATCGCCATGACGACGATCGTCGCGACGATGACCATGACCGTGTAGTTTATCAGCTCTCTTCTCGTCGGCCAGATGACCTTTTTCAGTTCCACCTTAACGCCTTGAAAAAATGACTTGCCCGGATTCTTCTTATTCTTTTGTGCTGCTTTTTTTGAAAGTGCCATATAACCTCTCACACCCAAATAAGATTAAGCACATCTTATTCCATCAAAATTATTTCGTTTCTTTATGTACGGTTTGTTTTTTGCAGAACGGGCAATATTTTTTCAATTCCAAACGGTCCGGATTGTTTTTCTTGTTTTTATTTGTCCGGTAGTTACGCTGTTTGCATTCTGTGCATGCCAATGTAATCGCTGTACGCATTCCCTTACACCTCTCTTAAAAATAGTCTGATACTACGCGCAAACCCAGTGCCTGCGCAAGACTGCCTTTATAAGATACCACACCTGTCAGGCTAAGTCAAGAAAATTTTACTGCAACTTAAAAAAGCTAGGCCTCATGTCGCCTAACTTTGTTTATCATACCATAACAAGGCGAGGCTGTCAAATGTTGCCGCGAAAAACGCAGTATCTCCTGCACCGCACAGCGATGCAGGAGAAAGAATTCATCTTATTTAATGCCCAGCAGCGTCGCCATCAGCCAGGGAGACGCGTAATACACCATGTACTGTACGCCCGTATGGACGCCGAAATATCTGTTCAAGATACCGCCGAAGATGGCGATGGTAATGGCGATTGCGATGCCTACGACGCCGGCTTCAAAGTACGAAATGACGACAATCAGACCGGAGAACATGCTGATAATCGCTTCCTGACTTACGTTTCTTAATACCCATGCGCTGGCGCGGCGGGCGTAGTTCATCGAAAACGGATATGCTACGAGGAAGGCGACAAACAACCCGATATATCCATAAACCAAGAAATCCGCAGCCGATAAAAAGGTATGCAGGTTATGAACAGGCTGGGCCGTATATACGGGCGGCGCGTTGAATAACGGAGCTGCCGGCCCTAATCCGACGGGGCTGAGGGGGATGCCGAAGGCTAAGAGCGGAATGATCGTTTCCGCAATGTACGTCGCTTCCGTCGTCCCGTTCATGACGGCCAAGGTCGACGTCATGCGCTGGTACAAGCTCTTAATGCGCGCGCCGACGAATTCGCCCATCATAACGGTCATGCCGACGGGACTGAACGTAAAGGTCAGGGCCGATACGCCGGCCGTCATGGCATTGTACATAATCTGATGCTTAGACAAAATTTTGATGGGATTCGGGAAATATCCCTTCCACATCTTAACTTCCGGAGCCAGCCAGAATTCGCGCGACGAATCCCGTTTCAGGATATGGCGGGAGTTAGGCGATAAAATGGTCATCAAGTCGGCAAACATCGGCCCGATAGCGATGCCCAGGAACATACTGATAAACACGCCATGACCGATGCCGGCAATAGCCATCTTATTCAAGCCCTGAATGAAGAAGGCGAAGGGAAGCAGGGCGAAGAGACTAGCCCATTTGCCGCCCGACGTATAGGCGATGATGATAGCCGCAACGGTAAATACGACGGGAGCCCAGGCTTTGACGATGTCGGCGAAGGGCGCCAGCAGGGACGCGAAGCCGACGCTGACGGGCAGCGCGATAAACGCCGCAATGATACCGCCGGAAATCATTTTCCGCAGCGCCATATGCGGCACGCCCAGCTTGCGCAGCACCGCCGCGTCTTCCAGCATGGGCACGGCCATCGTGTCGCCTGGAACGCCCATGAGAGCCGTCGGAATAGCGTGAATCATATGTTTCGAAATAGCCGCCGCCATAAACCAGGAAAATACGGCGACAGGCGGGACGCCGAGCAGAATAATCAGCAAGGTCAGCGGCGCGATCGTCGACGTTTCATCCGTTCCGGAAATCAGGCCGATACCGGAAAAGATAATCCCGCCGGCCAAGGCCATGCCTACGGCCCAGAGTAAATCGTGAAGGATCATTCCGTCCATTACCGGTCACCTTCCTTTACAGTCCGTACCGGCGGCGCGTTTTCACTTGTTCCGGCAAACAATTCATACAACCGCAGGTCTTTCATTTCCTGCAATACTTTTTCATCGACATACTTTAATTCTTCCCGTTCTTTTTCCAAATCAATCTGCAATTCCTTCAAGACGCGTTCTCTGTCGGCCTCGGAAAATTCCTCTTCGTTCAGAGTCCGTTTCGGCTTAAACAGCTTAGCTGATACGACGGCCGACAAAACGCAGCCGCCGATGCCAAACAATAAAGAGTACGCCGAGACGAGGTTCGCCGCTAAGTCCGGATATGAAGACGAAATTGCCGTACTAGCGCCCAAATAGCAGCAGAAACTAAGAACGACGCCGATGAGAATACCGCCCGTCAAGTTTCGGAGATCTACCGTATCTCCCCAAATATCTGCTAAAACCGCTCGTTTCATAACGGCCTCCTTTGCTTACAATGTAGACAACAATTCCTTTGCCCGCTCAACGGAAATATTCTTTTCTGCTACCATCGCTGCCACGACCTTATCCAGCATTTCGCCTGTCGCGCCGGCGACGGTTGCGATATTGCGAGCATGGAGCTTCATGTGCCCCTTCTGGATACCGTCTGTAGCCAGGGCGCGCATGGCCGCGAAGTTCTGCGCCAGCCCTACTGCTGCGATGACCTGAGCCAGTTCCGCCGCCGTCTGGACACCGAGGATTTTGACGCCGACCTTAGCCGCCGGAAGAATCTTCGTGCCGCCGCCTACGAGGCCGCAAAGGGCGGGGATTTCAATAGAGCCGGTCAAATCGCCGTCGGCGTTCTTTTCCCAGCGGGTCATAGACGTATACTTGCCTTTATAGGAGCAGTATGCGTGGCAGGCCGCTTCAATGCCGCGCCAGTCATTGCCGGTCGCTACGATGAGCGGGTCGATGCCGTTCATAATGCCCTTATTGCTCGTAGCAGCCCGGAAGGGATCGGCTTCGGCGAAGGCATAGGCGGCAATCACGCCGTCGACAACATCTTCTCCGCCGATAGCTTCCTTCGTAAAGGTCGCCGTGGCCCGGGCCAGACGATATGCAGCCAAGTTAGACAATATACGGAGCTTAACGGTGCCGCCGGTAATTTTTTCAATAAACGGAGCAACGGCTTCGGCCATCGTGTTGACGGCGTTGGCTCCCATGGCGTCGCCCGTGTCGACGAGCAGATGCACGACGACCATCGGACCGATAAGGGATTCGACGATGCGGACTTCCACATCCTTCGCGCCGCCTGTAATACCAACTAACACAGGGTCTTTTTCATTGGCAATGCTCAAGATTTCCTCTTTATGGTGCAGGATAACCTGTTTGGCAAAATACGGATTGGAAATTCCAATCGTCTGAATCTGGGCGATCATGATATTTCCCGTATAGCTCGTCGTAAAGCCGCCGCCTGGACGGGCCATCTTTGCGGCGTTAGACGCCGCGGCGATGATGGACGCTTCTTCTACGACCATGGGAACAAGTACTTCTTTGCCGTTGATGATGAAGTTCATGGCGACGCCCATAGGCAGCTGATAGGTGCCGATGACGTTTTCGATAACCTTGTCCGCTACGTCGTTGTGCAGTGCGCCCGGCTCGGTAATCAGGCGCAGTTCGTCTTCTGTAAGATTGGCAAATTCAGCGACTTCCGCCGCTCTTTGACTTACAGAAAGTTTATGGAATCCAGAGTAATTATTGGTTTTCATATGTCATCTCTCCTTTGACGTCCCGATACAGTTTATGTGCAATTCCAAATTGTTCTATTCGTCATCGACTTCAATGTACATGCGCAGCAGCGCCGCTTCCATGCATTTGCCCAGCGTGTCGAGACGCAGGGAGCGCGTCGCGCCGCCGTCCAAGGCATGGTGCATGACGAAGTTGAAGCCGTCCAGCTGGGGCAAGTCGTAGCGTACGACGTCGCCGAAGACGAGTCCTTCAAAGTGGCGGCGCACGGCTTCGGCCGTCAGCTGCCGTTCCATGGCTTTATAATACTGGGGCTTGCGGGCGTAAATGCAGATATTGGACGTATCGCTCTTATCGCCGCAGCGGCCGTGAGCTATATCTTTTAACTGAACTTTCATGACATTAAACCTCCTCTACGTGCGTTTCCATCGTAATGGCATCCCGGGGAATGAGCGTCGGCCACAGGGCGAATACTTCGCTGGGACGGGTGCGGCCGCCGAAGAAGCAGCCTTGGGCCGGGCCGTTCAGGTTGCTGACGGCGGCGACTTCCGGCGTCAGTTTCAGGCCTTCTTCCTTCGTTTCCGTCATGATGGCGTAGCGGAGGACGACTTCGTTCAAATCGGCGTCGAGTTCCGGAGCCAGGGGGCCGTGGAGGGCGTTGACGCCTAAATAGCTGATATGGGTACGGATGGCCTTCAGGCCCTTCATGGCCATGCGCTTGTCCAGAATATTGGCAGCCATTTTGGCTTTATCCAGCGCTCTCGGCCAGCTGTAGGGCAGGTAGGCGATATTGCGGTAGCCTTCGAGATAGCCGACGCAGAGCTTCAAGGTGTCGGGAGCGGGCTTGCCCGTCACGCCGCGGACAGCGACGTGGTCCCGTTCGATTTCTTCCAGCGTAATCTTGCTGAAATCGGCGACGACGTCGGGCGTAATGTATTGCGACGGGTCGTGGATTTCGTACATGAGCTGTTCCTTGACGGACTGGACCGTTACGAGGCCGCCGGTGTTCTTCGTCTTCGTCAGAACGAGGCTGCCCTTTTCGCTGACTTCGACGATGGGATAGCCTAAAAGCTCCGGACGTGGGACGTGTTCCCAGTCGTAGTCGTAGTTTCCGCCTGTAGCCTGGGCGCCGCATTCGCAGAGGTGGCCGGCCAGAATGCCCGTGGCCTTGGCGTCCCAGTCGTCGAGCTTCCAGCCGAATTCGTACAGGAGGGGCGCTTCAAACATAGCCGTATCGGTCGAGCGGCCCAGGATGATGATGTCCGCGCCGTCTTCCAGGCATTTGACGATAGGCTCTACGCCGTAATAGACGTTGGCGTTGACCATCTTCGGCAGGATGCCGTCGATGTCTTCGCCCGTATCCATGTGCTGCATCTGGACGCCCTGCTCGCGAAGCTGGGGAATCTTTTCCCGCACGTCGTCGCCGAGGACGTAACCGACCTTCAGGTTGTAGCCGCCGGCTTTGACGACTTCCTTTACCTTTTCCACGCAGGCCTTTACGTTCATGCCGCCGGCGTTGGTAATAACCTTCGTCTTCTTTTCTGCCAGGTAGGGCAGCATGCCCTTCAGCGACGTGATGAAATCGCGGGCGTAGCCGGCTTCGGGCCGTTTTTCCTGCTGCCGCCGCATGATGGACAGGGTCAATTCCGCCAGATAATCGCAGCAAATATAATCTACGTTGTCTTCCTTCGCCATGATAATCGGCGCGTCAATCAGGTCTCCCCAAAAGCCCTGGCCGCCGCCGATGCGTATTGTCTTCATAGATGTACCTTCTTTCTGTCTTAAACTACATGTATTGTCGCGACGTAATGCTATCCAATAATAGCTTCGCCTATGTATATGAAATTTATATGCCAATATGTACTATATTCGCTATGCAACGTTACAAGGGTTCTCCACTTTTCGCATATACTCCGGCCTGATCGCCACTTTATAAGAGTGGCATTTTATTTCTACACAAAAAATCCTCCCGCGATACGAGTATAAACTGTATACTTGGGAGGATTTTCCGTGTTTACCATGTATATAGTGTTTACTTTATAGACGATTCTTTATCTAGTCCGTAGAGCTTCCATTTCTTGTAAAAGGTGCGGCGGCTGATTCCCAGGACTTCCATAGCCTTGGTCTTGTTGCCGCCGGTCTCCTTCAGCACGCGGAGGATGTAGTCCCGCTCCATAGCTTGTATATCGGCCTTTAAGCCGTGAGGCGCGCCTGCGGCGGAAGCTTCTGCCGCATCCGTTCTTTCCCCATTATCCGAAAGGCCCTGCAGCTCTTCCGGCAGGTGCTCCATCCGGATTTCGCCGTCGCCGCATACGATGACGGCGTACTCCATGCAGCTTTCGAGCTGCCGCACGTTTCCCGGCCAGGCATAGGACAGGAAAAACCGCTGCACCGCCGACGAAAGGCGTCCTGTCTTTCCATACTTCTTGGAAAATTTTCCCAGGAAATGCTCTGCCAGGAGCAGTACGTCTTCGCCCCGCTCCCGCAGAGGCGGAATGACGATCGTAAAGGTATTGAGGCGGAAGTACAAGTCTTCCCGGAACTTCCCATCCCGCACCATCTGCTTCAGGTTGCGGTTCGTCGCCGCAATCACCCGGACGTCGACCTTCTGCATCGTGTCGGAGCCGATTTTCTGTATTTCCCCCGACTGCAGGGCCCGCAGCAATTTGGCCTGCATGAACAGCGGCATTTCGCCGATTTCATCAAGGAAGATGGTGCCGCCGTCGGCCAGCTCAAACTTCCCGGCCTTGCCGCCCTTGGCCGCGCCGGTAAACGAGCCGGCCGTATAACCGAAGAGCTCGCTTTCCATGAGGCTTTCCGGAATGGCCGAGCAGTTTATGTTGACGAAGGGACGCCGCCGCTTGCCGCTGAGGCGCAGAATCCCGTCAACGACGACTTCCTTGCCTGCGCCGCTTTCCCCTTCTACCAGGACAGTCGCGTCGGTCGGCGCCACGAGCTCCGCCAGCCGCAGGCAGCGCAGGAACTTGGCGCTGTCCCCGACGATATGGGCAAATTCCGGCGGCAGCGTATGGCAGCCGTCAGCAGCGGCCTTGAAGATCGACCGGCTCAGCCGCTGAGCCCGTTCCAGCTCCTGATGGCTGAGGGACAGCTCCGTAATGTCTTCAAAGACCGACACGGCCCCGATGACTTCGCCGCCGTCAAAAATCGGCGTAATATTAACCAGAATTTGCTTGCCCCTCGTTTTGACTTCTACGGGAAGACGCGAGCGGGGTTGCTTGTCGCGCAAGGCGTCCAGGATGACGGCGCCCGGCTCGATGACGCTGATCTGCTTGTGCAGCACCTTTTGCCGCTCTACCCGCAGGATGCGCGTATACGCGTCGTTTATGTAAATAATACGGGAATCCTTGTCTACGATAACGATGCCGTCGCTTACGGCGTCCATCGCCGCCAGCATCATAGCCGGCGGCAGCACCGGCCGAGCAGCTGTCATAGCTTCTGCACCTGCCTTTCCAATCTCGCGGGTTATACGCTTTGCCGAATCGTTCCCTGTTCGATTTCAAATAAATGAATCGTATCGGTTTCTCCGGCTAATTCCTTCTGTACCTCGCCGGCGAGATTTCTCGTCGTCTGGGAACAGGTAAATAAGAAAATCTGTTCTTTCTTGCCTAAGTCGGCCAGGAAGTGAATGGCTTCCTTCTGCCGCTGTTCGTCGAAGCGGACGAGGATGTCGTCCAAAATCAGAGGCATCGCCTCGATTTGCTTGGAAAAGGCCATGGCCAGGCTGATGCGTATGGCCAGATAAATCTGGTCGCCCAGGCCGCTGCTCCATTGCTTTTCCGGGATACGCCGCTGCGTGCCGTCGACGGCGTAGAGCTGGCGGCCGTCAAAGCTGGCCTGGAGGGTGTAGCGGCCCTGGGTCATGAGGTGGAGGTAATCTCCGGCCTGGCGGATAACTAAGGGTTGGCGCACCCGTTCGTAATACGACTGGGCCTCGCCGAGCATATACTGGGCGAAGAGATAAGTCAGCCACTCGTTCACCTTGCCGTCCAGCTCGGCCTTGCGGTTTTGTTTTTCCTGCAGAAGTTGGCCGTAGGCGTCGCTTCTGGCCATCTGGCTGAGCCGTTCTATGATGCTGCCCCGTTTTTCGGCGACTTCGGCTAATTTCTTTTCCGCGTCGGCGATTTTCTTTTCGTAATATGCCCGTTCGTCCGTCCAGTTTTTCAGCGTATGGACTTTCAGCTCGTGCCGCAGCTCTGCCAGCTGCTTCGGCGTCTTGGCGATGAGCCGGATATGGGCTTCGGACTGCTCGTATACTTCCTTATACTGCTGGAACTGGCGGAATTTCAGGACCTTGCTGCGGAATTCCCCCGTCGTCTGGGCGCCGGTCAGGGCCAATAAGTCCTGCTGCTGGTTTTGCCGGATTTCCTTGTCCTTCTGCAGCTGGACGATTTGGGCCTGCCGCTCCTGCTGCTGCTTGTCCTGTTCGCGGGCGACTTCGGCCTGCACGCGGATCGTCTGCCACTGCTTATATACGGCCTCAGTCTGTTCCGGCGTGCCTTCGCCGGCGACGCCTAATTCCCGAAACAGCTGTTCTGCGCTGTCGCGCCACTGGCCCATGCGCCGCAGGAGGTCTTCCTTGCGGACACGCCAGCTTTCGGAGGCCGACACGGCGGCGTGCCACTTGTCCCAGACTTCCTTGGCCTGAGCCAGCTGGCCGACTTCCAAGGAAGCAAATCCGCTGCCGCTGCGCCACGATTCCCAAGCCTTCCGGCTGGCTTCGAGCTTGCCCTGCCAAGCGGCGCCTTTCTTATTCCACTCGTCATAAATAGCGTCGTACATGACCTTCTGTTCTTTTTCCCAGACCGTCTTCGACTCCTGGGTCTTCCAGTCCATGTACTGCATCCTGATTTCATCGAGCTTACGCGACCAGACATCGTCGTCGTCGCTCGCCGCCAGTCCTGCCTTCGCTTCCGCCGCCAAGGCTTCCATCCGCTCCTGCACGGCGGCCAGGCTCTTTTCCAATTCCTCGATTCGCCGGGGGCCCTTGCCGGCCAGCGATTTTTGCTTGGCAAAGGCCGCGACGGCCAGAGCCAGGAACAAGCCGGCTCCGTAGCCGAACAGCTGGTCCATGCCGTATACGAAGACCATCGCCGCCAGGCCCGCAGCGGCGGCCAAACACAGGACCGCCAATACGGCCGGCCCGTGAGATACGCCGCTTCCGTCCGATTTCAGCCACTGCAGCTGTTCGCGCAGCTTCTTCCGCTCCATCAGGCATTCCTGAATGGAAGAAACGGCCTTGCCTACAGCCTGCCATTCCTCCTTGGACGGTTCCCCTTCGGCAGGTGCTTCCGCCTTGTCCGCCGCGACGTTCTTCGGCTTGGCGGCCTGCCACTTTTCCAGCTCCTGCTCGCAGCGAGCCAGTCCGGCCGCCGCAGCCTGTCCGCCGGTCCAATCGACGGAAGAGGGAATCGTATCGCCAGTCCATTGCTTCAGCGATTCTGCGCACTGATTTTGCTCAAACTGCCAGTCTATTTCCATATCGGCATGGGCGGCGACTTCTTCCAGTCCCTGCTTCCACTCGCCGACGTGCAGATACAGGTCGTCGAGGTGAGGGCCGCACAGCAGCCAGATGTTCCATTCCTCGCGGAAGGCCGGCCCTTTAGCCGACAGGGCTTCCAGCTTGCGAATCTGCTCGTCGATTTCCCCAATCTTCGTTTCCAGCTCCGTCCATTTCTGCGCGCCGTCGGCCGGAAACTGGGAGACGTCGGCCAGATCCTGCATGCGCTTGAGCGCGTCCTGTCCCCGCTTGTATACGTCCCAGGCAGCGATAGGCATGGAGATGCGCTCGATTTGCTGCTTCGTTTCTTCGATGCTCAGCCGTATGCGGTTTTCCGTCTCGTGGGTCGCCTGCTCCTTTCCCTGAAGCTGGGCGAACTCGTCTTCGTCGTAGGACAGAGCCCGGATGCGGTTGTCAAATTCGCGCTGCTCCGCCAGCAGGGCGTTGATCGGCTTCTTCCCCTGAGGCGAAGCGACGAGGAGATCGCCCATCTGGCGGATGATGTCCCGCCGCGTCGCGCCCATGCGCACGCCGCCTTCGACGCTGAAAAACTGGCTGCGCACCGTTTCGTTGGACAAGATCTTAAAGCCCTGCAAATCTTCCAGGCCCATAGCGAAAATTTTATCGTAGGTCTGCCGGTCCAGGCCGTGCCACCACAAGTCGGCCGGCTCGTCGTGTAGCGTCAGCTGGCCGTCCGTCATATACGATTCCTTTTCCTTCCGGTAGATGCGGTATTCGCGCCCGTCGTCGCGGCGAATATCCATATGGCCGAAAAAGCCCTTCCAATCGCCGCGCAGGTAGCCGAAAAACATGGAGCGCACGTATTTCATCAGCGTCGTCTTGCCGCTTTCGTTATAGCCGTGCATGACGATGAGCCCCGTTTCCGGTGGGTTCCATTCGACATTATGGTAAATGCCGAAATCGTCTAAATTCATCTGTATAATCTTCATAAGTCCTATCCTCTTCCATCTTCCAGCAATTTCTGCATTCCCAGCCATTTGGCTTTTTCAAAGGCTTCCAGCAGCCTGTCGTCAGAAATCGCCTTGCCGTACGCCCCGAGGCGGTCGAATTCGGGCCGTTCCCGCAGGATATCCCGCAGGGCCTGGACCATCTCTTCCGGCGGCAGGGCGGCCAGCTTGTCGGCAACATTCAAATAATCGCCTACCGTATCGGGCAGCTTGCTCCGTTCTGTCAGGTTGATCTTCGGCCGGGCCATATTGCGCAGCCGTTCCACCATGACGAAGGCGTATTTCCCCTGCTCCTCTTCGCGCCAGCTGTCGATCCAGTACTGCGTCGCTTCGGGATTGTTGATGACCTGGTACATGCTGCCGGCGCCAGTGAAGTTGACTGTCAGGAACGTCGGCTTGCCGATGTCGCGGCGGATTTTTTCCTTGGCGAACCGCACGGCCTCGCGCAGGCCCGATACCGACTCAATCGACTCGATGCTGATGTCCGTGCTTTCCCAGCGGACGATGCTCGTATCTAAAAACTCGACCTTCGTCGTCCCGTAGGGGCCGACCTCTACGTAATAACAGCCGTGGGCGCCGGTCTCCGTGCAGTCTAAGCCCTGCGGGCTTCCAGCGTACACGATATAGGGCTTTTCGCTCAATATCTGATGGGCGTGGACATGGCCCAAGGCCCAATAGTCCATGCCGCTCTCTTTCAAATCCGTCAAAGAACACGGCGCATAAGGAGACGGCCCGCCGATCTGCGTATGGAGCAGGCCGATGGCGTAGCGGTCCCCAGATTCACGGGCAAAGTTCCAGGCCAGATTGTCCCGCTGTTCCGCCTTGGCGTAGCTCTGGCCGTACACGGCCGCCACTTCCTCGCCGTCGACGACCAAGGGCATGCGCTCTATTTTCTCGGCGCTGAAAATGTGCACGTTCGGCGGAAAGGGAATCCGGGCCTTCCAAGCCTCCAGGGGGTCGTGATTGCCCAAGACGGCGAAGACCTGTATATTGTTCTGCGCCAGCTTGTGCAGCAGCCGCACGTAGTCCAGCTGAGCCGTCAAATTGTGCGTCGCGCTCGTATATACGTCGCCGCTGATCAGCACGGCGTGCGCTTTTTTATCAATGGCCAGCTGCACGATTTTCTGGAACGCCCGCATCGGCGCTTTGCCTACGATGCGCTCCCACCGGCTGCCGACAGCGGCGACGTCGTGAAAGGGACTGCCCAAATGTAAATCGCCGCAATGAATAAATCGTAAACTTTTTGCCATGACGCTATCCTTCCTTTTCCGCCCAGGCCCGATGCAGGGCCGCAACGGCCTGTTTCAGGTCCTGACTGGGTATCTTTGAAAACGACAAGAGAAATTCCTTCGTGTCCGCCTGCTCCGGCCGCTCGTAAAAAGACTGCATCGCCAGCACGCGGCATCCCCGCTCTTCTGCCCGGCGGCGCAGCTCGCTTTCGTCGTAAGGGCTCTGCATGGCGATGTGGCAATATACGCCGGACACGACGCGGCTCACGGAAATGTCCTTCCCGAAGGCCTCCAGCAATAGGCGCTCCATGAGCGCGCCTTTCTCCTGATAATCCTTGCGCAGGCGGCGCACCTGCCGGGCCAGCTCGCCGCTTTGGATATACGCGGCCAGCACGCACTGCTCCGGTACGGAGGCTCCCTGCCGGAACAGACTCCGCCGCTCATTGTACAGCTCCATCAGCTTCGGCGGCAGCACCATATAACTCAGGCGGACAAAAAAAGGAAGCACCTTGGATAAGGCTCCCATGTAAATGACCCGGCCCGACGTATCCAGCCCCTGCAAGGCCGGAATGGGGCGGCCGTAGTAGCGCAGCTCGCTGTCATAGTCGTCCTCAATGATGACGCCTTCGCGCTCCTCGGCCCAGCGGAGCAGCTGGCGGCGCATGCCAATGGGCATGACCGTCCCCGTAGGAAATTGGTGCGACGGGCTGACGTACACCAGCGACGCCCCGCTGCGTTCCAAGGCATCCATGTCGAGAATTCCCTGCCGTATCGCTACGGGAACAATGCCGTATCCCATGTTGCGGAACAGTTCCCGTCCCAAGCGGAAGCCGGGATTTTCTACGGCAATATCGGAGTGCGCCTCCCGCAGCAGCGACGTCAGCACGCCCAGCAGGGCCGCCGTGCCGGCTCCTACGACGATGCGCTCCGGCGGCGCATAGACGCCGCGCGTCTCATAGACGTAGCGGCTCAGGGCGTCACGCAGATCCGGCACGCCCTGCTCGTCGTTGCAGGCCGTCAGGTACGCCGGCTCCGACAGTACCTTATTCATATATTTTCGCCAAATTTCCAGGGGAAAGCGCTCCATATCCATGTCGCCGCTTCCGAAGTCATATAAGTAGGAACGGCGCGACACGGCCGGCGCCGCTTCATCGCCCGGCCCTCCGGCGGCTTCCCGGCTTTGGCCGACGAAGGCCACTTCATACCGCGCCTTATTCCTGCGCAAAATATATCCTTCGCTCGCCAGCTGATAATAGGCCTTTTCCACGGTCATCTTGCTGACGTTCACCGTCTGGGCCAGCTCGCGGACAGAGGGCAGCTTCATGCCGGCAATCATGCGCTGTGCTTCCACCTCGCGGCGGTAATATCTATAGATTTGTACATAATATGGTATTTTAAGAGTTCTGTCGATTTGCAGCATACGATGCACCTAACTATGATTTGTCATGATTAGTTATATTGTAGCGAAAAACTGGCCTAGTGAAAAGAGCTGACAAACAAAATATCTGTACAAGTTTACAGCGATAAAAAGTATGTATCCCTCTCATTGTTAACTTTTGAATCATCCATAACGGTTGATTTATTGCCAGCAGTTTAGTATACTTACAAAAAACGTTCAAGGAGGTTCATCATGAAAATTGCCGAGCTTTGCTCATACGCTGAAAAGGTATTGTCCGGAGGGGAAATTACGCCGGAAGAAGGAGAACGGCTCATCACCTTGCCCGACACCGACACGCCCCTGCTGCTGGCCCTGGCCGACAAGATCCGCCAGCATTTCTGCGGCGACGCCGTAAGCTGCTGCGCCATCCTTAACAGCCGTTCCGGCAGCTGTCCCGAAGACTGCCGGTTTTGCGCCCAATCGTCTCATTACCAAACGAATATCCAGTCCTATCCGCTGCTGGACAAGGCCGCGATACTGGACGCCGCCAAAAAGGCCAAAGAAAAGGGAGCGTCCCGCTTTTCCATCGTGACCAGCGGGCGCTCCGTCCGGGAAGGAGCCGAATTCGCCGAAATCCTGCGCGCGATTTCCTCTATCCGGGACGCAGGGCTGCAGGCCTGCTGTTCCCTCGGCCTGATTACGGCCTCCCAGGCCAGAGAGCTCAAACGCGCCGGCGTATCTCATTACCACGCCAATATCGAAACGGCTCCGTCATATTTTTCTCATATTTGTTCGACCCATGGGATAGACGACAAAATCCGCCTGATCCGCGCCGTCCAGGACGCAGGGGTCTCCGTCTGCTCCGGCGGCATATTGGGATTGGGCGAATCGCCGCGGCAGCGCGTAGAAATGGCCTTTACGCTGAAACGGCTCGGCATCCGCTCCATTCCCCTGAACATCCTCACGCCCATTCAGGGAACGCCGCTGGCCCATGCGCCGCAGCTTCCGCCCCTTGAAATACTGCGGGCCTTCGCCGTATTCCGCTTCATCCTGCCGCAGGCCCTGATCCGCACTGCCGGCGGCAGGGAAGTAAACCTGCGCTCCCTCCAGCCCTTCGCCCTGACAGGGGGACTCAACGGCCTCATGATCGGCGGCTACTTGACGACGAAGGGAAACGACCAGTCTGCCGATATGGAAATGCTCCGCGATTTAGGCCGGAAGCCGGCCTGCCCGGCTAATGATGGGCAGCCATAGCCGCGGCGATGGCCGCACCGACAGAAGGACCGTCCTTAACCAAAACGGGCGACGCCTCGATCTTTTTCCCTCGGGCAAAGCCGGCCTGGCAAATGTGCAGGGCGTCTTCCAGCATGAATAAGCTGCCCCGCACATGCTCTAGGACGCTGCCTTCTACGGCGATGGTCTGGGCGGGAATCGCGCCGTCGGGATACAAATGGCGGAGCACGCCGAAGCAGGACGCCCCCGTCAGCTGGGCCGAACGCACGAACACGGCCGCGCCGATGCTGCGCAGGGGCTTAACGTCCTGCAGGGCGACGATCCGCTTCCACACGCGCCCCATGAGCAGCCGCCCTTCGGCTGGGCTGTCGTTCGCCACGATATGATTCATCGCCTCTGTCGTAAAGGCCGGCATGGATTCGGCGTCCAAATACTCCATGGCGACGCGGCGGTATATTTCGCTCAGATAGGCGCCGCTGACCATCTTTTCCAGCTGATGGTATCCCGGCTGCTGCGACGCTTCGTCTACGGCAATATCCCAGTTCGTCCGGGCCATGCCGTCGTATCCGCCGGCTTCCAGGCTCACGATCATATCCCAGCGCGGCTCGTAATAGCACATATTAAACCCCGTCCCGCAGATGATGCCGACCTGGGACTGGCCGTGCTGATATCCCGCCGCCAGCAGCAAGGCCGTCGTATCGTTGAGCAGCGCGACGGGAATGATGTCGTCCAGGCCCTTTCGCACCAAGGCCTGGCGAAGCATGTCGTTGACCATGCGGCCTTCGGCTCCGGCGACGGTAATTTCCTTCGACCACTGCAGAAACCGGGCGTCGCCGACGTCGTGCTGCGCCACGCCGAAGGAAAAGGTATGGCCCAAATAGAAGGGCTTATTGCCGCCGGCCGCTTCGCCGACGAGATCGGCAATGAAATCGAACAATTCGTCCGCCGTCGTCTGATCCGTCATATAATTGTATTCTCCGTTCTTCTTCAAGGGACGGGAAATCTTTTTCTCCACGATAAAGCAATGGTGTCCCAGCAGGCGAATCCGGGAGACGCGCACATTCGTGCCGCCGAAGTCGAGAGCCAGGTAGGTCCCCTGCTCCCTGCCCGTCGGCAGGGACAAATACGACTTAACAGCTTGAAGCGATGAAGGCTGTCCAGCCAGGACGCGCTCTATTTCAGCGGAAAACTGCTGGGAAAACTGCAGCAGCCGCTCGTTGCTCCAATAAAAGCACTGCGCTATATTCATCCAATCGGTCACTTCACGACTCATACGGTATTCCTCCTCGTTCATGCAAATCCGCGTTGTACACTCTTATTGTACCATATATATCCATAACCAGCCCCGTATTTTGCATGAATTCAGAAAAATTTCCGCATACCTATTCCCTTTAACCCAACAGGCTACATCAGGCCGTCGTCTTCGCGCAGCGCATCGGCCATGCGGCACATGCGGGCAATCGGCTTGACGTCGTGTACCCGCATAATCGCGCAGCCCGCCAATACACCGGCTACGCAGGCCGCGCCTGTCCCCTCCATCCGTTCTTCTGCCGGCAAATCGAGAACCTCGCCGATAAACCGCTTGCGGCTGGGGCCGAGAAGCATCGGATACGGCAGGGCCGTCAGTTCGCGCAAATGCTTCATGACGTATATATTTTGGGCAAAGGTCTTGCCAAAGCCGATGCCCGGGTCGAAGATGAGCCTGCTCTGCTCAAGTCCCGCTTCGGCAGCCAGAGCAGCCGTACGGGAAAAAAAGGCCTTCATATCGCCGATTATATCTGTATACTCCGTGCCGTTTTGATTGTGCATCGCCACGACCAGCACGTCCTTTGCCGCAGCGACGGCTGCCATCCGTCCGGGCTCTGCCTCATACTGGAGCCCCCAGATATCGTTGATGATATGGGCGCCCATGTCCACGGCATAGGCCGCCGTTTCCGCTTTGTACGTATCGACGGAAATAGGCACGGGGCAAGCGGCGGCCAGCTTCGGCAAGATGCCGCGAAGCCGCTCGATTTCCTCCTCCGCCGTAATCGCCTGATGGCCCGGGCGTGTAGATTCTGCGCCGATATCAATGATGTCCGCCCCGTCGGCGACCATCTCCTCCATATGACGCAGGGCATCGTCTATGCGATTCCATTTGCCGCCGTCGGAAAACGAGTCGGGCGTATAGTTCAATATGCCCATGATCAGCGTCTTTTCTCCTATCGTCAGCGTCTTTCCGTCCTTCCATGCATAACGGCGAATTTCTTTTTTCATTCGTATCTCCCTCCCATACTAAAAAAGGATAACGAAGGGCATGGCGTCCATGCCGCAGTCGTTATCCTTCATCGGTTCGTAACCTGCGTAAAACCGTTTCTATTATATCAGGCAGTGCGCCGCAAGGCAACTGCTACAAGGCCCCTTTAATCGCGGCGACGGCCCCGTTGATCGCCCGGCGGTACAAGATGCAGTCCATGGACAAGGCCACGCTGTCAAATCCCTCGTCAAAGCGTTTCACCGCCGCATCTTCCGAATCGGCGTAGATGATGCAGAACTTACCGGCACGCTGTACCGCTTCCAGCACCCGCTTCAAGGCGGCGGCAAATTCCGGCCGGTCAAACTGCGCCGGTGCCCCCATGGCAACGGACAAATCATAAGGACCGACAAAGATTCCGTCGACGCCATCTACGGCAGCAATCTCTTCAATAGCCTCCAGACAGCCCATCGTTTCGCACTGCGGAATCAGCAGCTGCGACGTATTGCATCGGTCGAAATACTCCTGCACGCTCCCTTTCGCGTCGTCCGAGCAGCCGTACAGCGAATTGCGCGTAGGCGCGAATCCCCGGCTGCCGACGGGATAATATTTTCCATATTCGACGATGCGCCGCACCTCGTCGACGCTCTGCACCTGCGGGATAATCAAACCCTTTGCGCCGACGTCGAGCATTCGCAGAATGGAATTGCGCTGACTGTCTTTCACCCGCACAAAGGGAGCCGCCGTGCCGGCGCCTTCCGCCGCCCGGATGATATCGGCGGCCTGAAGCACGTCATAGGGGCCGTGCTCGCCGTCAATCACAAAATAATCCAACTCCGTCAGAGCGATCATTTCTCCGACGGCCGGCCCGCCCATTTCAAAAAATGTCCCGACAGAAGGCTCCCCGCTGCGGAACTTGTCTAAAAATCGATTTTTCATCTCTAATCCCTCCCCGATGCTGCGCTGACGTCAGCTTTGGTATCTTTAACTCTTATAATATAGAATTCAAATTCATTGCGCAAGATAATCGTGTTCTTTTATTATTTTCGAATACATATATTTTTACTTTTCATGCAATTAATTAGTTTCATTAATTCATATAAATTTCTCGTTTATCAGAAGGAATCCTTTCATCACTATAGAAATTTGTATATATGCTGAAACGCAGCACATCGTCTATTGCGAAGGGAGGGCTTTATATGATGAAATTATGGGAATTCGTCAACGAATTAAAATCTCCGGCATACTGCTGGGTAGATTTAACGCATGAACTAAGTCCTGCGACGCCCCATTGGTACGGCTTCGGCGATTTGACCACTGAAGTCATTTACGATTTTAGTCCCGACTGCATTTTTCATTCCGACAAATATACCATTCCTGCCGGCCAATTCGGCACCCACGTCGACGCCCCGGGTCACTTCGTCCAAGGAGCGCGCACGCTGGACCAAATGACGCTGAAGGAAATGGTATATCCCCTCGTCGTCGTCGATAAATCGGCAGCCTGCGCGGCAAATGCCGACTACGAACTGACCATTGCCGACCTTCAGGAATGGGAACAGGAGCACGGCCCCATTCCTGAAGGCGCCTTTGTCGCCTTCCGGTCCGACTGGTCCAAGCGGGCAGACATGAACAATTACGATGAAAACAACCAGCCCCATTATCCCGGCTGGAAGCTGGACGCGCTACATTGGCTCGTCGAAGAACGCCGCATCGGCGCGATCGGACACGAAACAGCCGACACAGACGCCCCCGGAGCCAATGTCAACTTTGCCGGCGAAGTCTATATCTTAGAAACGGATCGGCTGCAAGTCGAACTCATGACCAACCTCGACGCCCTTCCGCCGACAGGAGCCGTCATCTTCGTCACCTTCCCCAAGGTAAAAAACGGCGTCGGCTTCCCAGCGCGGGTCTTTGCCGTCTACCCAAAAGAATAACTCCATCAGAAGAAGAAATGGTTTCGGCCATTTCTTTTTTTTGCCCTCTTGCCACACGCGCCGACAGCCCTTCACAAAAATTTAAATTATTTCTCCAAAAAGTATTGACAAAACATCCATCTCCGCATATAATAACAGAGTACTCGCCACTATAGCTCAGCTGGCAGAGCATCTCATTCGTAATGAGAGGGTCGTAGGTTCGAATCCTATTAGTGGCTCCAAAACCATAAGGAACTCCATTGTTACCGCAGTGGGGTTCTTTTTTTATGCTATTTTCTCGTATGTCTATTCAGCAACAGGAATGAACTGTCCTGCCCAATGCTGCCCCATGATGTCGGCACATTTGTTTTTGAGTATGTCCGTTTGTGCTTCATCAGCGTAGTAATATGGCATTTTGTCGCTTTTCCAGCCGCCTTGTTTCTTCATGGCTTCCAAGGGTACACCTTCCAATACTAAACGTGTCGCAAAGGCACGACGGCAGGAATGAGGACTAATAGGCTTCGTAATGCCTGCTTTCTCTTTCCATCGTGTAAACGTTCGATTGAAATTCCTTGTACTCTCCATTTTGTCCTGTCGCTTTTGTGCAATGATATATGTTCGGCTGTTTCGCTGTGTATGCTCTTTGTAGTAGAACATCAAATCCACCAGAACGTGCGGGACAGCTACATTTCTATATCCTTCCAGTGTCTTCATGAACTTTTCTACAGTGTGTTTTCCCTTACTGGCGGATACTTTCTTATTGATGCTGATATACCATTGCCCTGTATCTTCATCTTGAAAAACATCATCCCATGTCAAAGCCAGCAGTTCGCCTTTTCTCATGCCACACATCAACAGGATAGGAATAGCAATCCAATAATGATGATCTTTACACACCTCAAAGAGCTTTCTTGCTTCTGTGTCTGTAATGGTCGGGCGCTTTTTCTTCTGCCTGATCTTCGGCAAATGCACCCCGTCACATGGATTCTTAGGGATTAGCTCCCGCACGTTTACAGCCTCATTAAGCGCAATAGACAAAACACGGACTATATCATGAATTGTACTGTCAGTAACGCCTTTAGCCTTTAGATGCTTCACAAATGCTGACACGGTATTATACGAGACATCCATGATTGTTTTACCTTCAAAGAATGGCTTTATGTGATTCCTGTACCGCCCTTCGTAGTTCTCGTATGTCTTTTGTACTATGTCTATCCCGTGTTTAGCTTCCAGCCATTCCGTCATATAGTCATTGACAAGAATATGGCTTCCTTCCCATTGCTTCGCCTGTACAGGTGCGATATTCTGGGAAATGAGTTTCGCCATTTGCATTAATTGTTCATTGTCGAGTTTCACTGCTGATGATTCATTATGTTGTGTCATCATATCATTCTGTCATCCCTTCGTATATAAAAAGGACGACACAACATAGAAAAGCAATCTCGCCTTTACTATATCATGCCGTCATCAAAATATAAAGACACACAAAAAAAGAGAGCCAACACGGTATATGCTGGCTCCCTATGGATGCGGTCGTATCCATTTGTCTCTGTGTGTCTTTTTTCTTGATAAAATAGCGATTTACAAAATTGAAATATCCTTCAAGGGTAATTACACCTAAAGAGAGGGATATATGTTTTTTCTCCCTAAATTTAGGAGAATACAGACAAAAAATAATATGTCATGCATGTTTCCTTAGACGTGCCGCCCTCTCTTTCTTCTGTTCATCGGTTAATGTCATTTTCTTCGTCCTAAAGGTCAATAAACTTTTGTCGGCTACATACTCAACAGCATACAGGCCGCCCTTGTCGGTGTATTCCTTTGCTCGTGGATATTTTTTGTCTAGCAAGGTTACCATCGTAGTGTCTGCCGTGTAAATTCTCATGGTGTCGCCTGCGCGGTCAAATACGATAGTTGTCTCCTGTTCCTCCAGTGTTCGGGGTGCTAATTTCGTCGTAAGCATTTTCTATACCTTCTTTCCATGTGTCTGCATAAAAGAAGAGCCGCAGGGGCGGGGTTTCTCCTACGGCTCCGCTTCACTACCTACTTACTCACTCTATTTCTGTTTCTTCTGGTATTCTTTCATCTCTACGATGTCGTCAAGGGTAGAATGCAGTCCCTTCTCATCCTCAAAGGTGAAGAAGTGAACTCCCGTATCCAGTAAGGGGGCCCCTTCAGAAGATTCTGCCAGCTGTTCAAGTGTCACGTCATGCACCCCGATGATTTCGTCGAGATTCGTAAAGGCCCCACTGTAGGCGAAAGCGTCCTTGAGGGCGGCATAATAGAAGTACGTGGCGATGATAGAGAACTGCTTACTGGTTACATCGGCAAGCTTTTCCATGTCTTCGGCGTTCTCCGCAGCCTTCTTCATGAGTTCGTACCGTTCCATGCTTAGCCCTGTGAAATGGTCAGCGTCGGCGAGGTCGTACATGTGTTTTTGCAGGAACGCCGTTGTTATTGCCTGCTGGAGCTGTTTCCGTTCTCTTACTTCTTGCGCGTACATTTCATAGGGGACTTGTGCGGCAGTAGCTACTTTTGCGGCTGTGTCTTTCGTGTTAGTGGTGTTTTTTGTTGTCATAGTATTTCTCTCCTTTGTGATCGCATTTTATTTAAACTAACGAATTAGTTAGTTCTTTGGATATAGTATAGCTAACGTTTTAGTTAGTTGTCAAGAAAAATGAATACATGTTACAATCAAGATAATAAATCTACATGAAAGGGGGATTTTCATGAACATTCATGAACTACTAAAGCAATACGCTAAAGAACAAGGGATGACCTTGAAAGAAGTGGCCGAAAAGGTTCCCGTATCCTATGAAGGAATGTTGAATAAATTCCGCCGTGGTTCTATGACAGTTAAAGACCTTGAAAAACTTTTGGACGTACTGAATAAAGAGCTGTACATCAGAGACAAAAAGCCGTAGGGTGCTCCCGATTGTCTTTTACTGAAAATTTGCCTGTAGAACCTAATCTACAAACCTAACGCATGTCGGGGTATACCAACATACCTAAAAGGGTCGATGTGTCTTTTATTCTACTAACTGTAGTAGCCTGCTCACAAAAAACAGCAAATTATGAAACAGGCTGATACTGCGCAAGAGCTTTCAAGGTATCTTTCTTTCCTTCTGCCTGCAATTCTTTCAAGATGTCCTCGGCGTTCACCTTCTGGAAAAAGCCCTGTACTTCTTGCTCCCGAACATAATTCACCTTCCGCCCGTCGTAGCAACTCCGCAGGGGGCACTGTGCCGGATTTCCATACCACCTCTTCACCCAATAACTTTTTAACTCTTTGACAATTTGAGAGCAAGGGGAGCCGTACAGTATCACATGGACATGCCAAGCCCCCAGACGGCCGCCTTGCGAACGGTGAATATTGCTGATAGCGGCGTAGACAACATACTGCCAGCCTCTTACTCTGGCTTTCCTCCGTAGACTTTCCAGAGCGTTTTTCATAGCCTTCTGTAAATCTTCCTGTGTCACGTCTTTGTGTCTTTTCCTGAATCCACCTTCAAGGCAATTCTTTGTAGTCAAATCCAACGAATAAAGCAAGTATTTTTTCATCTGTAAATCTCCTTCCTTTTGTCTTTTAGCACGGTTTCTCCCTTCAATAAATCCCAGTGAGCCCAGTAAATAGCCAGTTATTCCATGACTTAATTTTAGGAATGTCCTTTGCTGAGGGATAAGCTGAGGAACACCCCAAGATTCATACTCCAGAGTAACCCAGTAGAACCCCATCAAACCCATGACACAATGGAAGACATGGATAGCCTCTCTTGCTCTCTCTTACCCATGAGAATAGAGGGGAATAGCTCACGGCCACCTCTGGAACTCCCCCACGAATAACTACCTAACTATCCTCCTCCTGTACCTCCTCCTTTGCCATTACTACTACTACCTTCTAAAATAGATAAATCAAAGAAATACTTTACTACACTAAAGGATTCTGAAATATCAACTTGACATCTCTTTCCATATCAATTAATCATAGCTTTCTAACGGAGAATCTGACCGTGCTATTTTCTCCATAACGGGGGACAATTTATTCTAAAGTTTTAGGGGACAAAACATTATATTATTTCCTAAACAACATAAAATTCTTTTCATCTGTTATTTTAATTGTTAATATTTTTAATCATATCCTCTCTCATAAAAGAACGTTTAGTTTTATTTAGAGACAAAAAAGAGTCAACCGCTACTTTTCAGCTGACTCTGTGATTTGGATTCGATATGCAATTAGTAGTAGTAAAAGAACGTTCATTCCCCCTGAATGGGTGAGTATAGTTACGCCCAAATTTGAGCTAAACAGTTTCTTCCAATTTTGGAAAAATCCCTGTTTGCTTACCAAAAATAGGAAACAAAGACATGCCCAAAGGTTTACCGCTCAATTTTGCGCAGTGGACACGCTCTATTTTTCTTTGTCTTCCGCAAACCACCTATACAATACAGTACGGGAAACCCCGCACCTTTTAGCGAGTTCCGTCGCCGTCATTCCTCTAGTCTTGTAAATCTGGTACCATTTCGCCCACTGCGGCGGTTTGTCTTTCGCCTTGCGCCCTTTATACTTCCCTGCCTTCTTTGCCTCTGCTATGCCTTCCCGTTGCCGCTGTAACATGAGTTCCCGTTCGAACTGGTTAATACTGGCGATCATCGTCAGCATAAGCCTGCCCTGCGGTGTGTCTGTATCGAACTTTTCCTTTAAACTGACAACACGCACGCCCTTATTCTTCAGCTCCGTAATGATATTCAGTAAATCCTGTGTACTCCTGGCGAGGCGGCTGTATTCATTCACGTACAGCGTGTCACCTTCCCGCAAGTAATCCATGCAGGCGGTGAGCTGTGGGCGGTGTCTATCCTTGCCGCTACATTTGTCTACATACACCTTTTCCAGTGCGGCGATTCCTTCGAACGCTGTTTCCTGTCGTGTCGTGTGCTGTTCTGCTGTCGATACCCTGATGTATCCTATATTAGCCATGTCCATTTCCTCCTTCTTCTGTGTCTGAAGCATAGCATGAAGCGGAGCAAGGTGTCAAGATAGAATTTAAAATGTTATGGACAAAATGTAAAATAAATACTAAAAACGGCCCTATTGAAACATATTTCGAGTGTACAGTTAGGGCATGCCCTATATGAACACCAAGACAAGAGAGGCAGGACAAGGATTGTATCCTTACTGCTGAAGATAGTTCGAATAAAAGGGAACGCCCCCCTGCTGTGTCTTTCATACTCAAATCATGGGGAGCTACGGGGAAAACGGGGATTTTCAAGGAATTAATCAGGGCTTCACAATTTTTAGCAATTTCAATATACCCCCACCCTTAGAGAATTATTTTCTATTGACATCTGTGTCTTGTATCCTGTATCATTTTCCCGTAGGCATTACACAAACAACGGCAGGCGGTTATATCGCCCCTATCCATTTCTGAATGAATGGGGGTGATGCCCATGAACGAGACAAACGTAACACTATTACTTTTGATTCTCTTAGTGGTTCTCTTACAAAAGAAATAACCGCCCGTAGCGTCCAAACTTTAGGCGGTTAAATCTCGTCAAGTATAGGGGCTATAACCGTTTGTCGGTGTAATGCCTCATTTTTATTTCACTTTCATTATATCCAGTATTGAAACAGGAGTCAAGCAGGAAAAAATCCCTTCATGCATAAAATAGCAAGCACTTCCTGTCTGGGTGATCTTTCAAATTTCCGTTCTAAGCGATTTTTAAGAGGTAACACGATAAAAGCGTCATGCACCGCATAAAAATTCCTTACAGCGGAAATTAGAGCATTTTTTAATTTCGAGATATTTTTCTATGCTGTGTCGTCGAACAAATATTTGAGCCAAAGCTTCGTAATGAGAGGGTCGTAGGTTCGAATCCTATTAGTGGCTCCAGAAAACATGCGGGTTCCCGGAATCGGGAACCCGTTTTTTTGTGCAAAATGTACTTGGAATGTACCTTGTAATAACTTTATAGGTATAATGTCGTATCATGTTTTTGTTAAATAATCGGATACTACTGCTGTTGCCGGGAACAGCCATTACTATAAATGAATTGATTATTTATTAATTGTATTCTATTTATATACCATTTACTTTATCCCTTATTTTTCAACGGTGAATTGTCAAGCTAAGTACAATGTTTTAATGGCAGACTTCATAAGGTGTTTTATATCCCCAGCATGTTTGCAGCCGAAGATTGAGCTCTGTAAAGACAGGCTGCATATAGGTTCCTGAAATAGTCGTGATATCCATCCCTTTTGTAAAATACTCCCGCACCATCCCTTTGTATTTTCATCGCTGTCATGGCTGACACGGCAGCGTAAAACTGCGAAGAGGCTGGCCTTTCCATACCCGAAGCATTGCGTCATTGATAGCTCGCGCCATTTTGTTTGCTGCTTTGCCGCCTGACAAATACCGGTTTTTCCCGGCTGTCAACGTTACCAGACATGCGTAAGCCTTGCCCTTAGCTTGTAACTTCCTCATTCGTTTTACCCGCTTATGGCTCTGTCATATCCAGCCGCGGCATGTGACATTGAGAATTTGCGTCCTTCCGTTCCTTTACATTTGCACCTGCCAAACGCAGGTTCGATGCATTCCTTTCTATAAATAGAATTAAAATATCAAGGGGCTGCCGCACGGTAACAGTGCGGCAGCCCCTCATGTTGCTACGATTTATATTGATTTTAAATACAGTGCATACGCTGTTGCACGGGATTTCACAAGAATAGCATAAAATCATACCGCATGGGCAATACTCTTTTTTTGATGAAATTCCGGCTTGCAGTATCAGAACTCATTCTCCGCAGGGCGGTTCAGAGGCATCTTGAGCCACCACCACTTGAAGATGCGGTTGACAAGGATACAAGCCGCAAAGATCACAATATAGAGGATAATAAATTGCCAGTGCTGGCCGCAGAGAAGCATACTGGGGGCCATGGACCAAGCAAACATTTCAAAGGGAGTGGTCAGCGGCCCGGCCAAGGCAGTATCGTTTAGGGTCTTGGACTTGTTTTCCGGGTCCACGATGCGCAGCAGGATAAAGCCGATGGCAAACACACCAGTGGAATAGCCCCACACGAAGAGGGAACGCTCAAACCAGCTGCCTTTATTCATGGCAGCGCCAAAGTACATCAGGGTAAGCACTACCAGCACCATGCCGAACAGCAGCAGCAACAGCAGCGGTATAGCGTACTCCACAATAACGGAGATCTTGATAGAGGCGATACCGAAAAACACCAGATAGTCCGTGGCTGTGCCGGAGATACGGCTGATGACCGTATTGTCCATGTAATGCCCTACTCCAGTTTTTTGGAAGCACAGGAACATAGCCATGCCAATGAGGAAGGCCAGCAAATAGCTGGGCAGGTCCAATCCTATGGCGTCCTTAATCCACCCGTTGGCCAAGAAGCCTGCGCCGGAAGCTATCAAAAGCAGGGCCAAATGCCAGGCCAGGGGATCCAGCACTACGGAGGCGACGGTCTCCTTACCCATAGAGCCCCGATTCTTCTCATCCTTGATCAGGCCGGTCTTCAAGTCTCCGGAGATGTACTGGAAGCTCTCAATATACTTGGTCCAGCCTCGCTTGGTTCCGATCTTGATAAAGAACAGCCCTCCGAAGATGCCGGACAGGATGCCCACCGTGGCGCAGGTCATCCCAATGTCGGTGGCGTCAGTAAAGCCCAGCTCCGCCATGGCAGATCCCACTGCAGCGGCGGTGCCGTGGCCGCCGGAGAATCCGGAAGCCAGCAGAAATCCAAAGCCGTAGTTGATCTCCGGGAACAACTCGGAAATCACCAGCACCCCAAATAAAGGCGCAAAGGCAAACTGAATGGCCTGGGCCAGCACTTTATAAGAGAAATAGGAGCCAACCCGCTCCACCTCAGACTTGAATTTGGTCTTGGAAAAGGAAAATCCCCCCATGCCCACGGCCGCAAAAATCAGGATGATCAGCACGCCGGGATAACTGCCAATGGAGTTGGAGAAGGGCAGCACGTTCAACCCCTGATTCCCCAGGACCAAAGCGATAAAACCGGCAATCATGCTGGCCGGCACAAAAAATTTCTGAACCAGAGGCACCTTGGCCCGGATTAACTGTCCAATCACAATAAACAGCGAGGCAAAGGCAAAGTCCAGTAAAAAGTCGTTGACGCTCATAAAATTCCTCCCATGAAATAAAATAAAGGGAAAGTCCCGCCGGGGTGGTTCTCCTCAGCAGGACTTTCCCAAACTCGCCAAGCTCTCCACACAGAGGGCTGCGAGTATGCTTAGAGCTGAATGAAGTTTTCCGAACGGGTATTCGTAGTGCGGGGAGCGGGATCCAGTTCCCGATCCGCTATCCCCAGAATATCTTCAGGGCGAATCCAGGGCCGGTTTTGGATAGCGCTGGTTTCCTCATGGGTGAGGTATCCCTGATAGGTAGTCAAGCTGCGCCGAAGGAATCCGTCCCGGGCGCAGGCCTCTGCTACCCCGTTGTTCAAAATGGAACGGAAGTGGGGAAGCACTGAGGCAGCATAGGCGATGGAGGTCGACTGGGCAATGGCGCCGGGGATGTTGCTGACGCAATAGTGAACCACGCCCTCCTCGATATAGCGGGGATCGTCGTGAGTGGTTTCGTGGAACGTCTCAATAGCGCCTACGTCGTTGCTGATATCTACGATGACGGAGCCCTTCTCCATGGAGCGGACCATTTCCCGGTCGATCATGTACTCCGTGGCGTTCTTGGGCCAGCGCACGCAGTTATATACTACGTCGATTTCCGGCAGAAGCTTTTTCAGGTTGTACCGGTTGGAAATCTGGGTATTGATTTCCTCGTTGAACTGCTGGGAAATATCCCGCAAAGTGCCGATATTTATGTCCATCACGGTCACCCAGGCCCCCAAGGCGTGGAGGACAGAGACACAAGCCCGGCCCACGGTACCGCCGCCCAGTACCAGAGCTTTGACGCCAGGCGCGCCGCCCAGGCCGTTGACAAATTTTCCCTTGCCCCCGTGGATAGACAACAGGGAATCAAGACCCATCAAGGCCCCCATTTTGCCAGCTGCCTCACAGTTAGGGGAGCCATACCGATGGCTGTCCTCAGCGCTGAAAGAGATGCACTTGCTGTCTAAAAGGGCCTGCACTTCTTGGGGATGAGCGGCAGGATGGATGCAGGTCAGAATAATCTGATTCTCCCGCAGCAGGGGAAATTCACAGGGCTCCAGTTCCTTGACCTTGGTAACAAAGTCACATGTCCCATAGATCTCTTCCATGGTGTCCACCAGTTTAGCGCCCTCTTTCTCATACTGCTCGTCCGAAAAGCCCGCGCCGATACCGGCGCCGCGCTGGACGTAGACCTCGTGGCCGTCGCCCACAATGGCGCCGACTTCCGCAGGTGTA
>OGCN01000311.1_pt1 | contig 85064 bp, 83 predicted proteins | sample 1570181 | NCBI WGS metagenome assembly OGCN01 (sample SAMEA4370584, study PRJEB24528) | human gut metagenome | reverse complement strand
GCTGGGTTCAGAACGTCGTGAGACAGTTCGGTCCCTATCTGTCGTGGGCGCAGGAAATTTGAGAAGAGCTGTCCTCAGTACGAGAGGACCGGGATGGACGCATCAATGGTGGACCAGTTGTCACGCCAGTGGCATAGCTGGGTAGCTAAATGCGGAAGGGATAAACGCTGAAGGCATCTAAGTGTGAAACCCACTTCAAGATGAGATTTCCCATTGCGCAAGCAAGTAAGACCCCTTAAAGACGATAAGGTAGATAGGTCAGGAGTGTAAGCATGGTGACATGTTAAGCGGACTGATACTAATAGGTCGAGGGCTTGACCGAAAAGGCAAGCGAGCTTGAAAGAAGAAAAACTACTGTCTGGTTTTGAGTGTCCTGAAGACACTTGACAAGAAGAATCTGGTAATGATAGCATGATGGACACACCTGTACCCATTCCGAACACAGAAGTTAAGCATCATCGCGGCGAAGATAGTACATTGTGCGAAAATAGCTCGTTGCCAGTTCCTTTTTTTTTTTACGTTTTTTTATTCATCAAAAAAGGTTCTCCTGTATGAGAACCCTTATAACATATTTTCTAATTCTTTTAAATCATGGATAATATAATCAATTTTTATGGATGCTTTATCATGTTGTGGATTATACCAACATGTATCAATTTGTGCATTTATACCGCCTTGCATATCACTTGTAAGAGAATCACCGATAATAAGTGCTGTATCTTTATCAAAGTGTTCAATATGTCTAAAACAGTAATCAAAAAACTCAATTTTAGGTTTTTGGTATCCAATTTCTTCAGATATAAAAATATCTTTAAAATATTTATTTAAATCTAATAACTTTAATCGATTATATTGTGTACTAGCCACGCCATTTGTCACAACATAAAGATCATATTTTTTAGAAAGATATTCTAATATTTCAATGGCATGTTTAATCAAATACGTACCATGCCCTAAATTCCATTGATATTCATCTTCAAATGCAACACCATCTTCATTAATTCCAAGTTTATTAAATAATTTAACAAAACGCGTATAAACTACTGTTTTTTTATCAATTAATCCTAATTCAAAATCTTTCCATAATTTTGAATTTATTTCTTCATAAATTTCAAATATTTCTGATGTTAATTCTAAATGATGATCACTAAATGTTTTATGCATAGCATAGTCTTCAGCTTTTTTAAAATCAAGTAAAGTACCATCTATATCAAATAAAAGTGTTTTATATTCTTTCATAAATTCCTCCTAGGTCTTTATTATATAGAAAAGTTTAAAAAAATAAATAAAAAAGTGTATACACCATAAATAATCAGTTAAATATTATTTATAAAATAACTTATTACTTTTTTTGAATTTTTGTTATATATTTAGATAAGATATTTTACTATATTTTTATGAAAGAAAGGAGATGCAAAATGGGCATTTTTTTAGCGATAGATCTTAAATCATTTTATGCTTCTGTCGAATGTATTGAAAAAGGTTATGATCCTTTAGATACAAATCTTGTTGTTGCTGATGCTAGCAGGACAGAAAAAACAATTTGTCTAGCTGTTTCTCCTTCTTTAAAGAAATATGGTATTTCAGGTAGAGCAAGATTATTTGAAGTAATCCAAATCATTAACAGAGAAAATAATAAAAGGTTAAAAGAAAGTCATTATTTTAATGGTGAATCATGCTTAGAAAGTAAACTACAAAAAAATAAACATTTAAAAATAGCTTATGAAATAGCAACTCCAAGAATGTCCCATTATATGAAGTGGAGCCAAGAAATATATAAAATTTATCTTAAATATGTTTCTCCTGAAGACATTCATGTTTATTCAATTGATGAAGTTTTTATGGATATAACACATTATACTCACATTTATCAAAAAACACCTAAAGAGTTAGCTTCCCAAATTTTAAGTGATATTTATGAAACAACAGGCCTTATAGCGACAGCAGGAATTGGTACGAATTTATATTTATGTAAAGTCGCAATGGATATAGTTGCTAAGCATATAAACAAAGATGATAATGGGCAACGTATTGCCTTACTTAATGAAGAAAGATATCGAAAGTATTTATGGAATCATCGTCCAATCACTGATTTTTGGCGAGTAGGGAAAGGATATGCTAAAAAATTAGAAAAAGAAGGACTTTATACAATGGGAGATATCGCAAAATGTTCACAAGGTGCAGAGAATGAATATTATAATGAAAAACTTCTTTATGATTTATTTGGTGTTAATGCTGAGTTACTTATTGACCATGCATGGGGTTATGAATCATGTACAATGAAAGATATTAAAAATTATAAACCCGAAAGAAATAGTATTGGAACAGGTCAGGTATTAAGTCGTCCTTATAATTTTGAAAAAACAAAATTGATTGTTAAAGAAATGTTAGATTTGTTAGCACTTGATTTAGTAGAAAAAGGATTAGTAACCAATCAAATTGTTTTAACGATTGGTTATGATAAAGATAATGAATATCATGGAGAAATGATGATTGATCGTTATAATCGAAAGATTCCTAAACATGCACACGGAACAATCAATTTAGAGCGTTATACTTCATCATCAAAATTGATAATTAAAGAAGTAATAAAGAAATTTGATGAAATAGTAAATAGGAATTTATTGGTTAAAAGAATCAATATTTCAGCATCCAATGTTTTATATGAAGATAAAGTAAAAGATATGATTTATCATCAACAATTGAATTTATTTACAAATCATCAAAATATAAATCAAAAATATGAAAAAGAATCTTTAGAAAAAGAAAAGAATTTACAAAAAGCAACTCTTAAAATCAAACAAAAATATGGTAAAAATGCAATTCTTAAAGGAATGAATTTAGAAGAAGGAGCAACAACAAGAGAAAGAAATGAAATTATAGGGGGACATAAAGCGTAATGGCCACAATCAAAAATATTCATGATTATAGTGATATCATAAATCTTCCTTATAAAAAATCTAAAAAGTATAAACATATGTCTCAAAAAAATCGTGCAGCACAGTTTGCTCCTTTTGCTGCTCTTACAGGACATAAACAACTTATTCAAGAAACCCAAAGGCTAACAGAAGATAAAAAGGAGCTTGATGAAAATAAAAAAAGTATTTTAAATCAAAAATTACTTTATTTTATAGAAACTAAAGAAAAGATAAAAATTACTTACTTCAAAAAAGATCAAAAAAAATCAGGTGGAGATTATTTGACGACCATTCAAAGAATAAAAAAGATAGATTCAATTTATCAAACAATTACTCTTCAAAATGGTCAAATTATTAAAATGGAAGACATTTATGAAATCGAACAATAGGTCATATTCGTTGAATCCCTTATTTATTAGAGATATAATATTTGTAAGAAAGAAGGGGTGAATATGAAGGATATGAACGCATTAAATCATAAGTTACAAACCATGACAAGAAAGGAGTTAGGGGCAATTTGTAAATCACATAATTGTAAAATCAATGATGATAATTTATCGATTGCTTTACATTTGATGAAGAATAATCCTTCATCAATCCTAATCGAAGAATATCAAATTATATTTCTTATTGAATTAAAGAAAGAAACTTCTAAAGAAATATCAGATGAATTCGAAGATATCTTAAAACATGATTTCATTCATGAAATCGAATTACTTCATTAATAGCACATAAGTGCTATTTTTGTTTAATCAAAATGCTATTTATATGCTATAATGATGAATTGAGGAGAAATTTATGAAAAAAATTGAAAATACCGTTATAGGCCTTATTTTGATCATTATTGGAGTTATTATCGGACTAAATGCTTTTCATATTACAAATATAGATTTATTCTTTGATGGATGGTGGACATTATTTATTATTGTTCCTTGTTTTTTTGGTTTATTTAAAGATCAAGATAAAACAGGAAACATCATAGGTTTGATTGTAGGTATCTATTTATTGCTTTATTGTCAAGGATTAATAAATTTTCAATTTGCATGGAAATTAGTGGTTCCTGTTATCTTTGTATTAATAGGATTGAAAATGATTTTTAAAGATACTTTTAATAAAAAGAAACATCGTCAAAATATTTATGATAATCAGTTATATACAGGTGGAAATTATGATGTTACTTTTAATGGATTGATATTAGATTTATCAAAGGCTTATTTAAATGAGGAAACGAACATTACGATTTCAACTTTGTTTGGTGGGGTTGATTTATATTTGCCAGATGATGTAAATATTCAAATACAATCATCTAATTTTTTAGGTGGTGTCGATCTTCATAAAAGAGAAAATAAAATAGAAAATACAAAAGTTATTTATCTTAATGCACGTTGTATTTTTGGTGGTATAAATATTAAATAAAAGGAGTCAATAGAATGGAAAGAAATTATCCAGAAATTATTATTTCAGATGAAGGTGTTACTTGGCTTGATAAAGGTCAAATGTGGATGTATAAAAATAATTTAGAACAATGTGATCCTCAAATAAAAAATGGTGAACTTGTTGATATTGTTACAAATAAAGGAAGATATTTAGGAACAGGTTTTATTTCTTTAAAAAGTCATATTACGGTACGTATTTTATCTAAAGATAGAAAAGAAATAATTGATCGTGAATTTTTTAAAAAGAGAATTCAACAAGCTTATGATTTTAGAAAAACTGTTGAAGGAGATAATTTATCTAATTGTCGTTTAATTTTTGGAGAAGCTGATTTATTACCTGGACTTGTGATAGATCGTTATAATGATATTTTAGTAAGTCAAATCAGTTCTTATGGTTTAGAACAAATTAAAGATATGATTTATGAAATTGTTTTAGATGTCTTAAAAGCAGATGGAGAAGATGTTAAAGGTATTTATGAAAGAAATGATATCCAAATTAGAACTAAAGAAGGTTTAGAACAATATAAAGGCTATTATAAAAATAAAGATTTACCTACACAAACAATTATTAATGAAAATGGTTTATTATTACATGTAGATGTTGAAAATGGACAAAAAACAGGATATTTTTTAGATCAAAAATCAAATCGTTATTTACTTAGAAAAATTGCTCATGGAAAACGTGTCGTTGACTGTTTTAGTCATACAGGTGGTTTTGCCTTAAATGCTGCTATGGGAAATGCTAGTCATGTTGTTTCTGTTGATGTTTCTAAAACAGCATTAGATCAAGGCTATCAAAATGCTAAACTTAATCATTTAGAAGAAAAAATTGATTTTGTACAAGCAGATGTCTTTGATTATTTAGATGAATTAAAAGAAAATGAATTTGATATAATTGTTTTAGATCCACCAGCATTTACGAAATCAAGAAGAACTGTTCAAAAAGCTTATAATGGTTATAAAAGAATCAATAAACAAGCAATGAAAGTTTTAAAAAATGGAGGATATCTTATTACATGTAGTTGTTCACGTTTTATGGAAACAGCTAATTTTGAAAAAATGTTAAGAGAAGCTGCAAGTGAAGCAGGCGTTGTTTTAAAACAAGTTTCTGTTACTCAACAAAATGCAGATCATCCTATTTTATGGACAATGGAAGAAACATCTTATTTAAAATTCTATATTTTCCAAATTATTTAAGAGTTAGATTTTTTCTGACTCTTTTCTAAATTATTTCCTTGGAAATAATTTATTGCAACAAAATAACAGAAAGAATATAATACATATTGGGTGAAAAAGATGGATAAAAGTACAAATGCGGTTGCTTATGCACCGGGATATTATATTCGAGATATACTTACAACTTTAAATATCTCTTATAACGATTTTGCACAAAAGATGGATATGAATCTAGATGAAGTGACACAACTTATTTTAGGGGAATGTGAACTTAATGAAGAAATTGCTAAAAAATTAGAAGCATTCTTTCATGTGGAGGCATCACGTTGGCTTACTTTAGAAAAGCAATATCGTATGACAAAGAAATGATTTCATTTCTTTTTTCTTTGTCAAAATATGCTTTATAAGCATAATATTATCTACAATAAAAGTATTGGAATAATAAAAATAAAGAAGATAAAATATCACTATACATTTAAGTTATAGTAGATTGCACAATTATTATTGTACATCTTGAATTAAAAGAAATAGAATAGTAAACAGGAGGGATAATATGAAGAAAAAGAAAACATTTGATATGTTAAATGGTTCTATTTGGAACAAGCTCATACTTTTTGCTTTACCATTAGCAGCAAGTAGTATTTTACAACAATTATTTAATGCAGCAGATGTTGCTGTTGTCGGAAGTTTTGCAGGAAGCGGGGCATTAGCTGCCGTTGGAGCAAATGGTCCAATCATTAATTTACTTGTTAACTCATTTGTAGGGTTATCAATAGGTGCTAATGTTGTTATTGCATCATTTATAGGACAAAATGATGAAAAGAGAACATCACTTGCAGCACATACTTCAATTTTAATGTCGGTGATTATTGGAATTGTTTTATTGTTTGTAGGATTCTTTTTCGCAAGACCTATTTTAGAGTTGATGTCAACACCAGATGATATTATTAATCTTGCAGAAGTATATTTAAAAATTTATTTTATTGGGGTTCCTTTTGTCATGCTCTATAACTTTGCTGCAGCTGTTTTAAGAAGTAAAGGAGATACTCAAAGACCACTTATTGCATTATTTATTGGTGGAGTCATTAACATTATTTTAAATTTATTCTTTGTTGTTGTTTTACATATGTCTGTAGAAGGAGTAGCTATTGGAACTGTTGTTTCTAATATCTTTAGTTCTATGATGTTACTTTATTGGTTAATACATGAAACAGATGCTTTAAGAATTGATTTAAAAGAATTAAAAATTAATGGAAGAATTTTAAAAAGAATTGCGAAAATTGGGGTTCCAGCTGGTTTACAAGGTATGGTTTTCTCTATTTCAAATGTTTGCATTCAATCATCATTAAATGCTTTAGGATCAGATGCTATTGCAGCCAGTTCAGCAGCTTTAAACTATGAATATTTTGCTTATTATATATTAAGTTCATTTGCTCAAGCTGCGGTTACATTTATTGGACAAAATTATAGTGCTAAAAAATATGACCGTTGTAAAAAGATTACACTTCAATCTTTCTTATTAGGGGGAGCAACAACAATGGTTGCTTGTATGATATTTGTAATCTTTGATCATTTCTTTATTAGTTTCTTTACATCAGATGCTTCAGTAGCTAGTTTAGCTTATACAAGAATGAAAATTATTTTACCATTCCAATTCCTTAACATGTCAATTGAAGTTTTCTCAAGTGTAATGAGAGGTGTTGGTTATTCAAGTGTTCCAGCAGGTATTTGTGTTGCGGGAATTTGTGGAGTAAGACTTGCTTACTTATATACAATTTATCCATCAATTGCCTCATACGATCATTTATTAATCATTTATCCAATTAGTTGGTTTGTTACTGTATTAGCACTAGCACTTGTTTATTTCATTCATGTACGCCCAAAAGTTTATCATCATCAAGCAGCCAATTAAGGCTGCTTTTCTTATCTCTACGATACGTTTGTTTACATTTTGTATGAATATACATAAAATGCAAGTGAGGTGAAAGTTATGAATCAAGAAAAAATAGGAAGTTTTATTGCTCAAAGAAGAAAAGATAAAAAGCTTACACAAGCTAAACTTGCAAGCTATTTAGGAATTAGTGATCGGACAATTTCTAAATGGGAAAGAGGAAAGGGTCTACCAGATCCTATGTATATGTTAGAACTCTGTCAAATATTAGATATTTCAGTCAATGAGCTGTTAACGGGAGAATTTATCGAAGAAAGAAATTATCAACAAAAAGCAGAAGATAATTTATTAATGATGGCCAATCAGGAAGTAAAACAAACAAAGAAAATGTTCTTTTATGAAAATGTTATTGGCATTGGTTCAACGAGTATCTTTTTGATTTTAATTTTTATGTCTGTTTATTTTGTTGAAAACAGTGTATTAAAAGTCATCTTGTTTATCTTAAGCTTTATCTTTTTGATTATTGGTGTATCAATTGCTTTAAAAATAGAAACAGAAGAAGGCTATTATGAATGTCAAAAGTGTCATCATAAATATATTCCAAGCTATCAACAAGTTTATTTTGCAATGCATTATGGAAGAACAAGATATATGAAATGTCCACATTGTCAAAAAAGAAGTTGGCAAAAAAAGATTTATTCAAAATAAAAATTCGTTATAATAAAGATATAAAAAGAAAAGGAATTTGAAAGATGAATAAACATATAGAAAAAGCAAAAGAATTAAGAAATGCTACACCCATGGTTCATAATTGTGCACAAACAATTATGGAAGTTTATGCCGATGATTTAGGAATCAATAAAGAACTTGCTAATCATTTGGGATGTAACTTTGGTGGTGGTATGAAATGTGGGAGCGTCTGTGGTGCTATTACCAGTGGTTTAATGATTTTAGGAGCAAAAGGAATTGATTCACCAGCAAAAGTGAACCAATTTATCAAAACAATTTCTAATAATCATCATGGACTTATTAATTGTGCAGATTTACTTAAAGAAAATGCAAAGAATGGTGGACAAAAGAAACCTCATTGTGATGGGATGATTCAAGAAGTAATCGAACTTATTGATCAAATGGAGAAAGAAAATGATTGAAGAAATTGAACAAGGCATGATTTTATATACTCAAGGAAATAAAATCAAACATGATGTTGCCCATTTTTTAAAAGTGCATCAATATGCACGTATTATTGGAAAATTAGAGCATTTAGAAAAAAGAGAACAAGAAATACTCGAAGTAGCTGCTATTGTTCATGATATAGCTTGTCCAATGTGTCGTGAAAAATATGGAAATTCTACAGGATATTTACAAGAACAAGAAGGACCAGTTTTAGTAAAAGATTTCTTAAAAAATTATTCTTTAGATGAAGCTTTTATTGAACGTGTGGCTTATTTAGTAGGACATCATCATACGTATAAAGATGTAGATGGTTTAGATTATCAAATTTTATTAGAAGCTGACTTTTTAGTAAATGGTGATGAATCGAATTTCACTAAAGAAGCTATCGAAAAAATGAAAAAGAATGTTTTTAAAACAAAAACAGGAATAGAACTATTAAATCATATTTTTGAATTATAAAATATGTTATAATGAAAGTCCTTGGCAGGGGCGTGAAAAAGCAATGTGAAAACATTGTTTTTTCTTTTTAAGAAATAATTTTGTTTTTTATAAAGGCTTTGTTATAATAGTCGCAAAGGTAGGTAGAAAAATGTATAAATTAATAGCATTAGATTTAGATGGAACATTAACAGATAAAAATAAAAATATTTTAGAAGAAACAAAGCAAGAACTTATTAAATTAGCACAAAAAGGTGTTATTATTGTTTTAGCTTCTGGAAGACCAACAGCTGGTATCTTTAAAGAAGCAAAAGAATTAACTTTAGATCAAGTAGGAGGATATTTATTATCTTTCAATGGAGCAAGAGTTTTAGATTATAAAACAAATGAAGTTGTTTATGAACAAACATTATCAAGTAAAGTTGCTCATGAAATGTATGATCGTGCCAAAGCATTTGGTTTATCACCACTTACATATAACGCTACTGAAATCATTACAGAAGATATTGGAGATCATTGGATTCAATTAGAAAGTTTCACAACAAAAATGAATATTAAACATGTTCAAGATTTTAAAAAAGAAGTGAACTTTGATGTCAATAAAGTATTGATTACTGGAGAACCTGCATATGTGGCTCAAATTTTAGATGAATTCAAAGCTCCATATGAAGGAAAGATGTCTATTTATAGAAGTGATCCTTATTTTATTGAATGTATGGCAAATGGAATTGATAAAGCTGCTTCTTTAGATGTTTTATGTAAGAAATTAGGAATTAAACAAGAAGAAACAATTGCTTTTGGTGATGGTTATAATGATTTATCATTAATTGAATATTGTGGATATGGTGTTGCTATGGAAAATGCTGTAGATGAAGTAAAAGAAAGAGCAAACTACATTACTTTATCTAACAACGATAATGGAATTGCTTATTGTTTAAAACAATTAGAAGAAAAAGGACTTATTTAAACTCTTAAGAAATTAAGAGTTTTTTAAAATGATAAAAAAACAAATCGCTTTTCATAGCACAGAAATAGAAGAAGTGTATACCCTTTATCAACAAGCATTTCCAAAAAATGAACAAATGGATTTAACTCGATTATTTGATGAATTACATTTAGGCGCTATTTATGGTTATTATCAAGAAAATCAACTTGTAGGTTTTGCCATTTTATGTATTCAAAGTCAAATAGCGCATATTTTATATCTTGCTGTAAAAAAAGAATATCGTGATCAAGGTATAGGAAGCTATATTCTTAATGATCTAGCAAAACAATATGATTCTAAAAAGATTATTGTAGATATTGAAAAAATTAAAGATACTTCTAATAAAGAACAAAGAATAAAAAGAAAACAATTTTATTTAAAAAATGATTTTAAAGAAACAGATGTCTTTTATGCTTGGCAAGGAGAAGATTATGTTATTTTAAGTAAAAATGGAATTGTTCAAAAAAAAGAATTTTGGAATTTTTGGGATTCCTTAAAGAAGGAGAAAAAATGAAGTTAGTTGCACCTAAACTATCCTATATAGAAAAAACAAGTTTTGAAGAATGTTTAAAAAAAATGAAATTTCAAGATGTTCATATTGATCAAAATATTCAACAAAGAACAATTATTCAAGATTTAACTTTTGATGGTTGTCTTTTTGAAAATATTGATTTTACTAAAGTTTCATTAAAGCATCTTGATTTAATAGATGTTACTTTTGATAAATGTGATCTATCAAATCAAAATTTTGATCATCAATATTTAAATCGTGTACAATTTAAAAACTGTAAATTAACAGGAACTTCTTTTATTGAAACAAATTTAAAAGATGTTTTATTTGATCATTGTCAGGGACGTTATAGTAATTTATCATCAAGTCAATTGTTAAATGTTATGTTTGATCATTGTGATTTACAAGAAGCATCATTTTATGATGCAAACTTTAAAAAAATACAATTTAATGAAACAAATTTAATACAAAGTGAACTTGCTTCATTACATCATAAAGGATTAGATTTATCTACATGTCAAATACAAGGGGCAATGTTTGATCTAGCAAGTTTAAAAGGATTGATTATTAATGATTTTCAAGCTGTAGATTTAATAGGGATCCTTGGTGTTAAAGTAAAATAAAAATGTTGTCATTTGACAACATTTTTATGCTATATAAGCAAGTAATAATTTTAAAGTATTTTCTACAGCTTGAAGATGTGTTCTTTCCATACCATGACTAGCTGCTACACCTGGGCCAATTAAAGCGCCTTTAATATTTTGACCACCATGTAAAGCGGCTGAAACATCACTGCTGTAATAAGGATAAATATCAATAGCGTATTGTAACTGATGCGTACTTGCAAGTTCAATGAGTTTAGAAGTTAAATCATAATCATAAGGTCCACTACCATCTTTAGCACAAATACTGACATCATATTCACTACAAGCTAAATCTTCACCAATACATCCCATATCTACAGCAATCAATTCATCAATATTAGGATGAATATAACTACTTCCGTGTCCTACTTCTTCATAAGTAGAAATAATAACAATGAGATTATGTTTGGGTTTAATATGATTATTAGCTAAATGCTTAAGTATTCCAAATAAAATAGCGACAGACATTTTATCATCTAAAAAACGTGATTTAATAAAACCAGATGCTGTAATTTCAGTTTTAGGATTATAAGCAATATAATCACCATTTTGAATACCTAAAGCTTGTACATCTTCTTTATTTTTAACTACTTCATCAATTCTTACATGCATATTTTCACAATCTCTCGGTGCACTTTTAGCATCTTTATAAACATGAACAGCAGGATAATTAGAAAGAATTGTTCCTGTATAACATTTACCACTTCTTGTATGAATACGACAATATTCACCATCCAATGTAGGAATAATTGGACCACCAACATTTGTAAAAGCTAATGTGCCATCACTTTTAATACTTCTAACCATTAATCCTAAAGTATCCACATGACCACAAAATCCTACTGTATAATCATCTTGACCTTCAACATAAATTTCTAGATTTCCTTTATTTGTTTGATGCGTATGAAATCCTAAATTCTCAGCTTCTTTTTGACAATGGTGAATGACTTCTTTGGTATATCCAGAAGGACTATCAATTGCCATGATTTCTTTTAAAAAGTTTATGATATAATCATTCATTTTACTACCTCCTAAAGGTATTATATCATAATAAATTGTACTTGATTTCATACAATTTGATTGACAAGTATGTTGGACTTTGTTATTCTTGAAAAGACAAAATAGAAGAATTGGTAGAGGTGCATGAATCAAGAGTAATTGTTGATAATGTTTGGTGACAGTCAACAATGAAAGGGAAACGTGCCGAAGAAAATAACAGCACCAAATGTTATTTATCTGGGAAATTATAAAATATATAATTTCTTGTCACTTTTTAGTGGAGAGCTATCTTGTATGTAAAGTACTTTGATATTCTCAAGGTACTTTTTTTATGGAGGGAAAGAATGAATTATGTAAAGACAATATGGGCTTTATTACCGCCTGTAATCGCAATTATTTTTGCTTTAAAAACAAAAGAAGTTTATATTTCATTACTCATTGGAATTGTTTCAGGAACTTTATTACTAACAAATTTTCATCTTGTTGAAAGTTTAAATTTATTGTTTGATACAGTTGTTAATTGTTTAAGTAAACCTTCTAATATTGGAATTTTAATATTTTTAGTAATGTTAGGAATTATTGTGACTTTAATGACTAAAAGTGGAGGAAGTCAAGCTTATGGAAAATGGGCTAAAAAGAAGATGAAATCTTCTAAACAATCTTTGTTTTCTACTTTTATTTTAGGCGTTGTTATCTTTGTTGATGATTACTTTAACTGTTTAACAGTTGGAAGTGTTATGCGTGAAATCACAGATGAATTTAAAGTTTCAAGAGCAATGCTTGCCTATATTATTGATAGTACAGCAGCACCTGTTTGTATTATTGCACCTATTTCATCATGGGCTGCAGCTGTAAGTGGTTATACCTCAGGGGATGGTTTTCAATTGTTTTTAAATACAATTCCTTTTAATCTTTATGCTCTTTTAACAATTGTCATGGTTTGTTATGTTATTGGCAGTGAGTTTCATCTTGGAAAGATGAAAAAACATGAATTAGCTGCTCAAAATGGCGATGTTTGTTTTGGGGATGATTCTTATCAGACAAATGAAGAAATTTCTTATAATCAAAAGGGGAAAGTTCTAGATTTGATTTTACCTGTTATTGTTTTAATTATGAGTTGTATTATTGGGATGATTTATACTGGAGGATTCTTTGATGGAAAAGATTTAATTACTGCTTTTAGTCAATGTGATGCTTCGAGAGGGCTTGTTTATGGTACATTTGTTACTTTGATCTTTGTCTTTATTTTATATATTCCAAGAAAAATAATTTCTTATAATGAATTTGTAGAATGTATTCCTGAAGGTTTTAAAGCAATGGTTCCGTCTATTTTGATTTTGGTTCTTGCATGGTCTTTAGGAGATTTAGTTTCTAATCAGTTACAAGCAGGGGCATTTGTTTATAATACGTTACAATCTGCTTCTATTTCAACAGCTATTTTACCAGCATGTTTATTTATTGTTGGGGCAGGTCTTTCTTTTTCAACAGGGACATCTTGGGGAACTTTTGGTATTTTGATTCCGATGGCAACTTCTTTATTTCCAGAAGGATCAACAATGTTGGTGATTTCCATTGCTTCCATTCTTGCAGGTGCCGTTTGTGGTGATCATATTTCACCTATTTCAGATACGACAATTATGGCTTCTACAGGGGCGCAATGTAATCATCTTTATCATGTAACCACTCAAATTCCATATGCCTTAGTTGTCGCAAGTGCTTGTTTTATAGGATATCTTGTTGCTGGATTTACACAAAATGTATTATTAACATTATTTGTTGCTTTTGTTTCATTAAGTATCATTATTTTTGTAATTCGTCTTTATCAAAAAAAGAGTTCATAAAAACATTTGAACCTCAAAGTATATTGTGGTATAGTGTTGCGGGTGATAAAAATGAAAAAGAGTAAGATATCTTTAATAATGAAAATCATTGCAGTAGTCGCATCTCTTTATGGAATGTTACAATCATTAGATCATTGGATGTTTTTTACGTATTTTACGAATTTATCCAATATCTTTATAGATATTGTGTTAGTGATTTTCATTATTTATGATCTAAAAAAAGCAAAATATATACCACAAGGGATGTACCTTATTAAATTTATGGCAACGATTTCCATTACATTAACGTTCTTTGTTTATATGTTGTTACTTGCACCAACGAATAGTCAGGGATTTATTGGTGCCTATTTAAATAATGGAGCAGGAAGTTTATGTGTACATTTCATTACACCAGTTCTTGCTATTATTGATTTTCTATTATTTAGTGAACACTATAGACCAGATGAAAAACATGTTTATTATTCAGTAGTACCACCACTTGTTTATGTAGGTTATGTGATTGTTTTAGGAAATGTTTTTCATATAAGATGGTACAAGGATATGTTGGCTCCTTATAATTTTTTAAATTATGGTGCACCAACAGGATGGTTTGGATTTGATTTATCTTTATTAGGTTCAAAAACATTAGGTATTGGAACTTTCTATATGATTGTTGTTTTATTAATTATTTTTATTGGTTTAGGTACTTTATTTTTAAAATTAAAGAGAACAAAGAAAGATTTATATTAATCTTTGTTAGAATAATTAAAAGATTGTAATAATTTGGGATTACCCCTTTTATTACAATTTTTTTGTTATGATACACAGGCAAAAATGATATTATTTTAGTTTTTTGAAAAAAACAAAAGAAAAAATTGAGTTGTGATAAGATAGTAAGGATTTATAGAGGGGGAAATTTATGGATATCATGGTTGTCTTTCAAACAATGTTGAAATTGTTTTTATTACTTATTTTAGGATTTGTTTTATTTAAATGTCATATTTTTGATGAATATACAAATAAAAAAATATCAGCTTTAATTGTCAATGTTGCTTCACCAATGTTGATTATTAGTTCTATTGCGGGGGTTGAAGGAAGTAATAAAAGTATTGTCTTTTTAATGATAGGTGCAGGTATTTTAATGTATATCGGTTTTATTATTTTAGGGAAAATCATTAATCGAATCTTTCCATTTCCTAAAAAAGATTGGCCTGTTTATGAATGTATGGTCGTTTTTGCGAATACAGGATTTATGGGATATCCTGTTTTATTAGATGTTTTTGGACAAGAAGCTGTTTTCTATGCATCACTTATTCATATGGCTTTTAACTTTTTTGTGTATACATACGCTATTATGTGTCTAACAAAAGGAGACGATAGTGAATTTAAATTAAATTTTAAACAATTATTAACACCAGGAATTATTTTGATTTTTGTAGGAATATTTATTTACTTATTCGATATTCAACTTCCTAGTGTACTTATGGATACGATTAATAGTGTTGGTTCACTTACAGCTCCACTTTCAATGATGATGATTGGTTCATCATTAGCTGTTTATCCTATTAAAGATAGTTTTACAGATTGGCGTAGTTATGTCTTTGCTTTTGTTCGTTTAATGATTGTTCCTTTTGTAACAATGATCATGTGTCGTTTATTACACATTGATGCTTATTACGCTAATATTACAATTATTACAAATGCGATGCCAGTAGGATCAATGGTTTTAATGCTGGCAACACAATATAATGCAAATGTAAAAATCGTTACAAGAAATATTGTTGTTTCAACTTTATTATCAGTGATTACAATTCCAATTGTTGTCGCAACAATGTTATTATAGGAGAAAAATATGAATTATAAAATTTATGATCAATTGCCTCAAGAAGCAAAAGAAATTAGAATTAAAGTTTTTATGGAAGAACAAGGATTTAAAGATGAATTTGATGATTTAGATGATCTTTGTCAACATCTTGTTGTTTTTGGAAATAATCAACCGATAGGAACATGTCGTTTTTATTATGATGAATCTTTAAAGTCAAATGTGCTTGGAAGAATTGCAGTTATTAAAGAATATCGAGGAAAAAAAGTAGGACAATATATTGTTAAAACTGCCTGTTCTTTAATTCAAGGAAATGTTTGTTTACATGCGCAATTACAAGCTAAACCTTTTTATGAAAAATTAGGATTTGTTGCTTATGGAGATATTGATTATGATGAAGATTGTCCCCATACATGGATGAAAAAATAAAAGAGACATCAACTTTAAGATTATATTCTTAAGTTGATGTCTTTTATTTTGCATATAATTTTTGTGTGTGAAATTGACAAATAAGAGGGAAAGAAGTATATTATAGATAGATGAGACATGCAGTCTCAAAAAATGGTGCTTGTACAATTTAAAGTAACGATTATTTATTAGTTTTATATGAGAGTTGCGGTATCAATATTTAATGGTGAAGGAGGAAAAAATATGAATAAGAAACTCATTACAATGCTTGTAACATTTTGCTTTATGCTACTATTAGCGCCAGTTTCAGTAATGGCGGCAACACCAACGAATGCACCAATCGTCATTGATGTAGGAGGAGCAAATGTTGAAAATGAAAACTATAAAATTACAGATACAGGCATTAATATTCGTAAAAGAGATGTTAATTATGAATTGACAGGTACGACTGATAAACAAATTAATTTTTGGGGAAGTAATAATCCTAATGAAGTTGATCAAGCTTTTTATTTAAAACTTAATAATTTAGTATGTAATGGGGGCTTTATAGTACAAAATAGCCCTGTGAAGATGGTAGTTGAAGTGCCTAAAGATACAAGTAATAAACTAAAAAGAATTTCAGCTAATGATTTAACTATATATGGATCAGGAGTATTGAATACAGAAGGTTTTACTGTAACACAAAAAACATCTTATATGAATAGTGCACTTCATGTTACGGATACAACAATCAATGTAAATGTGGCACGAAATTCGGCTGAATGGAATGGAAAATGTGTGATATCAGGAAATGCGGTTCTTACATATACAGGAAATGGAACATACGCGCCTTTACAATTGGGAGTAAAGAATGGGGATACTACTCATTCGGTTTTATTAGAAGATAACGCGAAACTTATTTGTTTACAAGATGACCCTGAAACGCCATCGGAATATTCTGTTTCAGGACTAGAATCATTTGGTGCATCTATAACTTTAAAAGATAATAGTTATTTAGAAGCGGAAGCAAAATCAACAACAGGAAAATATGCAGGTTTTGGAATTATTTCTCTTTCTCCTATGAAAGTGCTTGGAAATTCTAAAGTGGTGGCTAGAGGCTATGATGCTGCTTTAAGCGTAGATAATAATTTAGAAATTAATGGTGGAACTATTAAGGCAATAAGTAAAGAAAGCAACGGTATTTATGCGAATAATTTAAAAATTGAAAATGCACAAATTGAAGCTGAAGGATACTATCCTGCTTTATTTGGAAATGCTGCTTTATCTATTTCAAATAGTACCATTAATGCAACTAGTACAGGTGATATCGCAATCTTTACAAGAGGTAATCTTTCTATAGAAAACAGTAAAGTAGACGCTAATGCTCCACAAGATATAGAAGGAATAAAAGCTAGACAAACAACAACAATTAATCAATCTTGGATAACAACAACAGGAAATGAATCTTATGATTCTATTAATGATAGTGTTCTTTTCAATGGTAATAATGGTAAAGTTATTGGTAATGCCACTGTAATCGGTGAAGAAACGGTTTCATCTGAAAAAACTTTAATAATACCAGAAGGAACAACATTAACAATTCCTGATAAAGCTAAATTTACGAACAATGGTACGGTTGTTGTAAATGGCACAATTATAAATAATGGACAAATTACATGTACAAATCATTCAGGTGGAAAAGCTACTTGCATACAAAAAGCTGTTTGTGAACTTTGTAATCAAGAATATGGTGATTTATTAGAACATAATTATTCTACAAAATGGATGAATAATGAAGAAATTCATTGGCAAGAATGTACAGTATGTCATAATCATAAAGATGAATCGAAACATATATTTGATGATGATAAAGATACTGTTTGTAATGTTTGTGGATATGAAAGAATGGTAAATATTAAAACGCCTAAAATTATAAAAGGTCAAAATAGTAAATGGAGAAAAGATAGCAAAATAGATTTTGTATTTGTTTCAGATGCAGATTATTCTGATTTTGTAAGTGTATCTATTGATGGTAAGATAATTGATTCAAAGAATTATTCATCTAAAGAAGGAAGCACGATTATCACATTAAAAAGTGATTATTTAAATACTTTATCAGTTGGAAAACATACAATAAGTATTAATTCAACAACAGGAAGTGCATCTACTGAATTTATTATTGAATCAAATGTGGTGGAAACACCTGTAAAAGCAGAAAACAAACAAGATGTTAAAAAAGTAAAAACAGGTGATGATGAAAATATTATAGGTATTGCTTTATTATTGGTAGGAAGTTTAGTTGTTTTAACTTATATTAGAAAAAAGAAAATAGATTAAAATAAATATCGTCCCATGAGGGGGCGATATTTTGCAATATGCTTATAAAAATCTTTGACAAATAAATGACGAAGTGGTTTAATACAAATAAATACAGTGAAAAGAAGTAGTAGATGATTAAAACATAAGTAGAGAGCTTTTGGTTGGTGAAAAAAAGTTATGTTTGATGATTGAATTCCTCTTGGAGTAGAGTATTGAAGTTAGTAAATATCTCCGGTAACACCCGTTAACGTGTATGAGTATGTAGGTACTTAGTAAGGTTATTATTGTGAAATAATAACGAAGTAAGGTGGTAACGCGATGGTCTCTTTCGTCCTTATGGGATGAAGAGACTTTTTTATTAGTATATATGGGGGAAATAAAAATGGAAAAAAGAATTACAGGACATACAGAATTATTGGGACTTATTGCTACACCAATTAGACATTCTAAATCACCAGTGATGCACAATGCTGCATGTCGTGCTTTAGGCTTAGATTATGCATATTTAGCTTTTGATATTCAACCAGATCAATTAGAAGATGCAGTAAAAGGTTTCAAAGCTTTAAATGTAAGAGGATGGAATGTTTCAATGCCTTATAAAACAACAATTGGTCAATATTTAGATCATATTACACCAATTGCTAAAATGTGTGGCGCTATTAATACTGTTATTAATGATCATGGTGTTTTAACTGGAACTATTACAGATGGAACAGGTTATATGACAGCTTTAAAAGATCAAGGAATTGATATTATTGGTAAAAAGATGACAATTGTTGGTGCAGGTGGAGCAGCTACTGCAATCGTCATGCAAGCTGCATTAGATGGTGTTAAAGAAATCAGTATTTTCAATATTAAAGATGCTTCATGGGATCGTGCTTTAGAAAATGTAGAAAAAATCAATTCACAAACTCAATGTAAAGCACAATTATTTGATTTAAATGATCATGAAACATTAAGAAAAGAAATCAATGAGTCAATTATTTTTACAAATGCAACAAATGTAGGTATGGGTAAATTAGAAGGAAAAATGGTTTTACCAGATACTTCTTATTTAAGAAAAGATTTAATTGTTTCAGATGTTATTTATATGCCAGAAAAAACAAAATTATTAGAAGAAGCTGAAAAAATAGGATGTAAAACAATTAATGGTCTAGGAATGATGCTTTATCAAGGAGCTGCTTCATTTAAATTATGGACAGATCAAGATATGCCAATTGATGTTGTAAAAGAAGCTTTAGACTTTTAAAATGTTATGCAGTGCATAGCATTTTTTTATTTGACAAATAGAATATTTTATTATATTGTTGATATATCAACTAACGGAGGTATACTATGATTAAAATTGTTGCAGAAAATTATATTAAAGAAGAATATCAAGAAGAATTTTTAAAACTTACAAAAGAACTTATTATTTTAAGTAGAGAAGAAAAAGGAAATATCTCTTATCATCTTTATCAAGATATTAATGATGATAGTCATTTTACTTTTATTGAAGAATGGCAAAATCAAGAAGCAATTGATGAACATAATCAAACAAAACACTTTATAACAATTGTTCCTCAAATCAAAAGCTTTGCTTCAAAACCTTCAAGAGCAATTAAATATAAAGAGGTGCAATAATGAATACATTAGAAACAATTTTTACAAGAAAAAGTGTTCGACAATTTAAAAATCAAAAAGTAGATGAAAAAGACATCAAAACAATCTTAAAAGCAGGAATGTCAGGACCAACATGTGTTAATTCAAAAGATTGGTCATTTATCGTTGTTGACGATCCAGAAGTTCTTCATAAAATGTATAAAGCAAATGGTGTACCAGCGAAACCATTACTTGAATGTGCTTTTGCTATTTTAATTTGTGGAGATTACTCAAAAGCATTTAAATTCTCTAAAGATTATTTTGCTGTAGATGGTTCTATTGCTGGACAAAATATGATTTTAGCAGCTTGGTCTTTAGGTATTGGAAGTGTTTGGCTTGGTACATGGCCACAAATGGATCGTGTTTTTGCCCAAAGTAAATTGTTTGATTTACCAAATGATCAAATTCCTCATTCAATTATTGCTTTTGGTTATCCTCTAGATGAAATTAAAGAGAAAGAAGAATATTATGATGAAGCTGTTGTTCATTATAATAAGTGGTAAAAATGGTTAAAGAAATTATTAAAGATGAATTCTTTTTAAAACAAAAATCAAAGTCATGTACAAAAGAGGATTTATATATCGCCAATGAATTATTAGAAACAATTCAAGCTTACAAAGAACAATGTGTTGGTATGGCAGCGAATATGATTGGATATTTAAAAACAATGATGGTTGTTTTAGATGAAAATAAATATCTTATTTTAATTAATCCTGTTATTTTAAAAACAAGTGGAAAAACGTATCAAACAGAAGAAGGTTGTCTATCATTACAAGGTGTAAGAAAGACACAAAGATATGAAAGTATCAAAGTAAGTTATTTAGATCAAGATTTTAAAAAGAAAATTAAAACGTTTAAAGGGTATACAGCTCAAATCATTCAACATGAACTTGATCATTTTGAAGGAAAAATCATATAAAAAAAATCAGCAATAGCTGATTTTTTTAATGACATATTTCTTCAACAAGTTGATTAATTGCCTCTTGATTTTCATCTTTATAAGTAGATTTAATTGTGACCGTATTTTCACAAATAGTAATATTTTTCATTGGAGTAAGCATATCTTTCATCACTTTATTTGCAAGAGGAGCCCAAGAACCATTTTCAATAAGTCCAACAGTTTTATTTTGATATCCTTTATGTTGTAATCTATGTAAGAAATCTTCCATTGGACTAAAGACACCACCATCATAAGTAGCTCCAGCTAAAATCATTTTAGAATATCTAAAAGCATCTTCAACTGCTTCAGCCATGTCATCTCTTGTAAGATCAGTGAAGGCAACTTTAACACCTTTTTCTTTTAATAAATCAACTACTTTTAAAGCCACTTCTTTGGTATTTCCATGGATAGAAGCACTGGCCACTAAAACACCTTCATCTTCACTTTGATAACTACTCCAAATTTGGTATTTATCAATATAATATCCTAAATTATCTTTTAAAATAGGACCATGTAAAGGACAAATCATTTTAATATCTAAAGTGCTGGCTTTTTTTAATAAAGTTTGTACAGGAGCCCCATATTTACCAACAATATTAAAATAATAACGTCTTGCTTCACAAGCCCAATCTTCATCATGTGATAAAGCCCCAAATTTACCAAAGCCGTCTGCTGAGAATAATATTTTTTCAGTTGTTTCATATTCAACCATTACTTCAGGCCAATGCACCATCGGTGCCATGATAAATTTCAAATGATGATTTCCTAAATCTAATTCTTCTCCTTCTTTAACCACAATACATCTTTCATCTAATCCTTCAATATTAAAAAATTGAGGAAGCATCGCTTTTGCTTTGGCACTTAAAACAAGTTTTGCTTCTTTATACTTTTCTGTAAATAATTGAATATTTGCGGAATGATCAGGTTCTAAATGAGAAACAATCAAATAATCAGGAACATGTTCCTTTAATTCCTTATCTAAATTATCAAACCATTCTTTTGTCTTTCTTGCATCAACTGTATCCATAACTGCAATCTTTTCATCTAAAATAAGATAAGAGTTATAACTAACCCCATTAGGTACAATATATTGACTTTCAAAAAGATCAAGTGTTGTATCATCAACCCCAATATATTTAATCGAATCACTAATTATAACATTATTCATAAAAATCCTCCTTTTAGTCATTATAACACTAATTTCTTAATGAAATATTGTTTTCGTGATATGAAAATAATATTTTATAAAAATTTCTTACCAAAAATAAAGGAGAGATATATTATTATCGATAAAATCAAAGTATTGAGGAGTATGTTATGAGAAAAATAGCTATTTGTGATGATAGTAAATTGGATCGATAGCTTTTAAAAGTTGTTATACAAACATATTTTGAAAATAATGAAGAAGAATTTAAAATCTTTGAATATGAATTAGGAGATAATTTATTAGATGATATTGAAGTAGAACTCTTATTTCTAGATATCATTATGAATGGAATGAAGATAGCTAGAAAATTAAGAGATATTCAATTTAAAGCACCAATCATCTTTCTTACAGCTCATGCAGACTATGCGGTAGAAAGTTATGAAGTATATGTAGCGGGATATTTGTTAAAACCTTATGATACAAATAAATTAACATTGCTTTTAGATGAAGTATTACAAAGAAGTGTTCAAAAAAGAATTGCTGTTAAAGTTAAAAAACAACATCGATATCTTGAAATTAATGATATTATGTATGTTGAAAGTGATAAACATGTATTAAATATTCATTTAAAAGATAGTAGAGTGATTCAAACAACAGAAAAGTTGAGTGAATTAGAAAAAACGATTAATTCAAAAAGATTTATTCGTTGTCACCAAAGTTATCTTGTTAATATGGATTATATAAAAGATGCGAAAACAGATTTTATTCTTAGTAATGATATAAGAATACCAATTAGAGTAAGAGGACGAAAAGAAATTATTGAAAGATATCATAAGTATTATAGTTCAGAAAGAATGAATGATCATTTATAAGGTACAATTGTTAGTTAATAAAACAAATGTGCTTTTTAACATGTGGAAAAGTCTTTTATGAAATAGGGTACATTAAAATAGAAAAGTATTTTAATGTTTTTTAAGTTGGAGGAATTTTGAAATTTATAAAATGATGTAATAAATAGAATTTGATTATAATTGTAGTTATATTATATGTCAAAATTCAAAGAACAATTTTGTCAATTTATAGATACAAATGCAAAAACTTTGTCAAAGATATTGAAGGATATCAATCAAGCAAAGATGGAAAAAAGTTATCAAAATTGGTATATGTGGTTCAGCAGATACATTTAGAGCTATACAAAAAGTTTTAGATGCTTATAATTTACCTAATGAAGCTTTAAATAATGGTGAAATTGATTTAAATTCATTCCAACATAAAGCTTATTTAGAAAATGAATGCAAAAAACAAGGGCATGATTTAACGACTATTGGAGATACATCTTCTGCTCCTTTTACATTATATTCTAAAAACGTAGATTCTTTAAAAGCATTAAAAACATTAGCTGGGGAAAAATAAACGTGTAAAAAAAGCACAATTGTTAAAAAACAAAACAAATGTGCTTTTTTTATTACTTTTTGTGCAAAAATAGAAGATTTTTAAAAACAAATGATACAATGTTTTAAATTAGAAACATTTATTGAAAAGGGGAAAAATGAAGAAAACACTTTATGTTTTTATTTGAAAAGAATGTATATGCTTTAGAAACAAGTAAAATCTTTTCAGATGAAATAAATAGGATCATTGTAATGGGTCTATTATAGTGTAATATCATTATTATGGTTATTAAAGAAACAAGACGTAGAAAATGACAAAACTCATTTTCTTTTTATTTCTTTTTTTATAGAGAGAATATTTCTTTTTTTGACATGCAATTTCTTGAAAAAAAAGATATTTTTATATCCTTATAATAACGCTTACAATTGAAATTGTATTTTAAAATTATGATGATATAATAAGCTACGAACTTAAACAAATTTCAAAGAGAAAAAAGAACTTCAGGAATAATGAAGATAAATATTTATATGAATGTTAGGAGGGAAAATATGAAAAATATCTTTGAAGTATCTCTTGAAAGCCATTATCAATTTGAATGGGATAAATTAGGAAATATCAAAAAAGGAAGAGAACATTTAGGTGAGGAGATGCCGGTTCTTGTCTATAGATTATTAGAATACAGTATGAATGATGTCTTGTTTAAAAATTTTGGTATTGAAAAAACAGATGAAATTTTTAGACAAGCTGGTTATCTTGCAGGATGTGAATTTGCGAAAAATGCATTGCCTCTTGATGCTGATGAAAGTACATTTGTAAGTACGCTTGCTCAAACTTTAGAAACTTTAAAAGTAGGTATTTTAAGAATGGAAGAAGTGGACTTTGAAAAAGGTGAATTTGTAATTACAATTCATGAAGATCTTGATTGTAGTGGATTGCCACCAACAGGTGAAGTTGTATGTAAATATGATGAAGGTTTTTTTGCGGGAATTTTAGAAGCATATACCAAGAAGCCTTTTAAAGTAAGAGAAGTTGATTGCTGGTCTAGTGGAAGTAGAGTATGTCGTTTTAAAGGGACAGTAGATGATGATCGATAAGGATCAAGAACTTTTCTTAGATTACATTAAACAACTTTTATATAACACAGATGAAGCAACACTTTGTCGTGATGAACTTTCAGATGATGTAACACAGCTTGCAGATGGAATTGAATATTTAGGTGAAGTGATCAAAGATGAAAAGATTGTTTTATCTAAAATGGCCCAAGGAGAAGTAGATGAAGAATTTTCTATATCTCACAATTATTTATCGGCTCCTGTTAAAAGCATTCAAAGTAATTTAAAGCATTTATCATGGGTTGCTCAAAGAGTTGCGGCAGGTGATTATAAACAACATGTTTCAAGCTTAGGAAGCTTTTCTGATTCATTTAATGAAATGATTGATCAATTAAGTCATTATCGAGAAAAGATGGAACATATCAGTAATACAGATGTCTTAACGGGAACTGCGAATCGACGTGCTTTTAATCAAATGATTAAAAAGCTTTGGGATAAAGATATTCCTTGTGCCATTGTATTTATTGATATTGATGGTTTGAAGTATGTAAATGATAATTATGGTCATTCTGGAGGAAATCGCTATATTAAAGAAGTATGTCAAATCTTGAAAATGAATTTAAAAGAAGATGAATTTATTTTTAGAATTGGTGGGGATGAACTACTTATTTTATCTAAAAAAGAAGATGCACATATATGTGAAGAACGTCTACTAGAAATACGCTTACAATTTAGAGAAGAAATGAAAAAGAAAGTACCGTATCCATGTGATTTTAGTTTTGGTTGTGTGGATATTGATAAAAAAGAAAATAAAACAATTAGTGAATATTTAAGTCTTGCTGATAAAAAAATGTATCATTTTAAAATGCAACATTATATTGATCAAAGACGACCTAAATACAGTAATCATATTGATAAAAGTGGTTTAGATAGTCGTATTTTTGATGCTTTTTCTCAAACATCAATCAACCGCTATGCTTATATATGTAATATGGAAACAAATGTTTCAAGATGGTCCGTACAAGCTGTCAAAGACTTTGATTTACCTTATGAATATATGTATGATGCAGGTAAAATATGGGAAGAACATATTCATCCAGATGATTGTAAAGAATATGAAGAAGATATTGAAGCAGTTTTCTCTGGAAAGAAAGAATGTCATGATTTAACATATCGTGCACGTTTAAAAAATGGTAAATATATAAAATGTCGTTGTGAAGGATATGTCTTAAGAGGAAGAACGGCTAAAGAACTCAATCTTTTTGCAGGAATACTTACACGAGTCGATGAAGCAGTGAATTATGAAGAAAGATAGTTTTAAGTGGGATCAAGGTGATCTCACTTTTTTATTTATCAAAAAAGAAAAGACTAAGAACATCTAAAATAAAACATCCAGAGCAATCACATTGATAATTTTTTCGATTCAATTTGATTTTGATTTAAAAGTAAACAAAATCATACCAATAACAGTTGTTCCAAAGAATAAACAAATTGGAAATGTCATGATTTGAGGTAAAAGGCATGCAAAGTGAATACTTTTTCTACCGGTATTAAACCAATAAAAAGGAGAAAGAACACATAACTGTTTATTTAAAAAATGAATGTTTCGTCTCTTTAAAGCAACAAGTATTTTCCAAAGTACTTTCCCACAACCAATATACAAAGAATGACCTCTATAAAAAGAACAAATTATGAAAATGTGAAGCAATTAAAAGTATGGTTATGCAAAAGAAAAGAATATTTGAAGATACTTGAAAAGTACTATATTGTAGATATTGGAATGCGCTATATGTTACTAGGAACACAAAAAATAGATGCTGGACATATTTTAGAAAATGTTGTGTATTTAGAATTATTAAGAAGAGAAAATAAAGTATTTGTAGGGAAAGTTGATCATTTTGAAGTGGATTTTGTTGCGCAAAATTCTAAAGGTATCGAATACTATCAAGTTGCATTAACTGTACGTGATGAAAAAACACTTCAAAGAGAGTTAAGACATCTTCAAGCTATTCAAGAATTACCCTAAAGTTATTCTTACAATGGATGATGATCCTGAAGTGCAATATGAAGGAATACGACGTATTAATGCACGAAATTGGTTATTAGGGCTAATTGAATAGTTTTATTAGTGTTAAATAATATAGAATAGGGGATCCTTTAAAGAGGATTTTTTTAATTTTTTAGCACTTATGTGTTGACAGTGCTAAAAATATGAATATAATAAAATTAGCACTAGGGATAAAGGAGTGCTAAAGGAGAGTGATAACATGGATATCGAAAAATTTACAGCCAAGATGCAAGAGGCAATTCAAAAAGCAAGTCAATTAGCATTAAGTTATAAGCATCAAGTAATTGACATTGAACATGTATTGTATGTTTTATTGAATGATAGTAGTGGTATTTTTCCAAGGGTGTTATCTAAGCTAAATAAAGATAAAAATCATTTCATTCAAGTATTAGAACAAAGGCTTCAACAAAAAACGACACTTGAAAATATTGATGTCAATAGCATGAGAATAAGCTATAGCTTAAATGATTTACTTGCGAAAGCAAATAGTCAAATGACATCGTTTAAAGATGAATATATGTCTGTAGAACATGTCATTATGGCTTTATTTGAAATAAATGAAAATTGGGTCAAAGATTTATTGAACCAAGAAGGTATGAATAAAAAGGATACAAAAAAGGTAATTTTAGAAATGCGGGGTGATCATATGGTAGATAATCCAAATCCAGAAAATACTTATGAAGTATTAGAAAAATATGGACGTGACTTAACAAAAGATGTGGAAAATGGAAAATTAGATCCAGTTATTGGACGTGACGATGAAATTCGTCGTGTCATTCAAATCTTGTCACGTAAAACAAAAAATAATCCAATTTTAATTGGTGAACCAGGTGTTGGTAAAACAGCCATCGTTGAAGGATTGGCATGGCGTATTTATAAAAATGATGTACCAATTTCTTTACAAAATAAAACTTTATATGAACTTGATTTAGGTTCACTTGTAGCTGGTGCTAAATACCGTGGTGAATTTGAAGAAAGATTGAAAGCAGTTTTAGGTGAAATTAAAAAAGCAAATGGAAATATCATCTTATTTATTGATGAAATCCATCAATTAGTTGGTGCTGGTAAAACAGATGGTGCGATGGATGCTGCTAACTTATTAAAACCAATGTTGGCTCGTGGTGAACTTCATTGTATTGGAGCAACGACTTTAGATGAATATAGACAATATATTGAAAAAGATGCGGCTCTTGAAAGACGTTTCCAAAAGGTACAAGTTGATGAACCAACAATTGATGATAGTATTGCTATCTTACGTGGTTTAAAAGATTCTTTTGAAAGACATCATGGGGTTAAAATCAATGATAGTGCTATTATTGGGGCTGTTAATTTATCACAAAGATATATTACGGATCGTTTCTTACCAGATAAAGCCATCGATTTAATCGATGAAGCGTGTGCTTCAATTCGTATGGAAATTGATTCTTTACCAGAAGAATTAGATGGTATTACACGTGAAAAGAATCGATTAGAAATGGAAAGAATTTCGATTGAAAAAGAAGATAGTAATGAAGATAATGTAAAACGTTTAAATGATATTAAAGAACGTATTGCTTCTTTAACTGAACAAGAAACAGCATTAAAAGCAAAATGGAAAGAAGAAAAGTCTTCATTAGATCATATTAAAGAATTAAAGAATCAAAAAAATAAACTTGTAGCTTTACAAGATAAATATATGCAAGAAGGTAATTTACAAGAAGCTTCTAAACTTCAATATGGTGATATTCCAAAAATCACCAAAGAAATTGCTGATCTTGAAGCAAAAGAATCGGATGATGCTTTACTTCAAGAAAAAGTAACTGTTGATAATGTCTCAGAAGTTATTTCAAGATGGACAGGTATTCCAATGAATAAATTAATGGCTTCTGAAAGAGAAAAACTTTTAGCCTTAGATGATACATTAAAAGTACGTGTTATTGGTCAAGATGATGCAATCACTAAAGTAACAGATGCTATCTTACGTAGCCGTGCTGGTATCAATGATGAAGAAAAACCAATTGGTTCCTTCTTATTCTTAGGTCCAACTGGGGTTGGTAAAACAGAAGTGGCTAAAGCTTTAGCAGAACAATTATTTGATACTGAAAAGAATATTGTGCGTATTGATATGTCTGAATATATGGAAAAATTCAGTGTCTCTCGTTTAGTAGGAGCTCCACCAGGATATGTTGGTTATGAAGAAGGTGGACAATTAACAGAAGCAGTAAGACGTCATCCTTATAGTATTGTATTATTGGATGAAATTGAAAAAGCCCATCCTGATGTTTTCAATATCTTACTTCAAGTCTTAGATGATGGACGTATTACAGATAGTAAAGGTAATACAGTTAGCTTTAAAAATACAATTATTATCATGACAAGCAATATTGGTTCTCAATATTTATTAGAAGGAAATAATGAAGAAAATAGAAAACTTGTCAAAGAAGAATTAAAAGCGCACTTTAAACCAGAATTCTTAAATCGTATTGATGAAATTGTTATGTTTAATTCATTAGATAGTTCAGTAGTAAGAAAAATTATTGATAAATTTATTGGTCAATTAGTTCATCGTTTACAAGATAAAAAGATTACGATTTCTTTAACTGATCAAGCTTATCAAATGATTCAAGAAGAAGGATTTGATCCAATCTATGGAGCAAGACCATTAAAGAGATTTATTCAATCTCAAATTGAAACAAAACTTGCTAAAGAAATTATTAAAGGAACAGTTCATCAAGGACAACATGTAGAAGTTGATTATCAAGATGGATTTGTTTTAAAAGCTCAATAAGGAAGTAGTATAAAAGCTACTTCTTTTTTTATAAAACTATTTTGTATTTAGAAAGAAAATAATAGCTAATTAAGTACGAAAAATCGTACTTTTCTTTTTGAAATTGTAGGAATATAAATAAAAATGTAAAATTGTTTTTTCTTGGGGAAATATTATGCTAGAATATGTTGGGGTGAAAGACGATGCAAAAATATTTTATAAATGAAAATATCGAATTAAATAAATCTTTCAAAATAGAAAGTAGTGATCAACATCATATAGAAAAAGTAATGCGTAATAAAAATGGTGATCAAATTATTTGTGTAGACTTAAAACATATTCAATATTTATGTTTAATTGAAAATGTTCAAGAAGGTGCAATTTTACCAATTGAAAAATTAGATATTAATAATGAATTAGATGTAGAAGTTACACTTGTTTATGCTTTACCTAAAGGAGATAAATTTGAATTTGTTTTACAAAAAGCTTGTGAGTTAGGAGTTCATCATATTATTCCATTAAGTTCTAAAAGATGTGTTGTTAAACTTACTAAAGACAAATTCAATAAAAAACTGCCCCGCTATCAAAAAATATTAAAAGAAGCAAGTGAACAATCAGGAAGAAATAGAATACCTTCAATAGAAGAAGTAAAAACAATTAAAGAATTAAAACCCTATTTAAAAGATTATAATTTAGTGGCTTATGAAGAAACTGCTAAACAACATGAACATGGTGAATTATTTCATACTTTACAACAATTAAAAGCAGGGGATCAATTATTGATTATTATTGGTTGTGAAGGTGGCTTTGATGAAAGTGAAATTCAAGAATTAAACGAGATGGGCGTTAAATGTTGTTCATTAGGTAACCGTATTTTAAGAAGTGAAACAGCACCACTTTATTTAATGAGTGTCATTGGTTATTCAAGGGAGCTTATAAAATGATTAAATTATTAAAGAAATATGGGGTAGAGTTAAAATTAAAAAAATGTGATTTGTTTCGTCTTATTGAAGGGCAAAAAGATACTTTTCTTGAAGATGGTTTTGCTTTTAAAATGACAAATGAAGAAGAAATGTTTAAATATGAAGTGATTTTAAATGGTATTTATAATAAGACAAAAATAGAAGGGGAATATAAGCGATTTGTTTATGAGACACAAGATGCTATTCAATATTTAAATTATGAAGAAAAACAAAAAATGTTTAATAGTATTATTAGTGAAACGTTAAAAAATTTAAAACTTATGAAAGCTGATCAACAAATTATTTTAATTCCTTATTTAGAACCTTTTGTAAATGAAAGATATTTAAATAATTATATGTTATTAACATTAAAACAACATCAATTGTATGTTAAAGATTATCAAAGAAATATAGAAATTCCTTATCAACTTTATGGTTTAAAAGTATTACGTTCTGCTTTTTCTTCTTTAAAAGGAATAGCTGAAGATGAAAATTATGAATATTATTATTATGATGGTTTAAAGAAAATCTATATTTTTGATAAGAAAGAATATGGTTTAGTAGATAGTTTTCCAATAATTGATAAATATTTCCAAGGAAATACATCTTTAGATGATATAAGAGAAATTATGACTTATTATAAACAACCTCAACAATTTATAAATCAATTACATGAATTAAATTATTTAAGTGATAAAGTACATAAAAAAATTATGAAAAAATTAAAGTAGGTGAAAGAATGAAAGTTGCATTCCATACATTAGGATGTAAAGTTAATTCCTATGAATCTCAAGCAATGCTAAATATGTTTGAAGAAGCAGGATATGAAGAAGTTGATTTTAAAGAAGTGGCAGATGTTTATGTTGTTAATACATGTACTGTCACAAATACAGGAGATAGTAAATCTCGTCAAATGATACGCAAAGCAATTCGTAAAAATCCTCAAGCAACCGTTTGTGTTGTTGGATGTTATAGTCAAGTAGCACCTCAAGATATTGAAGCAATTGAAGGTGTAAGTATCATTTTAGGGACACAATTTAGAAATGAAATTGTTGATTTAGTAGAAAAGTATCAACAAACACATGAAAGAATTGTGAAAGTTTCTGAAGTTAAACAATTAAGAAAATTTGAAGATTTAAATATTGATCGTTTTTTACATACGAGAGCTTATTTAAAGATTCAAGATGGATGTAATAATTTCTGTACATATTGTATTATTCCTTATGCTAGAGGAAGAGTGCGATCTAGAAAACCAGAAAGTGTTATTAAACAAGCAAAGGAATTAGTAGCTAAAGGATATGTAGAAATTGTTTTAACAGGGATTCATACAGCAGGATATGGTGAAGATTTAGAAAATTATAGTTTTTATGATTTATTAGTAGATTTAACAAAAATAGAAGGATTAAAGAGACTTCGTATTTCTTCTATTGAAACAAGTCAAATTACTGATGATATTATTGATTTAATTTCAAAATCTAAAATTATTGTGGATCATTTACATGTACCGCTTCAAGCTGGGTGTGATGAAACACTTAAACGTATGAATAGAAAATATAATTGTGAACAATATTATGAAAAATTATCAAAAATTAGAAGATTGATTCCTGATATTGTTTTTACAACAGATGTCATTGTTGGTTTTCCTGGAGAAAGCGAAGAAGAGTTTGAAAAAACTTATGAATTTATTAAAAAAGTGGGATATACACAACTTCATGTTTTCCCTTATTCTATGCGTAAAGGAACGCCAGCAGCACGTATGGTACAAGTTGATGAAAAAATTAAACATGAAAGAGTTAATCGATTGATTGCATTATCTCATGAGTTAAATGAAAATTATGCAAAATCTCAAATTGGTAAAACTTTAAGAGTTCTTTTTGAAAAAGAAGATCATGGATATTATGTGGGACATGGAGATAATTATTTACTTATAAAAGTACAAAGTGATGAACAATTGATAGGTCAATTGAAGAATGTTATAATTGATTCATATGATGAAATGTTAATTGGAAGAGTGGTATAATGAAACGATTAAATGAGTTGTTTAATATTGATAATGATATGAAAATATACTCAATTCATAGTGATTCAAGATATGTAAAACCCTATTCTATATTCTTTTGTATTGAAGGATTGAGTGTAGATGGACATCGTTATGTGGATGATGCTATTTTTCAAGGAGCAAAAGTTATTGTTCATAGCAAGGATATAGAAAAACAACCAGGCATTATTTATATTAAGGTAGCAGATGCTTTAGATGAATTAAATAGAGTTTCTAATGTATTCTATGATTATCCAAGTAAGAAAATGCGTGTTGTTGGAGTGACTGGAACAAGTGGTAAAACAGTTGTTGCTTCAATGGTTAAAAGTGTGATGGATCATTATTGTAAAGCAGCTTACATGGGAACAATTTCTTTAGAGTATGATGGGGTAGAAGAACAGTGCCCTTATACGACGCCAGAAACTTTATATGTACAAAAGAAATTGTTTGATATGGCAAGACGTGGTGTTAAGGTTGTTGCCATGGAAGCAAGTAGTCATGGTTTGGCACTTAAAAGAATTGATGCAGTCGATTTTAATATTGCTGTTTTAACAAATATTTCTGATGAACATTTAGATTTTCATGGAACTAGAAGACAATATATTGAAAGTAAGAAAAAATTATTTTCAATGTTATCTACAAATTCGATTGCTGTTTTAAATAAAGATGAAGAAGTTTTTGCTGAATTTAAAGCAGCTACGAAAGCAAGAATTATGACTTATGGTATTAAAAATGAAAGTGAAATTATGGCTAAAAATATAGAACTTTATATTGATCATAGTGAATTTGATCTTTCATTAAAAGGAAATCTATATCATATTGTTTGTCCAACAATTGCTGATTTTAATATTTATAATGTTCTAGCAACGGTAGGAGTACTTGTTGGTTTAGGATTTGATGATCGCATGATCATTGAAGCCATTAGTGATTTAAAACCAGTTAATGGAAGAATGGAGCTTATTCCTAATAAACATAAAATTACGATTATTGTCGATTATTGTTGTCATACAAAAGATTTTGAAAATGTTTTTAAATTTGCAGATCGTGTTTCTAGAGGAAATATTATTGCTGTTTTAGGAGCACCAAGTAAAAGACATATGGCAAGAAGAAAGAAAATAGGAGCATTGGCCAATAGATATTTAGATCATGTGATTTTGACTGAATTAGATGATCGAGGAGAAAATATTGAGGAAATTTGTAAAGAAATTCAAAGTGAGATTACAGATATTCCAAGCATTATTATTCCTAATCGTGCAGTAGCTGTTGAACAAGCCATTGAACAAGCAAGTCCAGGAGATGTTGTTTTATTATTAGGAAAAGGTCATGAAAAATTTATTGCCTTAGAAGTTGGTCAAAGAGAGTATGAAGGAGATAAAGCGATAGCATTAAAAGCTATTAAAAGAGTATACGAAGGAGAAGAAGAAAATGAACTACAACAAAATGATTGATCATACTGTTTTAAAAGCAGATACACCTTTAGAAACAGTTAAAAGAATTTGTGATGAAGCAATGGAATATGGTTTTGCAAGTGTTTGTATTAATCCATGCCATGTTGCTTATTGTGCAGACTATCTAAAAGATAGTGATGTCAATGTATGTACAGTTATTGGTTTTCCATTAGGGGCTAATACAAGTGCAGTGAAAGCATTTGAAACAAAGGATGCGATTGCTAATGGGGCTGATGAAATTGATATGGTAATGAATATCGGAGCTTTAAAAGATAAAAATTATGATTTAGTAAGAGATGATGTTAAAGCGGTAGTTGAAGCTGCTAATGGAACATTAGTAAAAGTTATTTTAGAAACTTGTTTACTTACAGAAGATGAAATTAAAAAAGCATGTGAATTATGCGTAGAAGCAAAAGCTGATTATGTAAAAACAAGTACTGGTTTTTCAACAAGAGGGGCTACAATTGAAGATGTTAGAATCATGAAAGAAGCTGTTCATGGAAAAGCAAAAGTAAAAGCTGCAGGTGGTGTTAGAACACCTGAAGATATGGTGAAAATCGTTGCTGCTGGAGCTGATCGTATTGGAACAAGTGCAGGATGTTCTTTAGTTAAAAAATAAGTTGGATGTAATTTTAATTTTTTAATGTTATTTACAAAATACAGGTATAAAATGAAAAATATGTAAATGGTATTCGAAATGAATATCATTTACTTTTTTATTCCAAAAATAATATATAACTAAAGAAGAAATGAGGGATTATATGGGAAATACACCAAAGAAAATAAAAGTAAGAGGTGCAAAAGTACATAACTTAAAAAATATCAATGTTGATATACCATTAAATCAAATAGTTGCTATTACAGGTGTTTCAGGGTCAGGAAAATCATCACTAGCCATGGGTGTTCTTTATAGTGAGGGTTCAAGAAGATACTTAGAATCTTTATCAACTTATACAAGAAGGCGTATGACGAGTGCAACGAAGGCACAAGTAGATGAAGTTCTTTATGTTCCTGCGGCTTTAGCACTTCACCAACGACCATCTGTTCCAGGTATTCGTAGTACGTTTGGAACAGGGACAGAACTTTTAAATAGTTTAAGACTCATGTATTCACGTCTTGCTAAGCATTGTTGTAAAAATGGTCATTATATTGAACCAACTTTAAATGTGGCGGCTGAAAAAGAAATCATCTGTCCAATTTGTAAAGAAAAAATACATGCACCAAGTGCTGAAGAGTTAGCTTTTAATAGTCAAGGAGCTTGTCTTAAATGTGGTGGAACAGGAATTGTTAGAACTGTTGATATTGATTCGCTTGTTCCTGATAAAACACTTACCATAGATGAAGGAGCAGTCGCTCCATGGAACTCATTAATGTGGACTTTGATGACAGATGTTTGTCGTGCTATGGGAGTAAGAACAGATGTGCCTTTTAATCAATTAACTGATGAAGAAAAAAATATTGTTTATTATGGACCGGCGGAAAAGAAACATATTTTTTATAAGGCTAAAAATACAGATCATGCAGGAGAAATGGATTTTACTTATTTTAATACAACTTATACAGTAGAAAATGCTTTATCAAAAGTTAAAGATGATAAAGGAATGAAAAGAGTTGAAAAGTTTTTAAAAGAAGAAATTTGTCCAGAATGTCAGGGAACACGTTTATCAAAAGAAGCAAGAAAACCTTTGATTAGAGGAATTGGTTTAGATAAAGCTTGTCAAATGCCATTAAATGATTTAGTAGAATGGGTAAGAGATATTCCAGATTCAATGCCTGATGAAATGAAGCCAATGGCTCGTGAAATCTGTGATTCGTTTTTAGATGTTTCTAAAAGGCTGTTAGATTTAGGATTGGGCTATCTTTCTTTAGATAGAGCTGCTTCTACACTTTCAACAGGAGAAAGACAACGTATGCAACTTGCTAGAGCAGTAAGAAATCGTACAACAGGTATTCTCTATGTTTTAGATGAACCTTCTATTGGATTACATCCTTCTAATATTTATGGACTTATAGAAGTCATGAATGATTTAATTCATGATGGAAATTCTATTTTATTAGTAGATCATGATACTGAAATTATTAAAGAAGCGAATTGGCTCATTGAAATGGGACCAGAAGCAGGAAAAAATGGAGGTTATGTTTTTACGGAAGGAACAATAGAACAAATTAAAAATGATAAAAAGTCAATGATTGGGCCATTCCTTACAAATCATTATGATGAAAAAATGCGTCCAATATCTCCAATTGAACAACTATTTGAATTTGGGAAAATTCATCTTTCAACAAATCAAATACATACAGTCCATCCTTTAGAAGTAGATATTCCTAAAGGAAAATTAACGGTTGTTACAGGAGTGTCAGGTTCTGGAAAAACAACGATGATTCTAGAAAGCTTGTTACCAGCGATTCAAACTAAAATCAATGACTCATCATTACCTGATCATGTTAAAGATGTTCAAATGGAAGGAATAGAACATATTAAACTGATTGATGCTTCACCTATTGGTATTAATATTCGTTCGACTGTTGCTACTTATATTAATGTTCATGATGAACTTAGAAAAAGATTTGCCAAAACAGAAAGCGCTAAGTCTAAGGGGTATAAAGCAGGAGATTTTTCTTATAATACAGGAAAGCTTAGATGTCCAACTTGTGATGGAACAGGGACATTAAGTTTGGATATACAATTCTTGCCAGATGTTCATGTGACTTGTCCTGATTGTCATGGTTCTAGATATAATAAAGAAAGTTATTTTATTAAATATAAAACGTCAAAAGAGAAAGAGTATTCTTTACCTGAATTGATGGAAATGGATGTGAGTTTTGCTAAAGAAGCTTGTCAAGGTTTAAAAGGTGTTTATCGAAAACTGGAAGTATTAGAAAACTTAGGTTTAGGATATTTGACATTGGGTGAGGAAACACCAAGTTTATCTGGTGGAGAGGCACAGCGTTTAAAACTTGCAAGTGAAATGAGTAAGTCTCAAAATGATTCAATTTTTATCTTTGATGAACCTACGATTGGATTACATCCTTTAGATGTTCAAATATTAGTTAAAGTTTTTCAATCACTTGTAGATCAAGGTGCGACAGTCGTCGTCATTGAACATGATCGTGATGTGATGAAAAATGCGGATTATATAATTGATATGGGACCAGGTGGTGGTCAAGATGGTGGAATGATTGTAGCTACTGGTAGTGTTGAAGAAATAAAAAATAATATAAAGAGTATTACAGGTAAATATTTATAAAAAAATAGAAGTTCAATGTGAACTTCTATTTTTGTCTTGCTGAAACAATAAAGTGTAATGCAAAATAAGCCACTTCATCTTCAGTAAATCTTTTATGATAAATAGATTCAATAGCGTCATTTAAGATTTCTGCCATTGCAAATTCTTTAGGATGTCTTTCTTTAATCTTTGCAGTTAAAGGATTTTCGATTTGACTATCATCTAATAATCGATCAAGTGCAGGTGTTAAATGTAATCCTAAAGAAACAAGTAATTTTTCATTATTTCTTAAATCTATACCTTTTTGTTTAAATAAAGAATCTAAAGTGTTTTGTAGAACATCAATAATTTCATCATCTAATAAATTAACACCAGCATTAAATTCAACATCTAATACGTTATTTTTAGATAGGTACATTGAAATAAGTGCTAATTCTGATTCTGGAAATTCAATATCAAATTTTTTACTAAGAATATTACAAATTTCAACTGCTGAATCATAGTTAGTGTTTGCTTTATATGATGTGATTTGTCCTTGACTTAAAGGAATGTAATTGTTTGTTTTGATTCTAAGTATTGCAATTGCAAGATGTACAACGAGATTTTGCGTAAATTGTGGAGATAATGTTAAATGATTTTTCTCAATTACTTCATTTACTGCTTCGCGACATACTTGTTTTGATAATTCTAAATCTTTATCAGCAGCGCTTGATAAAGCTTGGTTTGTTAATGTCATAAAAAAGCCTCCTAAAATGTCTACGTAAACTATATACTAAATCAATTAGAAAAGCTAGGAAAAAATAAATATTCTTTATAAGAGCATATGATTGGATTTTAGGAATGATTCCTGTTATACTAAACTTGTAAAATAATTATGTAAGCGCTCATCATTTTCTTTAAGTTTTTGTTGTCTATGCAAAATGTAAGTGCTATAATTATGAAGGAATTTTGATTTAGGAGGAAATAAACAAAATGGCTTTAACAGATAAATTCAATGAAGAATGGAACGGATTTAAAGGAAGACTTTGGAAAGAAGAAGTAAACACTCGTCAATTCATTCAAGATAACTATAAACCTTATGATGGAGATGAATCATTTTTAGCTGGTCCTACAGAAGCTACTAATAAACTTTGGGGAAAACTTCAAAAGTTACAAAAAGAAGAAAGAGCTAAAGGTGGAGTATTAGAATGTGAAACTAAAGTAGTAAGTGGACTTACTGCTTATGGTCCTGGATATATCGATGAAGAAATGAAAGATTTAGAAAAAGTTGTTGGTTTACAAACTGACAAACCTTTAAAAAGAGCTTTCATGCCTTATGGTGGTATCAAAATGGCAGAACAAGCTGCTGCAACTTATGGATATGAACCAGATGAAAAATTACATGAAATTTTCACAAAATATCATAAAACACATAACCAAGCAGTATTCGATGTTTATACACCAGAAATTAAAAAAGCTCGTCATAATAAAGTAATTACAGGTTTACCTGATACATACGGACGTGGACGTATTGTTGGTGACTATCGTCGTGTTGCTTTATATGGTATTGATTTCTTAATTGAACAAAAAGTAAATGATTTCAATCATTGTGGTAGTGGATCAATGACTGAAGATATCATTCGTAAAAGAGAAGAAATTGCTGAACAAGTAAAAGCATTAAAAGGTATGAAAGAAATGGCTGCTATCTACGGATATGACATTTCTAAACCAGCTAAAAATGCTCATGAAGCATTCCAATGGTTATACTTTGGATACTTAGCTGCAATCAAAACTCAAAATGGTGCTGCAATGTCAGTTGGACGTATTTCTACTTTCTTAGATATCTATGTAGAAAGAGATTTAGCTAACGGAACATTAACAGAAGAAGAAGCACAAGAATTAGTAGACCATTTCGTTATGAAATGTAGAATGGTTAAATTTGCTCGTATTCCTTCTTACAACCAATTATTCTCTGGTGACCCAGTATGGGCTACACTTGAAGTTGCAGGTTTAGGAACTGATGGACGTTCAATGGTTACTAAAAACTGTTTCCGTTTCTTACACACATTAGAAAATATGGGTCCTTCACCAGAACCAAACTTAACAGTTTTATATACAAAAGCATTACCAGAAAACTTCAAACGTTTTGCTGCTAAAATCTCAGTAGATACTAGCTCAATCCAATATGAAAATGATGATGTAATGCGTCCTGTATGGGGAGATGATTACTCAATTTGTTGTTGTGTATCAGCTACTCAAACTGGTAAAGAAATGCAATTCTTTGGTGCACGTGCAAACTTAGCTAAATGTTTAACATATGCTATCAATGGTGGTATTGATGAAAAAACTAAAGATCAAGTGGCTCCAAAATATCGTCCAATTACTTCTGAATACTTAGACTATGATGAAGTTATGGAACGTTATGACCAAATGATGGAATGGTTAGCAGATCTTTATGTTAATACATTAAACTTAATTCAATATATGCATGATAAATATTATTATGAAGCTGCACAAATGTCATTAATTGATACTGATCTAAAACGTACTTTCGCAACTGGTATTGCTGGATTCTCACATGTAGTAGATTCATTAAGCGCAATCAAATATGCTAAAGTTAAAACAATCAGAGATGAAGATGGTATCGTAGTAGATTATGAAGTTGAAGGTGACTTCCCAAGATATGGTAACGATGATGATCGTGCTGATGATATCGCTGTATGGTTATTAGGTGAATTCTTAGCTAAAATCAAAAAACATCATACTTATAGAGATTCAGAACCAACAACTTCTATCTTAACAATCACTTCAAACGTTGTTTATGGTAAAGCTACAGGTTCATTACCTGATGGACGTAAAGCAGGTGAACCATTATCACCAGGTGCTAACCCATCTTACGGTGCTGAACAAAATGGTTTATTAGCTTCATTAAACTCAGTTGCTAAATTACCATATGAATGGGCATTGGATGGTATTTCTAATACTCAAACAATCAACCCAGATGCTTTAGGACATGATGAAGGTGAAAGAGTTAATAACTTAGTACAAGTTATGGATGGATATTTTGAACAAGGTGCTCATCACTTAAATGTTAACGTATTTGGAACTGAAAAATTAATTGATGCTATGGAACATCCAGAAAAAGAAGAATATGCAAACTTCACAATTCGTGTATCTGGATATGCTGTTAAATTCATTGACTTAACTCGTGAACAACAATTAGATGTTATCGCAAGAACTTGTCATGAACATATGTAATCAATAACTTAATCAAATAATGAAAACAACCTCTTATGAGGTTGTTTTGTTACGGAGGAAAAATGGAAACAATTGGTAGAATTCATTCAATAGAAAGCTTTGGATCAGTCGATGGTCCAGGAGTACGTTATATTTATTTCTTACATGGATGTCCTTTAAGATGTCAATTTTGTCATAATCCTGATACATGGGGTTCAAAGAAATACGAAGAATATACTCCTGAAAAAGCGCTTCAACAAGCAATGAAGTACAAAACATATTGGGGTAAAAAAGGGGGCATTACGATTAGTGGTGGAGAACCTTTAGCTCAAATAGATTTTGTTTTAGAATTATTTAAACTTGCAAAAAAAGAAGGTATCAATACATGTATTGATACCAGTGGTGGATGTTTTACTAGAGAAGAACCTTTCTTTTCTAAATTTAATGAACTGATGGAGTATACAGATTTATTACTTGTTGATATTAAAGAAATCAATAATGAAAGACATATTGCACTTACAGGAAGAAGTAATGAAAATATTTTAGATATGGCAAAGTATTTATCTGAAATTAATAAACCAATTTGGATTAGACATGTTCTTGTTCCAGAAAGAAGTGATTATGATGAAGATTTAATTGAATTAGATCGTTTTATTTCTACCCTTTCTAATGTTTATCGTGTAGAAATACTTCCTTATCATACTTTAGGTGTCTTTAAGTGGGAAGAATTGAAGATTCCTTATCAATTAGAAGGAATAAAACCTCCAACTAAAGAACGTGTAGATAATGCTAACAGATTATTACATGTAGATCGTTATACAAGATATTTAGATAATTAATGAAAAAAGAGTTCATGAATTTAGAGTTATCATCTAAATCATGTAACTCTTTTTCAATTTATAATTGCATATTTACTTTATAATCAGAGTTGTTTAAAATAAGAGTAAAGGAAAAAAGGAGATATAATAATGAAATTAGGAGCAATTGAAGCAGGTGGAACTAAATTTGTAGTTTGTATTGGAAATGAAAAAGGAGAAGTTTTAGAAAGAGAATCATTTCCTACAGAAGCACCTGAAAAAACAATGGAAAATGTTTTTAAATTCTTTGATGGAAAAGAAATTGAAGCATTAGGTGTAGGAAGTTTTGGACCTATTGATCCAGATCTTACAAGTCCAACTTATGGTTATATTACAACAACACCTAAACCAGGATGGAATAATTATAACATTATGGGTGCTTTAAAAGAAAGATATGACATTCCTATGGCTTTTGATACAGATGTTAATGGGGCTGCTTTAGGTGAAGCAACATTTGGTGCGGCAAAAGGATTAGACAGTGCCCTTTATCTTACAATTGGAACAGGAATTGGTGGAGGAGCCGTTGTTGGTGGTAAACTTGTACACGGGTTACTTCATCCAGAAATGGGACATATGAAAATGATTGTTAGAGAAGATGATAAATATTCAGGAAAATGTCCATATCATGGAACATGTTTTGAAGGTTTAGCAGCTGGTCCTGCCATTGAAGCAAGATGGGGAGTAAAAGGAAGTGAACTTCCAGGAGATCATCCGGCATGGGATTTAGAAGCTTATTATATTGGACAAGCGATGGCAAATTATATTTTAACTCTTTCACCTAAGAAAATTATTCTAGGTGGTGGTGTTATGCATCAAAAACAACTTTTTCCAATGATTCATAAATATACTCAAGAATTCTTAAATGGTTATATTCAAAAAGAAGAAGTGACTACTGATAAAATTAAAGATTATATCGTTTATCCAGAATTAGGGGATAATGCTGGGGTTGTTGGAGCTTTAGCTCTTGCCATGAGTGTAGTAAAATAATGAAGTAGAGAAATCTACTTCTTTTTTTGATAAAAAAGGAGAAAGGGAATATGAAAAAATACTCTCATTATTTTTATGTTGTTTAATGGTTTTAACATTAACGGGATGTGTTGGATCAAATGGAGATGACATAACGACTTATACGTATTCAAGTGAATTGGATATTAAAAATTTAGATTCGTCAGATGCAGATGATGGATGTTCACTCAAGGCAATTCATGCAGTAATCGATGGACTTACAAAAACAGATAAAAAAGGAAATATCGTAAACGCGGTTGCTAAAAGTGAAGAATTGTCTGAAGACGGTTTAACACATACCTACAAACTTCGAAAAGATTTTAAATGGACAAATGGAGATCCTGTAACAGCTCATGATTTCGTTTATGCATGGCAACGTATTTTTAGAAAAAAGGGAAGTTATTATTATATGTTTGCAGATGGAATTGCAAGTATTGAAGGGGCTCAAGAGTTATCAGATAAAATTGATGCAGGTGAAGAACTTACGGATGATGATTTAAATTCTATGGGTGTAAAAGCAATCGATGACTATACTTTAGAAGTAAAAACAACTGTACGTGTTTCTTTCTTTGATGAATTAATGGCATTTCCATGTTTTTTCCTAATTAATGAAAAGTTTTGTGAAAAACAAGGAGATAAATATGGTAAAAGCGCAAAAGCTATTTTAGGAAATGGTGCTTTTATTATGACAAATTGGGAACCAGGATCTATTGCGGAATTTAAAAAGAATGAAGATTACTATGAAGCAAAAACTGTAAAGATTGAAAAACTTGTGATGAAACTTGTTCAAAATCCAAAAGTTGCGGCTCAATCATTTATGGCAGGAGAAACAGACTATGCACCAATCAATTAGGATTTGGTAGATAAATATAAAGATGATGAAGCTTTTAAACAAGTACCAGAAGGCTTCCTTTATTATTTATCTGTGAATTTTCAAAATGCAAATCTTGCTAATGCGAATATCAGGCAAGCAGTTTCACTTTCAATTAATCGAAATGATTTATGCGAAAAAATATTAAAAGACGGTTCTTTTGCAGCAACAGGATTTATTCTTTCTGGTTTAGCAACGAGTCCAGATGGCGTTGATTTTAGAAAAGATTCTGGAAACTTTACATCTTATGATAAGAAAAAAGCACAAGAATCTTTAGATGAAGGATTAAAAGAATTAGGAAAAGATCAAATTACGTTAAGATTTACATATGGTAAAGATGAATCTCCAAAGGATGTATTTGTAACTTATTTACAAAATGCTTTAAGTGAATTAGATGGTATTAAAGTAGAAATGGTAGCTACTACTAAACAAGATCGTATTTACAACAAACAAAAAAATGGTGATTTTGATTTAGCAGTAACACGTTGGGGACCGGATTATGGAGATCCTACAACTTATTTAACAATTGCATTATCAACAAATGGTAGCAACTATGGTAAATATACAAACAGTGAATTAGATGCATTAATGGATAAAGTTGCTAATGAATCTGATGCTAATACTCGTTGGCAAAAAATGAAAGATGCAGAAAAAATCTTACTAGCTGATTATGCATATATTCCTGTTTTTGAAAAAGGAGCGGCAACATTACAAAATCCAAAAGTAAAAAATCTAGTTATTAAACCATGTAGAACAATTTCTTTTGAATATGTAGAAAAAACTGAATAAAAAGAGAAAAGGCATAATAAGAAAATATGATGTCTTTTTTAATAAAAAACTATCACGGTAATAAATTAATATATTGCATTGTATACAAATATCCAAAATAGTATTGACTTTTAAAGACTAATCCACTATTATGAAGTTAATAAATCGATAAATTGTATACAACATGTCGATTTATTGCACAAAAGATAATTTAAGAAGGGAAGAGAGAATATGAAAAAACTATTATCAATGGTGCTTTGTGCTATGATGGCTCTAACTCTTGCTGGTTGTGGGGGATCAGGAGGAGATTCATCTACTTACACTTTCTCAAGTGAATTAGATATTAAAAACTTAGATTCATCAGATGCCGATGACGGATGCTCATTTACAGCAATGCATGCTGTTATTGATGGGCTTATGAAAACAGATAAGAAAGGTAATATCGTAAATGGTGTTGCTTCATCTTCTGAAGTTTCAGATGACGGGTTAACTCATACTTACAAAATCAGAAAAGATGCTAAATGGGCTAACGGTGATCCTGTTACTGCAAATGATTTCGTTTATGCTTGGCATAGAATCTTCCAAAAGAAAGGTCAATATTACTACATGTTCTGTGATGGTATTGCAAGTATTGTAGGGGCACAAGAAATGTCAGATAAAATTGACAATGAAGAAGATATTACAGATGCTGATTTAGATGCAATGGGTGTTAAAGCAGTCGATGATAAAACATTAGAAGTTACTACAACTACTCGTGTTTCATTCTTTGATGAATTAATGTCATTCCCATGTTTCTATCCAATCAATGAAAAGTTCTGCGAAAAACAAGGTGACAAATATGGTAAGAGTACTAAAACTATTTTAGGAAATGGTGCTTTCACTATGACAAACTGGGAACCAGGTTCAGTAGCTGAATTTGAAAAAAATGATAAATATTATGATGCTAAAACAGTTAAAATTGACAAATTAGTAATGAAATTAGTTCAAGATCCAAAAGTTGCTGCTCAAGCATTCGAAGCAGGTGAAACTGATTTCGCTCCAATCAACTCAGACTTAGTTGATAAATACAAAAAAGATGATTCATTCAAACAAATTAATGAAGGTTACTTATTCTATATTTCAGTAAACTTCCAAAATAGTGATTTAGCTAACTTAAATGTAAGAAAAGCAATCTCACTAGCAATCAATAGAAAAGATTTATGTGAAAACGTCTTAAAAGATGGTTCACAAGCTGCTTCAGGATTTGTTCCATCAGGATTATCAATTTCTCCAGAAGGAAAAGATTTCCGTGATGAAGCAGATACTTATACTTCATATGATAAAAAAGCTGCTCAAGCTGCATTAGATGAAGGATTAAAAGAATTAGGAAAATCTGAAATTACTTTAAGATTAACTTATGGTACAGATGAATCTCCAATGGATGTATTTGCAACTTATTTACAAAACGCTTTAAGTAAATTAGATGGTATTAAAGTAGAAATGGTAGCTACTACTAAACAAGATCGTATTTACAACAAACAAAAAAATGGTGATTTTGATTTAGCAGTAACACGTTGGGGACCGGATTATGGAGATCCTACAACTTATTTAACAATTGCATTATCAACAAATGGTAGCAACTATGGTAAATATACAAACAGTGAATTAGATGCATTAATGGATAAAGTTGCTAATGAATCTGATGCTAATACTCGTTGGCAAGAAATGATTGATGCAGAAAAAATTATGATGGATGATTTATGTTACATCCCAGTATTTGAAAAAGGTACTGCAACTTTACAAAATAAAGATGTAAAAGGTTTAGTAATTAGACCTGTAGGGGTTCCATATACATTCCAATATGTATCAAAATAGTCGATAAAATCAACAGAAACACAATATTTCGGTATTGTGTTTCTTCTTAAAAAAGAATAAAAAAATATGTTGTCTTCCAATTAATATAAACGTCAAAAATAAATGTATAAAAAACAATTGTTCTATTTTATTCTTGAATGTAGATTGAAAAATATTTTTTTGTATAAACAATAATACAATTTTGTATACAAAGTTCGTTTTTTTTGTTGACTTCTATAACGCATTGTACTAATATTAAAGCATAAATTTTTATTGTATATGTATTAGTGTATACAAAGGCGATTTATAGAAGGGAAGAGAAAAAATGAAAAAATTATTTTCTATGGTACTTTGTGCTATGATGGCTCTAACTCTTGCTGGTTGTGGAGGATCTGGTGATGATTCTTCTACATACACTTATTCAAGTGAACTAGATATCAAGAACTTAGACTCAGCAGATGCCGAAGACGGATGCTCATTTACTGCATTACATGCAATTATTGATGGGCTTATGAAACCTGCTAAAGATGGTACTACTACATATGGTATTGCTAAATCTTCAGAAGTTTCAGAAGACGGTTTAACACACACTTATAAATTAAGAGATGCTAAATGGTCTAATGGAGATCCTGTTACTGCAAACGATTTCGTTTATGCATGGCACAGAATTTTCAAAAACAAAGGGAACTATTATTACATGTTCTGTGATGGAATTGCTAACATCGCAGGTGCACAAGAATTATCAGACAAAATCGATGCAGAACAAGATTTAACTGATGATGATTTAAATTCTTTAGGTGTAAAAGCTGTTGATGACAAAACATTAGAAGTTACTACAACTACTCGTGTTTCATTCTTTGATGAATTAATGTCATTCCCATGTTTCTATCCAATCAATGAAAAGTTCTGCGAAAAACAAGGTGACAAATATGGTAAGAGTACTAAAACTATTTTAGGAAATGGTGCTTTCACTATGACAAACTGGGAACCAGGTTCAGTAGCTGAATTCGAAAAAAATGATAAATTCTATGCTGCTAAAGATGTAAAAATTGACAAATTAGTAATGAAATTAGTTCAAGAACCAAAAGTTGCTGCTCAGTCATTCGAAGCAGGTGAAACTGATTTCGCTATCATCAACTCTGACTTAGTTGATAAATATAAAAAAGATGAATCATTCAAGAATATTTCTGAAGGGTTCTTATTCTACATTCAACCAAATTTAGAAAATAGTGATTTAGCTAACTTAAATGTAAGAAAAGCTTTATCATTAGCTATTAACAGAAAAGATTTATGTGAAAACGTCTTAAAAGATGGTTCACAAGCTGCTTCAGGATTTGTTCCATCAGGATTATCAATTTCTCCAGAAGGAAAAGATTTCCGTGATGAAGCAGATACTTATACTTCATATGATAAAAAAGCTGCTCAAGCTGCATTAGATGAAGGATTAAAAGAATTAGGAAAATCTGAAATTACTATAAGAGTTACTTATGGTACAGATGAATCTCCAATGGATGTATTTGCAACTTATTTACAAAATGCTTTCTCTAGCTTAAAAGGATTAAAAATTGAAATGGTTGCTACTACTAAACAAGATCGTATCTACAACAAACAAAAAAATGGAGATTTCGATTTATCAGTAACTCGTTGGGGACCTGATTATGGTGATCCTACAACTTATTTAACATTAGCTTTAACTAACAACAACAACAACTATGGTCATTGGTCAAATACTGAATTTGATTCAATCATGGAAAAAGTTAACAATGAAACTGATGTTAATGCTCGTTGGCAATTAATGATCGATGCAGAAAAAATTATGATGGATGATTTATGTTACATCCCAGTATTCGAAAAAGGAACTGCTACTTTACAAAATACAAAAGTTAAAAACTTAGTTATTAAAGCAGTTGGTGTTCCATATACATTCGAATATGTTTCAAAATAGTTCAAATTAGAAAAAAGAACATAGAGAAGACAACACAATATAGTATTCTGTATTGTGTTTCTTTTTTAAATAAATATAGGAGGAAAAAAGATGAGTAATTCAACCTTAAAATATATCGGAAAACGTTTAGTTATTTCGTTAATTACATTATTCGTTATTTTAATGGTATTATTTTTAATGGTTAAATTTTTACCTGGTTCTCCAATTAACAATGAAAAATTAAGTGCTTCAGCCAGAGCGGCTATTGAAGCTCAATACGGATTGGATAAACCAATACCAGTTCAATTCGTACGTTATATTCAAAATATGTTAACAGGGGATTTCGGTGTTTCATTTAACTTGTATAAAGATATGCAAGTATCTTCACTTGTAGGAAGTGCTGCAAAATTATCTATGATTTACGGTTTATGTGCAGTAGTTATTGGAACAGTTATTGGTATGTTCTTAGGAGTATTTGCTGCATTACATAAAAATACAATTTGGGATACAATCGCTACAGTTATTTCTGTAATTGGGGTTTCCATCCCATCATTCGTATTTGCAATGTTAATTTTATTATTATTTGCTTCAAAATTAAGATTGTTACCAACTTCATATAGTTCATCGAATGCAATTAAATCATCAATTATGCCAATTTTAGCTTTATCTGTTGGGGTTATTGCAAACGTTGCACGTTTTACACGTACTGAAATGGTTTCAGTTTTAACAAGTGAATATATGACTCTTGCAAAAGCAAAAGGATTAGATCGTAAAACTTTAATTTTCAAACATGCATTAAGAAATGCTTTAATTCCAGTAATCACAATTTTAGGACCTATTTTAGTAAACTTAATGACAGGTACTATGGTTGTTGAAAAGATTTGTTCTGTTCCTGGATTAGGTAAATTATTAATTAATAGTATTTTATCAAATGATTACAACATCATTTTAGCTTGTTCATTCTTATATGCTGCAATGTACATTTTCATGATGTTAATTATTGATATTTCTTATGGAATTATTGATCCAAGAATTAGATTAGGAAAGGATGATTAATAATGGATTTAGAAAAGATTGAATTTTTACCAGACGATTTTGAATTCGTTGGAGACAAACAAGACATTACTAAAGACGTTGTTGCTCCATCACTTCCTGCTTGGAAAGATTCTTTAAATCGTTTTAAAAAGAACAAAGGTGCCGTTATCGGTTTAATTTGTATTTTAGTTATCGCAGTATTTGCTATTTTTGCTCCAATGTTTTCATCATATAAATTTGATGCAATCAATACAAAAATTGCAAGTATTTCACCATGTGCTGAACATTTCTTTGGTACAGACACTTATGGTCGTGATTTATTTGTACGTGTTTGGACAGGTACAAGATATTCATTATTCATTGCCGTTGTTGCAATCTTCATTGACGTGATTGTAGGTATGACATACGGACTGATCTCTGGTTATTTCGGAGGTAAAGTTGATTCAGTAATGCAAAGAATTCAAGAAATCATAAACTCTATCCCAACTTTAGTAATATTAACATTGTTATTAATGGTGATGAAAGCATCATTATTCACAATTATCATGGCTTTATCATTTACTGAATGGATTGGTATGTCAAGAATTACAAGAGCTCAAGTTTTAAGAGTAAAAGAAGAAGAATTCGTTTTAGCTTCACGTACTTTAGGAGCTAGTAACATGTTTATTATCTTTAAAGAAATTTTACCAAATATTTATAGTCAAATGATTATTATGATTATGATGTCTATTCCAAATGCTATCTTCTATGAAGCATACTTATCATTCGTTGGTTTAGGTTTACCAATTCCAATGGCTTCATTAGGTACATTAATTAATGATGGATTTAACTCAATTACTATTTACCCTTACATGATGGTAATTCCAGTTATTATTTTCTCTATCTTAATGTTAAGTTTCAACTTATTTGGTGATGGACTTCGTGATGCACTTGATCCAACTATGAAGGAGATGTAATTATGGCAGAAAGAGAAAAAATATTAGAAGTCAGAGATTTAAATATCTCTTTTAGAACTGATAGTGGTATTGTTAATGCAATTCGTGGTGTTAACTTAGATTTATATAAAGGTGAAACAATCGCTATCGTTGGTGAATCTGGATCAGGTAAGTCAGTTACTACTAAAGCAATCATGGGTATCATGGCTGGAAATGGTTCAATTGATGGTGGTTCTATTAACTACACTTGGACAGATGAAAATACAGGTGAAAGAATCACAAAAGACATTTGTCAATTAAGTGAAAAAGAAATGCAAAGTGAAATTCGTGGTCGTAAAATTGCCATGGTTTTCCAAGATCCAATGACATCATTAAACCCTACAATGACAATTGGAAATCAAATTATGGAACCAATGATTCATCATTACAATACACCAAAAGAAGAAGCTTATAAAAAAGCAGTTGAATTATTACAATTAGTAGGTATTACTAATGCTGAAAAACGTATGAAAAACTATCCTCACCAATTATCAGGTGGGATGAGACAAAGAATTGTTATCGCAATTGCTTTATCTTGTGATCCTTATGTTTTAATTTGTGATGAACCTACAACTGCATTGGACGTTACTATCCAAGCTAAAATTCTTGAATTAATTCAAGATATTCAAAAGAAAAAAGATTTATCAGTTATTTATATCACACATGACTTAGGTGTTGTTGCTAAAGTAGCTGATTATGTAAATGTTATGTACGCTGGTAAAATCGTAGAGACTGGAACCATTGATGAAATTTTCTATGATCCACGTCATCCATATACTTGGGGATTATTATCATCTATGCCAGATTTAGATACTGATGATGATGAATTATACACAATCCCTGGTACACCACCAAACTTAGCACATGAAGTAAAAGGTGATGCTTTTGCTCCACGTAATAAGTATGCTTTAAATATTGACTTAAGAATTGAACCTCCAATGTTTAAAGTACCTGGTAGTACAACTCATAAAGTTGCTTCATGGTTAATGCATGAAAAAGCTCCAAAAGTTGAAATGCCAGTTGAATTAAAAAACAGATTAGAAAAAATGAAAAAGGAGGGTGTTGAATAATGGAAAATAAAGAACCTATCCTTGTCGTTAAAGATTTAAAACAACATTTTAAAATTAATCGTAACTTTACTGTAAAAGCAGTTGATGGTATTTCATTTGATATTATGCCAGGTGAAACTTATGGTTTAGTAGGTGAATCTGGTTCAGGTAAATCAACTACTGGTAGAAGTATTATTCGTTTATATAAACCAACTTCTGGATCAATTGTTTTCAACGGAAAAGAAATTGGTGGAAAATTAGATAAGGAAACATCTAAAGAATTACATACAAAGATGCAAATGATTTTCCAAGATCCAATGGCTTGTTTAAATCCAAGAAAGAAAGTTATTGATATCATTGGTCAAGGTTTAGATATTCATAAATCTTATTCTTCTATTGAAGAAAGAAATGAAAAAATCTATGAAATGCTTGAACTTGTTGGTTTATCAAGAGAACATGCTTCACGTTATCCACATCAATTCTCAGGTGGACAAAGACAACGTATTGGTATTGCAAGAGCATTAATTATGAATCCTGATTTAATTATTGCTGATGAAGCAATCTCAGCGTTAGATGTATCTATTCAAGCACAAGTTGTTAACTTAATGAAAAAGATTCAAAAAGAAACAGGAATTGCATATTTATTTATTGCACATGACTTATCAATGGTTAAATATATCAGTGATAAAATTGGGGTATTACATTTAGGACATTTAGTAGAAACAGGGACTACTGAAGAAATCTTTGATAATCCAATTCATCCATATACAAAATCATTATTAAGTGCTATTCCTCATCCTAATCCACGTGTAGAAAAAGTACGTAAATCATTTACTTACGATTATAAAGAAAGTGGAGTCGATTATACAAAAGGTACTGAACATTTAGTAGATGGAACTCATTATGTTTTAGCTACTGATGAAGAATTTGAAAAATGGACAAAAAAATAGTTTAGGAGGCACTTAAGAAGGCAACCTAAAATATTGTAAGAAAATCTTCAAAAAAAGAGAACGAATGCGAAATGTTGTTCTCTTTTTATATAAATAAAAATAATACAAAATAAAAAGGTTGTTATGAAATTATTTATTGAATTTCGTAATAACCTTTTTTGATAATTTCTTTCAATTTTTATTGTTAATAATTGTGAAATTGAAAGTTTTTTTCGATTTGATTGTAAATGCTTACAGAAGATTGACTTACAAGTTGTTGTTAATTATGATGAAGATGTCTTCTAGATAAGAAGATAATTAATTTGAATCTTTTAACCGGTGAAAAGAGGAAATATGATGATTATTGACAAAATGAAAACATTAGACCATTTAACAATTCAAGAAAAGTATTTAGTGGATTATATAATAAATAATCAAGAAGATATTTTAAAAAAGAATATTAATGAACTGGCAAAATTAAGTTATACCAGTAGTGCAACGATTTCTAGGTTGTGTAAGAAACTGGGCTTTAATGGATATAAAGAATTTAAATATCAATATGCGGCTGAATATTCTCATTTACTTGAATTGAAAAATGATTTTAAAATTGAACCTTTTTCAAGTGAGAGTTCAATTGATGATGCTTTAAATAAAATCGAACTTTTACATAAAAGAGCGATAGAGTATACAAAAAGTTTACTAGATAGACAAGTTATAGAAAGAATTTATCAACTTATTAAAAATGCTAAATATATTGAAATTTATGGAACTGGTATTAATTTTTCTTTAGCAGAAATTTATAGTTTGAATTTTGAAGAAGAAGGGGTTATTTCTAAAGCATATAACAGTTTAAATCCAATGCATCTTCAATACTTAAAGCAAAGGAAACCAAACGATACAGTTTGCATTTATTTAACACATACAGGTCAAAATAAGGAAATGTTAAAAATAGCAAAGGATATTCGCAAATATCATGCTAAATCAATTGTGATTTGTGATCATAAAAAAAGAGAAATTTGTAAATATTGTGATGAAACAATTGTAATTATGACCACTCAAAATACAACTGAACTATCTAATGCTGTTTATATTGCTTCTTTACAGTATGTTTTTAATATATTTACTTCGTTAAAATTAATAAGTAATTATTCTTATTTAGAAGAAACAACAAAAGCAGTTGATAAATTTAAAATGGGAGAATGATTATGAATAAAAGTTTTCTATGGGGTGGTGCTGTTGCTGCTAATCAATACGAAGGTGGCTATCAAGAAGGACATAAAGGATTAAGTGTAACCGATGTTATGTCAGCTGGTGATGTTGATCACCCTCGAGAAATTTCTTATGAAATATTAGATGATAAATATTATCCTAACCATTATGGAATTGATTTTTATCATCATTATAAAGAAGATATTAAATTATTTGCTGAAATGGGCTTTAAATGTTTCCGTTTAAGTATTTCATGGCCACGGATCTATCCTCAAGGTGACGAATTAGAGCCTAATGAAGAAGGGCTAGAGTATTATGATCATGTTTTTGATGAATGTTTAAAATATGGAATAGAGCCTATTGTTACTTTATCTCATTTTGAAATGCCTCTTTATTTAGCAAAAAAATATGGTGGTTGGAGAAATAGACAATTAATTACATTCTTTGAAAGATATGCGATTACATGTTTTAAAAGATATAGCAAAAAGGTCAAATATTGGATGACATTTAATGAAATTAATAATCTTATAGATACCGATAATCCTTTTAATGCTTGGACTGGAGCAGGTGTTTTATATGAAGATAATGAAAATATTGAACAAACAATGTATCAAATATCTCATTATCAGTTTGTTGCAAGTGCTAGAGCAGTTCAAAGAGCCAAAGAAATTAATGCCTCTATGCAAGTAGGTTGCATGTTGCATTTTGGCCCAATTTATCCTTCTTCTTGTAATCCACAAGATATTCTTGCAGGAATTAAAGCAATGGATAAGAGGTATTTCTTTAGTGATGTTCATGTAAGGGGATATTATCCAACCTATACTTTAAAAAAGTGGGAAAGGAGTAATATTCAATTAGATATAACTGATGAAGATTTAAAAGATTTAAAACGAGGTACTGTGGATTATATAGGGTTTAGTTATTATAAATCAACGATTGCAGAATATGATAAAATACATGACTTTATTGAAGTACAAAATCCATTGTTAAAGAAAAGTGATTGGGGTTGGGCTATTGATCCTACAGGATTAAGGATTATTTTAAATGAAGTTTATGAAAGATATCAAAAACCAATGTTTATTGTTGAAAATGGTTTTGGAGCTTATGATAAATTAGAAAATGGAATCATTAATGATGATTATCGTATTGATTACTTAAGAAACCATATTTCAGAAATGAAAAAAGCAATTGAGTTAGATGGTGTAGAAGTCATGGGATATACTCCTTGGTCAGCAATCGATATTGTAAGTGCTTCTACTGGTGAATTGGCAAAAAGATATGGATTTATCTATGTTGATTTAGATGATCAAGCTAAAGGTAGTGGAAGAAGATATCGAAAAGCTTCTTTTGAATGGTATAAAAGAGTTATTTCATCAAATGGTGAAATTTTATAGGAGATAAATAATATGAACAAATTTATAAATGAAACATTAGTTATTTATATATCGAAGTTTACAAATACAAAAGTTATAAAGGCTTTAAAGGATGGAATGATGTTTTCTTTACCGTTTTTAATGATAGGATCATTGTTCCTGTTGATTGCCAACTTACCAATTGAATCAGTAAGTAAAGTAATTAGTGAAAGTGGAATAGGAGATGTATGTTCTCAAGTATATTCTTCTACGTTTTCATTAATGGCCTTCTTTACAGTAATAGGAATTACTTATTCTTATTTGAAGAATGATCAAGTAATAACAGCTATAAATGGCGCTTTAACTGGTTTAGCAGCTTTTATTTTATTAACTCCATCTTCTAAGGTATTAGACAGTGGGGAATCAGTTACAGGAATTATTTCTAAAGATTGGACTGCTGGTCAAGGAATGATTTGTGCTATTTTAATTGGTTTTTTAGTTGGATATATTTATTCTTTATGTGTAAAAAAAGATATTAGCATTAAAATGCCAGATGGTGTGCCTAGTGGTGTTGCAGATTCATTTTCGTCACTATTACCAACTGGAATTATTATTACTATTTGTGCAATTATTTATGCTATATGTCACTTTATATTTAATACAACATTTGCAGAACTTATTTATTCGGTAATTCAAATTCCTTTACAAGGAATTACAGATTCGTTCTTTGGCGTTATTATTATGACAGTTGTTATGTCTTTATTATGGTGGACAGGCGTCCATGGTGGTTCTATATGTGGAGGAATTCTTTCACCAATTTTACAAGCAAATATGGCAGCTAATCAAAAAATTATAGATTCAGGATTGCCTCTTACAATTCAAAATGGTGGACATATTTTTACACAACAATTTTGGGACAATTTCTTATGTATGTCTGGTGCTGGAATTGTGATTGGGTTAGTGATTTATATTACATTTTTTGCCAAATCAAAGTCATTACGTAGCTTAGGTAAATTATCCATTGTACCTAATATCTTTAACATTAATGAACCAATTATTTTTGGGACACCAATTGTACTTAATATATATTTATTAATTCCATTTGTTCTTGTTCCTTTAATTATAGGTATAAGTAGTTACTTATTAATGTATATGGGAATTTTACCATTATTTAGCGGGGTTATGGTTCCTTGGACAACACCACCAATTATATCAGGACTTTTGATTGGTGGATGGCGTGTTGCATTATGGCAATTTGTGATGATTGTTGTATCTTTTGTTATTTATTTACCATTTATTAAAAAAATAGATACTTTGGAATTAAATAAAGAAAATCAAAAGTAAATTATAAGAAATACAAATATTTAATTTTAATATCAAAAAGTCGTGAAAAATCACGGCTTTTTTTGTAATGCTACTAAGTTAAGAAATTAAGTTAATACTTTTGCTTTATTTATTGTCTAAGAAATCCACACGATTTTTTGTTAATGCTTATTTAGAAGCAGTGTTTTTTAAAATATGAAGTAAGATTTGAACTTGTTTTTCCATCATAGTAAGTGAACAATATTCATAGGGTCCATGATAGTTAAAACCACCTGTACCAAGATTAGGACAAGGAAGTCCTTTGAATGTTAAACGTGCACCATCTGTACCACCACGAATTGGTGAACAATAAGCATCTAAACCATTTTCTTTAATGGCAGCTAAAGCTTGTTCAACAATGAACATATGATCTTTTAGAGCTTCTTTCATGTTTAAATAACTTTCTGTAATCGTTACTTCAACAATTTGATAACCATATTTTTTATTTAAGAACTCTGCAATGTCTTTAAAGTCTTGGCATTGTTTATTTGCTTGTTGTAAGTCATGGTTACGAATAATATATTCAGCAACTGTTTCTTCACAAGTTCCTTGAATCGAGTGAAGGTGATTAAATCCTTCATAACCTTCTGTTGATTCGGGACGCATATGCACAGGTAAAAGTGAATCAAATTCATAGGCAACACGCGTTGAATTGATCATTTTATTTTTAGCACTTCCTGGATGAATACTTCTTCCATGGACTTTCACTTCGGCACTAAATGCGTTAAAGTTTTCGTATTCAACAATGTGAATATCTCCACCATCAATGGTATAAGCATATTGTGCATTGAAGTAATCAACATTAAAGTGATCACTACCATGTCCAATTTCTTCATCAGGTGTAAAAGCAATTTGAATATCATTATGTTTAAATTCTGGATGATTATAAATATATTCCACCATTTGCATAATGATTGCAATACCAGCTTTATCATCAGCTCCTAATAAAGTTGTTCCATCTGTAGTAATTAAATCATGATGAATAAGTTGTAAGAGTTGAGAATATTGTTCAGGGTCTAGATAAAGTTCTTTATCTTCATTTAAAGTAATTTTTTGACCTTGATAATCTTTGATAATTTGTGGATGAATATCTTTACCACTTGCATCAGGAGAAGTATCCATGTGGGCAATAAAACCTATAACATCTCCTTGATGATTATTATTACTAGGAATTGTTCCATAAACTACACCAAATTCATCTATTTTTGCGTTTTCAATTCCTAATGATTTTAATTCTTCAACTAAATAATTTCCTAATTTTAATTGTTTTGAAGTTGAAGGAACAGTATGTGAATAACTATCTGATTGTGTGTCAAAATTCACATAATTTAAAAACCTTTCTTTAATTTCCATTTGTCTTCCTCACTTTCTTTTCTATTATACAACGACTTATAAAGAACTTCTATGAAAAAAGTTTACAAATTTTAAATTGTATGTTACCATACAATTCGTAACCGAACAATATAGGAGGAATGATATGTATAGAGATCCCATTGGACATCGTATTAAGACCATAAATAACCTAATGAGAAAAACAATGGATAAGAAAACAGGTCAGAGGCCTGATCGTGTAACTTTAATGCATTGTTGGATTATTGGGTTTGTTCAAGATAGAGAAGATAGTGGGCTTGATACATTTCCTAAAGATATAGAAAAAGAATTTTCAATCAATCGTTCTACGACATCAGAAATGTTGAAACTGATGTGTAAAAAGGGAATGATTGAACGAGAAGAAGTAGAATATGATGCAAGATTAAAGAAAATCGTTTTAACAGAATCTTCAAGAAATCATAATCGACAAATTGAAGATAAGATGAAAGAAATGCATCAAAAACTTATTAAAGATTTATCTGAAGAAGAAATAAATATGTTTATTAAAATATCCGATAAATTAATTAATAATATCAAAGAAGATTTATAAATATTCATGAAGTTCGGTAAATGAATAGGAAAGGAAGTCAATTATGGTAAAAACTTTAATGAAACAAATCAAAGAATATAAAAAAGATTCATTACTTACAATGTTATTTGCGGCATTAGAAGTTATCTTAGAAATCATTATTCCTTTATTAATGGCAAGTCTTATTGATAAAGGGATTGAGGCAGGTAATATGTCTAATGTTACAAAATATGGAACATTCATGTTTGTTATTGCAATTGGAACATTATCACTTGGTTTTTTAGCTGGTAACCATGCAGCTAAAGCTTCAACGGGTTTTGCAGCCAATTTAAGAGATGCCATGTATACAAACATTCAAACATTCTCTTTTTCAAACATTGATAAATATAGTACTGCAGGACTTGTAACACGTTTAACGACAGATGTGACAAATGTGCAAATGGCTTATCAAATGATTATTCGTATGTGCATTCGTGCGCCAATGTCACTTATTTGTGCCCTTACCATGGCAATGATGATCAACTTTAGATTAAGTATGATTTTTGTTGTTGCCATTGTTTTCTTAGTAGCGGTCCTTACAATAATTATGTATCATGCCACAAAATATTTTAATGATGTTTTTCCTAAATATGATACTTTAAATGAAAGTGTTCAAGAAAACGTTGTTGGTATTCGAGTTGTTAAATCATTTGTTAGAGAAAAATATGAAAATGAAAAATTTAAAAAAGCAGCACAAAACATTTATAAACTTTTTGTCAAAGCAGAATCCGTTTTATCTTATAATAACCCAGCTATGTTAATAGCTGTTTATGGTTCAATTTTAATGCTTTCATGGTTAGGTGCTAAAGCAATTGTAGGTGGGACTCTTACTACAGGTGAACTTACAAGTTTATTTAGCTATGTTATGAATATTATGATGTCTCTTATGATGCTTTCTATGGCATTTGTTATGATTACGATGTCACTTACTTCAGGAAGACGTATTGCAGAAGTTATTAATGAACAATCTGATTTAGTCTCTCCTCAAGAAGCTTTAACTGAAGTAAAAGATGGTTCAATTGATTTCAATCATGTTGTTTTTTCTTATAAACATGGTAGTGGAGAAGCGGTCTTAAAAGATGTTGATCTTCATATTAAAAGTGGTGAAACAATTGGAATTATTGGTGGTACCGGAAGTGCTAAAAGTAGTTTGGTCAACCTTATTTCTCGTTTATATGATGTTGACGAAGGTAGCGTTGTTGTTGGTGGACAAGATGTTCGTAATTATGATCTTGAAGTTTTAAGAGATGAAGTTTCTGTTGTCTTACAAAAGAATGTTTTATTTAGTGGAACAATCTTACAAAATTTACGTTGGGGTAATGAAAATGCAACAGAAGAAGAATGTAAAGAAGCTTGTCGTTTAGCGTGCGCTGATGAGTTTATTGATCGTTTTGAAGATGGTTATAATACGTATATTGAACAAGGTGGTTCAAACGTTTCAGGTGGACAAAAACAACGTCTATGTATCGCAAGAGCGTTGCTAAAAAATCCTAAAATCTTAATTCTAGATGATTCAACAAGTGCTGTTGATACAGCTACAGATGCAAGTATTCAAGAATCATTCAATGAACGTATTCCCGATACAACAAAAATTATTATTTCACAACGTATATCATCTGTTCAAAATGCAAGCCGTATTATTGTTTTAAATGATGGTGTCGTGGATGGTTTTGACACACATGATAAATTATTAGAAACAAATGAAATTTATCGTACAATTTATGAAACACAAATGAAAGGGAAGGAGGAAGAATAATGAAAGAAGGAACAATGAAACGTTTACTTAAAATGTTATGGAGTAAATATAAAATCCATTTAATTGTTGTTTTTCTATGTATTGTAGGAAATGCTTTATTTAATGTTCAAGGAACAATGTTTATGCAAACATTAATTGATGATTATATTGTTCCCCTTTTAAAGAGTTCTTCACCTGACTTTAGTGGACTATTCCATGCTTTGATTCGTGTAGGTGCACTTTATGCTTGTGGTGTTGTTTGTGCCTTTACCTTTAACCGTATTATGGTTTATGTAACACAAGGGTTCTTAAGAGATTTAAGAATTGAAATGTTTGAACATATGGAATCTTTACCAATTCGTTATTTTGACAGAACTCCTCATGGAGATACAATGTCAGTCTATACAAATGATATTGATACATTAAGACAATTGATTTCACAATCTATTCCACAACTTATTTCAAGTTGTATGACTATTGTGACAACATTTGTATCAATGATCATTTTAAATATTCCTTTAACTGTGTTAAGTGTATGTATGCTTATGATCATGCTTGTTGTATCAAGAAAACTTGGATCGTTATCAGGTAAATTCTTCGTTCAACAACAAGGGGATTTAGGTAAAGTGAATGGTTATATTGAAGAAATGATTTCTGGTCAAAAAGTTGTTAAAGTCTTCAACCATGAAGATCAAGCAATTGCTGATTTTAGAAAATTAAACGATGAATTAAGAGAAAGTGCTTATCAAGCTCATAAATTTGCGAATATCTTAATGCCAGTTACAGTACAACTTGGAAATATCTCTTATATCATTTGTGCAATTGTTGGCGCAATCCTTGCTTTAAATGGACATTTTGCTTTAACAATTGGAACCCTTGTAGCTTTCTTAACATTGAATAAAAGTTTCAACCAACCTATTGGACAAATTTCTCAACAAATCAATGCTGTTGCCATGGCACAAGCAGGAGCTGGTCGTATCTTTGATTTATTAGATCAAGAAAGTGAAGATGATCAAGGTGTGGTTACTTTATGTCGTGTAGAAACTGTTGATGGAAAAATGGTTGAAACAGATAAAAGAACAGGACATTGGGCTTGGAAACATCCAAGAAGCGATGGTCATGTTGAACTTGTAGAAATGAAGGGTGATATTCGTTTAGAAGGTGTTGACTTTGGTTATTTTGATGACCGTATGGTTTTACACAATGTAGATGTTTATGCTAATCCTGGTGAAAAGATTGCCTTTGTTGGGGCTACTGGTGCAGGTAAAACAACAATTACAAACTTAATTAATCGTTTCTATGATATTCAAAAAGGTTCGATTACTTATGATGGAATTGATATTAAATTGATTAAAAAAGATGATTTAAGAAGATCATTAGGTGTGGTTTTACAAGATACACATTTATTTACTGGAACAGTTATGGATAATATTCGCTATGGACGTCTTGATGCTACGGATGAAGAATGTATTGAAGCAGCAAAACTTGCCAATGCCGATCTCTTTGTTAAACATTTGCCAGATGGTTATCAAACAATGCTTACAGGAGATGGGGCGAACTTATCGCAAGGACAAAGACAGTTATTAGCGATTGCGCGTGCTGCTGTTGCTAATCCTCCTGCACTTATTTTGGATGAAGCAACTTCTTCTATTGATTCTCGAACAGAAAAGCTTGTACAAGATGGAATGGATAAATTAATGCATGGTAGAACAACACTTGTTATTGCCCATCGTTTATCAACAATTAAAAATAGTGATTGTATTATGGTCTTAGAACAAGGACATATTATTGAAAGAGGAAATCATCAATCACTTATTAAAGAAAAAGGTAAATACTATCAATTATATACTGGAGCTATTGAAATGGATTAATCCATCAATAGCTTTTTATATTTTTTGGACTATCCGTCCATTGAAAGAAGGAAAAGAGAAAGATAAAATGATCTGTCGACCTTGATAGGAAAGGTCGACAAGCAAACAGAGATCAAAAGATATCGGGATGTGATAAGAAAAGCAAGTATTCATGGAGATTATGTGATTATTGGAGTTGAACATCAAAGTACTTTTGATAAAAATATGATTTTTCGCATACTCAACTATGATGCGACGACTTATATCAATCAAGTTGAAAGTAAAAAAGAAGTCTATCCAGTAGGAAGCTTTGTGTTCTATACGGGAGATGAAGAATAGAAGTTGCTAGAAGCATTAAAAGAAACATTGAAAAGTACACCATCAGAGATGGAACCTTATATCAATGATTGGAAACTACCTGTTGTCGACCTTAAAACAATGGATGCAAGAAAGCTTATGAATCGAAGATTAAGAGATGTCGTAGAAATTGATCAAAGTATGTTTGCAGGAAGTTATGATGGATTAAGAGAAAATCGTAAAATTGAAACAGAAAGCTTCATGATGGCGGCAACATTTACGTGTACAAATATTAGAAGAGAAGACTTACCAGAAGGAGATGAAATCAATATGTGTAAGGCAATGGATCAATTATTTCAAAGAATGAGAGATGAAGGAAAACTCAATACTTAAAAAGAACTGCTTAAAGTAAAATTAGGAACTTTATCAAGACCTTTAGAAAAACAACTTACAAATACATCGTTAGAAAAATTAAATGTTCTTGCATTAAATATCTTTAACATCAATAGTGAAGAAGATGTTTTAAGAATTATTAACTAGAACTAAAAAAGATTTCAACTGTTATCAAATATAATAGTGAAACCTTTTTTATATAATTAATTATTTTAAAGGAACTAATAATTGAATTGATTTTTGTAAAGTATGTACGTCAATTGGAAGATGTGTGCCTTCTTCACCATCTATATCCATTGTAAGATCTTGATCACAAGTAATGTGAATATGTTGTCCTTGAACATAGTGAATAAAAGGACTTTTATCATGTTTACCAAAACGATAATCTTTAATCAAAGCAATTAAATCCGTAACAGAACATCTTTTTACAATAACAAGATCGAGTTTTCCATCATTAATATCTGCAAAAGGAATAATGCCATCGAAACCACCAACACGATTAGTGTTTGTAATTGCAAATATGTAAGCATCTTCTTCAAAACTTTCATCATCAACCGTTACATTAAGGTGTAGATTTGTAGATAACTGTTGAGGAAGTTGGGTCATGCCTTTAAAATAATAAGCTAATGGACCAAACTTTTTCTTTTCTTCTTTTGATACCACAAAAGAAATATCTGAAAACATTCCTGCAGCAGCAACATTAATGAAATATTGATTATTAATTTTTCCTACATCACTCGAAATAACATTAAAGTTTTTAATCATTTCTACAATACCATTTACTGAATTTGGAATATTTAAATAATTAGCAAAATCATTAACAGTTCCTGCCGCTAATATGCATAATGGTATTTTTTTATGACTATCTACCATTCCTGAAATAACCTCGTTTAAAGTACCATCACCACCAACAGACATGATAAAATCATATTGATTCTCATCACAATCTCTTGTTTTATAATAGGCATCATCTTTTTTTTCTGTATAAAATATTTCAAAATGTTCTACAATGTTTTGTAATGTTAATTGACCAATAATACGATCTAGTTTATTTTGAATAATATGTTTTCCAGATGATGGATTAATAATAATAAGACAACGTTTCATGTTACTACCTCACTTAAATATCCTATATACATTTTAAAACAATTAAAAAAGATATACAATCATTGTTTCAATGATTATAATAAAATAGAATAAGCAAAGGAGTTTATTATGGCAAAATTTTATGCAGTAAAAGAAGGAAAAAAACCAGGAATTTATCATACTTGGGATGAATGTAAAGAACAAGTTAATGGTTATTCAGGAGCAGTTTATAAATCTTTTACAAATGAAGAAGAGGCAAAAGCATTTATAAAAAAAGAAGAAAGAAAAGTGAGTGATGATTTAACTTTACTTGCTTATGTTGATGGTAGTTATAATATTAAAACAAAAGAATATGGCTATGGTTGTATTTTAATTGAAGGGCAACAAGTTATTCAACAATTATTAGGTAAAGGGAATATTCCTGAGTATTCTTCAATGCGTAATGTTTCAGGAGAAATTCTTGGGTGTATGAAAGCTATTGCTTATGCAATTGATCATCATTATGAGTCTATTTGCATTTATTATGATTACGAAGGTATTGAAAAATGGGCGACAGGTTTATGGAAAGCAAATAAGGAACAAACTCAAAATTATGTTAAAACAATCAATGATATGAAAAAGAAGATAGATATTTATTTTCAAAAGGTTTTAGCACACAGTGGGGATTATTATAACGAAGTTGCTGATGGGTTGGCTAAAAAAGCAGTGGGTATAAAAAAATAAAGCTTGAAAATTAAGCTTTATTTTTTTTAGCAATAATATTAATAATAATATAAACAACTAGAACAATAGCAAAAATCCATAAGAAATCGCTTTTGATATATTGAGCATCACCAGACCAACATCCAAACCATTCTCCACATTTTTTAACAAGAATAGCAAGTGCATAAGATAATGTACCACATCCAATAACACTTAATAAGACTTTCACAATTTTATTAAGAATCTCTTTAAATAAAATAATAGAGATAAAACATACAGCTGTAACAAATACATTAATAACAAAATGCATATAATTTCCTCCTTTAGATACCTTAATAAAATAGCATAAAATCAAGGTAAATGCAATAAAACGTGAACTAATAGATGAATTATGATAAAATATTTTTGGAGGATTAAATTATGAAATTATTAACAGTATGTATACCTTGTTATAACTCAATCATGGAAATGCATAAAGCCATTAATTCATGTCTTTTAATGAAAGATGAAGTAGAAGTATTAATTGTCGATCGTCATTCACATGACGAAACATTACAAGTAGCTAAAGAATATGAAGAAGCTTATCCTGAAACTGTAAAAGTTATTACAACAAGGGAAGATGTTCCTTTTTTAAAAATAGCTCTAGAACATAGTGAGGGCCTTTATTTCAAAATACTTCAATGCTTTGATTATTTAGATCAACCTTCACTCGTAAGTGTTATTGAAACGATTCGTGACTTTATTCGAATTCAAGCTAATTTAGATTTGCTTGTTACTGATTATAAATATGTTATTCCCCAAGAAAAAGAAAAACGTGTCTCTTATAAAAATGTTTTTCCAATGGAAACAATTTTTGAATGGCATAATATTAAAGCGTTTCATAAACATTTTCAAATTGATTTAGGTTCAGTCATTATTAAAACAAGTACTTTAAAAAAGATAAATACAGATGAAGAAAATATTTTTTATAATGAATTAACAGTTTATGGAACAATTCCTTATATTAAATCAATGTATTATTTAAATGTTCCTTTCCATTGTTATGGAACACGTCGAAAAATTCATATTTCTAAATCAAATAGTTATGTTGATTTAATGAAAAGCTTATGGGATTTATATGATGTTTATTCTTTAAAGAGCCGAAGACAAAGAAGTTATGTTATTGAATATTTATCTAAGGTATATGTTATTACTGTTTATTTGTTATTAAAATCAAATCAAAAGGAACAAATTGAACTTTTAAATGTACATTTAGGATTTAATGATCCTAAATTATATAAAGCACTCACAAAGCGTGTTTATGGTTTTTTAATTAGTAGTAGTAATGAAAAGCTTTATGGTATGCTTATTAAAGTCTTTGAAAAAGTTTATCAATTAGAAATAGAAGAATAAGATGAAAAAGAAATTTTTATTTATGATTCCTCTTTGTTTATTTATCATTGATTACTTTTTGATTAAATATCAAGTCATTCAATCAATAGATTGGTTCATTTATCATTTGGTTCAAAATTTAAAATGTGATTTTATGACATCCTTTTTTAAACTTTGTTCAACCCTTGGAAGTACTTGGTTTTATGTAATTCTTGTTTTAACTTTAGTGATTCTAAAAAATAAAAAAGATATTTGGGTAGGAATTCACTTGTTAATTATTCAAGGAATGAATCGTATAATTAAAGCTTTGGTTAAAAGACCAAGACCACCTCAAATATATCATTTAGTTAAAGAAACAAACTATAGTTTCCCAAGTGGTCATAGTATGTCAGCAATGATTGGTTATGGATTATTAGTTCTTGAAGTTCAAAAAAGCTCTCTAAAATATAAAAAAGTAATAGAAATATTTTTAATGATGATGATTTTTTTAATAGGATTAAGTCGTATCTATTTAGGTGTACATTATTTTTCTGATGTTATAGGTGGCTTTTTGTTGTCTTTAAGCTATTTATTATTTATTTATTATAATACCTCACTTTATACATAGAATGTGTAAAGGAGGTTTTTTATTGGATATTGATATCATTAGTGGTTTATATCATTATGGTTTGACCATTATAAAATATGAACAAGATTATTGTTTAGTAGATTTAAAGACTCAAGAAGTTTATGAAAAAATGAGTATTTATTATATAAGAAGATTATTAAGAAGTTGGAATAAGCATCGTAAAAATATAGAGAGTGTGATATAATGGAAAAAAGTTTGAGGTGGTTTAAAATGAGGACAGTAAAGAATTATGTAGGAATTATTTTGTGTGCGTGTGTTATTATTTTTATTTATAAAACATTTGATATTTCATTATTTTCCAATATTTTATCAGCTTTTATTCCTTTGATTGTAGGAGCAATACTTGCTTATTTTTTACAACCATTGGTTTATAAATTTGAAATGTTTTTAGACTCTTTTCAAAATAAAAAGCTTATTAAATATAGTCATACAATTTCTTCTATTTTTGTTTTTGTTGTCTTTGTTTTAATTATTGTTGTTTTAATGATTGCAATCATTCCAGCACTTGTCAATTATGTTATCAATATTGCGGATAATTTAACCTTGTATATTAAAAACTTTGAAAAAACATTGGAAACTTATTTAGGAAGCAATCTTGCAAGTGAAGTTATTATTAAAATAGATGAAATGGTTGTTAAATATGTTAATTCAATTGAAGCTATAGATCCTATTGCAACACTTGGAACAATCTTTAAAGCAGGTAGTACGATTATTACTGCTGTTTTAGGTTTAATATTTACACCTTATGTTTTAATTGAAGCAAAAAGGCTTGTAAGTATCTTTGATCGTTTATGTTCACTTTTTATGTCAAAAGAAAAAATAGAACTTATTCATGATTATGCAGTTAGATCACATCAAATCTTTGGACAATTTATTTATGGTAAATTCTTAGATTCGTTAATTATAGGAATTATCGCATTTATTGGACTCGCTATTTTAAAAGTAAAATTCTTCCCAATTCTTGCTGTCTTTATTTTGATTACGAATATGATTCCTTATTTTGGACCATTTATCGGTGGGTTTCCTGCTGTTCTTGTAGCCTTGATGACAGGAGATTTATTCCATGCTTTAGCGGTCTTAGTTTTTGTCTTTGCTTTACAACAATTTGATGGTTTATTCTTAGGGCCAAAGATTCTAGGAGATGTTGTTGGTATTTCACCATTTTGGGTTTTACTTTCTATTACCGTCTTTGGACATTTCTTTGGCTTTATTGGAATGTTCCTAGGAGTACCAATGATTTGTGTCATTCGTATGCTTTTTAATGATATCATTGACTTTCGTAATAAAATGAAAGAATTAGATACATAGATTGTATTTTAAATAAATATTTGTTAGGATAATAGAGGTTTTGTCCTCGTAGCATAGCTGGATAATGCAATCGCCTCCTAAGCGATAGATCGGGTGTTCGAATCACCTCGAGGACGCCAATATGATTAAAAAAGTCTTGATTTTCAAGGCTTTTTTATTAATTGAAATTTGGTAATAGAAGTGAAAATAATAAATAAAAGTTGATAGAAAGAAATGTGTAATGTAGATGATTGTTTAAATAGTTCAATTAATTACAATAGATGAGGTTGAATATGATAATAGGTTTTTTATTTACTATAAAGGGTGTATTTAATATATTGAAGGGGTTAAACTATTTTATTTTCAAAGATAATTTTAAAATGATTCCTATGGAATTAACATCTGTATATAAATCACCTGTTAGTGTTCATGAAATTACGTATATATATATTGTTATCAATCTATTCATCAAGGAACGAATGTAAAATATAAAACCAAAGGACATGATTATAAAAAAGAAGTAGGAGATATTGACTTCTTTTATTATGATGAAAGATTGCATATTGTTTATGAAGATGAAGAATATGTTACTTCTTATATGATTTTAGGAATATTTTTATTTTTATTTGGATTAAGAATAATTTTTTTGTACATATAAAAGAGGATATGATATTCATTAAGATTTGATGCAAAAAAAGATTGTAGGACAGTATCTACAATTTTTTTGTTCTAGTACTAGAACAAAACTCCTAATATTTATGTTTGTGTTCTGATATCAGAACACAAGATGCTGTTTGATGTTTTTTGTTCTATAATAAGAACATGAAATAATATGATATTTGTTAATTCTATTTATACACAAATATGATAAGATAAAGTCACAAGGGGGATTTGTATGGAAAAAGAATTGAACTGGGCAGTCATAGGAACAGGTGTGATTGCTAATGAAATGGCACAAGCTTTACAAAAGACGGATAAAACACTTTATGGAGTTGCCAATAGAACACAAACAAAGGCTATTGATTTTGCAAAGAAGTATGGTGTTAAAAAAGTCTATGATGAAATTGATGAAGTGTTTGATGATGAAAATGTTGATATTATTTATTTGGCAACATCACATAATACGCATTATCAATTTATGAAAAAGGCGTTAGAACATGGAAAGCATTTATTCGTAGAAAAATCAATTACGTTAAATAGTCGTGAATTAGATGAAATGATGGCACTTGCTAAAGAGAAAAATTTAATTCTTGCAGAAGCCATGACCATTTGGCATATGCCAATCTATAAAGAATTATGGAAAATCGTGCAAAGCGGTGAACTTGGTAAAATGCAAATCATGACAGTAAACTTTGGAAGTTTTAAAGAATATGATATGAATAATCGTTTCTTTAATATGAATCTTGCTGGTGGAGCTTTATTAGATATTGGGGTTTATGCTCTTTCTGCAGTACGTAGCTTTATGTCTAAACAGCCAAATGAAATAGTAAGTCAAGTGAGGTTTGCACCTACAGGATCTGATGAACAAGCAACGATTTTACTTAAAAATGAAGATCAACAAATGGCAACGATTGCTTTATCAATGCATTCAAAACAACCTAAAAGAATTATGATTTCATTAGAAAAAGGGTATATTGAAGTTTATGAATTTCCTCGTGGACAAAAAGCAACGATTGTGGATGCTGTAACAGGAAAACAAACAGTTATTGAAAAAGGAAATACTGAAAATGCACTTTATTATGAAATGTGTGATATGGAAGAAGCTGTTAGAAATCAAGATGCTTCACATTTAAATTTAGAGTATACAAAGGATGTCATGGATATTATGAGTCAACTTCGTAAAGAATGGAAAATGCAATATCCAGGAGAAAAATGGTAAGGACAAATTTTTTGTCCTTTTCTTTATGCAGTGATAAAATAAAGTAAATAAAGGAGGATCATTATGGATAAAGTATTAAAATTTTTAAAAGATGTAGAAACTTATTATTTAGCAACAGTAGAAGGTGATCAACCAAGAGTAAGACCCTTTGGAACAGCACATGTTTTTGAAGGAAAACTTTATATTCAAACTGGAAAAGTCAAAGATGTTTCGAAACAACTTCATCAAAATCCTAAAGCAGAAATTTGTGCTTTTAAAAATGGAGAATGGTTACGAGTAAGTGGAAAATTAATCGAAGATGATCGTAATGAAGCAAGACAATCTATGTTAGATGCTTATCCAAGTTTACAAAAGATGTATAAAGCAGATGATGGAAATACGGAAGTTTTCTATTTTGAAAATGCTACAGCTATTTTTTCATCATTTACTCACGAACCACAAATTATTAAATTTTAATCATAAGTTACCTATTAAAGAAGCTTTTAATAGGTGTTTTTTATATAAATAGACAAATAAGATAAATTGTCAATATGTGGATAGATAAAGAGGATTATGCATTGTTGTTAATATTTCATTTAATATAATAAAATTAGATAAAAGAAAGGATGAAGTATCGATGTTAAAGAATGAAAAAGGACAAGCAGTTGCACCAAAAACAGTCACAATGACAAAAAAAGATTTTGAAGATCAAGGAAACACCCGTGTTTATTGGTTAGGTGGCGGAGGAGCCATGATCAATGATCATGGAACAGTGATTATGATTGATCCTCTTTTAGAAGGCTTTGATATGCCCTTATTGATTGATATGCCAATTGATGTAAAAGATGTACCTCATGTGGATGCTATTTTAGTATCTCATGTAGATAATGATCATTATTCAAGACCAACGTGTAGAGATTTAAAAGATGTTTGTAAAGAATATCATACTTCTTATTATGTTGCTTCTTTAATGAAAGAAGAATGTGGTTTGGATGGAATTGGACATGATATTGGCGATCATATTCAAATTAATGATATTGATGTTGAACTTACACCTGCTGATCATGCTTGGCAAAAGCAAGTTGCTAAATATAATTATCGTATATGGGAAGATCGTGAATATTGTGGTTTCTATGTAAAAACACCAACAAAAAAGATTTGGTATGTAGGAGATTCTAAATTGCTGAATTGTCAATTACATATGGACCCACCAGATGTAATGTTCTTTGACTTTGCGGATAATCCTGTGCACATTGGTTTAGAAAATGCTTATAAACTGGCAAATACTTATCCAAATACAAAACTTGTTTTAATTCATTGGGGAAGTGTTGATGCACCTGAAGCAAGTGCTTTTAATGGAAATCCACAAGATATTTTAGACAATGTCGTTAATCCTGAGAGAGTTGTTATTTTAGCACCTGGTGAAGAATATGTTGTTGATTAAGAAGTAGAAATCATGAGATACAGTGAAGTTAAAGATTTTAATTATGATGATTGTTTTAAAGCTTGATGTTTAATTGCGAAAAACATGATAAACATAAAGAACCTTTTGCGATTAGAATTTATATAGATGATTTTGTTATCTTTCAATATATCATGCAAAAATGCAAAAAATGTTTCTCGTGGTAGAACCCCTCTTTGTACAAAGTAAAGTGAGTGTTGTTTTAGGCATCAAGATAAGTTATGGTTATAAAGATTTATGTTTTAGCTTTAAAATCATCACTTCATTAACAAATGCCACTTGCTTGGAAAAAGGAACAATTCTTTTTACCAGCAACAACTGTTTTTATCAAATGTGCAAGAGAATACTTTAAGAGATGATAGAAATATATCTATTTTAATACCTAAAAGGTATCGTTATTAATAAATTATAAGTATTAGATATTTAAAATAAAGTGAATTATAATGAAGTTGTAAAGAAAGAATAATACTTATGACAATTGAAGAAGCAAGTAAAAAATATAATATTCCAATTCATATCCTTAAATAATATGAAATTTGGGGATTGTGTCAAGAAGTTAAAAAAGTAATGGGATCTTGGCAATATGATGAAACAGACTTTGAAAGATTAAGCTTGATTATGATGTTACATGATTTAGATTTTACAGTTGAAGAAATAAAAAAATATATGAAACTTTCTTTGGAAAAAAATGAAAGAGAATGTTTAAAGCTTTTAAATAAAAAAGAAAAGGAATCTTAGATGAAGTTTATCTAAAAGAAAAACAATTATCAAGAATTGATTATTTAAGATATGAGATGGATTGGGAAAATAAGGGATGAAAAAGATTTGTACATTGATGTAATCTTTAATTTTAGTTTTTACCTGTAGTGCTTGTAGTAGTAAAAAAGCAACTGCTAAAAAGAAAACAAAACACAAACAGATTTAAAAGAAGTTAATTCAAAATCATTAGTTATTTATTTCTCTTGGTTTGGAAGTACCCAAAATATTGCCAAGGAAATACAAAAACAAACCAATTCAGACATCTTTGAGATTGTTCCTGAAGTTGCTTATAGTGATGATTATGATACGGTTGTTGATGATGTGAAAAAGGAACAACAAGAAAAAGCAAGACCAAAGATTAAAAATAAAATTGAAAATATTGATGAATACGAAACCATTTACGTAGGATATCCAAACTGGTGGGGAGAGATGCCTATGATTCTTTATACATTCTTTGAAGATTATGATTTATCTAACAAAACAATTACACTATTTTGTACAAGTGGTGAAAGTGGATTGTCAGATACTGAAAAAACAATTCAAGCACTTGAACCAAGTGCTCCAATGGTAAAAGGATTGTATGTTTCAAAGTCAGCATCAAAAGGCTACAAGTGATGTAAAAGAATGGGTAAATGAAATTAAATAAAAGGAGAGAAGAAAGATGAATTTATATGCAACAGATAAAGAATACAAAGAAAGATTTGATTATTTTTTAGAAGAAGTTAAAAATGATGAAGGAAATAAATTAGATGAACCAACGCGTTATTTAGCTGTTTTATCCGTTTTAATGGGAAATCAAGGAATTTGTGCTTATGAAGAAGTTCTTGAAAAAGCTTTAGATGTTTTGTCGCCTGTGCAAGTAAAAGAAATGGTTTATCAAGCAACTGACTATTTAGGATATGGAAGAATGCTAGAATTCTTAAAAGTTACAAATGAAGTATTTAATAAAAAAGGAATCGAACTTCCATTAGAATCACAAACAACAACGACAATTGAAAATAGATTAGAAAAAGGAATCCAAGCACAAGTAGATATTTTTGGTGAACATATGAATGAAGCTTGGAAAAAAGCAACAGTCAATAAATGGTTAGCTTCTAACTGTTTTGGTGATTACTATACAAGAACAGGTCTAGATTTAAAACAAAGAGAAATGATTACTTTTTGTTTCTTATATGGTCAAGGTGGATGTGAACCACAAGTTATGGCCCATATTCAAGGAAACTTAAATTTAGGAAATGATAAAGCTTTCCTTACAAATGTTGTTTTACAATGTGTTCCATATATGGGATATCCTCGTAGCTTAAATGCACTTGCTTGTATTAATAAAGTAGAAGACTAAAAAATAAAAATCAAATAGTTGTGGTATTGCTTTGCAATACCACCTTTCATATGAAAGGTGGAAGGACAATGAAAATTGTTGTATTACAAGGAAGTCCAAATAGTAAAGGATCAACGAATATTCTTGTGGAAAATTTTATTAAAGGGTCTCGTGGAAAAGGACATGTAGTAACACGTTTCGATGTTTAAAAAATGAATATAAAACCTTGTCTTGGTTGTGTTACCTGTGGTTATGAAGAACCCTGTGTACAAAAAGACGATAATGAAGTCATCAAAAAAGCACTCCTTTCATCAGATATGCTTGTTCTAGCAACACCCCTTTATTATTATGGAATGTCTACTCAATTAAAGACTGTCATTGATCGTTTTTGTTCATATAACTATTCACTTACAGGAAAACATTTAAAATCAGTTTTATTAACCGTTGCTTGGAATCAAGATGATTGGACTTTTGAAGCCTTAGTGAGTCATTATAAAACATTAGTAAGATATTTAGAATTAGAAGATCAAGGTGGGGTTTTAGGTTATGGTTGTGGAAACGTTTCTATGACAAAACATAGTAAATATCCTCAAGAGGCTTATCAATTAGGATATTCGTTATAGGTGAAAGAGATGACAAATAAACCAAAAATAAAAATAGCTGTTGATTTAGTTATGACGATTACCTTGTTACTATTGATGCTCTTTCAAATCACAGGTCAACAAGTTCATGAATATTTAGGAATAATGATGCTCTGTTTATTTTTAGAACATAATTTTTTAAATAGAAAATGGTATCGTCATTTATTTAAAGGAAAGTATAAGTTTTATCGTCTTGTTCAAACAATTTTAAATATATGTATTTTAATAACGATGCTAGGTCTTGGTTATAGTGGGATGGTTATGGCTCAATATGTTCCTTTTTCCATAAGTGGATTAATATCTCTTGCAAGAAGACTTCATCTAGCCTGTTCTTATTGAGGCTTTGTTTTAATGAGTGTGCATCTTGGAATGCACCTAAGACAAATGATGAATATGTTTAAAAAATATATTCATTTAAAAACGAATGTTTTAAAAATCATAAAATTAATGATTGTTATTATTTGTCTTTATGGAATCTATTGTTTTATTCAAAATAATATGATGTCCTATATGTTTTTAATCAATGAATTTGTCTTTTTTGATTTTGAAAAGAATACATTTATTGTTTTATTAGTGTATTTATCAATGATGGAACTATGGGTAAATATAGGTTATTTTATAATACGAATGATTTTAAAAGTGAGGGATTAGCGTGTACTTATTTCAACGAATAGAAGAAATGACAATTGAATATCAAGATGCAAGAAGTGTTATTGCAGAGTTTCTACTTAATGAAAAAGCTCATTTATATCAATATACGATGGATGAAGTTGCTCATTTAACGTATACTTCTAAACCAACTTTAGTAAGATTTGCGAAGGGATTAGGTTTTCATGGCTGGAAAGATTTTATGCGATCTTTAATTGAAGAAGTTAAATATTTAGAAAGTCATGAAACAACGATTGATGTGAATTTTCCTTTCCATGAAAATAATAGCTATAAAGAAATTATTGATCATGTTTCTCGTTTACAAATAGAGAGTATTATGGATACAACTCATTTGATAAAAGAAGAAATGTTGGAGTTAGCGGTTATGCGTTTAGAAAAAGCTAAGAATATCGTGATTTTTGGAATGAAGCCTAATTCTTATTTTGCAGAAGGATTGCGTTGGAAGTTTTTAAGTATTGGTGTATCTATGCAAATTGCCCCTTATGGAGAATTTGGAATGATTGCTAGAACGCTTACTAAAAATGATTGTGCTATCCTAATTTCTTATTCAGGAAATAATAAAGATAAAGATCCAATGGCTCAAATAGAAATGTTGAAAAGACAAGAAGTGCCTGTGATTGCAATGACAAGTGAAGGAAAAAATTATATTCAAGAAAATATCGATTGTATTTTTGCGATTTCATCTAATGAACGTTTATATAGTAAGATTTCTTCTTTTGCGACAGAGCAATCTTTATTGTTTATTTTTAATGTGATTTTTTCATGTTATTTTAAAAAGAATTATCATGAAAATTTAGTTTATAAAATAGAAAATTCTAAAATTTTAGAAAGCCAAAGAACTGCTAATAGTAAAAAAATAGAGGAAATATGATATTTTATTTCATGAAAAATGAACAAAAATAATTAAAAAGATGAAACAAAATTTTGAGTTATAAAATCGTTTGTATTTGCATTGTTTTATAAAGTATTGTTTGTTAAAGTGACATTGTGAACAAAGAATGTTCAAAAATGTACATTTAATTAAGGCCTTATAAAAATAAGTAAGGAGAGAAAACAATGAGTCAAAAGTATAATGATTTAGCTCAAAAAATTGTAAGTCTTGTAGGTGGTAAAGAAAATATAAATACTGTTTATCATTGTCAAACAAGATTACGTTTTAAATTAAAGGATGAAAGCAAAGCCAACCAAGATGCATTAAATAATATGGATAGTGTTGCGAAATGTTTAATTAGTGGTGGCGTGTTTCAAGTAGTTATTGGAACACACGTAAAAGATGTTTTTGAAGAAGTTGAAAAAATTGTTGGTCCTTTAGAAAATAAAGAACAAGATCAAAGTGAAAAGAAAGGAATCTTATCAGTTATTATTGATTTTATTTCCGGAACTTTCCAACCAATTATTCCTGCTTTATCAGGAGCAGGGATGGTTAAAGCAGTACTAGCAATCTTAATTACATTTAAAATTATTTCTACAGAATCTCAAACATATTATATTTTAAATTTCTTTGCGGATGCTGTTTTCTATTTTTTACCAATGATGTTAGCTTATAGTGAAGCTCAAAAATTAAGATGTAATCCAATTTTAGCAGCATCTGTTGCAGGAATTATGATGCATCCTAATTGGAATGCACTTGTAAGTGCAGGAAAAGCTGTTAAACTTTTTGAAGTGATTCCTTTTACACTTACAACTTATACATCAACAGTTATTCCTGTTATTTTAGTTGTTTTAGTACAATCTTATATTGAAAAATATTTAGAAAAATGGATTCCTCAAGCAGTTAAACTTGTTTTTGTTCCAATGCTTACATTCTTGATTATGGGACCATTAGCACTTGCTGTTTTAGGACCAATTGGAAGTGTTTTAGGTGGTTATCTTGCTACTTTCTTTAAATTCTTAAGTACAACAGCGGCTTGGGCACCTGCTGTTTTAATTGGTGGTTTCTTACCAATTATGGTTATGTTTGGTTTACATAATGGTGTTGCCCCACTTGGCGTTATGCAAATGGGTGAACTTGGATATGATAGTATTTTTGGACCTGGTTGTGTTTGTTCCAATATTGCTCAAGCAACAGCTTCATCCGTTGTCGCATTACGTACGAAAGATAAAAAAATGAAACAACTTGCTACATCGGGATCAATTACAGCTTATATGGGAATTACTGAACCAACGCTTTATGGTGTCAATTTACCAAAGAAATATCCATTAATTGCTTCAATGATTGGTGGGGCTGCTGGTGGTCTTTATGCAGGACTTACTCATACACATCGTTTTGCTACTGGATCATCTGGTTTACCTGCAGTATTCCTTTATATTGGAAATGATACAATGACTTATTTCTATAATATTTTAATTGCTTTAGTTATTAGTTTTGTTGTTACAGCTATTGTTACTTATGTTTTAAGTTTAAAATTTGAAAATCAAGAGGTACAAACTATTGAAAAAGTTCATGTGAATAAAGGAGAAATTCTTTCTCCAATTCAAGGAAAACTTTATCCTTTATCAGATGCTAAAGATGAAGCATTTGCTTCAGAAACTTTAGGGAAAGGTGCTTTAATTCAACCGAGTAATGGAAAAGTCTATGCCCCTTTTGATGGAACAATTGTGACTTTATTTCCTACAAAACATGCTATAGGAATTGTTTCAGATGATGGCATTGAAATGTTAATTCATTTTGGTATTGATACAGTTAATCTAAATGGTCAACATTTTACAGCTTTTATTGAACAAGGAATGAAAGTTAAACAAGGTGATTTATTATTAGAAGCTGATATTGAAAAAATCAAAGCTGCTGGTTATGAAACTCAAGTACCTGTTATTATTACAAATTCATTTAATTATCAAAATATCGAATTATCTTCAAAAGAAGATGTTTCATATCAAGATGTTATCTTAAAGGTAAAAGGAGAAAAATAAAATGTTTTATAAACAATTAAAAGAATTTCCTCAAGATTTCTTATGGAGTGCAAGTACTTCTGCTTATCAAGTAGAAGGTGCTTACAATGAAGATGGAAAGGGATTATCAATTCAAGATTTACATCATCCAACGAATGGCATTACTGATTTTAAAGTAGCAAGTGATCATTATCATCGCTTTAAAGAAGATGTTGCTTTAATGGCTAAGCTTGGTTTAAAAGCGTATCGTTTTTCTATTTCTTGGTCACGTGTTTTACCTGAAGGAAAAGGTGAAATTAATGAAAAGGGAATTGAATTTTATGATCAATTAATCAATGAACTTATTAAGTGTCATATTGAACCTATTGTGACTATTTATCATTTTGATTTACCTTTAGCTTTATATAACCAAGGTGGATGGAATAATCGTGAAACAATTGATGCCTTTGTAGAATATTCAAAAATATTATTTGAACGTTTTGGTGATCGTGTAAAATATTGGCTTACAATTAATGAACAAAACGTCATGATCAATCATCCAAATGCGATGAATCCAGGAAAAGTACCAACTAAAAAAGAACTTTATCAACAATGTCATAATATGTTTGTAGCTTCAGCTAAAGCAACCATTCTTTGTCATGAAATTGTTGAAAATGGAAAAATTGGACCAGCTCCAAATATTACTGCAATTTATCCAGAAAAATGTAATCCATCAGATGTTATTGCTTCAGATAACTGGGAAAGTATTCGTTGCTGGCTTTATTTAGATATTGCCGTTTATGGACGTTATAATAGTTTGGTATGGGCTTACTTAGAAGAAAAAGGATGGACACCAACTATCGAAGAAGGGGATATGGAAGTCATTGAAAAAGCAAAACCTGATTATTTAGGTGTCAACTACTATGCTACAGCAACAGTAGCAGCAGCTAAAAATGATGGAACAGATTGTCAGCCAAGAAATGGTGATCAACAAATCATGCTCGGTGAAGAAGGTGTTTATCGTGCTGCACAAAATAATTATCTTGAACAAACTGAATTTGGTTGGATGGTCGATTCTATTGGCATGAGAGTTACTTTAAGAAGAATTTATGATCGTTATCATTTACCAATTTTAATTACTGAAAATGGTTTAGGTGCTAAAGATGTTTTAACGGAAGATGGACAAATTCATGATGATTATCGTATTGATTATTTAAAAAGACATTTTCATCAAGCAAGACTTGCTTTAACAGATGGTGTTGACCTTATTGGTTATTGTCCATGGTCATTTATTGATTTAGTAAGTACGCATCAAGGATATCAAAAACGTTATGGTTTTGTTTATGTTGATCGTGAAGAAAATGATTTAAAAGAAATGAAACGTTATGAAAAAGATTCTTTTAAATGGTATCAAGAAGTCATTAAAGAAAACGGAAAAAATTTATAATATAAAGGGTTCCAGCAGGAACCCTTATTTAATTTCTATCCAATATCTTTGAACTGTTTTTCCGTCTTTAACAATTTCATTTTCTAAAATAGCACCATTGTTTTTAATTGATTTTGCAGAACCAATATTGTCCTTATCACAAACAAGAAGTACTTTATCAATATTTAAATTTTGACATTCTTTTAAAGCTAAACCGATGATTTTAGTTGCATAACCTTTTTTTCTTTCACTTGGTCTTACTCCATCACCAATATGGCCACCGTAATTTAATAAATAATCATTAAGTTTATGACGAATATTGATGGCTCCAACCATTTTATTTCTTTCTACATCTAAGGCGAAAAATGTAGAATCTTCTACCAAACCAGGTTTTGGATTTTTTAAATCAAGATTATTAATATAATAATCAAAATTATGATAATCATTTTTAAAAATAGAAGCTGGAGAAGTATTAGCTTCAGGATGATTATTATTATAATCAATCCACTCCTTCAACATATCAACAATTAAATCTTGATATTCATATGACGCTTTAATTAATTTAATTGACATAATATAATCTCCTTTTATTAAAATATTTCTATTATTATAACATGTTATAGAACATAGTAAAACCCTTTATTAAGTTGTACTTTATAGAGGGAAAGTGCATATTATCTATTTTATCAAATATTTTAATAAATCTTTAATAGTGACAATACCATAAAAACATTGGTTCTTTAAAACAATAATATCTTCATAAAAATGTGAACTTTCATTTTCAAGATAAAGTTGACAAACATTTTTAATAGGTAAATGGGAAGGAACAATTAGAGAGTCTTTAAAAAGATTTGATTCAGCTGCATCTAAATTACAAAGCATATTTTCTCTTTTTAAATAACCTAAATAATGTCCTTCATCATTAATAACATAAATTCTTTGAGTGGTATTATTTTCTTCAAAAATTTGATAAGCATTATTTATATTTTGATAAGTTTTTAATGTACAAGGGAAATGACAAAGAGAATCTATTGTAGGAATATCTAATGTTTTCTTATATTTGTTGTATAATTTTTTGATAGTTTCTTTGATATCAGGTAAAAGATCATCAAAATTATCAACAGGTTTCTTTAAATAATAACCTTGACCATATTCAACACCTAATTGAATTAAACATTCAAGTTCTTCCTTTGTTTCAATACCTTCAACAATTAATTTATAATGCGTAGCTTTACAATAGTTGACCATGACTTCTACCATCGTACGCTTATCTCTATTTAAATGAATATCTCGAATAAGTTCTTTATCTAGTTTGATATATTCAGGTTGTGTATGATTGATTCTATTTAAATTAGAATAACCTGAACCAACATCATCAATAGCAATTTCAAAACCTTGACTACGATAATGTCTAACGGCTTGTTTAAATAAGTGTTTATCTTCAATAGATGTTGTTTCCGATAATTCAAAGACAATATTATTAGAATCTAAATGATATTTTTTTAAATATTCTTTTGTAAACCCCTGAACAAAATCTGAATCTAATAAAATATTAGCATCTACATTAATAAATAACTTTTTCCCTAAAGGCATTTGTTGACTTGCCTTAATAGCACATTTACGACAAAGTTGATCTAACTTCCATGATTGTTCAATTGTATTAGCTATCTTAAATAATTCTTCAATATTAAGAGTACATGATTTTAAAGTAATACGGCTTAAGGCTTCAAAAGATACTATCTCTCCTGTTTTTAAGGAAATAATAGGTTGAAAAACACTTTTTATTTTCTTTTTATTAATTATTTTAAAAAAATCATTGATTTTCTTTTCGTTTAATTTCATTTATCTATCCTCTATTCTTTTTAAAATATATAGAAAGAAGAATGATATTTCTATCAATAAAAACTAAGGAAATTGTTAAAAATAGGTAAAAGATTTTGTTATAATAAAACAAAGGAAAAAGCATATGAAAGAAATAGAATATAAATTACTAGGTGTAGATGATTTAGAATTATTAGTAATGAAAATTCCAAAGGAAAAGTTGGACAAATAACGAATGTTTGGGTAGATGAAAATTATCGACATTTAGGGATTGGTAGATATATGGTAGAATATCTTGTTGAAAATTATCAAAAAGATGTTGGAATGATTTGTTTGAATAGTTCAAAAGAGGGAATAAACATGTATTTACATCTTGGATTTAAAAAGAAAGATAATTATTTGATTTATAGGAATAAATTATAATTAATATTTTGGTTTTATAATGTATTTTTTTGTGAAAAAAGAATAAAATAATATAGAAAGTCGTGTTGACTTTCTTACTTTTGCTTGATAGAATTCAAGTGTAAAGAAAGTATACCGCTGACCAATATGCGGAATAAAAATGGTTGGGTTGTAAGTATACCGCTGACCAATATGCGGAATAAAAATGGTTGGGTTGTAAGTAGTAGTCCTTCACTATTAAGTGAGGGGCTTTTTCCGTATTTAAGAGGGGGATAGTTATGAAGAAAGCAGGTTTTTATATGATAAAAGATAGTTTTTTTGAAGTAATGTCAGATCCTTTCCTTAAAGGAAATAAACAAGGGAATAGACCACATTATTATTGCTTTGAAGATGATGAATCAGGAATTTATTGGATAATTCCTTTATCTAGTAGAGTATCTAAATACAAAAAGATTATAGAGAAAAAAGAAAAGACAGGGAAAAAATGTGATATTCTTCATATTGCTAAATTAGATAATGATAAAGAAAGTGTATTTTTAATACAAGATATGTTTCCTATTACTGAAGATTACATAGAACGAGAATATACAATATCTGGTAATCATATGGTTTTATCAAGTGAACATACTATAAATGACATCAACAAAAAAGCTAAAAAAATAAAAGCAATGATAAAAAGAGGAGTAAAGTTTTTACCAACTCAAGTTGATGCCCTTAAAATTTATAATAAATTAAAGGAACAAAATTAATGTTCCTTTAAGCTTTCTTTATAGCTTCTCCCAATAGGAAGATGTGTTTGTTCTTTTAAAATAACTTCTTGATTTTTTATTTCTTGAATAAATCTTTTGTTAATAATGTATGATTTATGAATTTGAATAAAATCAAGAGATTGTATTTCTTTAATAAATTGACTTAATGTTTTTCTTTCAATCATTTCTCCATTAATAGAATGAATAATAATTTGATGTCTAAGTGATTCGATATAATAGATTTGTGATAATCTTATTTTTGAAGTAATTCCATTTCTTTGATAAAGATAATATTGAAAGTTTTTTTGAATTTGTTTTTGAATAAACTCATGATAATGAATAAATTGTTTTTCTAACTCATTATTAATGAAATAAAGATGTGTTTGCATTTGTAAACAAATACTTACAAGATCAAAATCTTTAGGTCCAATAATATAGATCAGAGTACTATTTAATTTTTTAAGATGATTTAAAATATTTAAATCATTCTTTTTTTCTATTTCTACAAAATAAATATCTTGAACTGTTTGATGTGTATAATTTGTAAGTTTGTATTCTATTTGCAAATCATCAAAGAATTGTTGAATAAGTGGTTCTATTTGTTGGTAATGCTTTGAAATAAGAGAAATTCTAATCATGTTTTTTCTCCTTTTCAATAGCTACAATATATTGATCAAGATTTTTATTTGAACGTATGATATCCAATAAATGATAAGAATCAACAAAACGTACACCATTTTTTTTCATGAGTTCAATGCCTTTACTAAAAGTTTCTTTATCAGAACTTACTAAATTTTCAATAATATATTGAGAACCATCCAACATATTAAATTTAAACACAATTTTATTTCCAGAACCATTTACTAAATATTTTGATGGATAAAAAGAATAACGATAATAAGAGATTTGTACAAAATCAATTTGTGAAAGTTTTAAATTGATTTGGTATCTAGGATATTTATTTTTAAAAAGAAAAGAATAAAGATACCTTGCTTTATCTAAATTTTTATCAAAATAAATGTATCTTAAATATTTTTGATCGACTTCCCACATGGTATTAGCGAAAACCATTCCTGGTAGTACGAAACTATAAATCAATAATAATATAATAATAAGAACACCAAAAAACATTATTCTTTCATAAAAATGTTTATACATGATAAAGAAAACACCTAACCACCAAACAACAAAAAGTAAAATAACAAAGTTTAATAAGATGATTTTTCTTTTCTTTATTTTTCCAACAGTAATTTTCATAACTTCCTCCTGTACGTGTATTATAACATAGTTTTTTTATTTGGATTTTGTTGTTGGGGACAGGTTGATGGTTGTTGGTGCCTCTTTGCTATTTATTTAAAAGAATAGGATTAAAGTATAGATAAGGAGGAAAAGAAGATGAAGAAAAAGGTAATAATGATTGGTGTTGTTTTAATTGTGTGTCTAGGAACTGTTTTTTATAATATGCAAAAAAGAAATCCTTATAAAAGTTATAATCATTTAAAAACAAGTGAAGTTTTAAAAGTAAAGGAATTTAATCAATATTGGGTTTATTTTTATTCAATGGATGATCAAGAAAGCATGGATTCTAAAAATGGGATAGCTCGTCTTAATAAGGCAGTAAGTAATGTTTATTTTGTGAAAATAAAGGATAAAGAAGTAGTTATTGAAAATCAAAAAGTTAAATCAGCTACATTACTTTATATAAAGGATCATCAAATAACAAAAGAATACAAAGGATTAAAACAATTAAAAGATCATAGTGATGAAATATTACAAATGAGTTGGTAGAAAAAAGTTTAAAGCTTTTTTCTCCTTTTTTAGTATAATGATAAAAAAGAGGAAAAAGATGATGAAAGAAATAAAATTAACGGATATTAAAGGTGTAAAAGTAGGACAATATGAAAATCAAGAAGCAGCTACAGGATGTAGTGTTGTTATTGTAGAAAATGGAGCGACAGCCGGTGTAGATGTTCGTGGTGGAGGTCCTGCTACAAGAGAAACAGATTTATTAAATCCTATTAATATGGTTCAACAAATTCATGCTGTTATGTTAAGTGGTGGGAGTGCTTTTGGTTTAGACGCAGCTAGTGGTGCCATGCAATATCTTGAAGAACATGGTGTTGGTTTTGATATGTCTGTAGCAAGAGTACCAATTGTATGTGGTGCTTCATTATTTGATTTATCGGTGGGAAATCCTCATATAAGGCCAGATAAAGAAATGGGGTATAAGGCTTGTCAAGATAGTGAAAATGATTTGATTAAAGAAGGAAACTATGGCGCTGGTTGTGGTGCTAGTGTTGGTAAACTTTTAGGATTTGAACACGCCATGAAAGGTGGCATTGGAACATATGGTGTACAAGTTGGAAATGTTCAAGTAGCAGGGATCGTTGCTGTCAATGCCTGTGGAAATGTCATTGATTATCAAACGCAAGAAATATTGGCAGGTGTTAATATTGATAAAAAATGTGTTTCGGCTAGTCAAATTATTTTAGATCAAATGGATCAACTTAGAAAATTACCGGATGGTAATACAACCATTGGATGTATTGTAACGAATGTCAAACTGACGAAAGCACAATGTACAAAGATTGCTGGAATTAGTCATAATGGCTACGCTAAAAGTATTGATCCAGTTCATACAATGAGCGATGGTGATACAATTTTTGTATTAAGTACAAATGAAGTTGATGGAATGGTTGATGCTGTTGGTATTTTAGCTGTTGAAGTCATTTCTAAATGTATTCAAAGAGCAATTAAAAAAGCTAAGAGTGGATATGGTTTATTAGCTTATCAAGATTTGAAAAAATAATCGAAAAAGCATATAATTTTCTCGTTCGTATATTTTGATATTAAAAGAGATCTATAAGACTCTTATTAAGACATTTGAAATAGCGAATACCATAAAAACGTTGCATCTTTTATGAGCGACAGTAGGAGGATTATATGAAGTCGAAAAAGACACAGTACATGACTTCAATGGCTTTATTTTTAGCAATTGAAATCATTCTTGTTGTGACACCCCTTGGATATATTCCAATTGGACCATTAAATGCCACAACAATGCACATTCCTGTCATTATTGCAGGAATCGTATTAGGAAAAAAAGCAGGAGCTGAGTTGGGCTTTGTTTTTGGATTAACAAGTTTAATCAAAGCAACGATTCAACCAGGCATTACATCTTTTTGTTTTTCCCCATTTGTGACAATAGGCACAATGTCAGGAAATTACAAAAGTCTTTTGATTGCTTTTGTTCCTAGAATTTTACTTGGCTATTTAGCTGGATTCGTTTTTGAAATCATGAAAAAGAATAATCGTGAAAACTTAGGTGTTGTTGTAGGTGCTTTAACAGGAGCTATTACAAACACAGTGCTTGTTTTATCAGGAATATACATATTCTTTGGTGAAGCATATGCGAGTGCGGTAGGAGTGCAATACTCTACTTTAGTAACGGTATTATTAGGAGTTGTTTCTACAAATGGTATTTTAGAAGCTATTCTAGGGGCAATTGTTTCACTAGCTATCTACAAAGCATTAAAACCAATCTTAAAATCATAGCAGGTCGATTGACCTGCTTTTTAAAGGAGATATTTATGAAATACATATTTGTTAGACATGGAAAGACACATTTTAATGAAATACAGCTTAAACAAGGATGGTGTGATTCACCTCTTACAAAGCAAGGAATAAAAGAAATAGAAAATATGGCAGAACAGTTAAAGGATTATAAAATAGATGCTGCTTATACTTCTCCAATATTACGAGCAAAATATACAGCACAAATAATTTTAAAAAATCATTCTGTTTTATTAAATGAAGATGATCGTTTAAAAGAAGTGAATTTTGGTCTTTTAGAAGGATTACCTTGTTTATTTGTAGATAAACTTCAATTAGAATCTTCTAATTGGTTAGATGATTTACAAATGGATTATACTGGATATGAAGGTGAAAATGTTGAAGATGTAATTCAAAGACATTTTGAATTATTAAATGATATAGAAAAGAAATTTCAAGATGATGATACGATTTTAATGGTAGGTCATGGATGTTCTTTATATGCATTTATTAAAACATTATTAAAAAATCAAAAACTTGATTTTCCACAAAATGCCAGTGCAATTATAGTTAATAAAGTTAATAATGAATATCAATTAGAAACAGTATTAAATCCAAAATAAAAAATCCCCGAATTGCAAGCAGAAACTGGAAATAAGAGAAAATAGGAACTAATTTTTATAG
>OGCN01000305.1_pt1 | contig 86293 bp, 86 predicted proteins | sample 1570181 | NCBI WGS metagenome assembly OGCN01 (sample SAMEA4370584, study PRJEB24528) | human gut metagenome | reverse complement strand
ATGTAAGTTTGATGTAAATCGCTGTTTTTTTAGTTTTTTATCAAATGAAGTACGTCCCGTCTATTTGGTAAAACGGTACATCTTTACATCATCTTAATAGAGCTTAGCACCTGCCGGAATATGGTTATCAACCATCAGAAGATGCAGTTCTTCATCCTCTGAATCCTTCAGGTTATTCACTGCTGAAAGCAGCATACCGCAAGACTCGATTCCCATCATCTTTCTTGGCGGAAGGTTGGTAATTGCGATCAGTGTCTTACCAACTAATTCTTCCGGCTCATAGTAAGAGTGGATTCCGCTTAAGATCGTGCGGTCTGTACCTGTTCCGTCATCCAGTGTGAACTGAAGGAGCTTCTTGCTCTTCGGAACTGCTACACACTCTTTAACCTTTACGGCACGGAAATCAGATTTGCTGAATGTATCGAAATCAACCTCTTCTTCAAATAAAGGCTCAACCTTTACGTTGGAGAAGTCAATCTTCGCGTTGTCTGTGAAGAATCCGCTGTTGTCGTTTACAGTTGCTTCTTCTACAGCTCCGGATTTTCCTGCTTTTTTGTCAGAGTCAAGACTCTTCATTGTCGGGAACAGTAACACATCTCTGATTGCTTCTGCTCCTGTCAACAACATACACATTCTATCGATACCAAATCCGATACCACCTGTAGGAGGCATACCAATCTCTAAGGCATTCATGAAGTCTTCATCTGTTGTGTTAGCTTCATCATCACCCTGTGCAAGCAGTTCTTCCTGTGCTTTGAAACGCTCTCTCTGGTCGATTGGGTCATTTAGCTCTGAGTATGCATTTGCCATTTCCCATCCATTCATAAAGAACTCGAAACGCTCTACATATTCTGGATTTTCTGGTTTTTTCTTTGTAAGTGGTGAAATTTCAACCGGATGATCCATTACGAATGTCGGCTGAAGAAGGTGCTCTTCTACATATTCTTCAAAGAACAGATTCAGGATATCACCCTTTTTATGTCTCTCTTCAAATTCAAGATTGTGTTCTTTTGCAAGTTCTCTTGCCTGCTCCAGAGTCTCAACCTCATTCCAGTCAACGCCTGCGTATTTCTTAACTGCGTCAACCATTGTGATACGCTCAAATGGTTTACCAAGATCCATCGGGATTCCTTTGTAAACGATCTGTGTTGTTCCAAGGACTTCCTGAGCAACAAAACGATACATATTCTCTGTCAGATCCATCATGCCGTGGTAATCTGTATATGCCTGGTAAAGCTCCATCAGAGTAAATTCTGGGTTATGTCTTGTATCAAGACCTTCGTTACGGAATACACGTCCGATCTCGTATACTTTCTCAAGTCCACCAACGATCAGTCTCTTCAGGTACAGCTCAAGTGAAATACGAAGCTTCAGATCCTCGTTCAATGCGTTAAAGTGTGTCTCGAATGGTCTTGCTGCTGCTCCTCCTGCATTTGCTACAAGCATTGGAGTCTCAACTTCCATGAATCCTTCTCCACTTAAGTACTTACGGATTGCTGCCAGGATCTTTGAACGTTTGATAAATGTATCTTTAGAGTCTGCATTCATAATCAGGTCAACGTATCTCTGACGGTAACGTGTGTCTGTATCTGTCAGACCATGGAACTTCTCTGGAAGCATCTGTAAGCTCTTAGAAAGAAGTATCATCTTTTCAGCATGGATAGAGATTTCTCCTGTTCTTGTTCTGAAAGCAAATCCTTCTAATCCGAAAATATCACCGATATCTGAACGTTTGAAATCTGTATATGCATCAACTCCGATTGCATCTCTTGCAACATATACCTGAATATTTCCCTGTAAATCCTGAATGTTACAGAAGGAAGCTTTTCCCATAACTCTCTTGAACATCATACGTCCAGCGATTGATACGTGAATTGGATTTGCATCCATAATGCTTCTCTTGTCTTCGTAATCTTTCTTCAGAACTTCTTTTACCTGCTCTTCATCCAGTCCGTCTACATTTGGCTCCTGGCGATCTTTTAAAAGCTCAGCTTCGTGTGCTTCATAAAGATTTTTCACTTCGAGTGAATGGTGTGTCTGATCAAATTTTGTAATCTGAAATGGATCTCTTCCATTCTGCTGAAGTTCTGCGAGTTTTTCACGACGAACTTTTCTCAACTGATTTAAGTCTGGTTCCTGTGTTTTTTTCTGATTATCTGCCATTGTATATCTCCTTCCTAGAGTGAGCGGTTGATACCCAGAACCTTGTACTGGATCACACCTGCCTGTGTTTCAACATCTACTACGTCTCCAACTTCTTTGCCCATCAGAGCCTGTCCTACAGGTGACTCGTTTGAAATCTTTCCTTCCAAAGAGTTCGCCTCTGTAGATCCTACGATTTTGAATTCGATTTCTTCATCAAATGTTACATCGTATACTTTTACTGTACATCCAACATTGATTCTGTCTAAATCCACTTCGTCTTCCACTACAACCTCTACATTTTTAAGAATTGCTTCAAGTTCTTCGATACGAGCCTCGATATCGCGCTGCTCATCTTTTGCTGCATCGTATTCAGCATTCTCTGAAAGGTCTCCCTGTTCTCTTGCCTCTTTTATCTTAGCTGCAACTTCTTTACGTTTTACTACTTTTAAATTTTCCAGTTCTTCTTCCAATGCTCTTAATCCAGCATATGTCAGTAATCTTTTCTTTGTCTCTGCCATGATTTATTCTCCTTTTTAGTCTCACGTGTTTTCTTTTTAAGTCTGCAATCATATCTTATGATTAACTTTAGAATTACTATTTTTCAAATCTATATTTTGAAATAAATATATTCTGAATACTTCTGTCTTATTCTTCTGTCTGTTTGTTCTTGTAAATTAATCTCATAACGCAACTAAAAGATGTCCCAAACCTTTTGTTTTTCAAGCATGGTCCATCTCTTTTTTAGTCTTATTCGCAGTTACAATATTATACCCAATCATGCCAATACTGTCAAGATTTTTTCAAGTTCTTCATAGCTCTCAACGCTATTGATATCATCCCTTAAACGTGCTGCATTATGCAGTCCTTTGGTATACCAGGCAACATGTTTTCTCATCTCTCGGATTCCGGTATAATCACCTTTATATTGCAGTTGGAGTCTTGCATGTCTAAGCATCATCTGACGTATCTCATCTACATCCGGACGTTTCGGCATTTCACCTGTTTTTTCATATGCTATCAGCTCCGAAAAGATCCATGGATTTCCTTGTGCCCCGCGTGCGATCATTACTCCGTCACATCCTGTTTGTTCCTGCATTGCAACGGCCTTTTCTCCCGATGTTACATCTCCATTTCCAATAACTGGAATATGAACGGCTTCCTTTACCTGACGAATAATATCCCAGTCAGCTTTTCCTGAATAATACTGTTCTCTCGTTCTGCCATGTACCGCAACTGCCGAAGCTCCGGCTTCTTCAATAATCTTTGCAATTTCTACTGCATTTACATGTTCATCATCAAATCCTTTTCGGATTTTGACAGTTACCGGTTTTTGAATTGCCTTCACTGTTGCTGATACAAGTTCATACACCAGCTTCGGATTTTTCATCAATGCAGACCCTTCTCCGTTTCGGACAATTTTCGGCACCGGACATCCCATATTAATATCTAATATCGAAAATGGTCTTTCTTCGATACGTTTCGCCATCTCACTTACAATCTTTGGATCTGAACCAAATAGCTGCAATGATACCGGCATCTCATCCGGATGAATCTGAAGCAGACTTTCTGTATTTTTATTGTTATATAAAATCCCTTTTGCACTGATCATTTCCATGCACAGCAGACCTGCTCCCTGTTCTCTACATAACAAACGAAATGGCAGGTCTGTTACACCTGCCATCGGTCCCAGTACATAGCAATTGTCCAATGTAACATTTCCAATTGTTAACTGTTTCATATAGTTCCCCTTAACCTATTCTTCTGAATCTTCGACATCATCCAAATCAATGTCTTCTCCAAGATATTTGACTCTATAATACAATTCCAATGATTCAAATAATTCTCTTTTTGTATTCTGCAATTCTTTAATTTTAAGAACGCTTCCAATTTCGTCAAATTCGAAATCATTTTCATCATGTTCGACTTTCAATTCAAGGTTTCCATCTTCATCATATACAACCATGAGGATTCCGCCAACATCAGCTGTATACAGTACACACATGATTTGAAGTTCCTGGCGAATTGACTCTGGAAGTGTCATAAAATCTGGATTCAAATAAAACTTCTGCTCATATGCACTGGCTGCACAAAGTACAATCTCTTCTGTGTTTTCCATATCATACCACCTTATACATATCCGTATACTCCACGCACAGATACCTCTCCTGCATATACGGTTTCTTTACTTCCATCTTCCCGGCGGACAATTAATTCACCGGTTTCATTAATTCCCAAAGCATGTGCCTGATAAGATTCTTTTGCACCTAAAATGCAGACATCCTTTCCGCAATTCACAAGCAGCTTATTATATTCTTCCTGAATAAAGCTCAAATCTTCCTGTTTTTCAAATTCTTCATAGCATTTTTCAAACTCAGACATAATTTCTGCTACAATCGGTGCTCTCTTCTGTACTTCCCCAATCTCAATCCGAAGAGAAGTTGCCTTATCTGCTATCTCCTCTGGAAATGTTTCTGTGTTGACATTGATTCCGACTCCAATCACTACATGATTAATATAGTCGATTTCTGTACTCATCTCTGTCAATATCCCAACAATCTTTTTTCCATTCAGGATAATATCATTCGGCCACTTAATCTGTACATCTAATCCGGTACATGTACGTAATGCTCTTGCTACGCTATAAGCCATTACGATTGTCAGCATAGGTGCTTTTACCGGTGGAAATTTTGGTCTAAGCATAATGGACATATAAATGCTGCTGCCGGATGGTGAATCCCACCCACGTCCTCTTCTTCCTCGACCTGCAGTCTGCATATCTGCCACTACGAGTGTCCCGTGTGACGCACCTTCTTCACCTAACTGTTTTGCTTTTATATTTGTTGAATCAATCTCATCAGAATAGACAACATGCTGTCCGGCCCACTTTGTCCGGCCATCCAAAAGGCTTTCTAACTCCTCTTGTGTCATAACGTCTGCACTGCCCACGATTCGATATCCACGATTCCGAACCGCTTCGACCTCGTATCCTTCTTCTTTTAATTGATTCATTACTTTCCAGACTGCTGTGCGTGAAACTCCAAAAGTCTCACACAACTGCTGCCCGGAAACATAATCTTTACTTTCTCTCAAAAGCTTTAAGATTTCTGTTTTCATTTATTTTACTTCTCCAAGTGTTGCTACCATAACCGCTTTAATTGTATGCATACGGTTCTCGGCCTCATCAAATACTTTTGACTGCTCAGATTCAAAGACTTCATCTGTCACTTCCATATCTGTAAATCCGAAGCGTTCTCCCATCTCTTTACCGATTGTCGTATTCAAATCATGGAATGCCGGTAAGCAGTGTAAAAAGATTGCCTGCTCTCCTGCATTTGCCATAATTTCTTTTGTAACTTTATATGGTGCAAGTTCTTTAATACGTGACTCCCACACATCGTCCGGCTCACCCATAGATACCCATACATCTGTATAGATAACATCTGCGCCTTTTGTTCCTTCTACTGCATCTTCTGTCAATGTAACACTTCCACCCGACTGGGCTGCATATCCGCGGCATGTCTCAACTAATTCTGCATTTGGGAAATAGTTTGATGTTGTGCAGGCAACAAAGTGCATACCTAATTTTGAGCAGGCGATCATCAGAGAGTTACCCATATTATATCTTGCATCTCCCATATATACCAGCTTACGCCCTTTTAAATCTCCGAAATGTTCACGGATCGTCAACATATCTGCCAGCATCTGTGTTGGATGATACTGGTTTGTCAGCCCGTTCCATACCGGAACACCTGCGTATTCTGCCAATGTCTCTACGATTTCCTGATCAAATCCGCGATATTCGATTCCATCATACATTCTTCCAAGTACACGTGCTGTATCTTTGATTGTTTCTTTCTTTCCAATCTGAGATCCTGTAGGTCCAAGATAAGTAGACCCCATTCCCATATCAGATGCTGCAACTTCAAAAGCACATCTTGTTCTTGTACTGTCTTTTTCAAAAATCAGTGCAACATTTTTCCCTTTGTAGTGGTCCACCGGAATTCCTTTTTTCTTTTTTTCTTTTAATTCTGCTGATAAATCAAGCAGGTATGTAATTTCTTCCGGAGTAAAGTCTTTTAATGTCAAAAAATTTCTTCCCTTTAAGTTCATGTCTTTCTTCTCTCCTATTCCCACATATAAACATGTATATCTTGGTAAATATATATGGCAAAACTATGATTCATGTGTAAATTCACACGTTTTGCCCTATATCTATTTACTACAATACCATATTCCAGTGATAAATCCAACATTATTTTCGTCTCTGTCTTGCTGCTTCAAACATCAAAATGGAAGCTGCAACTGCTGCATTCAAGGATTCTGCCTGTCCCAACATAGGAATCCGTATCCATGTGTCCGCACAATCTGCCACTTCTTGTCTCAGTCCATTTCCTTCATTTCCAATCAGATAAGCTGTGCCATTGAGATAGCACTCCTCATCATACGCATTCTTCCCATCCAAATGAGCCGCATAAACCTGAATCTGATGTGCCTTCAATTCTTCTATTGTATCTGTCAATTTCTCCACATACACAAATGGCATACGGAAAATTGCACCCATCGTAGAGCGGATCACTTTCGGATTGTAAATATCCACGCTGTCTTTACTAAGAATAATCCCTGTAACCCCCGCTGCCTCTGCAGTTCTGAAAATGGTTCCAAGATTTCCCGGATCCTGAAGATTATCTAACACAAGCAGCATTTCTTTTTTTTCTGTACCTTTTTTTAAAATATCTGCCAACGTGTATTTATTCTGCCATACAATTGCCAATACCCCTTGAGGTGTTTTTGTATCTGCAATATATGAAAACACCGTCGGAGTTACAAACTCCGGCTTCACATTTCCCGGCAGTTCTGCTTTATGCTTTTTATAAAACTCTTCTGTTACATAGAGTGCTTTTAGCTTATCCTCAGGTATTTCCCTTACCATACGGATTCCTTCTACAATAAATACACCCTCTGTATTTCTTGCTCTGTTTTTCTTTTGAAGCTGTACAATCTCCTTAATTCTCTGGTTACTTGTACTTGTGATCATTCGTCTGTTAATCCTTTCCTTACTTTAGCTTAAACCTCTCTAAATCAGAATTTTTCCCGATAATAAATAACATATCATCCGGTTGCAATGGTTTTGATGGATCTAATGCCATATCCATCTTGTCTTCCTTTAAAATTCCGATTACGTTAATCCCATATTTTTCGCGGACCCGCAGCTCTGCCAGACTCTTTCCTTCCCATTGTTTCGGAAGCAGTTTCTCTGTCAGACTATAATCCGGAGATAACTCAATCCAATCAATAAATTCTGTCGATATCAGCTTTTTTGCTACACGTTCACCCATATCGATTTCCGGATACACAATCGAGTCAGCACCGACTTTCTCAAGAATCTTTCCCTGCAGTTCGTCCATTGCTTTTACCAATACATAAGAAATTCCCATTTCTTTCGAAATCATAGTTGCCATGATCGCAGCTTCAAGATTTTCTGAAACTGCAATCACTGCCCCATCCAGATTGCGGGCTCCGATTGTTTTCATAAATTCTGGCTCTGTTACGTCTCCGCACATTGCATATGAAACTGAATCTGCAATATCCTGTATCTTCTCATAACAATTATCAACTGCGATTACATCGCATCCAAAACTCTGCAAGGTCAATGCTACACTTTTTCCAAAGCTTCCAAGACCGAACACAGCAAATTGTTTTCCCATCTTCTATCTCCTATCCTATCATAATCTGTTTTTCCGGTAATTCACGATACTGTTCTTCATTTTTCCCTTTTCCTGCAAAAATCATTGCCATCGTGACCGGTCCGATTCTTCCAATGTACATTATCACCATCAGTACATACTGACTTGCTCTGCTCAAGCTAGGTGTCAAATCTGCCGATAAACCAACTGTAGCAATTGCCGATGTTGTTTCATATACAATTCTCAAAAAATTCACCTGTGGATCTATAATCGTGATGATAATTGTTCCCGACATCCAAAACATAATTGTCAAAAATAAAATTGTCACCGCAGATTTTACTTGTGAGAGTGGAATTTTTCTTCCATAACACTCTATATCACGACTTCCTCTTACTACACTTAAGCAAGTCAATAACAGCAGCGCAACCGTTGTCGTTTTGACGCCTCCTGCTGTTCCTCCGGAAGAACCTCCAATCATCATCAGCATACAGCCGATTGCCTTCGATGCGGCTGTCAGCCCTGATTGAGAAACTGTCGCAAATCCTGCTGTTCGTGTTGAGACAGATTGAAATAATGACGCCTGTACTTTCTGCCAGAATGTCAATTTTCCCATTGTCACAGGATTATGATATTCCAATAAAAGAAATGCAAACATTCCAAACAAAAGCAGCCCTGCCGTCATTGTAAGTACAATCTTGCTCTGCAAAGACAGTCTGTGAAAGAAATTTCGCCTCACATCTTTTATACTTCGCACTTGTTTTATATTATTCAAAATATCATACCACACTACAAATCCAAGTCCTCCGCTTACAACGAGAAATATCGTCGTAAAATTAATGATTGGACTTGTGACCATATGCATATAACTGGAGCTTCCAAGTATATCAATCCCTGCGTTACAAAATGCTGATACAGCGTGAAATATCGCATATGCAATTCCTTTTAACACTCCATATTTTGGAACGAAGTAAAAACTATAGGCAAGTGCACCGATTCCTTCAACGAAAAATGTGCCTTTTATGATCCGAATAATATATTGTACCATTCCACTCAGCGTATCCAACCCATAGCTTTCCTGGATCATAACTCGTCTTCTCAGGGAAATCCTTTGTCCTGCAAGGATCATAAATGCAACAACGCATGCAATAATTCCAAGTCCTCCAATTTGAATCAGGAATAATAAGATTACTTTTCCCACCACAGTAAATTGTACTGCCGGAGTAACTGTAACAAGCCCTGTCACACAGACTGCTGTAACCGACGTAAATAATGCATCGGTAAATTTCATCGATGTTGTCACGGAAAATGGCATCCATAGAAGTACTGCGCCAATCAAAATTACGAACAAAAATCCCAGTCCGATTACCCGCACTGTATTAAAGCTTCCTTCTTGCAAACGCTCTTTTATTGTTTTCTTTCTCATATTTTTATACCTTGAATCTATATCCAACTCCCCAGATTGTTTCAATATACTGTGGGTGCGATGTATCGTATTCGATCTTCTCTCGGATTTTCTTTATATGCACTGTTACAGTTGCAATATCTCCTACTGACTCCATGTCCCAGATTTCTCTAAATAGTTCTTCCTTCGAATACACATGATTCGGATGACCTGCAAGAAATGTCAACAAATCAAACTCTTTTGTTGTAAATGATTTTTCTTCGCCATTTACCCATACGCGCCGTGCTGTTGTATCAATCTTCAATCCACGGATTTCTATGATTTCATTTTCATCCACACTGCTTCCAATCAAACGCTCATATCTTGCCAGATGTGCCTTAACACGGGCAACCAGTTCGCTTGGGCTGAATGGTTTTGTCATATAATCATCCGCTCCCAGTCCCAGTCCACGGATTTTGTCTATATCGTCTTTCTTTGCTGAGACCATAATGATCGGTGTATTCTTATTGTTTCGTACCTGTTTGCAAATCTCAAACCCATCTACTCCCGGAAGCATAAGGTCTAAAATGATTAAATCAAATTCTTCTCCTAATGCTTTATCTAATCCCAGTTGTCCGTCATTTGCGACTTCCACTTCAAAATTACTAAGTTCTAAATAATCACGCTCTAATTCCGCGATACTTTCTTCGTCTTCAATTATTAAAATTCTTTTGCTCATTCGATTGGCACCTCCTGATATTTTCTAACAACAAAGTACATTGTTGTTCCTACGCCTTCTTCGCTGGTCGCCCATATTTTACCGCCATGTTCTTCTACAATCTTCTTCACGATCGCAAGCCCGATTCCGCTTCCGCCTTTGGAAGAATTTCTTGACGCATCTGCACGATAAAATCGTTCAAATATGTATGGCAGATCCTTCGTAGCAATTCCCTTTCCATTATCACTTAATTCTACCTGGATAAAATCTCCCACATCCAAAATTTTCATCCTTATTTCTGCCTGTGGCTTGTCTGTATATTTTAATGAATTGGAAACAATATTGTTGATCACTCTTCGCATCTGTTCCGGGTCTACTATGATCTTAGAATCCTCTTCAAGATAATTACGATATTCAAATTTTGCACCTTTTGATTCCAGCTCAATTGCAAGATCCTCTGCACAGTCTCTGAAATACTGTTTTGCAGAAATTGTTGTAAAATCATAAGGAATACGATTCGTGTCAATCTTTGAATATAATGTCAGTTCGTTAATCAACCGATCCATCTCATTTGCTTTATTGTATATGGTTTTGATGTATCTGTCCATCTTTTCCGGTGTATCTGCAACACCATCCATGATTCCTTCCACATACCCTTTGATTGCCGTGATCGGAGTTTTCAGATCATGGGAAATATTACTAATCAGTTCTTTATTCTCACGGTCAAATTCTATTTTTTCTTCTGCATTCGCCTTCAGACGCAATCGCATTTCCTCAAAATCCTGACACACCTGACCTATCTCATCATCATTTTCCGGCTTTATCTCAAAATCCAGATTTCCTTCTTTGATATTTCTCGTTGCTTCCTGCAACTTTGCCAACGGCACAGAAACCGTCTTATAAATCCACCAGACAAGTACAGCTGTTGTAACGCAGACGATAATCAAATACATCTGCTGTATTTCCCCTGCCTTGTTCGGTGCAAGCATATGCATTCCCGCCATTGTAACAAAAGTTGGAAATATCATAACCAGAATAAATGCAATCACCAGTTTCGTTTTCAACTTCATAGGTTCGCCCTCTTTTCATTTTACTCTAGTGGGATTATAACATAATTTTTCAAAAAAAGATGCGGTACACAGCATTTTTCTGCACCGCATCTTTTTATTTTATTCTTACAAATATTTTTTCAAATCTTCAACCTTGTCCAGTTTCTCCCATGGAAGATCTAAATCATTTCTTCCGAAATGACCATATGCTGCTGTCTGCTTGTAAATCGGACGACGAAGATCTAACATCTTGATAATTCCTGCCGGACGCATATCAAAGTTCTCGCGAATGATCTCTACTAATTTTTCATCAGATAATTTACCTGTTCCAAATGTATCCACCATGATGGATGTAGGCTGTGCTACACCGATTGCATAAGATAACTGAATCTCACATTTCTTTGCAAGTCCTGCTGCCACAATATTCTTAGCTGCATAACGTGCTGCATAAGCTGCTGAACGGTCTACCTTTGTGCAGTCTTTTCCTGAGAATGCACCGCCGCCATGACGAGCCATTCCACCATAAGTATCAACGATGATTTTACGTCCTGTCAGACCGCTGTCTCCATGAGGTCCTCCAATTACAAAACGTCCTGTCGGATTAATGAAGAATTTTGTATCTGCATCAATCATATCCTCTGGGATGATCACGTCAAATACATGTTTTTTGATATCTGCATGAATCTGTTCTTGTGTTGCTTCCGGATCATGCTGTGTTGACAATACAACTGCATCCAGACGTCTTGGAACACCATTTTCATCATATTCTACTGTAACCTGTGTTTTTCCGTCCGGTCTTAAGTAAGGAAGTGTTCCGTCTTTTCTTACTTTTGTAAGCTGCAGGGCAAGCTTATGTGCCATTGCGATTGGATATGGCATATATTCTTCTGTCTCATCTGTTGCATATCCAAACATCATTCCCTGATCTCCGGCACCGATTGCTTCGATCTCGTCATCAGACATCTTATTTTCTTTTGCTTCCAATGCCTTGTCTACTCCAAGAGCGATATCCGCAGACTGCTCATCCAATGTTGTGATGACACCACATGTCTCTGCATCGAATCCGTATTTTCCTCTTGTATATCCAATCTCACGAACTGTATCGCGAACGATTTTCTGGATATCTACATAGGCATTTGTTGTAATTTCTCCCATAACCATAACAAGACCTGTTGTTGTACATGTCTCACATGCTACACGGCTCATTGGATCCTTTTCCAATAATGCGTCCAAAATTGCATCTGAAATCTGATCACACATCTTATCCGGATGTCCTTCTGTAACGGACTCGGATGTAAATAATAATTTTTCCATGTTCTTCTCCTTTTCTTCCGTACTTTCTCTCTGTTTAGGATTTGTTCGACTTGAATACCGCATAACACCATTGCTTCCCAGCTTGTTCAAGAATGCCTCGGCATTCTTGCTGCGAGGTGCGCGTCATGCAATTGCATGACATACTTCTACTGCGCACCTCTGCAATCCTGCCGGAGGCTATATCAGCTGGGGGGGTGACTCCCAGCTGATATAGCCTTCTTAGATGCTCATAACGATAAAACAGCCCGCACAACGTACGGACTGTTTCTATTTCATAACAATCCCCTTATTGTTCGATTACTCGCTCAGGCTGGCACCTTCCTGCTTAGAGGGGTTGCCGCAGCTTCTTCGATCCTTTGTATCTCCACTGCTCTGAATAAGAGAAAGTTTATATTATTTAATTTGTAGTTATCAAACAAACTATACAACTCATCATTGTCTCTGTCAATACAGTTTATAAAACTTTTAGATTAGCTTACTTTCAATGTGAATTTCTGAATTTCTTTTTCGCTCGATACACGCTCAATGATTCCACCCAGGCTTCTGAGTTTTTCTTCAAAGCGCTCATATCCACGCTGAATGTAAACAATATCATCTACAATTGTAATTCCATCTGTAGCCAAACCTGCAATACAAAGTGCCGCTCCTGCACGAAGATCCGGTGCACTCACTCTTGCTCCGGATAACTTCTCTACACCTTCGATTGTAGCTGAATTACCCTCTACTTTGATATTTGCTCCCATTCTTGCAAGCTCATCTAAATATTTAAAACGGTTTTCAAAAATACTTTCTGTGATTGTACTTGTTCCTGATGCCAGTGCTAATACTACACCAATCTGTGGCTGCATATCTGTCGGATATCCCGGATATGGCAATGTCTTAACCTGTGTAGACTTTAATCTGCCTTTTGCAACAACACGAACTGCATCATCGAGTTCCTCTACCTCACAGCCAATATCAATCAGCTTAGAAATTGTTGCATCCAAATGTTTTGGTATTACATTTGTTACCGTTACATCTCCCTTTGTGGCCGCTGCTGCAAACATAAATGTTCCTGCCTCGATCTGGTCTGGAATAATGGAATACTCTGTCTTATGAAGCGTTTTCACTCCACGGATCTTAATCACATCTGTTCCGGCTCCACGGATATTCGCACCCATGCTGTTCAGGAAGTTTGCAACATCAACAACATGTGGTTCTTTTGCTACATTTTCCATAATTGTCATGCCATTAGCCATCGCTGCTGTCATCATGACATTAATTGTTGCTCCTACAGAGACAACATCGAAATACAGATGTGTACCCTTAAGTACATCGGCCTCGGCAACAATCTTGCCGTGTTCAATATCAACATCAGCTCCAAGTGCCCTAAATCCTTTCAAATGCTGATCGATTGGTCTGCTTCCGATATTACATCCACCCGGAAGAGCCACCTCTGCTTTTTTATATTTTCCAAGCATTGCTCCTAATAAATAGTAAGATGCTCGAATCTTTTTAATATAATCATAATCAATATTAAAATCTGTGATCGTTCCACCATTAATCTTCACTGTATGACGATCAATACGCTCTACCATCGCACCGATTCCTTCGATTGCTTCCAACATCACATTGATATCGTTCACATCCGGAAGGTTGTCAATCAATACAGTCTCGTCTGTCATAATTGCAGCTGCCAGTATTGCCAGTGCAGCATTCTTTGCTCCGCCAATCTCTACTTCACCAACTAACGGATTACCACCCTTAATAATATATTGCTCCATTTTGCACCTCTATTATCCGATATTTATATCGTATCTTTCTAAATCCCCATTCTCGGTTGCATAAATCATTTTTTAGCTTATATACTTATATCCCGCGTTATTCTTTGTCTGTTTCAAATGACACGCTGTTGTGTCTACAAATTCACAAACGCTAAAACATTATAGCATAAAAAACAATTTTGTAAAAGAACTTTTTATTTTCGTAACATCATTGCAAAACTTTTTGATATAAACTTAATTATAATCTGGAGAGTTCTTCCAGTACATTCTCAATCGTATCCCCTATCTCACACTGGTCTTCATTAACAATGATATCTGCATATTTTTCAAACAAAACGCATCTCTCATCATAAAGATCCTTTAATGTCTGTCCTTCTCTGAGCACGACCCCTCGCTTCTTCGGATTACGGATTCTTTGTTTTATTGTTTGATAAGATGCCTGTAAATATACAATCGTTCCGATTTCTTTATAATGCTGCATCGCCTCCTCGCAATACACAATACTTCCTCCCGGAGAGATTACAGCATTCTCTACATCTACGTCTCTGTTTACCTGATTTTCAATCTTCAAAAATCCATCCTCGCCGACTTCTGCGATAATCTCGCGAAGCAGCTTTTTTTCCTGTTCCTGTATCAACAAATCTGTATCAATAAACTTTTTACCCAGTCGTTTGGCAACCACAACCCCTACCGTACTTTTTCCAACAGCAGGCATTCCTATAAATATAATATTCTTTTTTTTCATATATGTCTCCGGCTTATGTTCTTTCATTTCACTTTGAATAATATAATTGTTAACATCGGTTTCTATTATACCATATATTTTTTCATTGTAAAATATCTGCGCCACTCAAAACACTTATAATTCATAAAAATTTTCTTAACATCATATACAGTCAATAAAAGCGGCGTCTGTTTCTCCTGTCATCACTTCTACGTTTGAACAATTCCTGATATAATATGACCTCTATCAAATTTCTAAGCCAGTCCTCCGGTTCCAGTTTTTCCTGACTTACAACCTTATTAAAGATACGATTACACATCATCCGAAGTGAAAAACGGTCCGGATATTCATCATAAATCATACTGCATGGATATTCATTTCTATCACACTCTTCCTCTACATAGGGAAGTACTTTCTTTGCAGTATCCGGGTACAGACTTTTCATATATTCATAATCTCGTCGTTCCATCCTTTCATCGTCATATGCAAGCGGCATCGGATAAGCCATATAATACGGCAGTTTCGAGTTCATGGTCACCCTCCCCATTTCTGAGCTTATATCATTACTGTATGCCTTTTTTGCAAAATGGTTCCGCTTATATATAGAAAATGCAGCCGGAGCACCTTTCGGTTTTCCAACTGCATCTTTAAAATCTGGTTTTATTTTTTTGAATATCCATGTGCTTCTTCGAGCATCATGTCTTTTACTTTCATCAGACGAATCTGCGTACTTCTCTCGTTCTCATCCAGCTTCATCGTAATATATTTAATATTTTTCTCTGTTTCCGGAATAATTACATGCTCCAACGCATTTACACGTCTTCGTGTCTTTTCAATCTCTGCCGCCATTAACTGACATGCTTTTTCGCATTCTGCTAATCTTATCATATCCGGCAGAATATCTGCAAGAGATTTGACAGCCCCATCCAAATCACTTGATGTAAATGCAAATCCATATGAATAAATATCATTTTCATCCGCTGTTCTTGTTTTATATTCAAATTTTGGAATCTCTACACTCATGACATTTTCTTCCGAAGGAATCAAATTAATTTCCTGTTTCGGTGCCATCAGTGCTGTGTGAAGTTCCGCCTCCGACATTCCAGCCTTGGCAATAACAAAATTTTTATTCGCTGATAAAATGCCGGCTTCGACCCGTTTTCTAACTTCCATGTTTTCTCTTACAAGATCAAGATACTGGCGCATCAGTTCATCACGTTTATCTTTCAATAATTTGTGACCGCGCACTGCAGTGATCCTTTTCTTTTTCAAACGTGTCAGTTCCATACGGGTTGGATTTACCTGTGTGGATGCCAAGCGTCCTCACCTACCTTTCCTTTGATGCTTCTCAGAGTCTTTTTTCGTCACCTTTTTTGCAGCAACTTACTTTCCGTAATATTCATCGAGATATTTGTCATCGATACGTTTCAACTCTGTTCTTGGAAGCATGGAAAGTAGTTTCCATCCAATTTCCAAAGTCTCTTCAATACTTCGATCTGTATTGTATCCCTGTGATACATATTCTTTTTCAAATGCATCTGCAAACTTCGCATACAACAAATCAATCTCTGTCAACGCTGCTTCACCAAGGATTACCATCAGCTCTTTCGCATCTTTACCACGTGCATATGCCGCAAACAGCTGATTCATTGTATTGGCATGATCCGCACGTGTCTTACCTTCACCGATACCTTTGTCCTTCAGACGAGACAATGATGGAAGTACATCTATCGGTGGTGTTACACCTCTTCGATACAGATCACGACTTAAAATAATCTGTCCTTCTGTAATATATCCTGTCAGGTCAGGGATTGGATGTGTCTTATCATCTTCCGGCATTGTCAGGATTGGAATCATTGTGATACTTCCTTTTTTACCATTCTGACGTCCCGCTCTTTCATACAAAGAAGCAAGGTCTGTGTACATATATCCCGGATATCCTCGACGTCCCGGAACCTCTTTACGGGCTGCTGATACTTCTCGAAGTGCATCCGCATAGTTTGTAATATCTGTCAAAATTACAAGTACATGCATATCTTTTTCAAATGCAAGATACTCTGCTGCCGTCAGTGCAACTCGAGGTGTAGATATACGCTCAATTGCAGGGTCATTTGCAAGATTGACGAATAAAACTGTACGGTCTATTGCACCTGTCTCTTTAAAACTTTCAATAAAGAAGTTTGACTCTTCGAATGTAATACCCATTGCCGCAAATACAACGGCGAATTTATCATCTTTTCCTCGAACCTTTGCCTGTCTTGCGATCTGTGCTGCAAGATTTGCATGTGGCAGACCCGATGCTGAGAAGATTGGTAACTTCTGTCCACGTACAAGTGTATTCAATCCATCAATAGCTGATACTCCTGTCTGGATAAATTCTTCCGGATAACTTCTTGCTGCCGGATTCATTGGCAGTCCGTTGATGTCCATACGAGCTTCCGGAAGTATCTCCGGTCCTTCATCAATCGGACGTCCCATACCGTCAAAAACTCGTCCAAGCATATCTTCTGAAACACCCAGTTCCATGCTTCTTCCAAGGAAACGCACTTTACTGTTCGATAAGTTGATACCTGTTGCACTGTCAAATAACTGCACCAGAGCATCACTTCCATTAATTTCCAATACTTTACAACGTCTTACTTCCCCACTTGCCAGCTCAATCTCGCCCAGCTCGTCATAAGTAACATTTTCCACATCGCGCACCAGCATCAGTGGTCCGGCTACTTCCTGTATGGTTCTATACTCTTTTGGCATTTAGAAGTCCTCCTTTCCCAATGCATTCGCAATCTCAATGTGTAACTCTTCTTTTACTTTTTCATATTCTTTCTGAATCTCATCTTCAGTCACATATTTGAATCGGCCAATCTGTTCACGTACAGGCAGATTGATCAAGTTCTGTAATTTTGCACCCTTTTCTAAGGCTTCTACAGACTGATCATAATATGCGAGGACAAGATCCATCATCATATACTGCTTATCCAAAGAAGTATAAGTATCTACTTCATGGAAAGAGTTCTGATGCAGGAAATCTTCTCGAATAGAGCGTGCAGCTTCCATCTTCAGACGGTCGCTTGCTGATAAGGCATCCATACCAACCATTTTTACGATCTCGTCTAATTCCGCTTCTTCCTGAAGCAGAGTCATCATTTCCTGACGTTTTGCCATCCAGTCCGGCTCAACTTTTTCATTGAACCATTTTTCCATATTATCAAGATACAACGAATAACTGTTTAGCCAGTTGATTGCCGGGAAATGTCTCTTATAAGCAAGTGCTGAGTCCAATCCCCAGAATACTTTTACAATTCGAAGTGTAGCCTGTGATACCGGTTCTGAAATATCTCCACCCGGAGGTGATACTGCACCGATTACAGACAATGCTCCTTCTCTTTCTTCCTTACCTAATGAAATCACATGTCCTGCTCTTTCATAGAACTGTGCAAGACGGCTTCCCAGATAAGCCGGGTATCCTTCCTCACCAGGCATCTCTTCCAGACGTCCTGACATTTCACGAAGTGCCTCTGCCCAACGTGATGTTGAATCTGCCATTAACGCAACTGAATATCCCATATCTCGGAAATATTCCGCAATTGTAATTCCTGTATAAATAGATGCTTCACGTGCTGCAACCGGCATGTCTGATGTATTTGCGATCAGAACGGTTCTCTGCATCAAAGACTGTCCTGTCTTTGGATCTTTCAGTTCCGGAAATTCATTCAGAACGTCCGTCATCTCATTGCCACGCTCTCCACATCCAATGTAAACAACGATATCTGCTTCCGCCCATTTTGCAAGCTGATGCTGGATTACTGTTTTACCACTTCCAAATGGCCCCGGTACTGCAGCAACTCCACCTTTTGCAAGCGGGAAAAATGTATCAATAACACGCTGTCCTGTTACCAGTGGCATATCCGGAGATAATTTCTTTTTATATGGACGGCCCTTACGGACAGGCCATTTCTGCATCAGTGTCAATTCCTTGTCACCTTCTGCAGTCTCTACAACAGCCACTGTTTCTTCCACCGTAAATTCTCCGGCCTTTATTTCTTTTATGGTTCCCTTGATTCCATATGGAACCATGATCTTCTGCTGTACGACGATTGTCTCCTGCACTGTTCCGATCACATCTCCGGCTTCTACTTCATCTCCAACTTTTGCAGTAGGTACAAATTCCCATTTCAAATTTCTCTTCAGAGATGGAACCTCTACACCACGTTTTAAGTTATTTCCGGATACTTTCATAATGTCATCCAGCGGGCGCTGAATTCCATCATATATGCTGGTAATCAATCCAGGTCCCAATTCAACAGACATCGGCACTTCCATGGATTCTACCGGTTCTCCCGGTCCAAGTCCTGATGTCTCTTCGTATACCTGAATAGATGCCTCGTCTCCGTGCATCTCTATGATTTCGCCAATCAGTCTTTGTTCACTAACACGAACGACGTCAAACATGTTCGCATCTCGCATTCCCGAAGCAATAACAAGTGGGCCTGCGACTTTCTTTATTACGCCTGTACTCATTTGACGAACTACCTCGCTTTCTATCTATTGTTTTATTCTTCTGAGAACAAAATATCGCTTCCGACAGCCTGTTCCACCGTCTTCTTTACGCCTTCCACACCGGCACCGGTATTTCCCGATACGCCCGGAATTTGTATGATCGCTGGAAATGTCCGTTCCTGATATTCTTCTATCACATCTGTCAACTGCGCTGCAACTGCCTCTGTAATATAGATAACGCCATATTTTCCATCTGCCAGCTGACGCAGCTTATCTTTTGCTTCTTCCCGGTTCTTGACAGGACAGATGCTAAGACCGAGTGTTGCAAATCCATATATGCTGTCATAATCTCCGATTACTGCAATCTTATACATACATCTCCCTTATCCTTTCCCGGATCATCTCGTCTGGAAATCCATTTTGTTTTCCTGTCAGGATCATCCGCACCGTCTTAATTTCATTTTGTCTTGCCAGCAGATACGCTACCAGCGGCCCTGCAGAAAATGCATTATATTTCTGTGGTTTAATTGCCTCGATCATCTGGTTATCACACCATCTTTCAAATGCCGATGGCGATTCTTCCAACGCTTCTACACCGTCTGCATAAACTGTTTCTTTCAAATATTCTCGCAATGCATCTGCTCCCGACAATGCTGCTTTTGCCAGCTGTTCCACATTGATACTCTCACACGGAGCCATAGCACGTTTCATAAACTCCAGCGATTTTCCTGTCTTCTGACATCTCACTGCAATTTTGATATTTGCAAGTGCCACTGTTGACTCAGCATATACACGGATAATCTCATCTTTTGCGTCATGTCCTGCCTGTGTAATAGCCTCCAAAGCTGCACAATCTACAATCACATCACATAACTGCCCATCTCTTGTCTGAAGCAATGTCTCATAAGCCTCTTTTGCAGCCGCCTCCATATTCCCCGGAAGACGTTCAAACGCTTTATTCTCTACAATTGACAGCATTTCCTTTCCCGGAATCTCGCAGTCATCATAAAAAATCTTTTCATTTATCACCTCTGTACAAACTTCCTTGATCGCTGCTTTTAGGTTATGATATAGTTTCGGATAAGACATCACATCAAACACTGTTAAATCTGGAGATACTTCCTGGATAACCTGCCATGTTTTCTCTTCCTCGCAATTTAAAATTGCTTCCACATCATTCTCTGTCTCAGCATTTCCCCAGCCTTTTTCACTTAAAAGCCCAAGACACTGTGCTTCATCTTTGCATGCAAGGAGCTGGTCGATTACAGAATCTGTAAGCAGTGATGCCTCCAACGCACGTATTCTGGCAACTGCATAGGTATATTCTAATTCATTCACATTCAATCCTCCCGGCTGCTTTATTTTATACAAACATTACTTTTTGCACCAAGTCAGACCATTCATCACGTTTGGATTCAAAGATTGCCCGTATGGTACAGTTCTCTTCAATTCCTCCGTATACCAGAATAAAACCACCATCAATCTGCTTTGTTTCCGAAGCAAATGTCAGCTTTCCGCCTTTCGATGCTACGATTTTCTCTGTTTCTTCTACAAACGAAGCCGGAATTCTCTGCTTATCTTTTTCAGAAAAATAAATCTCACCATCACCTGACTGCACATATGTCTTCAACAGATTTGTAAGTAATTCGAAATACTCTGCATCTGAAAGATTCATTACTTTTTCATATGCCTTTTGAAGCACTTCGGAGATCATTTCCTGTTTTGCCTTCAAAATGGCCGTTTTTCTCTTCATGTCACAAGAGGAGGCAATGCGTTCATGATAATTCTTCACTGCAGTTTTTGTTTTCTGATCCATTCGCTGCTGTGCTTCTTCTACTTCCGCTTTTACTCTTGCCTGTATTTCCTCTGCCTGTGCATTTGCTTGTGCGATTCTCTCTTCGGCTTGTGCGTTTGCATCTTCCAGGATCTGACTTTTCATCTTGTCTAATCCACTCATTTTCTTTACCTCGCTCTATTTCAATTCATCTTCATTCTCCGAATAACATTCTCCTGAAGTAACCCTTCAGCTTATACCGGAATTGCACTTACTGCGAGGATAGAAATCAACAGTGCTAAAATTGCATATGTCTCAACCATCGCTGGGAAAAGCATTGCTTTACCAAACTGTTCCGGTTTCTTTGCCACAATTCCGATTGCTGCTGCAGCTGTTTTACCCTGAGATTTTCCTGAGATCAATCCAACAATACCAATTGGAAGACATGCTGCCAAAATCAAAAGACCTGTTGCCACAGATACTTCTTTGATACCTCCGCCAAGCAAACCAACCTTTGAAAGTGTAATAAATCCAACCAACAATCCGTAAATTCCCTGTGTACCTGGAAGCAGCTGCATAATCAATACTTTTGCAAATTTACTTGGGTCTTCTGATACAACCCCTGATGCTGCCTGACCTGCTACTCCAACACCTAAAGCAGAACCTGCTCCTGCCAATAATACAGCTAATGCTGCTCCAAGAAGTGCATATACAATACCTAATTTATCCATAACTTTTTATTCCTCCTTAACATCCGCATACTTTGTATTTTCTCTAAATGGATGGAATGCTCTTCCTCCACCTTCATAGAATTTCCCGAAAAATTCTACATACTGTAAACGATTTGTGTGCACATACGCGCCAAGTAAGTTGATCGCAATATTAAATACGTGTCCGATAATAAATACGATCACAAACAGGATCACTCCAAATACGCTTTTTCCTCCCATACTTCCCATCTGGTTTACAACCTGGGCAATAACACCTGTTGCAAGTCCCAGTGCCAGAAGTCTTGAATAAGATAACACGTCGCTTAACCATCCTGTCACATTGTACAGATCATACGCTCCTAATGCGATACGAAGTCCAAAATTTTTATTTGCTCTGCCTGACATCAACACAATACCCACCGCTCCGAGGATGGACGCCCATTTTGCAATTGCATTGACAACCGGCGGAAATGTAATCTGAACCTGTGCAATAGATGCAAAAATATCTGTCGGAATTAATAACAAAATCAATCCGATTAAGAAAACATACCACAATACTACGTCACATAAGAAATCTACATATTTTTTATCTCTGATACACATGTATCCTTTAATCCCTAATCCTGTAAATAAATGGATCAATCCAAATACCATAGAATAAATTAACAATTTCATTGGATTATTGAGTGGAACAAACCATAATGCTTTGATTCCCACTTCATGTCCGAAAAATGTTCTGGATACAACGTTGATCACGTCTCCGAAATATCCGCCAAACATGATTCCCCAGAATAATGTTGATAATCCGCACCAGAAAAATAACTGAATCGACTTCTTCATTCCCTCTGACATACGCGGGAATTTTAAAATCAATACACCGCAGGCAATAGAAACAATTGCTCCATATGCTGCATCTGATAACATCAATCCAAATAAAAATACATAAAATACTGACATAATCGCTGTCGGATCAATCTCACCTTTTTTCGGAAGTCCGAAAGATTCTAAAACGCCTTCCGCACTTGCTGAAAATTTATTATTTTTCAAAAGTACCGGCGGTTCTTCCTCTTCTTTTAACTCCTCCACATCGATTGCGCAGTCATATTTGCTTTCCAGAACCCGTTTCACCTTTTCTACATCCCGATGAGGGACATAACCGCTCAGCACAAAAGTATTTGCCGATTGTGGTATCTCTCCTAATACTTCGTATTTTTCCGCTCGTACACGATAATAATCTGCAAGCAGATAAATCTCTTCTCTTTGTTCTGCGAGCCTGATCACTTCCTGCTCGATTTGTGAAATCCGATTCTCTTTTTCTTTAATTGCCTGCTTTAACTCCTCCGTTTCCCCTGCCGGAGTCTTTGCGCTGCTCTGCGCTATTCTTGAAAATCCTCGACTTCGAAGTGCTTCTTCTATACTCTGTTCTTCTTGTTTTAAACAGATAACTGCAATACAGGTCATATCCTGTCCGGATGAAATCACATAAGCATCTGCCGCCTCAACTTCCGGCGTTGCATCTGCCAAAATCTCGTAAATTCCAGAAATATCAGCCAGTCCCGGAATACTTCCTAAAATCACAGAAGTTTTCTTTGTTCCTGTCGCATTCATCGGGATATCCAGACTCAGCCATGGGACAAGGCTCTCAATCCGATTCTCCAGCTTAAGGATCTCTGCTTTATTCTCTGCTTTTTCCTTATCCAATGCCTGAATCTGACTCACCACTTTAAGCAGTTCCTCTCGCTTTCGAATCACTTCTTCATGTACTTTTGCATCAACCAGCTTCTTGCCTTCTAAAGATGACAGCATCGATGTTTTTACCGGAGCATATTCATTCAATATCTCCAAAGCTCTGTCAGCAGAATTAGCAGCTTTTTCAAAACTGCTTCTGGCATTTGCAGTGTCCATCCGGCGGAAATCTTCGTCTTCGTCCAACACATGGTTAATCTCCATAACTCCCATGCTCTGAATCTTTTCCAGAATCGCTTTTCGGTCCTTCTTCAACGCGCAGATACTCATTCGCTGCATCTGCAATACCGCCATAACACAATCCCTCCTTTTTCATTACAGTTTACCTGCAAACTGTAATCCTTTTTACCTTCCCGCAACACGCAGCTTATGATACCAATTGTGCTATTACGAGGCTGACTGCTTCCTCTTCCTTTACGGAAGCAAGTTCTTTTAACGCTACAACTTCTTTCTCAATCTTTGACAGCGTCTCTGCTTGTACCCGTTCTCCTTCTTCTCTTGCATCTGTCATGGCTTTCTGCATCTTCTCTTCCATTACAGCTAATTGTTCTTCTTTCCATTGTTTCGCCTGTTTTTCTGCATCGTCCACGATCTGATTGCCTTTGACTTCAGCATCTCTTGTTATTGCATCTGCTTTTGCTTCTGTCTCCCGGATTACCTGAATGGTTTCTTCTACCATATTCTAGTCACCGCCTTTCCCTAAGGTACATATTTTCATCCTAGCACATCTCTTGTATAAAATCTATAAATTTTTTAGATTTTTTCAAACTTTTTTGTGAATAAATTGTTTATTTTTTGTCAATAATAGAAACAATTTAGTAAAATATGCACAACTTTTATTTATTATGCTCTTTTTATTCCATATTTATTCCACCTTATCTAAAAAAATTTTAGATTTTTAAAATAGAAAAAAATCCTTTTTAGCCAATACATCGTATCCGCTAAAAAGGATTTTTCTCTCTTTTTCTTTTATTTATTCCATTCCAAACGATGAAGATGTCCTTCCAAATTCATCCCCGCAAACTGATTTTGTCTCAATGCCTCATATAACATAATTGCAACTGAATTTCCAAGATTCAAAGAACGAATCTCTCCTACCATTGGAATTCTCACACAGTTCTCCTGATTTTCAACAAGAATCTCCTCCGGGATACCTGCGCTTTCCTTCCCAAACATAATATAACAATCTTCTTCATATGCTACATCAGTATATACTTTTTCAGCCTTTGTCGTTGCCATGTAAATCTTTGCTCCCGGATTTTTATCAAGAAAATCCTGATAATCAATATAAGTTGTAACATCAAGATCTTTCCAATAATCCATTCCTGCACGACGCAATGCTTTCTCATCAAGACGGAATCCTAATGGTTCGATCAAATGCAGTCTTGTATTTGTTGCAACACAAGTACGTCCGATATTTCCTGTATTCGCCGGAATCTCAGGCTCCAATAATACAATATTTAACATATTTTTTCTCCACTACAGTTTTTTCTAAGCAAAATAATTATTTATTTTGTTCTGCTCGTAATTTTTCAATAAAATGCTCCAGTCTTTCCAATGCAGCCTTTAAATCTTCCAAAGAATATGCATAGGATATTCTCAGGAAACCTTCTCCACAGTCTCCAAATGCTGTTCCCGGAACAACTGCCACTTTTTCTTCGTATAACAGACGAGTTGCGAACTCTTCCGATGTCATATTGAACTCTTTGATACTTGGAAATACATAGAATGCACCAAATGGTTCAAAGCACTCCAATCCCATACGTTTGAATTCGTGCATCAAAAATCGTCTTCTTTGATTATATGCTTTTCGCATTTCTATTACTTGATCTCCACAGTGACGCAATCCTTCAATCGCTGCATACTGACTGTTTGTAGGTGCACACATAATTGCAAATTGATGTAATTTGATCATCTGCTTCAAAATCACCTGCGGACCACAGCAATATCCAAGACGCCATCCTGTCATCGCAAACCCTTTTGAAAATCCATTGATCACAATTGTTCTCTCTCTCATTCCAGGCAGACTAGCGATAGAAACATGGTCACCTTTATAACTCAATTCTGAATAAATTTCATCTGAAATAACAAACAGATCGTGTTCTTCCACAAACTTTGCTATTGGCTCCAAATCCTCTTTTGTCATAATTGACCCTGTAGGATTATTTGGAAATGGCATGACCAGAATCTTTGTCTTTTCTGTCACTTTATCTTTCAGATCATCTACTGTCAGTTTAAACTCATTTTCATGCTTTAATTCTACAATTACCGGAACACCATCCGCCATAATTGTACATGGCAGATAAGATACATAACTAGGCTGCGGAAGCAATACTTCTTCTCCCGGATCAAGCATACAACGAAGTGCCAGATCAATAGCCTCACTTCCTCCGACAGTAATCAGTGTTTCTTTTTTCGGATCATAATTGACATGGATCGTACGTTCAAGATATTTGCAGATTTCTATACGAAGCTCCATCAATCCTGCATTAGATGTATAAAATGTTCTTCCCTTTTCCAGAGAAAAAATTCCTTCTTCACGTATTCTCCATGGAGTGTCGAAATCCGGTTCTCCAACACCAAGGGAAATGACATCTTCCATTTCATTTGCCACATCAAAGAATCTTCGGATTCCTGATGGCTGTACTGACACAATTTTTTTTGATAATGGATTTCTCATTATGGTGTCACCACCATTCTGTCAGACCCTTTCTTAGGCAACATGATCGTACCATGGTCTTTGTATTTTTTCAAAATAAAATGAGTTGCTGTTCCAATAACCGGTTCAATCGGAGAAAGCTTCTCTGATACAAACAATGATACTTCCTGCAATGTTTTTCCTTCCAATGTAACAAGAAGATCATATGCACCGGAAATCAAATATACCGCATTCACTTCCGGATAATTGTAAATACGTTCCGCAATACGGTCGAATCCCTGATTTCTCTGTGGTGTAACGCGCACTTCAATCAATGCTGTCACTTTTTCCACCCCGGTTTTATCCCAATTGATCATTGTATGATATCCGCAAATGATTTTTTCTTTTTCCATTTCTGCTACTTCATTTGCAATCTCTGCTTCTTCCATACCCATAAGAACTGCAAGTTCTCCAAGATCAATCCGGCTGTTTTTCTCTAAATTTCTCAAAATTTCATTTCTTAATTTCTGTTTTGTATCCATAATTTTTACCTTCCTCTAAGTTCTGTTTTCTCCATAACATCAGTTCATCCGATGTTGGCCGATCCAGGTATCTGATTTCACTTCCGCTTGTGATCACCCTCGCATTCTCTGCGGTGGTACTCCCAAGCCTAACGGCTCGTGCGCCGTTCTTTTCTAAAATCTCGATCAGCTTTTCGCCTTGATCTGTGAAAAACAGAAGACTTCCTGTTGATGTCATCTTATATGGATTCAAATGATAATATTCACAAATTTCTACGGTTTCCTGTCGGATTTGTATCTTCTGCATATCAATCTGCAACCCAAGTCCTGCCACCTCAGCTGTATCCCATAAAGTTGCAAAGAGCCCACCACTTCCTACATGCTGCACAGCGGATAAAATAATATTTTCCTCTTTCACTTCTTTTTCAACATTCTCCAATAGCTGAAGCTTGAGCATCTGTGACTCTAGTTCTTTGGTCTGACGTAAAAATGCCGGAACAAATCTTCCTTTTAGCTCTTTTTCCTGCTCGTCCAAAATACGCAGCGTACCTTCTAACCCCACAAAACCGCACATGACAATGTCTTGTTCCGGCTTAATATTCTCGATATTTCTAAGCATCCTCTTTTCAGCAAATCCCATTGTCTCCACACGCACAATTGCCTGTGTCACTGCCGGATTCACCTCTACCTGAACATTTGAAATTGCAATATTCATCATGGTACACATTTCTTCCATTTCCTGTACCATGCCTGCCACCTTTTGCTCTCCGATACGCTCCGAGATCAAAATAAAAATCTGCACATCTATAGGTTTTGCCCCTCTGGATGCCAACTGATTGATTGCTGCTGCCAAAGAATAATTCCCTAGTTTTTTTGTATCACCTGATGTGGATGCCGCCGATTTTATAAGCACTTGTTCATCATCTACAGCATAGGCACTGCAACTTTCTGCCGCTGATATCTTCAATAAATTTTGTTCCTGCTTTTTATATAATTGTTTCATCACTGCACGATTCCATGCAGTTTGTGATAGTTTTCCTACTTTCATACTACTCCTTGATCATCCGGACTTCTATGTTCTTTGCACTCCTGATCAATAACCATAAATAATTTCCTGAATTGCTGCATTGATTGTTGCTAAATCCTGTGTTCCAATCGCTTGTTGCATTTTAGCTGTAGCATTGGCATCATCTGATGCTGTTCCCACAGAATAGGTCTCCGGCGACGATACATACTCACTATGATTCACAACTTCTCTGCTCACCTCTGTCCCATTCTCTGTCACAACCTTCCACAACTGTGCAGAAATCTTCGGATGTGCTGCACTCACATAATTGATATATCCGATTGGGTCATCTGATGCAACATAATTTGTTCCTGTTGCCTGTTCACTTGAGAGTGTCTCGCTGACATAAGTAACTGTTCTGTTCGGATCTCTTGTTTCTTTTCCATATATATTAAACGTTAAGCTACCCCCGCCAACAATTGCTTCAATATAAACAGGATATTCCTGATTATTCTTAAATACCAGATCCATCACATCATCTGCTATTGCCGCATCCATAGACGGCTCTGCATAAGATACAAGCATAGAATGTTGATGTCTTTCTACAATATCAAGTTCTGCATAAAGCAATGCCTGATACAATGTCGTAGACACCTGGCAGATTCCTCCACCCATTGTCTGTTCTACCGTATTCCCGGAAAAAGAAGCTGCTTTTGCATATCCATTCTCTTCTGTATATGGCCTCATTGCTTCATCTGCCGACTGCTCTTCACCAGGCTGCAACAAAATATCATTCAGGTGTTTTGCTCCGCTTTCTACGTTTTGTGCTCGCCCACTATCATTCACATCATAATAAGTTGTAGAACTTCCCAATAAATCCGTCGCATCTTTCAATTCCTCTGCTGTAACTTTTGCCTTATCTTCATCTACCTTCGCTTGAATCGTAGCATTTTTTCCATCCCAAGCTTTTAAAAGCTTCTTTATATTCTCGATTGTTTTATTTGTATTCAGAACTTCTCCGCTTTTTTCCTTCTCGATGCTTACATTTCCTAATGCATCCTGTGTCACACAGGCATTCTGTGGCTCATTAAGAGCTGATACCGCAGCTGTTTCCAACGCTTTTTTTGCTGTATTTTCATCTATTTTATATTGCAGTAGAATATCATGTGTCAATTTTCCACGTTTTGCATTTTTCATAATTTTATATGCTTTTAATGCATTTCCTCTTCTGCCATAGTCCACTGCCTGTTGTACAGAATCTTCCAGCTTACTCACTTGAAGTCCTAATGTATTTGCTTCGACATCAAATGCTCTGTCATCCGCCACTTTGAATGTAAAGATCACATTATTTTCCTGGCTTATAACACCCTGCACTGTCTGAACAGCCTCATCTTTGGTCTGCCCGGACACATCGACTCCTCCAACTGTAATCCCTGATAATATTTTCCCATCATCATGACGATGTATATAGCTTTTCGTAACGAGCTGTACCACCCCCATAATGATTAATATTAAGAGCAACACTATACCCAACAAATAAATATCTCTCTGGAGTCTTCGAATTCTTCTGCTTCTTCTCTTTCTTTTTTTCTGCTGCATCTTATACCCCTTGGTCTTATCTGGCATCCATATCCTTTACATAAGATATGGAATTATCATCGTTGCAACCATTGCTAATATTATTACAAGAATAACAATAGACACTGTTTTCTTAAATTTTTTATCATAAAAATTCATTTCGATACCTCTTTTTTTATTTCTTATTTTGAATTGGTTTTATTCTATACTTTTTGCTCATTTTTTGCAAGAACCTATATAGTTATCATTCACAGTACCTGTGAACAATAACGTGACCTGCAACCCTTATATAACCTCATATGTTGTGGCCTGATTTGTGAGCGGATTGCGGTTTTGATAATCAAACAAAATCAAATGTCCATCTATATTTTCCAAATGTGTCATCTTACGCAACTGACGTTTATCATACTTTTCATACCCTTTCAAATATTGATGTTCCTCTGCCTCTGTATCGTAAAATGTCCGCTCCACCTCTTTACTTACTAAAGAATCACCTGCAAATGCCGGACGATTTTTCATATTTTCCCTCAGATATAAATCCATAACTAACGTCTGACGAAATTGCTCTTCTGTTAATAAAGTCTCGTATTGTACTAATGCCACTTCTTTTATAAACGCATATAATATTTCATATCGTGCGACACGATTGTGATTCACCCCGTAATATCCATGTTCTTCATAATAGTTACTCATTTCTTCAAACATCACAAACGCATCTCCAAAGACTTGTTCAAGCAATTCCATAGTATGTTCAAATTGTCTGCTGTTATAATACACCTCTACCATCTCTTCCAGTCCTTTGAGGCGAATCACATCCGAATATGGAAGCCATTTTGTCGACAGCACTTCATACGGCGGTCTGTTCTGATACAACAACTCATAGTCTTTTGTTTTTTCTTCAATGTATGAGCCTTTTAAAACTTTAAGAAAGCCAAGCTGCAGCTGTTCCGGTCTCAATGCATATACGTCACAGAATGACTTATGAAAACTATTGTAATCTTCAAAAGGAAGACCCGCTATCAAATCTAAATGCTGATGAATATTTTTCGCAGCATGCACACGATTCACCACTTCTGTCACCTGCGAAAATTTCATTGTACGATGAATTTCCTTAATCGTCTGTTCATTTGTTGACTGCACACCAATTTCCAATTGGATCAATCCAGGTCGCATAGTGCTGATTAAATTTAATTCTTCTTCATTTAATAAATCTGCCGCCACCTCAAAATGGAAATTTGTTTTCCCTTTATCATGTTCTTTTATATAAGACCAGATTTCCATAGAATGTGAATGTTTACAATTGAATGTACGGTCTACAAACTTCACCTGCGGAATCTCATGATCTATAAAAAACTGTAATTCTTTTTTTACCAGCTCTAAGTCTCTAAAACGAAGACATTTATCAATAGAAGAGAGACAATAACTACATGAAAACGGACATCCCCTGCTTGATTCATAATAAATGATCTTATTCTTAAAAACATCTAAATCTTCATATACAAATGGCACTTTACTTAAATCCATCACACTTCGATCTGCAGTTTCTATGATTTCTTCTCCATCTCGGAAAGTTATCCCCACGATTTCTTTCAATCGTTGGACTTTTTCACATTGTTCCAGACTTTTCCCACTGTTGTTGTAATAAAACTCTGCCAATTCTAAAAATGTCTCTTCTCCTTCTCCTCGCATAATGCCATATACCTGTGGAAATTGTTCCAACATATGAGACGCATGATATGAAACCTCAGGTCCACCAAGCCAGATATCTGTCTGTGGCATAATCTTCCCTAGTTCTGCGACCAGTTGTTCTACATATTCAATATTCCACAAATAGCAGGAAAAGCAAAGCACTTCCGGTTTTCTTTTATACAGATCCATCAATATCTGATCCAATGGCTGGTTGATCGTATATTCCGCAATTCCTATCTCTTCTTTATATTTCTCACATTTTCCTGCCGCATAAGCTCTCAGACTGTATACTGCTAAATTGGAGTGAATGTATTTTGCATTGATTGCAGTCAATAAAATATTCATCTATATGCTCCCTTTTTTCTAATATGTCACTTTTATATTAAATAACCCGATACTTTTTTCATTTCATTATAAACGCTTCCCCCTCTATTTTCAATTATTCTTCTTAGGCATCTTGACTTTTTCTTAAAAACCATGTAAACTTAAGACTCGTGCAGCCGGGGTGTTAGCGGTACCTTGTACCTGCAATCCGCTATAGCAGGGGTGATATTACGCAGAGGGTGCTGATTTGCAAAGCTGCCCTTGGAAAGTGGCGTTGAAAATCCGGGTCTCACACGACGGGAACCTGTGAACCGTGTCAGGTCGGGAACGAAGCAGCACTAAGCAGGACCTTCCGGGTGTTGTGAGGGTGCCTGGATCGAGTCAACTACCAAGGTAACGTTTGTGGAGATGTATTCGAAGCGTAATGCACGTAAAATAAGAAATTCAAGACACTGAAAAGGAGAATCCTCACAGTGTCTTTTATTTTTTCTATATTTAACTGATTGTTCTATACTCTCTTATCTAATCCTCTTTTTTCAGCGTTTTTTCGTATTTTATTTTCTTCTGCTTCTCCCTGAGTTCTTTAAAAAACTGTTTCATCATTGCACTGCATTCTTCACCCAGTACACCTGTCGTAAGCTCAACCTGATGATTAAATTCCTGCATATCAAGCAGATTTAAAATAGAGCCTGCACACCCGGCCTTTGGATTCATACACCCGACAACAACCCGCTTTGTCCGCGCCTGTACAATCGCGCCCGCACACATCTGACAAGGTTCCAAGGTAACATATAATGTACACTCTTCCAATCGCCAGTCATTTATTTTTTTACTCGCTTTTTTTATCGCAGCAATCTCCGCATGTGCCAATGGATTTTTGTCTGTTGTTCTTCGATTATAACCTCGTCCAATAATCTTTCCTTCGTACACGATCACACATCCTATCGGAACCTCCTCCAGCGCATAAGCCTTCTTCGCCTGCCGAATCGCCTCTCTCATATATTTTTCATCCAACTTTTGGTTCATCTCATCCATGAATATTTCTAATCCTTTCATGTATTTTCAGTTCTTTTCTTATTATTACAAGAATACATTATCTTAGAGGTTTTGAACAGCATTTCCTCAATTCTTATTTTATTAATCTATTGGAGGTACTCTATGAATCCAGGTATTTATTATCTTTATGAATATAAAAATAATCACTGTATGCGCAACACCGGATTTTTAAAACTCACAAAGAAGCCAGATTGCTGGCTTCTTCAGATTCAAGCCAGAAATATTCCCGTCACGAATCAGCACCTTGTCCCACTCTGCGCTATTTTAACCGAACAAGAGCATAACATTTCCAAAAAAATAAGTGAGCTTCCATGCAATTCTCATATCATTTCTGCTCAACTTACACTACCGGATTCTGCCATCAATTCAATTTCATCCATGGAGAATCTGCATGGTTTTTTAATTCCACTGCCTGATGAAAGTTTTCTTACCGCTACAGAATCTCATTTTCATCTAGATATCAATGAAATTTTTTCGACAACTGCGCAATCCGAAACTCCTGATCCAGCTCCAGATCTTTCGGCTTCCGAATACAACGATAATGACAATTTATTTGAAGCCAGTGATACAACAAACTTATTATCTCCTTCTAAAACCATACAGAAAATCCATCATTCAGATTTGAAAATTCTTCCTAAAAAATGTTGGAATCTTGCAAACAACAGTTTTCTTCTGCATGGATATCATAATTATCATCATCTTCTCCTTATCGAAGAAAATGGTCATTATCGGCTCGGAGTGCCAGGAGTATATGATATTCGAGAAGCCCGGGCCGCAGAAATTTTTGGTTTTCCGGAATTTATCAACTCCTACAACGATCAATTAGAACTTTCTCCTGATGAATGTAATACACAGGAAAATTTTGGATACTGGTGTCATTACATTTATTAGAAAATATTTTTCTAAAATTTCTTTGCATTATAAATGGGGAGCATATCCGTCTATTGTAGCTCCCCATTTCATCTTAGTCTAAATAAATTGGTGGTTCATAATCTTTGCCAAGCTCTGATTTCATCCGCTCCTGGTATCCAAGATATGCCCATTCTGTCATATCATCCCAACGATGCTTCGCACGATCATATACCTGCACATATCCGATCTTATTCGGATGCATTCTCACACTATTTGATAAATACTCGTGTCCTGTATATGGATTCAACTCTCCTATCGTCAAATCTTCTTCAATTTCGTTTCTCTTCACAAAACGTTTAGGTTCTTCCTCCGGCTCAATCGTTGCCTTCTCCCATTCCGAAGTAAATCTCGCCCTCTCATATGCACTCTGCACAATCTGTGGCTCCCAGATAGTTGTCTTGTGATCATCATAATTTTCTGTTTCGTCCTGCGGTATCTCCTCCGCATCCTCCAAAGTCAATTCCTCTGATTCATCCCAAGGCTCTTCATCTTCAAGTAAAATTTCTTCTTCCGAATCATCATCTACTTCTTCAAATTCTGCTTCCTCTGTTTCTAATTCTTCCGCTTCCTCTGTTTCTGATTCTGGTTCTTCTGATTCCGGTTCTTCAACTGTCATTTCTTCTGCATCTTTATTTTTCAGTCCTGCATTGTTTGCATATTGAACTGCAAGTTCCTCTGACGCGGTTTCCTCTATTTCCAACTCCTCTGGAAATATACTCAACTTAAACGGACACCCCAAAATAGCTGCAATCAATCTCATGTCTTGTTCCTGAAAGTTATCTCTACTCAAACGCTGGGTCAGATTCTGACGTGACATTGCTTTCCCAGTTCGTTCCTCGATCATCTCAGCCAATTGTTTGATCGTCATGTTTTTTCTGCTTAACATAATTTTAACTTGTTCGCCAAACGTTAAATCTCCCATAAGAAACCCTCCTTACATCTACCCCTTATTCTAACAAAAGCACATTCCATCGTCAATGCAGAACCCCTCCCTAAAAAATTTCTTTCCTACTATATTAAAAAAGGAACCGAATTACTCGCTGTCATTTACAAGTAATTCCTGTTCCTTTTAGAAAGAAGATAGATTTTTCTGCTGCCTTTCACAGACGCTCTGCACAACAGCAGAATCTTTTATATTAAATTCTAAAGTTAAAATCTGCATAAGCTGAACATCCATGCTCATGAACATCCAAACCATCAATTTCTTCTTCTTTAGATACTCTCAAACCGATTGTTTTATCAATAATTATAAAAATAATGATTGCTAATACAAATACATATGCTGCTGTTGCTGCAACACCAAGCAACTGAGTTCCAAATGTGTAATCCGGTGAAAATACACCTGTTAAAATTGTTCCTGTCGCACCACATACACCATGTACACTGATTGCTCCGACCGGATCATCAATTTTTGCCACCTTATCAAAGAACTCTACTGAAAATACAACCAATACACCTGCTATTGCTCCGATGATGATTGCTGACCAGTTACTTACTGCATCACAACCTGCTGTAATTGCTACCAGACCTGCCAGAGAACCATTAAATGTCATTGAAACATCAGGTTTTCCATAACGAACCCATGTTACGATCAATGCCATCAATGTAGCGGCTGCGGCTGCAAGGTTTGTTGTCATTGCAATGTCACCTAAGTTCGTTGTTGCTGCTGTTGTAGATCCACAGTTAAATCCAAACCAGCAGAACCATAAAATAAATACTCCCAACGCTGCAATTGCAAGATTGTGACCAGGAATAGCTCTTACTTTTCCTTCTTTGTTATATTTTCCAATACGAGGTCCAAGGATTTTAGCTCCTACCAAAGCACAGATACCACCTACCATATGTACTGCTGTAGATCCTGCAAAATCATGGAATCCGAGTTCTGATAACCAGCCTCCGCCCCAGATCCAATGTCCTGTGATCGGGTAGATAAAAATACTGATTGCTGCACTGTATGCCAGGTATGCTGCAAATTTTGTTCTCTCAGCCATAGAGCCTGAAACAATAGTTGCTGCTGTTGCACAAAATACTGTGTGGAAAATAATAAACACGCCTGCCGGAAGTCCATTGATCATCCCATCTGCATCTGCCAGTGATGTCGGATCAAAAAATCCTTTGATTCCTACAATACCATTCCAATCTGTACCATGCATCAAAGCAAAGCCAAATATAAAGAAGAAAATACTTCCAAGTACAAAGTCCATCATATTCTTCATCAAAATATTTCCTGTATTTTTTGCTCTTGTAAAACCTGCCTCACACATAGCAAATCCTGCCTGCATGAAATAAACCAATATAGCTCCTAACATTGTCCACATAACATTTATCAATAATGCTGTTGCGTCTATGCTATCCATTCCGCCTGCAATTAAATCTGTCAATCCCATATCTACATCCTCCTTCTCATTTCTTTAGAGACTGTCTTTTAACTATCTCATTCAATATTTCAAAAGAAAGAGGACACCTGTAAGAACATTTTTATGTATCTTACAACTATCCTCTTTGATAACAATCTATATCTTTTTTTATTTTCATGGTTTGCACCGAATTATAATGCATTCGATCCACGTTCTCCTGTTCGGATTCGAACTGCATCCTGTACTTCGTATACAAAGATTTTTCCATCTCCATAAGTACCGGTCTGAATTTCATCTACAACTCTTTTAATAATTTTTTCTGCTGTATCTGGTTCAACAATTGTCTCCACTTTTACTTTTGGTAAAAGATTCACACTATATTCTGCACCTCGATAAATCTTTTTATGTCCCTTCTGATTACCATATCCCATGATATTTGTTATCATAAGACCATTTGCCTGACAATCATCCAGGATCCCCTTCAAATCCTCTAATTTTTCTGGCTGAATTACAATTTCAAGTTTCTTCATATTCTCAACCTCCTTCTATTATCGAAAAATTGCTTTCGCAATTTTTTCTCGTTAAACAGGGTCGCATGCATGACAACTACAAAACAAAAGAGGCGCTTTTCCGTAATGGAAAAACGCCTTTGTTTTTGTTGAGTCTTATTATACTCACCTCTGTCAGAATGTCAATTAAATATTCAAATTTTTTATACTTTTGTGACTATTCATGAATTTCATTTAAATTTCCAGATTATTTTCCGTCTTTTTGCTGTTCCAAATATTCTTCAAGCGTAATACCCTGTTTCATAATTTCTTTTGCCGCTGTTTTACCGACATAACGGAAATGCCATGGTTCATAAACAATTCCTGTTACATCTGACTTATTAGTAGGATAACGCAAAATATAACCATAATTTGCACAGTTTGCTTTCAGCCACTTTGCTTCATCTGTATTTTCTTGTTCATCATCTAACTCCTGATAAGTTGGTGATGTAATATCCATTGCCAATCCGGTAGCATGTTCACTTGTCCCCGGCACTGCTACAGACTGTTTTGTTTCATCATAGGCCTCTAGTGGTGTTTTTCCCTGATAAATCCAGTTTAGCATTGTATCATTAAACACGCCTTTTTGTGTCTCATAGTCACGATATGCAGATATAATATTCAAACTCAACCCTGCATCCGCAGCATCCTGAAACATCTTCTTTGTATCATCCGCAATACGGCTGTCTACAGAATAATCATCTGTTATTTTTGTCAGACTCGGTGCATAAGATGTATCTAGCGGACTCTCACTATTAATCAGAACAAGACTCCAGTCATCATCGTTTGAGGCCAATTTTTCCGCATTTTCCTTCGCGATTGCCTCTGATGATGGCTGCACCTTAGCCTTTTCAGCTTCTGCCTGCAACTGTTCATTTTCTTTTTTCAGCTTATCCTCTGTAGTTTTACATTCTTCTCTTACTTCTTTGATTCTTGCTCTTCCACTCAATCCCATAAGAAGCATTCCTATCAATGCTCCAAAGATGATTCCTACGCAAAGTATTTTAATCAGACGATATTTCATCGCTTTTTTCTTCATCTGTTTATATCTCCCATCTTACTTTTTACATCTACTGCATATATCGCACTTCAAATGTCTCAATTGTAATTGCTTTATTAAATAAATTTCCCTGAACATAATCGCATCCCAATTCTTGCATTACATTCAACTGATCCTGTGTTTCTACTCCGCAGGCATAAACAGATGCACCCAGTCGACGGCAAATATCAATCACTGCTTTTGCCACTATTCTGCTTTTACTGTTTCCTACAATATTAGAAGTAATTCCTTTATCTAGTTTTAGACCATCAAACTCCATAATAGACAAAATAGAAAAACTTGAATCTTTTGCCCCGAAATCATCCAAAAGGACTCTCACATTCGCTTTTCGAATTTTATTACTTGTCTCAGCAAGCATCTCTGGATTCATCTCCTGATTTGTTTCCGATACTTCCACTTGCAAATACTCACTTGACACATGATATTTTTCAATTATCTTCAGGATCTTATCTCCAACACTCTCATATCGCAAAGTTGCTCCTGAGAAATTGACAGAAATCGGCAACATCATCCGATCTTCATTCTCCCATCTGCGAAGTGTCTTACACACTTCTTCAAACACATACAAATCCAGATAATGTGAAAGCTTTGTTTCCTCCAAAAGTGTCAGGTAACGCCCCGGATCCACAATTCCCAAATCTTTGTGATGATATCTCACAACTGCTTCGGCTCCGACAACCTCTTCTGATTCCGCCTCCAGCACCGGTTTTAAACATACAATAAAATTACCCTGCTCAATATCATCTAACAAATCCTGCTTAATAATCGGTTCATGATGACCTTTTTTCAGATTTTTATAATATTTACGTTTTTCTTTACGCATCATATTCCCTGCATCCATAACAAGATTATCTATATTGATATCCAGTTTTTCCCAGGCATATCCCATCGTAACCAGCCCTAGACTGATATTGTCTAATTTGTCTCTGCTGCTGTGGATACGATTCATGAATCCTTCATATGAAATATTCTCCGCAAGAATCAGGTATTCATCTCCTGTCATACGATAAACCATAAATCCTTTAAAAAACTCTTCCAGTACTTCTCCTACTCGGATAACAACCTCGTCTCCATATTCCCTTCCAAACTCTTTATTAAAATTCTTCAGGCCATTTACATCGACAGAAACCGCACCCAAAGATTTTAACGCTTCTTGATTCACTTCTGAAAGATATCCCACAAAGCTATTCCTGTTCAGCAAGCCTGTCAGGTCATCATGGTAACTTAAATATTCCTGCTGTCTTTGTAATTTCTGTAAAACTGTTGTCTGTGAAATATACGGAAGCAGCGAACGCAATAAAGAAAGATCGCACCCTCCTCTGTGAACATTCACAACTGCCAGTATTGCCTTCTGATTATCACCCATCGGATAAAATACACTGTAGCTGTCTTCTGTGGTATCTGTAACTTCCTCTCTCAGCCATTTTGGAAACTGATCTGGGGATAACATTTTGATTCGGTCTCTCTGCCACGGAATATTCTCCGCACACCACTCGTAGACCATTGTAATTTCTTCATCATCCCGTTCAACGTAATATGCATATTCTGAATCATAGTAATCACGTACTGTTCTTAAAGCATCATTCATCAGCTCTACCATCGAACGTAATTTATCTTTTTCACTCATTGTAATTCTCCCTAATATCAATTCAGCTAAAGTATATTTTAGTATAATAATGTGAAAAAAGCAACACTACGCACTCCTATGTGTTACATTTCTGTTACTTTTTTTACAAATATTTTTAACAACAAAAAAAGAACCATACAATTCCGACATAAAAAGTCTTTTTGTACAGTTCTTTTATGATTATCCACAATATTTACACATTCCAATGCTTTCCATGTGATACTTTCAAACGGTTCATCGCCCTGGCAAGAGAAGCCTGCGTATGATAGTATTCCTGAATACTCTGTTTCTGACGCAGCTGCTCCTGTGCACGTTCTTTTTGTTCCTGTGCATGACGGATATCTATCTCTTCCGGACGCTCTGCTGTCTGCACAAGCACGGTTACACGGTTATTAACAATCTCCATAAAACCACTTCCGACAGCTACCTCACGCCAGTCCCCCGGCTCAATTTCCATGCGGGCAACTCCGACATTTACTGCAATCACCATATTCTCATGGTTGGGCAAAATTCCTATTGTACCGCCATCATACGCCGGTACAACGATTTGCCTGCAGCGTCCTTCGTAAAACACACGGTCACTTGCAATTATTTTCAGACCAAATGTTTCCATATGCGCACTCCTTTACTCTTCTGAGCTCATTGTCTTCGCTTTCTCAATAACATCGTCAATTGTTCCGACATTAAAGAATGCATTTTCCGGATATTGATCCATATCTCCATCAATAATAGCTTTAAATCCACGGATTGTCTCATTTAAAGGCACATATTTTCCATGAATTCCTGTAAATGTTTCTGCAACGGAGAATGGCTGTGACAAGAATTTCTGAATCTTTCTTGCACGCATAACTGTTGCCTTATCTTCATCAGAAAGCTCTTCCATACCAAGAATTGCGATGATATCCTGCAACTCTTTATATTTCTGCAAAATTGCTTTTACCTGATTGGCAATTCTATAGTGTTCCTCACCAACAATATCCGCTTCCAAAATACGTGAACTTGATTCCAGTGGGTCTACCGCCGGATAAATTCCCTGTTCTACAACTTTACGTGAAAGTACAGTTGTTGCATCCAAATGGGCAAATGTTGTTGCAGGAGCCGGGTCAGTCAAATCATCTGCAGGTACATATACTGCCTGTACAGATGTAATGGATCCATTCTTTGTAGATGCAATTCGTTCCTGTAACTCACCCATTTCTGTTGCAAGTGTAGGCTGATAACCTACGGCTGAAGGCATACGTCCAAGCAATGCAGATACCTCTGAACCAGCCTGTGTAAAACGGAAAATATTATCGATGAATAACAGCACATTCTGATGCTCCTCATCTCTGAAATATTCAGCCATTGTCAGTCCTGTCTCTGCTACACGCATACGTGCTCCAGGTGGCTCGTTCATCTGACCAAATACCAAGGCTGTCTTCTCCAGAACTCCTGAAGCTTTCATCTCTGTCCAAAGGTCATTACCTTCACGGGAACGCTCTCCTACACCGGTAAAAATAGAATATCCACCATGCTCTGTTGCAACGTTATGGATCAATTCCTGAATCAATACTGTCTTACCTACACCGGCACCACCGAACAGACCAATCTTACCACCTTTTGCATATGGTGCAAGAAGGTCAATAACTTTAATACCAGTTTCCAGAATCTCCACTACCGGACTCTGTTCTTCAAATGTCGGAGGATCGCGATGGATAACCCATTTCTGAGCATCGTCTTCAATTTTGTCTCCGTTATCAATCGTTTCACCAAGCACATTGAACAAACGTCCAAGTGTCTGATCTCCAACAGGAACGCGGATACCTGCTCCTGTTGCAGTTACTTCCATATCTTTATGAAGTCCTTCACTTGCAGCCAGCATCAGGCAGCGCACTTCATTGTTTCCAAGATGCTGTGCAACTTCCATAACGCAGACTTTACCATTATTTTCTACCTCCAAAGCATCTTTGATGCTAGGAAGATTTCCATCTTCAAATAATACGTCAACGACAGGTCCCATAACCTGTACAATTCGTCCTTTATTCATATGCTATTCTCACTTCCTTTTCCGCTTCTGCGCATTTGCGCCACTGCAGACCTCAGTAATTTCCTGAGTGATTGCAGCCTGTCTGGCTCTGTTATATTCAATAGAAAGTTCTCTGATAATATCCTGTGCACTGTCTGTTGCTGTCTGCATCGCAGTCATTCGAGCATTATGCTCACTTGCATATGCCTCAACCAGACAACCATAAATCATACCTACAATATAGTTTGGTATAATAATGTCCATCACTGCCTGTGCAGATGGATACAATGCAATCGCTTCACGATACACGTTAAGCGGCATCTTCATCTCGTTGAATGAGCTTCTCTCCAGCGGAAGCAGACGAACCTTCTCCACTTCAGACTGAATTGAATTTTCCATTCGTGTATATACAATATATACTTCGTCCAGCTCTCCATTTTCAAACTGTTCAAGAAGAGTTGCGGCAATATCTCTTGCCCGGTGCATCGTTGGTTTCTGTACAGTGTACTGGAAATTTGTGTCAATCTTTACTCCACTTTTAGCAAAATAATGTCTTCCCAGCTCACCTACAACAAATAATTTGTGCTCTCCCGGACCTGCAAGTATCTCTTCTTCTGCCTTCACCACATTGTGATTGTAGGCTCCTGCCAGACCTTTATCCGCAGTTACTACGATTGATGCGATCTTACGCTTCTCTGGCGGAATCTCTTCTCGAAGATCAAAAAACCGTTGCTTCTCCATCTCCGGTACATGTCGGAGAATTCGTGAAATTTCTCCCTGCAAGCCATAGAAATACGGCTCTGTGTCAGCCAGTTTTTTCTTTGCCTGACGCATCTTTGTCGAAGAAATCATATACATGGCATTTGTAATCTTCATCGTGTCTTTTACACTATTAATACGAGTCTGTATTTCTCTGATATTTGCCATCTTAACACCTGCTCTTCTTAAATTCCTTTGCAGTCTCTACAATCTTCTCTGCCAGTTCATCGGACAATACCTTTGTCTCTTCAATTTCTTTGCCGATTTCAGGATGTTCTGTTGCAAAATACTGCAACATATCGTGCTGGAATTCTTTAATTTTTGCTTTTTCAACTCCAAGCATCACTTTATTTCTTGCAGTACATAATGTAATAACTTTTTCTGCCAATCCCATCGGTGCTCCTAATGGCTGCTTCAAAAGTTCCATCAAACCGCTACCATATTCCAGCTGTTCTTTTGTTGCAGCATCCAAATCTGAACTGAACTGCGTAAATACTTCCATCTCACGATACTGGGCAAGATCGATACGAAGACTTCCTGCTGCCTTCTTCATTGCTTTTGTCTGTGCATCTCCACCTACACGGGATACAGACAAACCAACGTTAACCGCCGGACGCATACCAGATGCAAACAAATCACTTTCAAGGAAAATCTGTCCGTCTGTAATAGAAATTACGTTTGTAGGGATGTATGCAGACACATCACCAGCCTGTGTTTCAATAATTGGAAGTGCTGTAATAGAACCTCCGCCAAGTGCATCACTCAAACGGCTGGAACGCTCCAACAGTCTTGAATGCAGATAAAATACGTCTCCAGGATATGCTTCACGTCCAGGTGAACGTCCAAGTAACAATGATAATGCACGGTAAGCAACGGCATGTTTTGAAAGATCATCGTATATGATTAATACATCTTTTCCTTTGTGCATATAATATTCAGCCATAGCAGTTCCTGCATATGGAGAAATATATTGAAGTGGTGCACAATCACTCGCTGTTGAAGCAACAACGATTGTGTAATCCATCGCACCTGCTTCTTTAAATGTATTTACTACCTTAGCAACTGTAGATGCTTTCTGACCAATTGCAACATAGATACAGATTACATCTTTTCCCTTCTGGTTCAAAATTGTATCGGTAGCAATTGAAGTTTTACCAGTCTGACGGTCTCCAATGATCAACTCACGCTGTCCACGTCCAATCGGGAACATAGAATCGATTGACAGAATACCTGTCTCCATTGGTACACTTACCGATTTACGGTCAATAATACCAGGTGCTTCATTTTCGATTGGGCGATAACCGTCTGCTTCAATCTCACCTGCTCCGTCAATTGGCTCGCCGAGTGCATTGACAACTCGTCCGATAAATTTATCTCCGACCGGAACACCGGCCTTTTTCCCTGTTCGAGCAACTTTTGTTCCTTCTTTGATCTCTGTGTCATGGCCAAACAAGATACATCCGATAGCATCTTTCTGGATATCCTGAACCATTCCCTTCAGACCATTTTCAAAGGTAAGAATTTCCCCGTACATGGCGTGATCAATCCCGTAAATGGTTGCGATTCCGTCACCGACTGTAATTACAGTACCGACTTCGCTGTCCTTACTGATCTGATCAAAATTCTCTATTTCATTTTTCAGAATAGAAATGATTTCTTCTGAATTGATTGAACTCACCTTGTTCACCTCCAGGTCAATTTTTGTTCTAATCGTGTCAGTCTTCCTTTCAGACTCCAGTCATACTCATCATTTTCAACATGAAGAATAAATCCACCAAGAAGAGACGTATCTTCTACAATTTGAATCTTCACATCTGCTTTCTGATATTTGTCACAAAGGAATACCTTCATCTTATCGAGCTGTTCCTCACTTGGAGGCTCTACACAGGTCAATACTGCCGTCAGAATATGAGCCTGTTCATCGCAATATTCATCATACGCGTCAAATATCTCATTAATCAGATTGACACGCTGATTTTTACATACGACTTTCAGGAAATTCTTCATACTCTCCGGAAACACCTGATCGATGACGCTCATTTTTATTTTTGCAGAAATCGTTGGATTGATAAATACTTCTCTCAACTGTGGTACTTCTGCAAATGTTTCTTTTGTTTTCTCTATATCTGTTTTTGGAACGTTAAGCTCATACAACACTCGCGCATAATGTCCTGACATTGATGAGCGGTACATCCGTTTAATCGATGTCTGTGTTTCCATGAGCTTCACCTACTCCTTCCAGAAACTGATCATAAATTCCTTTGTTTCCTTGATTCTCTGTCTTTTCATCAACAATTTTCTTAGCTGCCTGCATTGCAAGTCCCGCAATTTCTGACTGCAATGTATTCATTGTCTGCTGACGTTCAACCTCGATTGTCTTCTTCGCATTTTCCAGCATAATTCCTGCTTTTTCATTTGCCTCTGATAAAATACGATTGTATTCTTTCTTAGCTTCTGCATGTGCTTTATCAACAATCTGGCTGGATTGTTCTTTTGCTCCGCTCAGGGCTTTCTCATAATCTGCCTTTAACTGCTTTGCTTCATTCTGTGTATCTGTTGCATTCTGAAGTCCATCAGCAATCATTTTTTCACGTTTTTCCATAATGCCCATAACCGGTTTAAATAAGAACTTTTTCAGTAAAAGATAAAAAATCACAAGGTTTATAATGGTATAGATAAGGCTTGCATTAAACTGTATCACCTTTTACACCTGCCTTTCTTCTTTACTCGTCTTGCTAAACAACTTCTTATTTCAGCATTAAGATAATTAACAGACCAATAATGAAACCATAAATAGCAGTTGCCTCTGCAAGTGCACAACCAAGGATCAAGTTCTTACTGATTTTGCTTTCTGCTTCCGGCTGTCTTGCGATAGCATCAACAGCTTTTGCTGTTGCAATACCAATACCAACTCCTGCTCCTAAACCTGCTAATACTGCGATACCTGCTCCAATTGCAATAATTGTTCCCATAATTCTAATCTCCTTTTTCTTTTTTCACCAAATGATTGTAATTTTATTATTCTTTGCACAACTCTCTGTGAATCTAATAAGTTATTCCTGTTCTTCGTTCATAAACAATGCTGTCAGGAACACAAATACATAAGCCTGTAATAATCCATCGAATATATCAAAATAAAAACTAAATGGGATAGGAGCCAAAACCGGAACTACTGTCTTCAAAAGTTCCATAATAACAAATGCTCCCAACACATTACCAAATAATCGCATACAAAGCGACAGCGGTCTGATTACAATTTCCAAAATCATAATCGGGGCTACAAATGGTACTGGTTCAGCAAAATGCTTCACCCAATGCTTCACTCCATTTTTATGAATTCCTGAATATTCAATAAGAATCATACTCATAATTGCTATGGCTGCTGTAACATTCAAATCTTTTGTCGGCGGCTTAAACCCAAAAAGACCTATAATGTTTGAAATTCCAATATAAATCAGAACAGTCAATAAGTATGGAATATATTTTCTGTTTTCCTTACCCATGACATCTTCGAAGAAATTCTGACCCGTGCTAATAGCGGATTCTAATAACAACTGCCCTTTCCCCGGATTCTCAACTTTGAGATTTCTCACAAAGATGATACACAAGGCGACTATCACTGCCATGATAATCCATGTGACGACTATCGATTCCTTAATATCCAGCAACCCATTCAAGAATGGAATCTTTATGACCGTCTCACACTGCAGTTCTTCCAGCAACCTGTCTGTCAAATTGCCCGTATCGCTCCCTCCCTTTCTTTATCAAATTGTTATTTACGATAAGGTTCCATTTAATAAGAAGAAACTCCTCATTTTAGCTACAAAAAAAGAACTTCTTTCACAGAAGAACTTTTGCCTTATCGCACCTTTCAAGATTCTATCTCTCAAAAGCTATTGTAAATATACTCCCACAAAATTCTTTTGTCAATCTTTTGTCATTGCTGTTTTTACTTCTACTTTTTATCATTTTTTCATGGAATTTTTATTCAAAATTCCTTTTATTTTTATTGATTCATTTCTCTTTTTCATGCATTTTTTCTTCCATTTTTTTTGTACGGAAACACATTTCCAAATTTGTCGTCACGTATTTATTCTATTTGCCACGAAAAAAATGTGAATTTTTGTGAAATTTGCACACTGCTTTCTTTATTCATATATATTTCATCCATTTACTTTTATCATTTTTTAACGCTTATAAATACTTTCTCTCACATTCTCCCCAATAAGTTGTAGGACTGTTTCTGTTATTACTGTGAATTTTTTGTAAGGAACGTATTGCCACTTAATGAACTAAACAACAATCCCTCTCGCTTCCGCTATCTTCTCCTTCGCAGTCTGCCAGATCACATACTCATCTTCTCCCGGCATCCCAATACTTACTCCCTTTTTTCGATATTCCATCTGACTGTTCAGCACAACCTTCCCTGACATATGATAAGACATAATCCCAGTATATGGAATCAGCTTCTTGATTGCCCCTGCACTGATCCCGGACGCTGCAAGGATCTCAATTCTACCCTTGGATTTTTCTTGTAATTCTTTCAGAATTGTTCTTCCTTCCCACGCAGTTTCTTTTTGACCACTTGTAAGAATCGTATCAAAGCCGATTTCCATTGCCTCTTCCAATGCTTTCATTGGATTTACACACACATCAAATGCCCGATGTAGTGTTTTCTTTTTATTTCCTGCTAGTTTAATCAACTCTTCCATTCTTTCCACATCCAAGTTGCCATCTGGACGCAACAGACCAATGACGATTCCGTCAGCACCCGCCTCACAATACATCTGTACTTCTTCTTTTAATTGCTCAAACTCATATCCGTCATAACAATAATCCCCATATCTCGGACGAAGCAGTACACGTACCGGAATATCTGTGTTCTTTCTCACCTGATCATATAATGCTTTTCCCGGCGACACCCCGCCAATAAGCAAATTACTGCACAGCTCCAATCTGTCTGCGCCGCCTTCTTGTGCATAAATAGCAGACTGTACACTATCTACGCATGCCTCTAATATTATTTTCTTCAATTTGATCATTCCTCTACTTTCATAATAATTCAGCACTCGCTCTGCTCGCATTTTCAATTTTATCTTTACATCTGCTTTCTCACAATGCGGTATTCGTCTCCAAACTGATAATATGGACAGTCATGAAAGCTTCCCTGAACAAATCGATACATTTCGTCCTCATCCAAATTTTGTGCACAAACATAGTATTCATATTCTTCGTCATACTCATAATTCATACAACTCTCACAATTCACATTGCTCTTCTTTTTCTGCAAAGTTATCCACCTCCGGACCGTTTTTTTCACACTTATTATTCACATATCCCGGTAATTTTCTTATTATCAACGTTATTTATGCATCCAGTGCTTTCAACTGCTGATATACATACGCCACCGGAAGTCCGACCACATTATAATAATCTCCTTCTATCTTGTCGATGTATGCAGCAAATTTCCCTTGAATTCCATATGCACCTGCTTTGTCCATCGGTTCTCCACTCGCAATGTAGTTTCGAATCTCCTCATCACTCATTTCATGTACAAATACCTCTGTCCTTTCTGCATGACAGATTTCTTTGGCTTCTCCATCTTCTCCATACACAAGCATTGCAACTCCTGTATAAACCTGATGTGTATCTCCTGCCAGACTCTTTAACATGTGAAATGCCTCCGCTTCATCTGACGGTTTTCCCAATATTTTATTATCATGAACAACAACCGTATCCGCTCCGATTACAATTGTATCTATCACATTTCCTTCCGCTTCTTCCAGCTCCATTGCCACATTTCCTGCTTTCATCAATGCCAGTTCCTGAACAATTTCTGTCGGAATTGTACTTTCATATATTTCTTCCTTATCACTTGTTTTAATTTCGAATTCTACGCCAATCTGCTCTAATAACTCTTTTCGTCTTGGCGAAGCCGATCCAAGCACGATTCGCTTTTTATTTTGTTTTGTCATGTAATTCCCACGCTTTCTTCAATAATTCCGGCTGTTTCACCAGCTCTGTTGCCCCCAGTGCCATACACTCCGCCACATACAGCATCGCTTTTTCCCCAATACTCATGCCAACCTGTGCTGTAGCTGCCCAGTGATGCAATGGCGTTCCTTTACACATTGCCGCTGCGCTCAACATTACTGTTGGAACTGTATGGCTTACGTCAGACACATCTGTTCCAATCGATAAGATAACCGGGTTTTCTTCTAAAGGCTCTAATCCTGTGAAATACACTCCATCATTTTCCAGCCCCGCCTCTTCGCTGATTTCTTTTGCAAATAAAATTTCTTCATCTGTATACTCCGGTGTGTGGATTTGTTCCATTGCATGATAAAATGTCTCTGCCAGGACACGATTCACTTTCATTTCCTTATTCTTTGTCACACGTTCAATTTCGACTCTTGTTCCAGTCATAAGTGCCGCACCTTTTGCACAATTATCTACCCTCTCAGATGCACCTTTTGTTCTCTCCCACTTTGCTGAGCGGATAAAATAATTTGTTGAAGCATATGGCGGTACAATATTAGCCGGACCGTCCGTATTGGTATAAGTGTAATGCATCCGCACATCATCTGCCACATGTTCCCGCAAATAATTTACTCCCACATTCATCAATTCTGCTGCGTCAAGTGCACTCCTTCCCATTTCCGGATGCTTTGAGGCATGTGCAGCTTTTCCGTAAAATTTATAGTTTTTAATATCCTGAGCCTGCCAGATATCGTAACTCACACGATTTCGATCAAACGGATGCCATGTGATTGCTGCGGATAAATCATCAAACACTCCCGCCTCATTCATACGAATCTTACCAATTACAATCTCCTCTGCCGGGCATCCATATACACGTATCGTTCCTTCTTTTTCTTCTGTTTCCATCCAGCTTTTAAGCGCTCCGGCTGCCCCGGCACATGCTGTTCCAAGTAAATTATGACCACATCCGTGTCCCGGTCCTTCGATTGCTTTTCGTGTACTGCAGGTTTCCTGTCCAAGTCCCGGCAAGGCATCATACTCTGCCAGGAATCCAAGAACCGGCTTACCATATCCCCATTCAGCGACAAATGCTGTCTCAAATCCGGCAATTCCCCAAGTCACCGTAAACCCCTGCTTTTCAAGATAATCTGCCAAAATCTTCGAAGACGTCTTCTCCTCCAAAGAAATTTCAGGATGTTTAAAAATTTCATTTGCTGTCTCAATCAGGTCTTCTCTATTTGTATCCACCCATGTTGTAATCTGTTTTCTTGTATCCATACTCACTATTACCTCATTTTCCTAGTAAAATTTCTTTCATATTCTAACTTTTGAGATTATATTTCCCGGATCATACAATACTGCTTCAAATCAAAATGTGAATTTTCCACCACACCATATACTTTAAATCCAAGATGCTCATAAAACGGTACATTCTGCGGATTATGCGTCTCTAAGGACAGCATCAAATCATTCTTTTCTGCATGTTCGATCAATTCTTTCATCAAATGCTCTGCCAGTCCATGATGCTGATGGCTCGGTGCAACCGCTAAATATATAATATGTATCCTCTTTGTCTGATGGAGCTGACTTGTCCAGCTTGCATTCAAATAATCCTTGCCAAGTGCAAAATTCCAGAATGTTTTCAGGCTGTGGTCCTCTTTGATCAAGCTTTCGTCTGTTCTAATCGTTCCTCTAAGCTGTGCCAGATAATGGTAGATTGGATTCTGATGCTCCGTCTCATCTGACACTACAAGAATGCTGTTGAGTTCCTCACTATCGGAATAGATGTCACAGGTTTCAAAGAATTCTGTCAAGTCACTCTCAAACAGCTCCGGTAAAAGTCGTTCCCTTGTTTCTTCATCTTCAATCAACGTACAATAGAGCGGATCTTCTGCAAAACATACCGTCAGTATTCGCTTTAATCTCTCCAAATCCTCTTCTTGTACTTTATATAAATTATCCATTATAACTCTCCCATCATTTTTCGGATTTTCTCCAACGAACGAATCATGTATCGAATATCATCCTCATAACAATTTTTCTGTCTGTAAATAGCTGCTTCCAATCGTCTTATTTCCTCATTCAATTTCGGATTTTCTTCCTTCATCTTACCTCTCAACCGCTGCACGATTCCATAAAGATTCTCATGGTGCCAGATTCTCCCTGCGCCCCACATTAATCGTTCCTTCGGCTGGTGTAAAATATATTCTGTAAAATGATAATACACTTCATCATCAAACAAAAATGCAAAACAGTTATTATCTACTTTATAAATGGATTCCAGTGTATCATGAATTTTTCCCTCTTTCAACGCATCCAACGCACACTTAAGTTCCCTGATATTGCGTTTCACCGCCTCCTGTGGAAATTTTACCTCATCTTCCCAATCCAGACGCGTAAAATAATCTTGTGTTTTTTGATAAATTCGAAGCAATGCTTCTCCCTTTTTCGAATATTGCTCCCGATACACTTTTCGTTCTTCCTTTGATTCCAAATTTTGATATTCCAGATTTACCCTCTGTATCCACTTGTATATCTCGTCTGCCTGGTAGATTCCGCAATCTATCAGTCTTTCTAATACATGAACCGGATTATCCTTCACCTCGTCTGAATGTTCTTTTTCCTGAATCACAGCATTCTCTGTTTCCTTCAATATCTCCTTCTCATCCAGACTTTCTTTCATTGCCTTAAACATCCTTCCAAAATTCAGCGGCGGAAGTACCAGTTTGTCCATTTCCAAGATCAATCTCAAATACAATTCATGGTGAAAACGATACACCGGTTCTTCATACAGTTCTTCATTGTCATACTGAGAGTGATAATAATTTTCCATAAATGGTCCGTCACTGAAATCATTTACCAGCGAAGGAATTCCTGCAATTGAGATGGAAAAATCATCCGACCATGTCTCAATCGGATACAATACCGTTATTCCATCCGGATATGCTTTTTTCGGTACATCAATCTGTTTTACAAACTGTTCGAAATAATCCGCATATTCATATGTTCCCCGGATTGCATCTCGACTGTGATGTGCATGTGCCGGCAATTCAAAATTCAAATCCGCAATTATATGTCCCCGCCACTCCGGATGCACTCGAAAGACCTGATTGTATGCACCGGTTGACCAGTCAAATTTAGAATCTGATACACCCCACTCTTCTGCAGCCACCGCGCAAACTACAATCGTATGTGCCGGGCGATAACCGCCCTCCAACATTGCCTTCGCCATTCCGATAATCATTGCGACTGCGGCATTGTCATCCTGAAATCCATCAAAATATGAATCATAGTGTGCCGTCAACAAAATCATCTGTTCCGTCTCTTCTCCCGGAATCTTTCCCACAATATTATATGCCGGTACATTTCGCCGAACCATAGATTTGGCATCTAACCATACTTTTGCTGAAATTGGCTGTTTTACTTCCACACATGTTGAACCCGTATTATACTCAGCCGATATTCCCATACATTCTTTTAACTTCTTTGCATCTGCCTGTGACATGGAAAATGCTGCCGCATATTCCGGACCTGCGATATCCTGTGCATTTAGAGAGGTATCGTATTTTTCTCCGTATCCATGCTCCTGCACTGCAATAAATCCGACCGCACCTTTCAAATATGCCTGATAAGCAGGATAATTAATCCACCATTCATCCCGCTGATTGATTTCTGCAAGAACCAATTTACCTTCTACATCCATCCCTTCATAATCTTCGGCAGTTCCTTTATTTACATATACAATCTCATACTCCTGAAATCCATCCGTTACAAAGTTGGTCTGATACGCTCCTAACTGACAACTATATTCCTTCCCTTTTTTGTCTTTGAATTTCAAAACAGCTTTCTCAAATTCCCACGAATCCAGACGGAATTCATCTTTTGTCACATCCGACAAACCAATCCGTTTCATTTCCTCATACAACATATTACCTGTGGCAATCTCTGCCTTTGAGCCTGCTGTTCGATATCCCAGCACCGGATTTGTTTTTTCCTTTTCCATTCGTTTTGCAAGTTGATACGAATATTCAACATCCAACTTGCTCAAACATGTCTGCAGCTGCTCTTCCCACAATTCTTTCTGTTTTATTACTTCCATGATGCATCTTCTTTCTTTTCTGACTAAATCTATAAACTGTCTGTTCCATAAGAACACGCAATGATAATCTTTTGTTTTCTATTCCCCATTATAACGCACTCTGGTATATTCTCAATATATTTTTATCTCTGTCTCTCTTTGAAAAATTGCCAAATAGTTACTGTTCACAGTATTTGTGAACAGCAAGAGGCATCCTGGCGGAAACGCCTGGATGCCTCTATATTTATATGAGCTACCATATAACCTTATTTCATTTTAAAATGGCGAGACAGGTACTGTGAACAGTAACCTATTTTGTCTCTCCGTCATATTCTCTGATTTTCTGTCTTACAGGATAGATAAATGTTGGAGATACTGACAATTCATCTACACCCATCTCCATAAATCTGTCGGTAAGTTCCAGATCTGCTCCAAGTTCTCCACAGATTCCAGCCCAGATTCCGGCCTTATGAGCATTTTCAACAACCATCTGAATCATTCTTAAAACTGCTTCATGATGAGGATTATAGAACTCATCTAATTTTGCATTCTGACGGTCAATTGCTAATGTATACTGTGTTAAATCATTTGTACCAATACTAAAGAAATCAACTTCCTTTGCAAGCAGATCACTTAAAATTACTGCTGCAGGTGTCTCAATCATAATTCCCTGTTCTACATTGCCATATGGGATTCCTGCTTCATCCAGTTCAGCCTTTACTTCTTCCATAATAGCTTTAATCTTGCGAACTTCTTCAACAGAAATGATCATTGGATACATCACTGCGATATTACCAAATGCACTTGCTCTTAAAAGTGCACGCAACTGTGTCTTAAAAATTTCCGGTCTTGTCAGGCAGATGCGGATAGCACGAAGTCCCATTGCCGGGTTTTCTTCTTTATCTAACTCAAAATAATCTACCTGTTTATCAGCTCCGATATCCAATGTACGAATAATAACCTTCTTACCTGCCATCGTCTCTGCTACCATCTTGTAAGCCTTAAACTGTTCCTCTTCTGTCGGATATGTATCAGACTCCAGATAAAGGAATTCACTTCGGAACAATCCTATTCCAGCTGCATCATTTTCCATTACAGATTGAAGATCTGATACAGAACCAATATTTGCAAAAAGCTTAATTGCTTTTCCGTTCTTTGTCACAGTCGGTTTACCCTTCTGTTCTGCAAGAAGACGTCTTCTTTCCTGTTGTTCTGCCTGTTTCTTCTGATACTCTTCCAATACATCTGCTTCTGGTTCGATAATAAATTTACCACTGAATCCATCAATGATCGCCTGTTTTCCATTCCATTCTTCTTTAATATCTACTTGAATCAGAGCAGGAATATTCATTGTTCTTGCAAGAATTGCTGTATGAGAATTAGAAGACCCAAGTCTTGTAACAAAACCAAGTAATTTACTCTTATCCATCTGAACAGTCTCGCTAGGTGCAAGATCCTCTGCAACAATAATAGATGGCTCATCAGACACTTTCGCTTCTCCGATTCCCATCAAAATATTAATGATACGTTCAGAAATATCTTTAACATCCACAGCTCTTGCCTGGAAATATTCATCATCCATTGCTGCAAACATTGTCGAAAAATTGTCTCCTGTAGTAGCTACTGCATACTCTGCATTAAGTCCCTGACTAGTAATAATATTTTTAACAGAATCATTGTAATCATCGTCTTCCAACATCATCTGATGTACTTCAAAAATCTGTGCTTCAGATTCGCCCACTTCTTTGAGGGCTTTCTCATACAATGCTCCCAACTGTTCAATTGCTGTTGCCAATGCTGCTTCATAGCGTGCAATTTCAGCTTCTGTATCTTCAACTTTTGTACGTTTTACCTGTTTCTGCTCTTTTGCAAAAAACGAAATCGGACCGATTGCAATTCCACCGAAAATAGCTTTTCCCTGAATAATTTCCATAATGACCCCGCCTTAACTTAATAATAAATTTATAACTGTCCAGCACATCCTATTTCTGTACCGAACAGTTATTCAAATGCTTCTTATTCTTCTAATTACAGATTTTCTTTGAAGAATGCTTCTAATTCTGTAGCTGCTGCATCAGCATTGTCACCTTCAACAGTTACTTCAACTTCCATATCTTTCATAACTCCCATAGCCATGATTGCCATGATCTTTGTAGCATCTGCTGTTTTTCCATTGCATGCAAGTGTGATTTTTGCTCCAAGCTCTTTTGCTTTCTTAACCAGAAGTCCTGCTGGTCTTGCGTGAAGTCCTACCTCATCTGTGATTACATAAGTAAATTTTGCCATTGTTTTGTCCTCCTCTTATTATCTTTCTTTTATCATATTTAATGCTGTTTTTAACACTGCCTCTGCATCCATCGATGCATAAGCCTGAGAGTCGATTACCGCAATTGGGGTTCCGGTCGATTCAAACTGTTCTTTCAAGACATCATACTTATATCTGACCTGTGGCCCAAGAAGCAATACATCGGTTGGCTTGTCATACTTTTGAAATGCAAACTCTGCCATCGCATGAATCTCTACTTCTATATTCTGCTCTGTCGCTATCCTTCTCATTTTATTAACCATGAGACTGGTAGACATCCCGGCGTTACAAAGTAATGTAATGTACTTCATATCGTTTCCTCTCTCTCTTAGTCCCTACTTTACCATTCCTTTACATAAAACTCCAACGAAAAAAAAGCCACATTTAATGTGGCAATTTTTGTATTACTATTCTAACCTGGATTTAAAAAAATATAATCAGACCAGACATTTTTATTTTTTCAGCATTCCAATTAAAGAGTCAAATGTTCTTCTATATATAAGCTCTGAAATATCTTCTGTCCTCAGCAATAAATCCGTAGTTGCTTCATAAAATTTTTGAATGTCCGGATCTTCCTCACTTCCTATCAGAGTCAAAATAATTATTTGCACCTGTTCTCTATTCCAGATTATCGGCTTTTCTAATATAGCTACTGCCACTAACGTAGTTTCCAAAAATACTTTATCAGGATGCGGAATTGCAACCAGATTGCCATAGTCTGTAGGAGACAATTCCTCTCTGCTTAATACAGATGCAAATAAATCTGCCGCTGATACAATATTTCCCCATACAGTATTCTTTCTCGTAGCCATCTCCACACGACCACATAATTTTGCCAACACTTCATCTCTTGTTGTTCCGTGTATATCTGTAAAAAACAATTCCGGCCGATAATATTTTCTCAAAAACTCTTTGCTTTCCTGCTCAAACAACTTTCTGACCGCTGTAATATCGCTCTCTTTTAAGAAAGAACTTACTTCTAAAATCGGCACCGGTACATATGTCTGAATTGGAACAGTTGTAAAAACATAATCTACTTTTGAAAAATCAAATGCTTCCACTTCATACAGATTACATACATATATTTCTTTGATATTTTCTTTGAACTCCTGGCTATATCGATATTTCAAAAGCTGCGAACTGCTTCGTCCCGAAGCACATACGATTAGAATGGAATATTTCTTCTTGTCACTCTCCCTCTGCTCAAGAGCCAGTTCAAAAATTTCAGCCAGTTCTCCTATTTCATCCTCGGAAATATCACATTCATAGTATTCTTTCAAAATAGATGACACTTGAAATGCGACTGTATACGCAAAAATATAATTCTTTTTAATTTCTTCCAGCATCGGATTTCTGAAAAAAATATGATACTTTAATCGAATACTAAGCGGAACCAGATGTTGATTCAATTCCATACGCAGTCCCAGATTATTGCGAAAATCAATTTGAAATTCTCTGTAGACCATATTCAACATCTGATTTACAAGCTCATCCATCTCGCTTTGCATCACAAAATTGTCTTGCCGCTGTCCTTCCTTCACTATACCTTTTCCCGCCAATTGCAGCAACAGATACTCCTGCTCCACTTTTGGAAATGTCACATGATATTCTCCTTCAATAAACTCTGCCAGTTCTTTAATAAACTCCGTCTCGGCCTGTCCTGTTTTCAGACCCTGCATCTCCTCCACAAATTGTCCTTGACGGATTCTTCGAATCGCAATATAAATATGCTCAATAAAATCATTATATGCGATTTCCGAAAATTCTATCCCGTACTTTTGCATACACTGATAAACGTGTTTGCCAAGCGACTGAATCTCCTGCGTCTGATAAATTCTTCCAACACCTTCTAAGCCGTCCTTTTTAACAAACACATCCATCATACATTGACGGATATCAAATTCTCGTCCCTTAACCTTAATTCCATAGTTCGGCTTCTTATCTATCGTAATATGATATTTTTGATAAACTTCCTCTACCTGACGAAGCGAATTCGTAAGAGTTCCTTTCGAAATATAAAGAAACTCACATAAATTTTCTGACTTCACATAATCCTTCTGATTCAACAAATATGCAAGTAAATAATGAATACGTTCCCTTGATGTTGCCGGGATTTGTCCTTCATCATGGATTCCATTTTTCAAGAGTACCTCTATCTGTTCTTTTTCTTCCTTATTCAAATAATATCCATAACGTGGCTTTGAAGAAATCGCCACATCATATTGCGTCAGCTGTGAATTTAACTCTTTAATTCTTGTTCTTACCGTTTTAACACCAATACCGAGCTTTTCTGACAATTCTGTTGCTGTCATATATTCCGCTTTTACTAATAAATGTAAAATCTTCTGTTCCTGTGAATTGAACATCCTCTGACTCCTTTCGCAACGATTTCCTTACATATTCTCATTGTAACATACTTTCACCTTGTTTTTTTAATCTGTTTTTTATCACTTTTCTTTCTAATTATCTGTTAATTTAAATATTTTTAATATTTTTTCTGATTTCCTATTGACTTTTTCAGCATAGTAAGATATTATAAAGACAACAAAACAAGGAGAACAAAAATCTCCTAAGAAAATAAATCTTACTTAAAGATAAAAATTTAAAGAAAGAGGTACGGACCACCAGAAAGAGTATTTTAAAACAGACACAATATTAATGAAAGAGAGGTAAAGTCCAATGGGACAGACATAAAAGAACAATATTTAATTTAATGAAAGAGGTAAAATCCAATGGGACGTTAAATAAAATATTCGAATACAAATTTAACGAAAGAGGTAAAATCCAATGGGATACTAAATAAAAACTGAATATCCAAATACGTGAAAGAGGTAAAATCCAATGGGAAATTAAAATAAAATACCATAAGAATACTATTTGAGATAATAGTTTTAAATAGATATCAAATAAATAAGGAGGACAACATCCGATGGATGAAATAATTTAAAGTCCACTGTACTACAATTATTATGATAGTGCAGTGGATTTTAGTTTGTTCTTTTTTAACATCCACATTTTGTTTTATACAAAAAACACGCTATTTCCTTCAACATATGCTATGATAATCATATGTTTTAGGAGGCTTATTTAAATGGATAATTTAATTTTTAGCTTAAATGCTACCGTCCCAATCTTTTTACTTATGGTTCTGGGACTATTTTTTCGAAAATTGAACTGGATTGATGAAGAATTTGCCACGAAAATGAATGCTTTTGTATTTCGTGTCCCACTCCCGGTTATGCTATTTGCTGATTTGGCAAAAGTTGACTTTAAAAGTGCCTGGAATGGTAAATTCGTTCTTTTCTGTTTTATAGCAACACTGCTGAGTATTATTTTAGTTGCGCTTTTTTCTCTTCTTTGGAAAGACAAAACCATCCAGGGAGAGTTTATTCAGGCGTCTTACCGAAGCAGTGCCGCCATTCTCGGTATTGCATTTATTCAAAATATATACGGCAATACCGGTATGGCTCCGCTTATGATCATCGGAAGCGTTCCTCTCTATAATATTATGGCAGTTATTGTCCTGTCATTTTTCCAGCCGGAACAAAAAGGCCTTGACTCGAAGGTTCTGAAAAAGACTCTGATCGGGATTCTCACAAATCCGATTATTCTTGGTATTGTTGCCGGATTTGTATGGTCTGCACTAAAAATACCAATGCCACAGATTTTAAATAAGACTGCAACCAGCATTGGAGCTACCGCAACACCGCTTGGGTTAATGGCTATGGGAGCTATGTTTGATATTCACAAGGCTCTTGGCAAGGCAAAACCTGCAGTTACCGCAACTTTTATCAAACTTATCGGTCTTTGTACCATATTTCTTCCGATTGCAGTTTTGCTTGGATTTCGAAACGAAGAATTACTTGCGATACTCGTAATGCTCGGGTCAGGAACAACTGTTGCCTGCTATGTCATGTCTCGTAATATGGGGCATGAGGGTGTATTAACATCCAGTGTTGTTATGCTGACAACATTGTTTAGTTCCTTTACCGTGACAGGGTGGCTGTATATTTTAAAAACACTTGGATTAATTTAAAAAAACCACCGGCAGAATTTGTTCAAACGATTCTACCGGTGATTTTTTATATATCTAACTTACTCAATGCTGCTTTATCTGCAATCACTGTTACATCATGATGTAATTGAAGTATTGATGCCGGCACATGTGGCGATATCTCCTCTCCAAACGATTTTTTCACTGCCTCTGCTTTATCTTCTCCACTAATAATAATGAGAATTTTTCTAGCTGACATAATTGTTCCTATTCCCATGGTATATGCCTGTTTCGGCACCTGTTCTTTTGATTCAAAAAAACGTTGATTTGCTTGAATCGTTTTCTCTGATAAAGAAACACAGTGTGTTTGTTTTACAAAAACTTCAGCTGGTTCATTAAAACCAATATGACCATTGTGTCCTAATCCTAATAACTGAAGATCAATACCACCCAGACCTGCAATTAGGTTCTCATATCTTTGACACTCTTCATCTTGATTCTCATTCATTCCATCCGGCACAAATGTATTCTGTAATTCAATGTTTACTCTTGAAAATAAATGCTGATTCATAAAGTAATGATAACTCTGCTTATTTTCTGCATCAATCCCCTTATATTCATCCAAATTTACTGTATGTATTTTCGAAAAATCTAAATCTCCTTTTTTATACCATTCTGTCAATTGGTCATAAACTCCTATCGGAGTAGATCCTGTTGCTAATCCGATGACTGATTCCGGCTTTAATATCATTTGTGCAGAAATAACATTTGCCGCTTTTCTACTCATATCTTTATAATCCTGTGCTTCTATAATCCTCATATTGGGTCTCCTTTATTTTTATGCGATTTCTTTCCAAAAATGTTTTACTGCCTCAGCAACACCATCTTGATCATTTGAAAGTGTAACAAAATCAGATTTTTCTTTTAACACTGGTTGTGCATTATCCATTGCCACACCTATTCCTGCATATTCAATCATCGTAAGATCATTTAGCCCATCTCCACATGCTACCATCTCTTTTCGAGAACAATCCAGATATCTCAAGAGCTTTTCTAAAGATTTTGCTTTATCAATTAAAGGTGGCATAATTTCCAGGAAAAATGGTTCGGATCGATATATACTTAACTCATCTTTAAAATATTCTTGTAATTTTTTCTCTAATCTTTCTAAATATGTTCCATCACCTGTAATAAGACATTTTGTAATTGGGAAGGAGATATATTGTATAAAATCTTCTACCCCTTTTATTTTCATCTTATTAATAAAAGATTCTTTTTCTACATAAAAATCTTTCGGCGTTTCTGTTATCAATGAATCATTTTCATATGTGAGAAGTGCTACTTTTTTATCCTTTACCTGCTCATAAATTTCTTGAACATACGAATATTCTATTGTTCGTTCAAATATTGTTTTTTTTGTACTACACTCTACAATCTTTCCTCCATTAAACGCAAGAATATAGCCACCATATTTTTCTAATTCCAACTCTTTTGCTATCGGCCAGATTCCATACTCTGGACGACCTGATGCAAGTACAATATGTACTCCTTTTTTCTGTAAATTTAATAATATTTTCTTAGTATAATCTGTAATTTTTTTCTTTGAATTTGTTAATGTTCCATCTAAATCAAGAACAAGAACTTTATATTTCATTCTATATCTCTCCAATATTCAATTTATTATGTTTCTTAAAAGCTAATTTCCACCATCATATTATATAAATCCATATCCAATGGTTTCTTCATCTTCAGCGCTTCTTGGATATCATAATCTACTAGATTTCCCTGTTGCAAAGCAACTACACGATTGGTTTTGCCCTCTTCAAGAAGCTTTACTGCATAATATCCCATGCGAGTTGCATTTACCCTATCTTTCAATGTCGGATTTCCACCTCTTTGAACATGCCCTAATATTGTGGCACGACTATCAATTCCTGTTTTTTCCTGAATCTGCGTGGCTATTTCTACAGGGTTTCCGTATCCTTCTGAAACAATAACAATAAAATGATCTTTTCCTGACTCACGAATCTTTTTAATATTTTCTACAACATCATCAATTGGGGTAGGAATTTCTTCCGTGATAATCTGGACAGCTCCTGTTGCAATACCTGTATTTAATGCAATATGTCCTGCATGTCTTCCCATTACTTCGACTACACTACACCGTTCATGTGACTGACACGTATCATTTAATTTGTCTACACATTCTACTACAGTATTCATTGCTGTATCATATCCAATTGTATATTCTGTTGAAGCAATATCATTGTCTATTGTTCCCGGAACACCAATACAAGGCAAACCTAATTCTGACAAATATCCTGCTCCTCGATATGAACCATCTCCCCCTATTACAACCAAGCCATCTAATCCGATTTCTTTTGCATTATGAAATGCTTTTTCACGATATGAAGCTTCATAAAACTCCATACATCTTGCTGTCTTTAAAATGGTTCCACCCGAATGGATTATTCCTGAAACACTTTCTCGATCCATAACATGATAATTTTTTTCAAGAATCCCATTATATCCTTTAATAAACCCTATCGGTTGAATTCCATTTGCAATTGCTGTTTTTACAACTGCGCGAATTGCTGCATTCATTCCCGGAGCGTCTCCACCACTAGTAAGTACTCCTATTTTTTTCATTTTGTTCACCTTCCTATTGCAAAAGGGAAGCAGTTCCACCTGCCTCCCTTTCGCTTATTTTCTGTTTATTAATATTCCATCTGACGATAGTATCTTCTAGTTGTAAGTGGATGATTTCTCTCTTTTTCAAGATGGCAACTTAATCTTTCTGTAATTGCATACATGATCATTGGAGAAACAATTTTTCTGTATTCAGCATCTGTAAATGGAAGTTCAACTTCTTTTGTATCAAAAATATTAATAACTTTTGTTACTTTCTCAGAGAAGTTTTTAACACGATCCATTAATGGTCTTGTCTCATCTTCTCCGTAGAAGAGGATTAAGCTTGTATCTTCTTCTACAAGTTCCAGTGTTCCATGGAAATATTCTGCTGCATGGATAGATTTTGTTTTAATCCACTGCATCTCTTCGAGGATACACATTGCATAGTCGTAAGCTTCTCCCCAAAGCATTCCAGATCCGATTACCATATGATAATCTGTATCTTTATGTTCTACTGCCATTTTTGCACATCTATCTTCATACTGCTCTTTTGCTTTCAAGAGATATGGAACAATCTTGCTGTACTGCTCTACAAACTCATCATATTTATCAAATTCTCCTGCATTCTTTTTGAATCTTGCCAGTAATGTAATCATATATGTATAAATTGCTTCACACAGGCAATCATCTTCTGCGAAACTGAAGAACTTATAATCTGCATATTCACAAGCTGGTGTATTATCATTTGATACATATACCAGAGTTCTTGCTCCTGCTTCTTTACAATATTTGATTGCTGCTACAATCTCTTTTGTATTTCCACTTCTTGTAGAGAATACACATACTGAATCTTTTGTGAATCTCTTATGTCCTGATACCATGAATTCTGCTGCAATTACTGAGTGTGTTTCAATCTCTGAAGTTGTATCAAACCAATATTTCATTGGAAGTGAATGTGCATAAGTTCCGCCGCATCCAATAAAGAAAATGTTTGAATACCCCTCCTGGCAAATCTCATCAACTGCTTTCTCAATCTGTGGTCTTAATGCAATTGCATCTCCTACAACTTTTTCGTAACGTGGTACATCAAAATTAAACATCTTATTTTCCTCCTTAAATTTAAGTGTTATCTTGTTCGTTGATGTAATAATACATCATATAACATTATATGTAAAGTAGTTTTTTTTAATTTTTTAAAAATTTTTTTATTTCATTCAAAATATCCAATAGTTCCAGTGGCTCATTTATAGAATAATCTGCCATTTTCAGCTCTTCCTCTGTTCCACATCCATATTTACAGGCAACAAACAAAATACGATTTGCCTGCGCTGCTTCAAAGTCATAACACCTATCACCTACTAATATTGCGAACTCTGGATTTTCATCCTGTAAAAAACGGGCTAATGATTCTACTTTTCCTTTTCCTGGAATAATAGGTCTTACTCGATCTATTTTTTCACGCAAATCAAGTTTGTCCAATACCTCTTCTATATACTCTTCATCGGCGTTTGAGCATACTGCTGTTTTATATCCTCTTTCATGAAGAGAATCCAGCATATCTCCTACACCTTCATATTCCTCAACAGAATTATGAAATATTGTTCTATAATAACCAGATACTAATTTCCAGAAATTATCCGCTTCTTCGCTTTTTTTCTGTCCAAAAAATTTGAGATTGGTCACTTCTACCGGTTCACCTATCGTGCAGCGAATAGCATCTTCTGTCCAAACTGGTATATTCATTTTTTCCATTGCCAATTCAATTGATGGAATCATAAATTTATCTGTTCGACTCAATGTTCCATCTAAATCAAAAATAATATATTTCATTTCTATTCCTCAATCTGATTTTTAAACCCAAAGCCACCCTCTCGCAAGCAGTTGTCTGATGAATAATGTGCTGCATCATCCATGGCTGCCTTTATCACATCTGCCTGCAAAACAACGCCCTTTTTCCATCCTTTTTTCAGCAAAGATACAATCAATGCCGCAAGATAAGAATCACCTGCTCCCATTGTGTCAACAGGTTCTACAAAATAGACTTTTCCTTTTATAAATTCGCTTCCATTGTAAAAAATCTGTCCACGGCCACCCATAGTCGCAATTACATTTTTGCACCCATGCGCATAAACTTTTTTTAATAGTTCCTGTATTTCTGGTTCTTCCATATGGTCGCAGGAAAATTGTCCCAATTCCAAGTATGGACATGTCATATTTAAAAACTCTTCTGTACGATATTTATCTTTTACTGAAAAATCAAAGGTCACCATTCCTGTTAAATCTTTTAATTTATATACATCTTCATGCAATTTGGCATTACAACTTGTATGGATCACGTCAAAAGTTTTTAGATATTCCACATCTTCTGTACGAATTGTCGTTGTATGTGCCCATTTTGTCCCCAAATCACATCCTATATAATGTCTTTCACCATCAATTACATTCACATCACATTTTTTTGTTGTTGCTTCCGGATCAAAGATACATTGAGATAAATCTACTCCTAAACTTTCCAAAGCATTTTTCAATATTTTTCCTTCTCTGTCTGCTCCGATGCTTCCTACATATGCAGCCTCTGCGCCAAGAAGTGCTGCATGAGCAGCAACGTTAACTGCATTCCCACCTGGGAACATAATCCCCATATTCATATAACGATCTATTACATTATCGCCGATTCCTGCTATTTTCATATTTTTTACCTCTAAAAAAGGACACCGCAAATTCTATTCGCGGTATCCTACTCATTAATCTAATATTCTACTTTTCTATAGTAACGTCTAATATCAAGTGAATGATCTCTAATTTGTTCAAAATTCTTGCTCACTCTGGACAATACCGCGTTAATCACAACCGGAGAAAGCATCCATCTAAATTTGTCACTAATACCAGGCAATTCATAATCTGCTGTATCAAATACTGTAAAGTCATCTGTATACTGTCCTACAAAATCTTTTACTCGCTGATCCAATTTTCTAGTCTGTCCTTCTGTCATATTTAAGGCTACACAAACTCCTTTTTCCACCAATTCAATTGTTCCGTGGAAAAATTCCGGAGATGTTACAGATTTTGTTCTCAGCCACTGTGATTCCTCTAATACGCACATTGCAAATGAATATGTAGGTCCCCACAAATTACCTGAGCCAATCCAAATCTGATATGGATCATCTTTATACTTCTCTGCATATGCTCTTGCTTTTGGCTCACTTGCTTTGCCTACAGATACCAGAGCTGCCGGAAGATTCTTCAATTCATCTGCAAACTGTTTGTAATCATTAAAGAATCCTTTATTTTCCAACAATTTTCCGATTAGCATATACAAAACATACTCTTGTGGTCTTCCGTCTTTGTATACAACTGAATAATCTGATAACTCACCCAGCGGCGAATTGTCAACTCCTAAAACAGACACAATCGTTGCTCCTTTTTCTTTGACATACTTAGCTGCTGCAACTGTCTCTTTTGTATCTCCTGATTTTGATGCCATAAATACTAATGTCTTATCTGTAAGATGATTATTTCCCTCAACAAGAAGTTCTGCTGAAACCTGTGATTGTACATTCAGATTGGACATTACTGAAATCATATAGTCAAAAGGCTGCATCATAGCAAGTGAACCACCTGAAGAAGTAAACAAAATATTGTCAAACCCTTTCTCACAAACAGCATCTGCTATTTTTTCAATCTCTGCTCTCTGAGCATAAATATATTCTCCGTTTTTCAAAATCTGGTTTTCATCAAACTTTACCATCATGATAATTTCCTCCTAAATCTAAATTAAAAAATACCTAAAAGTGCTCCAACAATTCCTACGACCATAAGCACAATCAATATCCATGAAACTTTGACTTTTTTCTGTAAAAGCCCATAAATTCCTAATGTCATTGCAAATGGAACGAGGTTTGGCATAATACCATCTAAGATTTCCTGTACCTTTACTGCTGCATCGCCACTTCCGATAGCTCCAGCAATATTAACCGTTATCATACTCGGTATCATTGCACCAATTACCATAAGTCCAAGTACTGCTGCACCAAATGTCAATTTAGGCATCATACCTGATTCTTCAATTTTATTCAGAAAACTTGTTCCAAATTTATATCCGAATTTTAAGCAAATATATCGAACTGCAAATGCCGGCACGTTGAATATAAGCCAAAATAAAAGTGGTCCTAGGATACTACCTTGCATAGCAAGGGATGTACCTATTCCTGTTGCAATTACTCGAAGTGTTCCCCAGAACATAGAATCTCCAATACCTGCTAATGGTCCCATCAATGCAACCTTTACATTGTTAATAGATGATGTATCGAAATCTTCATTTCTAGCGTTGCTCTCTTCCATTGCTGTTGAAATTCCAAATACCGCCGTTGAAATGTATGGTGTTGTATTAAAAAATTCCATGTGGCGTTTTGCTGCTGCTATCTGATCTTCTTTTTTCTGATAAATCTTTTTAATCGCAGGAAGCATTGCAAAACAATATCCCATATTCTGTTGTCTCTCATAATTCCATGAGTATTCCAAAGATAACGAACGTAAAAAGATTGATCTTAATTCCTTCTTTCCAATTACATTCTTCTGTTCTGCTGTATTAGAAGTCATCATCTTCCACCTCCTGTACTGCTACTTTCTGTGTTCCCTGCATCTGCACAAGGATAACTGCTAAACATCCTGCCATCATTGCAATTCCAAGCATTGGAATCTTAAGGTAAGCAGCTAATGCAAATCCAAGAATAAAATATACCATTGTTTTCTTAGACAAAATCATCTGTGCAAGCAGAGCAATTCCAAGTGCCGGAATAAATCCTGCTGCTGCCACAAGTCCATTCTGAACAAACTCAGGAATCGCTTCAAGAACTCGGTTCATAACTGGTGTTCCAAGATAAAATGCTACTGCACATATAATTCCTCTTGGTAAACTTTTCACCACAAATCCACCTAGTATATGCATTCGCTCCATTCCTTTAAAATCGCCTTTTTCTATATAGTTATCAGCTTTATGTAAAAAGAATGGAAGTATTCCAAGTGTAAGTACATTGTCAACAACCAAATATAACGTTGCAATTGGGAATGCCAGAGCCAGCGCTACATCTGCACCTTTTCCCGTTGAAATTGCAAATGCAGCACCTAAAATACCACCTGTGATTACGTCTGGTGGAACTGCTGCTCCAAGTGTAATAGAACCAATAAATACCATCTCAAGGGTTGCACCAAGAATGATTCCTGTTTTCAAATCACCCATAACCAATCCAATAAGCATTCCTGTAATGATTGGACGTGATCCTAAGTTTGTTCCAAACATCCACTCAAAGGTAACAAACATGGCAATCAACCCTATTAGAATTGCCTGAACTAACATAATTTTCCTCCTCACATGTTCTCTGATACTTTTACTTTCTGTTCACCAGGCACCTGCCTGATTTCAATTTCAATTCCATCGTTTAACAACTCTTTTAACATTTCCTCATCCCGGGCAGTAACTGGAATTGTCTTATAAAGTGTCTTAACAATGTCTTCCTTTGGCTTACAACCGCCAAGATTGATAGATCGTATTCCTGCATATCCTTTGGCCAATCGATATGCATCCTCAATACTCTCTACAACGATAAATAATTTATATTTATCTGTAACACCCGCATTTAATGCAGCGATGGAATCTTCAATATTTTTCATAACAAGCTTCACCCCATTTGGCTTAGCCAATTTCATTGTTGTTTTCCGAATATTATCATTCACAACCGCATCATTCGCAATTAAAATACAATCTGAATCTAACGATTGTGTCCACGCCATAGCGACCTGACCATGCAATAATCTGTGATCTACTCTTAATAATTTAATCATTTTACATCCTCCGTATCTCGTTTTAATTGATCCTAAAATTCATCGTCTTCCTCTGCTTTGTCCTCAGACAATAATTTATTACATAAAACAATACCTTCACTTGCTTCTGAAATATTAGTTTCCAATTGCTTCTCTGTTAAATTTTCCGTTTCATACCACAAGCTAAGAACTAATGGGAGATTCATTCCTGCTATTAACCAATATCCCCCCTCTTGTGCTCTTATCATAAATTCGTTATTGATACTTCCGCCAAATATATCTGTGATAACAACCCACTGGTCTTCTGGATTTCTTTCGTTCATCCACTTTTCTACCATTGCCGGAAGATCCTTAGATTGCTCATCTACATAAGCGCATAGAGTTTCTACATTTTCATTTTGCCCCATTAAAAATTCCGCTGTCTTTTTCATTCCGTTTGCCAAGGGGCCATGACTAGCAAGCAATATTTTGTTCATTATCACTCCTCCTGTTCTTGTGATATAACATCATATAACATCTCGTTACAATAAGTTTACTACTGTGTGCTATTTCTGTCAATAAAAAAATAGCACTTCTGCATTTTTTATGCAAAAGCACTAATTTTTATTTTCTAATTTTTATTTTAAAGATAAAATTTTAATCGTTCTGTACAATACACTTGTTTTGATACAAACAATGGTTTCCCTTTTTCATCTTGATGTTTATCTGTAAAAAGCAACAATGCTTCTCCTTTTTTTATATTCAACAAACTTGCTTCCTGAGCATTTGCATATACAACTTCTAATGTACGGATGCTTTTCCCCAGTGTAATTTTATGTTTTTGTAAAATATCATACAACGACTGATTTAAATCTTCTCCTTCCAAAAACGAGAATCCTTTTCCATAATGGTTGGTTTCAATCATTGTAGGAACATCATCTACAAAGCGTAAACGCTTTGTGCATAAAATCGTTGTATCTTCTTCTATATCTAAATATTGTGTGTCTGACATCGTCGGATATATCCATGACACATCTACCACTTTTGTAGTAGCCTGTTTTCCCTCCTGCTGACATGAATGTGTAAATCCAACCGTATCATCTGCCGAATACATAGCTTTCTTAGATGCAATAAATGTCCCTTTTCCTCGAGATCTGATTACGAGGCCATCTTCTTCTAACTCGCTGATTGCTGAACGAATGGTTATTCTACTTACAGAATATGCCTCCATTAGTTCAGCCTCTGATGGAAGTTTATCTCCGGGTTTTAATTCACCTTTTTCAATTTTTTCATTTAATAGATTTACTATTTGCTTATACATCGGAATCATACTGTCTGGATTTATGTTGTTATTTTTTTCCATATTACTTCTCCCTATTCATCATAACGCATTATGTTACATAATAATACATTATATAACATTTATTATTCAATGTCTATAGTGTCTTCTAAAAATCCATACAATATACTCTTTTCTCCGAAATTATTACAGATAACTACAGTTACATTTTTTTCCAATTCATCGATAACTGATTTACTTTATTTGACATGAAAAATTTAAAATAATCTCCCAAAAGTACCTGTTTTGTAATATGTAGCGGATTTCCCGTATTCAAATAAACCGTTTCTGTTAATACAAATACCGCATCTGGTTCTGAAAGTCCCATTAAAACAATCTCTTCTTCTGTTGTTATATTGGTTTCAAGCATAATTGAAGTATAACAATTGTCTTCTATCTGTAATCCTGTTTTCTCTGTTATTTTCTCATAAAGCGAACAATTTTCCATATCTATTTTGGAAAGAAATCCATATTTCGAATATGGCAAATATACATGTTCTATCATAACAGGTCTATCATTTACGTGTCGTAGACGTTTCAAATATACAAGCTTTTCCCCATCTTTTAGTTCTAATTTTTTTGTCATCACTGCATTAGCTGAAACCACTCTATTTTCAAGAATCTTTGTATAAGTTTTTATATGATTTTCTTGGCAAAAATATGTAAAGCCTTTGAATGTTGTCAAACTCGAGGAAATTTTAGGTGTACGCACAAACACGCCCTTACCTTGATATTTCACTAAAATTTCTTGTTCAACCAGCTCTGCAATTGCATTTCTAATTGTAATTCTACTAACTTCATATTGTTCACACAATTTTGCTTCACTTGGAATAGATTGTCCTGAGCAAAACTCACCTTGTTCTATTCTATTTTTCAAATCTTCTGCCACTTGTTGATACAGTGGTATCGCACTATTTAATTTTATCATTTACGATAGTCCTCTCTTTTTTTATTGACGAGATTCTAAGTATGTCATATGATGTATCTATACAATATATTATATCAGATATTTTTCAAAAGCACGATAATTATTTTAATTCTAAAAAAAAATAAAAAAGAAACCTGTAAAATCATACAATTTCTACAGGTTTCTTTTCTTCACTCTGACTTATTCAATTTCCTCGGGCTCCATGCTTAACACGTGACCTTCATTTTTCATATCATATTTTTCGCAATACTCTTTCAGATACTCAAGATATCGCGGACTATTCGATGGATAAATCTTAGAGTCATGGATATGTGGATCTGAATCTACCTCTCCACTCTTCATCAACGCTACCATTGCACTGGCACAGTGTGCTGCAATACGGTTAAAACTATTCAAAATATCATTGAATACCGTTCCCTCTTCCAGACCACAAATTCCATCACTAAGACGTGCTACATGGTGCAGTTTCAACTCGTCACACATTTTTGTAATAAGCATACCCAATGGTGCCACACGTTCAGCGGCCTCTTTATCGTCATTCATAAATGCATTACATGTTATATTGATTTCTTCACGGACAGCTTCCATTACCACATTTAATTCATCCCATGCCGACTGTGAAAATTGAATATGATTATCGTGCATCTCATTCGATAAATGTGCGATATAAGATGCATGGTCTCCAATTCGTTCAAAGTCATTGATTGTATGCAGATACAAGGATACCTGTGTAGTCTGCAGTGTATTCATCTCATGTTTTGTCAGTTTAATAAGATACTCACCAAGTCGGCTTTCGTATTTATCTATCAAATCTTCTTTGCGCTGTACCTTATCAAACTTATCCTGCTGATAATTATTGATCAGGTTCATCGCTCTATTTACATTCTTACGAAGCTTCTTTGCCATTCCGTTCATAGCTCTGTGACACTGTCCGATAGCTAATGCCGGATAATTGATCAAACGTTCTTCCAACAGATCAAAATCCGCTTCGTCTTCCAATTCTTCCGCACTGTCTTTTACAAGATAGCAAACAATCTGTTCAATCTTCGAAATAAATGGGAAAAGCACAACTACAGTCGCCACACGGAAAACTGTATTTAACAGTGCAATACTTACAGGTGACATAACCATGTCCATAAATGTAAAATGAACAAATGCATTCACTGTATAGAAAATAATTGACCATACAACCAAACCAAATAAGTCATTCAGCAAATATACAAGTGCTGTTCTTTTACCATTCTTATTAGCCCCGATAGCTGAAATTAAAACTGGACAGGCAGCACCTACACCAATTCCAAGAACAATCGGAAACGCACTTGCAAATGTTAATAATCCTGTTACTGATAATGCCTGCAGTACACCGACTGTTGCGGATGCACTCTGCAATACTGCTGTAAACAAGATACCTACTAAAATACCAGCCAATGGATTCGAGAACATTGTAAGCATATCTACGAATACCGGACTTTCTTTCAATGGTGCCACAGCCCCACTCATGGTCTGCATACCTGTCATCAAGATTGAAAATCCCAACATGATATTACCAAGATTCTTATGCACTGTTCTTTTACCGAACATACGCAGGATAATACCAATTACTGCCACTATTGCAGAAATTGTTGCTGTAGATAAAAGACTTGCCACTCCGTTGGAACCTTGAATATAGGAGAGACATAAAATCCATCCTGTAATACTTGTTCCGATATTAGCTCCCATGATGATACCGATAGCCTGTTTTAGCTTCATCATACCAGAGTTTACAAAACCGATTACCATAACCGTAGTTGCAGAGGAAGATTGAATAACACTGGTTACTCCGGTACCAAGTGCGACTCCCTTCAGCGGAGTATTCGTCATCTTGTAAAGAAATGCTTCCAGCTTATTACCTGCGACAGACTTTAGTCCATCTCCCATAAGTGACATTCCAAACAAAAACAGCGCCACTCCACTCAACAAAGATAAAATCATTGAAACGATTGCCATAACTTTCTCCTTTGATGTCCCCTTTTAATGTCCGGGGACGACATCTTCTGTACTATTTTTTTACTTATTATTTACTTTTTTTTGGCATATTTTTAACATTGCCATTTTTATTATGCCATATCAATAATCGGATTACAACATTTTTCTTTGATAATCATTTGTATGAATACAGAGCAAAAAAGCTCGAAAACTACATGTTTTCGAGCTTTTTGTAAGAGGCACAGATCGGATTTGAACCGATGAATCAGGGTGTTGCAGACCCACGCCTTACCACTTGGCTACTGCGCCTTATTCTATATGTAAAAAGTGCATATAGCACTTTAAATGACTCCAACGGGAATCGAACCCGTGTTACCGCCGTGAAAGGGCGATGTCTTAACCGCTTGACCATGGAGCCTTATTCATTTCGGCTGTGCCGTCTGTAACAGCCGAAATTTATATTATCATAGCATTTTGAAAAATGCAAGCTTTTTTTTATTTTTTTTTATCTTTTTTCAATATCCTCATTATTATTGTAATGTAAAGCTGACTTTTCCTTTATTCTGTCACTTGAATGGCATCATATCCAGTCTCTTTTGTACGGATTTTTAATGCCGAACGAATTTCATAACTGAATATCTTTCCATCTCCCATTTCTCCTGTATATGCCGCTTTCTGTATCGCATCAATCGTTTTCTTCTCCCACTCTTCAGAAGAAACAACAATTTCAAATTTTATTTTGGGTCTCATTTGAATCCCAATTTCCATACCACGTACGATTTCTGTGTATCCTCGTTGAGCACCACACCCCATTACCTGCGACACTGTTATTCCATTCACTTCTATATCCTGCAATGCCTGTTTGACATCTTCAAACTTTTCTTCTCTCACAATTGCATCTATTTTAATCATCATTTTGAGTGACCTCCTAAATAACTATTTTACTGATCCAATCCATTGAAGCTTGGGTATGCACTTTCTCCATGTTGTGAAATATCCAGACCTACCTGCTCATCTTTTACATCCACGCGAAGAGGCGTAAATATTTTTACTATAGCTACGCAAATCAATGTTCCTACAACAGCAATTATCATTGTAATGATGATTCCTACGATTTGTGCTACAAACAGATGATAGTCTCCGAATACTAATCCATCCCAGCGGGCAACGTCATTGATTGAGCTCTGTGCGAAAATACCTGTTGCGATTCCGCCCCAGATTCCTCCTATTCCATGACAGCCAAAAGCATCCAACGCATCATCTATTTTCAGTTTTTTCTTTATTAATGCAACTCCATAGTAACAGATTGGACTTACCAATGCTCCTATGATAAAGGAGGACCAGATTGGAACAAATCCTGCACCTGGTGTGATTGCCACCAAACCAACAACAAGACCTGTTGCTGCACCAACCAACGTTGATTTTCCATTATGTAATACATCTAAGAGCATCCATGAAAGCAATGCCGCTGCAGCTGAAATTGCGGATGTCATAAATGCATGGGCTGCCAAACCATTTGCTTCAAGTGCACTTCCTGCATTGAATCCGAACCAGCCAAACCAGAGAATTGTTGCACCTAATACAACAAACGGAATATTGTGGATTCGATATGTCATCACTTCGTAGCCTCTACGGCGTCCAAGAATAATTGCCAATGTCAGTGCCGTAATACCAGAACTGATATGTACTACATCGCCGCCTGCAAAATCTACAGAACCGATTGCTGCCAGTAATCCGCCTTCTCCCCATACCATGTGTGCCAATGGATAGTATACTACAACTGACCACAATGCTACAAATAAGAACAATGCCTTAAATCTCATTCTTCCTACAAGAGAGCCTGTAATCAGAGCAGGTGTGATCATCGCAAACATCATTTGAAATGCACAGAATACCAAATGTGGTATCGTATCTGCATATGGTCCTGGCTCCATTCCAACTCCATTTAGCCCAAACCAGCGGAAATCTCCGATAATTCCTCCATGATTTCCACCAAATGATAATGAATATCCGAATAATGTCCACATAACTACTGACAATCCCATAATTGCCACACATGCCATCATTGTATTAACGACATTTTTTCGTCTGACAAGTCCTCCATAAAAAAACGCCAGTCCGGGTGTCATAAAAAACACAAATGCTGTGCAAATCATCATAAATGCTGTATCTCCCGTATTCATGTTTCATCCTCCTCTTTCTTTTTCTATGCAACAAACAAAAAAAGAGCGTTCAAAGTATCTCCATACTTCAAACGCCCTCGTCCGTCTGCTCATTACTCTACCACAATACTATGTTATTCGCAAGTATAATATTTTTATAACAACTCTTGTTCCAGATATTCCTCTGGTGTAGGAAATATAGTATCTTTCCCTGTGCATATTACATGAATATCATCTCGCAGTGCTTTCGCTTCCATCGAATTGATTTTCTCTAACTCCAACAGCAATTCCTTACTTTTTTCAAGCAAATTTCCAGGTACTTCATCCCATTTCTCATGAAATCTGCGATAACGGCAATACAATGCCTTGTCCGATAAATACGTTTTCATTGCCTGTACCATATAATCCGGACATCCCTTTGTATCAAGATATCGTACCACTTCTTTCAGATCAATCGAATCATCTAATGCATCATGGCTCACTTCTGAACCAAGTCCACAGAGTAATTTCAAATTAGCAATTCCTATATTGTGTATTTTTAACTTTTTAGAATAAATACCTTCGATATCCTTGATCATACGTATCATTCGATTGACCGATTTTCTTGCTCGTTTAGAAATATCTCCCCGGTATGCCTGAAGGTCTCTCTGAATGACTGTCTGATCCGGCCCCCAGACAAAGATTCTCGTTACATTCCAGATGGCCATACGCTGTGCAGCTTCTTCCATCACCATTTCATACTCTGGTGCATTCAGCAAGTCTTCTTCCGTAATCCCTGTCACCTCTCGGAAACGATTATGCAATTCGTCATCCATATAGATATAAGAATGAAATCTATCCACTTCTTTAAAATCCTTGCGGCAGATTACAAATCCTATTGATACTAGTTTTGATGGTGCACCACCTTTACGCTGAGACGTAAGAAATTCTGTATCCAGAAAGGCAACTGTTTCTTCCTTTAAAATATCTCTTACAACAAGAGTTTCTTTTGCCTGTTCTTTTTTGTTTGTTTTTTTTCTATATTTTTTCTTTGTATTTTCCAACGGATTCACTCCCTACTTTAAACACTTAGCGAAGTATTTTTGAGCTTAGCATTTGTTATTTCAGTCAGAAAAACAATATCATATTCTGAGTTTTCAGGCAACCCATTTACATCTTTATAACAGATTTATACGTGAATTTATCTACAAATCTGTTATAATAAGATTAGTTTTAAGAAAGTGAGGTTATTATTCCATGATAAACGTTACAATTTGGTACGAAAAGCTTCAGGAAATGACGACTCCGGATTATCGTTTTGTTCAGATTCCAGAAGATAAACGTGCAGAAGTAGAACAATATCACGCAAAAGGTTCCAAGGCAATCAAAGAAGTTTATCCTCTCGGCCTTGGTGGAACATTAAAAGATTATATTTCACAGATGGACGATGTATCTGTGACACTTGTCACTCTGGATATGCCGGAATTCGGGCTGCCTGATGAACTTCTGAAAAAAACCGATGTTTTAATCTGGTGGGCTCATGTCGGACATGATGCAGTACCGGATGAACTCGCCCATAAGATTCAGGAGCGTGTGCTTCGCGGAATGGGATTTATCGCCCTGCATTCTGCCCACCTTTGTAAACCACTTCGTTTCCTGCTCGGTACAAGCTGTACTCTGCAATGGCGCGAAGGTGATTTTGAACGTATTTTCACAACTGCACCGACTCATCCAATCGCACAGGGCATACCTGCAAGTTTCGAATTAGATGTAGAAGAAATGTACGGAGAATACTTTGATATTCCAAAACCAGATGATGTTATCTTCACCGGCTGGTTCCGTGGAGGAGAAGTCTTCCGTTCTGGCTGTACATGGACAAGAGGTTATGGTAAAGTGTTCTATTTCCAGCCTGGACACGAGACAAATCCTACTTATCATAACCCACATGTTCTACAGATTATTAAAAATGCAATCCGTTGGGCTGCACCTGCTGCTCCGATTAAAGAAAAAATCGAATGCCCTCATGTAGAGGTGTCACCGGAAAGTAAGTATCAGAAATAGTCGCTCGCCCCCACAAACGGGTGGGGGCGACTTTGAGCCGATTAGGGACGGAGTTTAATGGCTTTTTGCGAGCAAAAAAGCCATTAAACTCCGTCCCTAATCGGCTCATTTTCCTTGTATTTAAATCATCCTATTTTTTCCACGGCCATCGTATCTCTGCCTTAAACAGATCTGCCTCTGTCTCAACATGGAAGTGTCCACCTTGCAATTCTGTAAAGCTTCTTACAATTGCAAGTCCCAGACCGGATCCCTCGGAATTTCTGGATTCATCACCGCGTACAAAACGCTCGGTAATCTCCTGTGGATTGAATGTCAATTCATCTTTCGAAACATTTTTCATCTGTACTACGATTTCATTTTCTTCTCTGAAAATATCCACAAATACCCTTGTATGCGGCATTGCATATTTTGTGGCGTTCACGATCAGGTTTTCAAAGATCCGGTATGTCTTTTGTCCATCCAAAACAGCCGTCATTTTTTCTTCCGGATAATTACATTTAAATTCCAGTTCTGTTTTTTCAATCTTTTCATCCAGTTCCAGTTTCACCTGTTTAAACAAGTTCACAACATCAACGTCCGTCAGATTCAATGTTACATTTTTGCTGCTTGCCTTACTAATATCGAACAAATCTTCAATCAATACCTTCAGACGCATGGATTTTCGTTCCAGCACATCGACATACTCTTTCTTTTTCTCTTCGTCTTTTTCTTCTTTCAAAAGATTAACATAGGTAATGATTGCTGTCAGTGGTGTTTTCAGATCATGGGATACATTTGTAATGAGTTCGGTCTTCATACGCTGGCTTTTTATTTCCTCTTCAACTGCTTTTTTGTAACCTTCCTGAATCTTTTCAATCTCTGGTTTAAATGGATTGAACATGCCAAGATCTTCCTTAATTTCCACATTCATGTTGCCTTTTGCCAATTCTCCGGTTGCTTCTAAAAGTCTGGCGTATTTTCGCTTCATATCTTTATAATATTTCCGCAAAATGAAGAATAATATAACGGAATATATGACAAGTGCCTGTATACGATAGTCCCAGAAAAGACTTACTAAAAATAATACGGCAAAGTTGCAAATAACAATTCTGAGTAAAATCTTGTTGCTCTTATCCGTCAGATCTACTTCCAGCAGTGATTTCCATACTTTTGCAACAAATGCTTTAAATTTTTTCCCAAGGGATTTTGCAGTATCTTCTCCGTTACTCCCTATCGTTTTGATTTTCTCCCAGTGGCGTCCGACCATGGTCTGCTGTTTCAAGTATCCTTTTATTCCCAGCGGTATGACTCTTCTAAGGCTCGCTGCGATCCAATATGTGGCTGTAAACGTTCCAAGCCACACCATCCAGTCTAAGAAATCTGGATACCCTTTCGTTCGGCTTAACAATGCTCCGCTTTGATTCATCAAGACTTCAATCAGCACAAGAGCTACGATCACAGTCACCTCCAACGGAGCATGGAAGATTTTTTCATTTCCGGTCTGAAAAGTTTTAAAGCAAGGATATAGCCATGCTGCAGCCGCTACAACCAGCATCCACAACAAAATTGTATCATTCATTTCATCTGGTGCGTAATACGAATCCGGATTTGCGATTTTATAATCATTGATATACTCCTTCAGATTCTCCGTTGACATTGCAAACAAGTATGTTCGATTCTTCGGTGTCTGCAAGGATACTTCCTTATAATCCTCATCCGTATCAGGATAAATCGTCACTTCACAATAAGACATCCAGCTGTCCTGGAAATAATTCCCGATAAGCTTTCGCATGGTTACTGTCTGTTCTTTTGCATAATCGCTTTGCTTAATGTTGACACTTGGTTTCCCATTTGCATCATAGGAAATAATCATTCCAAGGGCATAATTTTTTAGATTGCTTTCTGTCAGATTCTTCCCTGAACTGACCGTACTTTTTTCAATATCACCGCCATTTTCATCAAGCACCCGATAGTCCAGATAAGAATTAAAATGTGAATACCTTGACATTTCTGCATTGTAGGAATCATACAGAGATTTTTCAACATCATCTGCGTACTTTCTTCCACTTTCTGTATTATAGAGCAGATATGTACTCTCCAGAAAATGTCCCAGAAAATCTGACGATTTCTCTGCATTTTTAAATGCTTTTGTCTTCGTCTCAGTTCTCATCTGATACCAGCTAAAATACCCGGTCATCATTGCCAATGACGGGATCAATATTGTAATCATGATAAAAAATATAGCTAATTTATGCCTGTTTTTCAATTTTGTATCCAACTCCCCACACCACCTTCAAATATTTTGGTTCCTTCGGGTTAATCTCAATCTTTTCACGAATATTTCGCACATGCACCATGATCGTATCTGTGTTGACTGCACGTTCATTCCACACACGTTCATAAATCTCGTCCGCTGAAAACACCCTTCCAGGATTTTTCATTAACAATAATAAAATTTTATATTCCATCGGAGTCACTTTCACAAGTTCTCCGTCCACACGGACTTCCACACGGTCTTCATCTAATTCAAGACCTCCGATAACGTGAATGTTCTGCGTCTTTTCTTTATCTCCTAATTTTTCCATAAATCTTCGATATCTGCGAAGCTGTGAATTTACTCTTGCAAGCAGTTCCAATGGAGTAAATGGTTTTGTCACATAATCATCAGCTCCCATATTAAGCCCCATGATTTTATCGACTTCTTCTGATTTTGCAGACAGAAAAATTACCGGAAAATCGTATTTTTCCCGAAGCTTTACCGTCATCTGGATCCCATCCATTCTTGGCATCATCACATCCACAATTGCCAGATGGATTTCTTCCTTCTCAATTACTTCCAGTCCCTCAACTCCGTCTGCTGCCTGGAATACTACATATCCCTGGCTTTTCAAATATATTTCAACACCCTCTCGGATTTCCTTATCGTCTTCAACGATCAGCACATGATTCATTTCCATACTCTTATATACTACCTCTCACTTTCCCATACTTTTGCTGCCTTTCCAAGTATACCATATCCGGCACCTCCTCGCTTTTTGCTTTTCTTTTTATGTTGTAAATAGCATAAAATGTAATCTTAAAAAACAGCATGCAGAAATTCGAAAGATTTTCTAAAGAGTCTACAATTGAATTTCTCGCTTTAACGTACTAGAGCCGATTGGGGGACGGAGTTTGATGGCTTTTTTGCTCGCAAAAAAGCCATCAAACTCCGTCCCCCAATCGGCTCATTAAACTCCGTCCCTGTCTGGCTCACCCGTCCCTATCTGGTTCTATGAATACGTAATTACCTTCTTCCGTATCTGATTAAACTTAATCAAATCCGTATCCACATACTCCAATGCATACAATGTTTCTCTGTCTCTTTCATCATAATTAATACCCTTGAGCAGAAGATAAGATTTATCATCCCCGCCATATTTTTTTACAATATGATGTATTTCTGGAATTTCCTTACTGTAGATTACCTGAATCTCTGTTTTGTCCCATTGAATCGTATGTCCGGTTTTATGATAAATATAATAAAATAACGAATCCATATCTTCTGTTGTCATATCTTCATAATCTGGCAGCAATTCTATATCTACATAATCCTGCACAATAGAACATAACTTATCATCCGCGAAAAATGCCTTTACACAGACGATCACATCCTGCCCTTCTTTTATTTTCAATGCCATCGCCACTTCTTTAGAGGCAGCTTCCGTGCGACATTCAATAAGCTTGACAGACGGTGTATATCCACTGTTTCGAATCATATCTGAGAAATGCATAACTGGGTTAAAACTAACTTGAATCCCTGCCGATACAGGATTTACGAAGGTTCCTTTTCCATGTTTTCTTGTAATTATTCCTTCATTTGCAAGATCATCCAGAACACTACGGATTGTAATACGGCTGACACCAAACATAAGTGCCAACTCTTCTTCTCTTGGAAGCTTTGTTTCTACAGAAAGATCCATCTGCGAAATATGATCCAGCAGCATGTCCTTTACTGTCTGTTTTAAATCTAATTTTTTAACTTTTTTAATTGCCATACCGTTTCATCTCCTACTTAAAATCATACTCGCATCTAATACATATCGTCAAGCATTTCCAGTTGAATCATGCTTTTTATACACCTAATAGGTTACTATTTACAGTACCTGTGACCTGCAACACATCTCGCCATTTTAAATCGCAAAAAATTGTTACTGCCCACAAACTGAACAGTAACAATTTTGATTATCTTTTTATTTTACTGTATTGTACTAAACATTAACTCTACGGCTGCCACACACTGAATGCATAGATTGTAATAATCAAACTAATCACCAATAATACATTTCCTGCCATGACAACACCTGCGGATGTAGAAAGACATGTCATAAAAGATCCACATCCCATTAATATAATTCCGATCAAAGCTGCAATCTTATATTTCAACATATTTTTCATTGGCTTATTCTCCTATTTTTCTGAATACTTTTTTGCCTGTTACTTTCATTAAAATGAAGTAAATAATTCCGCCGAGAACCAGTCCTGTCAAAGATGGTAATCCAATAGGAAGAACATTTGCTAAAACAATGGAAACAACCCATGAAATCCAAGTCATTGCATTAAAGCCTTTAAACTCTGTTTCTTCGAGCATTGGATAATTCTTTTTATGAAGCAAATAAAAATCTACCAGGATTATTCCTGCAAGTGGTGGTACAACTGTTCCGAGCAGATCAAGGAAACTGAACAGGAAGCCAATCTGATATGGTTTTGTCAGTGTGGCTAATGCAGAAAGAACAAGCAATACAACAATAATCTTCTTTCTGTCTGTTTTCAATGCATTTGACAAGTTCAATGATGTTGAATACAGGTTTGATGCATTTGTTGTAAAAATGTTTGTTGTCATCAGGATTAAACTTGGAATAACAAGTCCCATAGCAAGAAGGACTTCTGTTAAATCACTGCTTCCAACGGCAATTGTTGTAATTGCCCCACACAGAATCATAAATACATTACCGATCAAAAGCCCTGTCAAAGTCGCTCCTATTGCAGCTTTTGTCGATTTTGCATAACGCATGATGTCTGCAATACATGTTGCTGTAGAAAGAATCCATGTTCCGATAATTGCTGTAATTCCGCTTCCGAGTGAAATGCTTCCTTCCGGTGTAAATCCGATTACTCCTGCCAGACCAACCATATTGATTCCTTTAAGTGATGTTCCAAGAGAAAGGAAAATGATTGCCGGAATAGCAACATATCCGAGGATTGTAATTGCTTTGATTCCTTTAAATGAGAAAATTCCCATAATTACTGCACTTAATGCCATACAGATGTACTCTCCAACTTGTCCACAATGAAGAACTGTTGCAACAAAATGTCCATAAGTTGCAGCCTGTATCGTATACCAGCCAAGGTTTACGATTGGTACAAAGAAGGATGCGATTCGTGATCCTTTTTCACCAAAACTGTATCTTGTCATCAGTGCAAATGTTAATCCTGTCTTGCATGCAATATAACTTACTGAACATGCAATCAGGCAAAGGAAAACATTTCCTATTAAAGTAGCTAACAAAATATGTTGGAAGTCTAATCCTTCTGCCAAACCTCCTCCGGCCATCATACTTGTTACTACAAATACAAATCCCATCCAGATAATTGTCAAGCTGGCATAACTTTTACGTTCTTCCTGTGGTACGGTAGAAAGTGAATATTCTTTATCTATCTGCTTTTCTTTTTCCATTCTTCTGCCCTCACGTCTTCATTCAATGTCTTTTATTTTTGCTGTTTAGTTGTTCCAGTAATTCTTATGAACCTCTGCTACCTTCGGTGCCAACTCTGGGAAAGGTCCGATAACAGTAATATCTTTCTGTCCACGTGCAAATACTTCGCGACATGGAAGATCAAATGTCGGATTCTGCTCATCTGAACCTGTAAGCGCCAGCAAATCTTTTTCTGTCATTGCATATACAACAGTTCCGATATTTGCCCAGTACATTGCTCCTGCACACATTGCACATGGCTCTGCTGTTGTATATAATGTGCAATTCCATAAAAATTCTTTGCTATATTCCATAGACGCTCTCTCAATCAACTGAGTCTCCGCATGTCCTGTTGCTTTGTGTGTAGAGATTTCTACATTCTCCTGTTCCATCAAAATGTTTCCTTCTGCATCAACAAGTAATGCTCCAAATGGTGTGTTCCCTGCTTCGCGTGAATGTTTTGAAACTTCGATACAACGCTCTAAATAGTATTCATGTGACTGTTTCATATTTTTTACTCCTTTTAAAATATATTTTCGTTCTTTAAGGTATAAGGTAATACCTCTTATCTTTTACAATGAGTACTATAGCATGTTTGCATCAATTTTTCAACAATTATTTTTAAAAGCAGATAGGAAAGCAGATGGGGATGGAGATTAGTGGCTTTTTTGCAAGAGGGACGGGACCAGATAGGGACGGAGTTTAGTGGCTTTTGCTATGCAAAAAAGCCACTAAACTCCGTCCCTATCTGGTCCCTTTAAGGTTTATTATTCTTTTATCAAACGTACCTGGTATGTTTTTTCTGGATCCAACTTATATTTTTTCAAAAAGTAGGCTTCATTAGCTGCAATAGTAACATATGAAGCTAAATCATTAAAGATAACATCTTCACCTTTTTCTACATATCCAAAAGATTTTTCATATGGTATCACTGTATCAAGTATCTGTTCTTCTCCATCTAAAAGAACCATTCTTACTTTGTCGCCTATTCGGAATCCAGCTTCTTGAAATTCTTTATTTTCAACAGTTAATTCAGCACTTCCGAATGGGTCATAACTCTTAATTTCTGTCTCCACCAAACCTTCTGAAATTTTCGCACATTTTAACTCATGACATACAATTTCTTCAACTGGATATGCCGGTCCGACTTCTTCAAAGGAAATCACTCCTGATGCAAGTCTTGCTGCACAATATGCAAATAAATCTCTTCCATGGAAAGTATGCACATCTTTTGTTAATGGATAACGATTTATTTCCTCGTTAATTTCTCGTATTGCTTCTACTCCAATTCTTTTTTTCAGATAAGTCAATGTTCCATTATCTGGAGTCACAACATAACTTCCATTTTTTAATTTTGCAACAGATGCCTTGCGACTTGTCCCAACTCCCGGATCTACTACCGATACAAAAACCGTACCATCTGGCCAAAACGGAACCGTATATTGCAAACAATAAGAAGCTGCTTCAATATCAAAAGCTGGAATTAAATGAGTAATATCCTGTGTTTCCAATTCTGAATCTACTAAACGGCACATTCCATGCATACACGCAACTAATCCTGAATCAATCCCAAAATCCGATTGCATAACTATTGTTGGTTTTTTCATATCTATTTTTCCCCTTTTTCACAAAGCTCCATCTCTATTGTCCAGTTTGGACCTACTTGAATTCCATATTTTTCTGACATATTTTCATAATTAATTGCAATTTGTATCTGAAGTGTCTCACTAACCATTAAAAGTGGTTCCCCTTCGGCTACTGAACCAAACGAATCGCAAAATGGCACTTCTCCAGAAAATACCGGCTCTTCTTGTCCTTGTTTTCTAATTTTAACATTTAATAAATCTCCATAGGAAACTCCTGCTTTTTCAAATACATCTGCCGGAATGTTACTACAAATTAATCCAAAATGATAATCCGCAGTATCAATCATTCCAAAAAATTTATTTCCTTCCCACTGATACGGAATAATCTCATGTAAAACAATTTCCTCAATCGGATACTCTGGCCCAACTTCTTCATAAGTAATAATTCCTGCCGCCAGTTTTGCAGCACAGTATGCAAATACATCTCTTCCATGAAAAATGTTACACTGTGCTGTGGTTTTTAACCGATGAGCTTCTTCATTAATTACACGAACAGCTTCTACACCGATATATTTTGCCACATGTGTAAGAGTCCCATTATCCGGAGTTACAACATAACTACCATTTTTTAATTTTGCGACACACGCTCTTCGATCTGTTCCCACACCTGGATCTACAACAGAAACAAAAACTGTGCCTGCTGGCCAGAAATCAACTACGTAACTTAAACACGTAGAAGCCTGATATGTATCAAAACTCTTAATATCATGTGTATTATCAAAAACACGTAATGTCGGATCCACCATCATACACACGCCCTGCATAGTACAGACGGAAATATCTTTTGTAAAATCTGTTTGCATTACAACTGCTGCTTTCGAATTCATAGTTTTCCTCCTCAATTTTAAATTTTATATCAGTCTATTGTTGATTATCTAATAATTCTTTAAAGCCTTCTACTGAATAACTTTCTCCTAATCGTTTCTTCTCTAAGGCTGTTCTTAATGCACTCATTCTCTTATCTTTTAATGGGGTCACTGCCATAACTACACCAGCTCCAAATAAACATACCCCTGGAAGAATAGTAAACATTATTTTTATCATATTCAGTGCATTTTCTCCCTGCACAGCTAAAGCTGGATCGAATCCACTCTGTTCCAACATTATGCCCTGTACCGCTGCAGCAACAGAACCACCAAGTTTTAACAAAAACGAATAATAAGACATGATAATTCCGTCACGTTTTTTTCCTCGCTGAAATTCATCATAATCTACAACGTCATATAAAAAGTTAAAAATACACATCCAATAAGCACAAGTTCCTACACCAACCAGTACTACATAAACACATCCCATTGCAATATTAGGAATACCAGTAAACATTGTAAGTATCATAATACTTCCACTGAAAATAGCACAACCAACATACACCTTACTTTTACTAAAAATTTCCACCCCTTTTGTTACAAATGGAATAAATACAATTGATACGATATTCATAGCTGTAAACATCAGTGATGCTTGTGTTTCAGCCAACCCCATATTGTACGTTACATAATACATCAGACTAGAGTTAAATAATGTCATGTACACATTAGTTAAAAGTGCACAAAGAATTACAAGCACATACGGTTTCATTTTCATCAGACTCCAAATCTGTACGAAAAATCCTTTTATATTCATCTTCTCAGTCTCAGCGACCTCTTCAATTGACTCTTTACCTTTAGTCATCCACCACATTAATGAAATTGTAATGACAGAAATAACTGCTGTGATCACACCTACTGTGAACCATGAATTTGCATCTGAGAAACCACTTGCCACCATTTTTCCAACAATAAAAGTAGGAACAGAACTTGCACAAAAAATTCCAACATATCCAAGCACTTCACGAAAAGCAGCCAATTTTACACGCTCACTATCAACATCTGTAAGTACTGATCCAAAAGAATAGTATGGAATATTAAATGCTGTATATGCTGTCCAGAAAACAAGAACTAAAATCAAATAATACAAATTTTTTTGTGCAGTCGGAAAGTCCACTTTTAAAAATAATAGTACCATAGAAGCACCGAGTGGAACTACTGACCGCAAAATCCAAGGGCGACGTTTTCCCTTGCTGCTTCTAGAATTATCTACAATATACCCAATAATCGGATCAGTAATAGCATCCCATGCAATTGCAATTGAAATAATAGCTCCAGCTACTGCCGGACTCACCCCTGCAACTGTTGTCATAAAAAAAGATAAAAATGATAAAATAAAATTGTATGATGTACTATCACCAATAGATCCTATCGTATAACCTAAAATATCCTTTGTTTTCAATTTCTTATTTATCGTTCCCATGAGTCCCTCCTACTTGATGCGGTTTACAACCGCCCATGTCCCATAAATTTCAAATCCAGTCTTTTCAAAAATTGAGTATTCTGAATCTGCCGGTGCAAAAATACAAGGCATTTTTCCTTCTTGATGTATGTATTCACTTAATACAGATAAAACCTTCTGTGCATACCCATTTCCTCTATATGCAGGATCCACACAAATTCCTCCCAGCATACAGGATTTTTCTGTTTTTGCTGCACTATTTCCATGTGCAATAATTTTCCCATTTTCTTCAAATAGCACATGAATTCCTTCGTTATTTGTAATACGATTTACAATCATCGCCTTTTCACCATATGGTGCTACAAACTCTGGAAAACTCATCAAAAACTGATAAATATCATCTACATCATCCAATTTTGCAATTCTCAGATTTGCCATTGGTTTTTCCAAAATTTGTACTGGAATAGGCTGTACATACAAATTACTTTCTACCATGTTCCATGTACTATCCAAATAATCTAAAACTTGTTTGACAAGTTCCCCTCTTCCCATTATGGTTCTAATTTCTCCATTTACTAACTGTGCAACTGCCCTGCCATCTATGTAGTCTGGTTCACCTGCAAGAATCAAATTATGATAATACCGCAAGTAAACACCTTGACATTCTCCATTTTCTTCCTGCACATAAATTTGTTGAAATGAATGATTAAATCCATACTGTTCCATATCTGCAAGCAGAAATGTATGATAAATCGGATTTTCTTGCAAATAGTTTAATAATTGCCCTCTGTCTTTTTCTTCGCAAAGACGTATCATGTATCCTCCTCCTCTCATCTTGTTGAACATGTTCATCTTGTTCAAAGATTAGCATTGTTTTTATCTGTTTGTCAACATTTACTCCATACTTTTTTAATTTTTATAACTTTCTCACAAGGTTTAGCATACAATCTTGTGCATTTTGTATTTCCAGTCTCTTTTCATTTCCTACTTGTCAGAATTATAATTGCACAAACAAAAAAAGCATGATATGATTAACTTGTTCATCAAGATTGAACAAAGGAGGTCGAATAATGCAAACACGACTATATACCGATAATATTCCCGTATATTTAGATGTGTACAATTCTCTATATAAGGATATTATGGACGGAACTTATCCACCTGGAGAATATCTCCCTGGAGAAACTGCTCTATCTCAGAAATATGGTGTCAGCAGAAATACTCTTCGGCAAGCTCTTGCTATTTTGCAAGAAGATGGTATGATTATTAAATCTCAAGGAAAAGGAACTTTAATAGCTCCCCATTCTCCATCCTCCCCTACAAATCTTTTGGAACATCCGCTTCTAACCCAATGTAAGCTTCCTATAACAGATACGATACTATCTTATAATTACGGTGCTCCAACGGATATTGCAAGAGATAAACTAGAACTCACAACCTGTGATTTAGTTTTAGCGTGCAACTGTGTATTCCATTCCGATCAAACTGTCTTAAGTTATTCCTTCACACAGATTCCAGCAACTTTTTTTGATTTGCTTCTTTTGGACACTGCTCAAGAAGACTCTATTCGTGAAGTTATATTAAAGACATTATTTACACATACAGAACGAATGGACACAACGATTAAATTAATTTATGTTAATCATATGGAAACTGAATTTCTAAAAGTCCCTGAACAAACTCCGGCACTTTTATTAGAATCGATTCATTACACTAAGGAAAATCAACCTCTGGCACGCAACAAATTTTACGTTTTACCAGAATATTATCAACTACATTTTCCTCTTTATCGCAAATCCACCAGATAGGGTGAGCCAGACAGGGACGGGGTTTAGCGGCCTTTTTGCTATGCAAAAA